>ERZ761597.254-NODE-254-length-9362-cov-4.062426_pt1 | contig 9362 bp, 16 predicted proteins | sample MGYA00433093_ERZ761597 | MGnify/ENA primary metagenome ERZ761597 (study PRJEB28899, sample SAMN03785557) | bioreactor sludge metagenome | biome: EBPR Sludge; feature: EBPR Bioreactor; material: 0.22µm filtered reactor supernatant | place: Saint Lucia: Queensland... | reverse complement strand
CTTCCGTCCCTCTCCGCTTGATCCAGTCATCCGGCGAAGCCTCCGCCGGCCGCTTTTCTTCGTCCATCGCTACCGCCATCGTGCGAAAGGCGTCCGCCGGATGCGACGCCCAGTCGTGCACGAACTCGCTGCGTTCCTCGGCCGTCTGCGCGTTCACGCCGCGCCGGTAGTTGACGAGCCCATCGAATCCGTCCACCGTCTTGGCTTCATCGAACACGCACCGCGGCAGCAGGGCCCGCACCAGCTTGACGCCCTGCTCGACCGACAGCCTCGGCGTGACCTTGACCTTGCCCGGCACCAGCGGCTTCAGCACGTCCACCGCGCTCTTGCCCGACCGCACGTCACCGGATGCCCCATCGTGCGGCAACCAGTGCTCGGCATAGTTGTACTTGCGCTGTCCAATCTCGCGGGCGTAGTGATCGAGGCCCTTCTTGTTGCCTTCGAGGTAGTCGATCACGCGGACCTCGCCGCGCGACCGCTGCGCGAACCAGATGCAGTTCGTGTCGCCGAAGCCCAGGTCCCAGTACGTCGACACCGGCAGCTTCGGGTCATGCGGCACGCGCAGGATGCGGCCCTCGTCGCGCGCGGCCTGCAGCTCCTCCGGGTACACGGCGCCGATCACCGGCGCGTCGAACTCGCACATGTACTCCTGCCGGTACATCGCCCGGCCGATCGCCTCGCCGTGCTCCGCGATCAGTTCGCTCTGCTCGCGCAGGAGCTGCTGCGGCGTGAACACGTCCGTCTTCAGCGCGGACAGGACCTCGGTGTACCAGCCCTCGGCGCCGCGCATGCCCTGCAGCATCCGGTACGCGTGGTTCTTGCCCCGCGGCGTCGTGATGAACAGCGCCCAGCCCCCGTTTTCCGCGAGGATCGGGCGCAGGTACGCCCACGCTTGCGGCTTGGACAGTGCCCATTCGGACGCCACCAGCCCGACCGGCGGCGAGCCGACCAGGCTGTTGAAGTTGTCCGAGCCGATCACCTGCCACGTCGAACCGTTGCGGAACCGGATGAACATCTCGTTCTCGCGCGTCACCTCGCGCAGCTCGAGCGGGAATGCCTCGTCGATCCGGCGCCGTCCCGTGTGCGGGTTGACGGCGTCCCAGATGGCCTTCCGGGCCTGCGACGCCTCCGGCAACATGTGCCAGTACACGCCGACGCGCAGCATGGCCGCGCTGCACGCCCAGTGCAGGCAGATGTCGTCCTTGCCCGCCCGGCGATGCCAGAACAACAGGGCGCGCCTGCAGCCACCTTCCAGCGCCTCCCAAGCCGGCATCTGGTACGCCCGCGGGCGCCAGCCGTTCGCCGGCAGATCGACGTCGACGTCCATCAGCGCGACCGCCGCACGTTCCAGATGACGGTCCCGCCGCCACCGCCGGCGAGCGTGCCGGTGAATTCGAGGCCGGCGGCGCCGTATTGGACGCCGAGCAGCACGTCGGCTTCCGCCGGCAGCGTCAGGTCGCCGGTGAACTCGGACCCGGCCGCGCCGTAGCCGATGCCGTCGCGCACGTCGCCGGTGCCCGGCTGCGCCAGCGTGCCGGTGTAGTCGGTCCCGTTCGGGCCGTAGACCACGCCGTCGTCGACATCGCCCTCCGGCGGGAACACGGACGACCCCAGCGACGACTCGGCCGTGAGCCACAACGCGATGCGCCACGCGCCCAGGCTGCCCGCGTTGCGCTGCATGATCGCCAGACCGTCGCCCTCGCGCAGCACCCACTCGACATCCGACGAGTAGCCGCGCTGGTACGGGCTGTGGCCCCATACTTCGTGCCGCTTCGGATTCGGCGGCGTCGCCAGCGCGGGGCCGGTGCCGCCGAACGCGCCTTGCGACCACTGCCGCTGCGGCACTGCGATCAGGGCACCATGCTTCGCGCCCTCTGTCAGCACCGTGCACCGCTCGCGCACCACCACCTGCGCCGGCAGGCTCGCCGTGCTGTCGAACAGGAACGGCGTGACCGCCGACCCCGTCGTGTCGTCCAGCCCGTCGATCTGCTCGACCGTGAACTGCGGCACCGTGTCATCGCCGACCTCGCCGATCGTGATCCACAGCACTTCCAGCACGACTCCGGACCCGGAGCCGTTGAGCAGCGCCCAGATCGCGTAACTTGTCGCCGCGGCGTTGACCTTGTACAGGTAGCACGCGCCGGACGATGCGTTGCGCACCAGCACGTTGAACTCGGCACGAAAGTTGTTGCTCGCCGCCCCGTTCGTGTGGACCGCGATCCCCTGCCCCTCGCGCAGCGTGATCTTCTGCGTCTCGGCCGTCGTCGCATCCCGCCACTGGAATCGCGAGCGCAGCGGTACTGCCTGCGCGTTGAATGAGCGCAGCGCGGTGACCATGTTCGTCATCGCCAGATTCGGCGCATCGGCGATCACCGCGTTCGTCGTCGTGATCGCCGCCGGGTTCACGTAGCAGACCACCTGCGCCGGCAACGCGGCGTTGCTGCTGTCCAGCGCCACGGCCGCCGCTACCGAACCGCTCGACGTGACCGCCGAGACCGTCTGCACACTGAAATTGGTGTTCGTCGCCACCGTCCGCCCGACCGCCTCGTCGATGCGGATGCTGCGCACGCGCAACACCTTCCCGCTGCCCTTGCCGTTCAGCACCCCGACTACCGCGCAGTGCGCCAGGTACGGATGCCCGGTTACCGCGGTAGTCGGCAGCTCCTGCGAAAACGTCGGGATGCTCGGCGTGACCGCGACCAGGAACGAATCGGCCACACGTCATTCCTTCGTGAACGTGATCCGCGTGTAGAGCGTCCCCGCCGCACCGCTGACGTTGTAGACCATGATCTCCTGCGTCTGCCGCAGCGTGATCGGCTGCACGTCCGAATGCGGAATCCACGCATAGACGATGTTCAGCGGCGTGAAGCATTCCAGCTCGTCGGATGTGGCCGACGACACCGCCGGCTCGTCGGACGACCAGATCCACGACCACAGGCTCGTTGCCGTGCCGCCGATGGTCCCGGCGTGGCCATAGGTGGCCGTCGTCGGCGCGGTGTTCGTCGAATCGCAGGAGAACGGCGTGACCGCCGTCGGCCCGGTTAGCGTCGCGGCGGTGTACCAGCGCAATTCCATCTGGCAGACCACGCCCGTGACCGCCGTCGTCGCCGCGTTCGACAGCGCGACCTCGCGCACCTTCAGCACCTCGGTCGCGTGGCCGTTGATGATCGCGGCCATGTTCTTGGTCGCAGCGAACGCAACGGCCGGATAGTAGGCGATGAAGGTCTGGGCCATGGGTCAGTTCGAGTAGAGGATCACGTCGCCCTTGCGGCCGAGGAAGCCTTGCCGGTAGCGCTTGGCCCGCAGCGCCGCGTGCGCCCGCACGACCAGGTCACGCCGCGCCCCGGGCGGCATGCCCCGCGCGCGGTCCGCCATGATCTTGGCCGCGTTCGCCGCCGCAGCCGCCATCTGCGTGTCCGTGAGCGCCAGCGTGGGCGCCTCGAATACCCACTCGTCCGCGTCCGGGATGTACCGTTGCCGGACCGCGCCGCGCATTTACGCGGTCGCCGCCGCCGCGATGCGCTCGGCGCGCTCGACAGCAGGACGCAGTTTGTCGGCGCGCTTCTCCAGCGCCGCGATTTCGGCCGTCAGGGCGTCCACCTTCGCCGCGTGCCCCGCCGCGATCCCGGCGACCCGATCGCACTCGGCGTTGGCCGCCGCGACCAGCGCGTCCGCCTTGTCGGTGGCCTCCGTCAGCAGCGCGTCCGCCTTGGCGTCCGCCTTCGCCAACGCCTCGGCCGCCGCCGCCCGGTCGGCCGCCGCCGCTTGGCGATCCTGCGCCGCCGCCGACTCCGCGCTCGTGCGCTCCGCCTGCAGCTTGGCCACTGCGGCCTCGAGCTCGGCCTTCACCGTCGCGAGGTTTTCCAGTACCGCCAGCGCGTTGTCGGCGTCCGCGAACGCGCGGAACGCCCGCGCCATGTTGCGGATTTCGGCCGCAGCGGCGGTCGGGTTGAACTTGTCGGCCATGGCTCAGATCCTCCCGCGGCGGGCAAACAGGGTGGCGACGAGGTTCGTCGTGCCGTCGCCGGCGGACACCCGCGGGCGCATGTACCGAGGGAACTCGACGCCCTGCTCCAGCGCAGCGGCCGTCTTGCTGATCGCCGCCGCCTGTGCGTCGTTCAACGTCGCAAACCCGGACCCGGAAAGGTTCGACCCCTCCCACAGGATGGTGCCGCCGGCCCCGAACGTGCCGCTGAACTGGATGCAGTAGTCGGCGAAGTCCTTCGCCTCGATCGGCACGCCATCGTCGCCGTTGAGCAAACCCGGCCAGGCGATCGTCTGCGTGTTCGCGTCCTGCTCGATCGTGTAGTTACGCGTCGCCATCGCTGTCCTTCGTTGAGAATCGCTTGACGGTCACGTTGATGTTCCCGCCGTGTTCGACATCGAGCCGGTCGCCGTACTTCTTCGGCGCCAGCTTCGAGAGCAGCCACTTCCGCGAGTCGACCTGCAGCCGAGCCTTGGCTACGGCCGCAGCGTCCTGATCCGCGGCGTCAGGGATGCTGTTGATTTCGTCGGACCACACCTCAAGGCCCGCGTCTTTCGCACGCGCGTACCTGTGGCGCAACTCTTCGTCCGCCAGCATCCTGCGGTAAAACGTCTTGCGATCGATGCCGCGCGATTCAGCCGCCTTCACGACTGACAATCCGCACGCGACATCCTCAAGGATCGCGTCCACCTGCTCGGGGGTCATGAAACGAAAAGCCCGACCTTGTTGGGGCCGGGCCTGTGCGTATCGGCTGCCGGCGCGCCGCCCTCCTGAGCAGGCGGCAGCGCGGCGAAGGCCGGGGGACGAGTTGTGCGCATAGTCTGCGACTATCGTGCTTCGGCTGTCAATAGCCCGCGGATGCGCTCGCGGGCGTGGTCGTTGCGAATAGCGACGGGCAGAGCCAAGGCGGCGGTGAGCAGGGCGTACGCCATGCCGAGGGCGGCGTCGAAGCCGGAGGTGCGGCCGCGGGGTTCGCCGGAGGCTTTGGCGGCCAGACGCAGGCAGACCGGCTCGGACACGCGGTAGACGTGCCAGGCGCGCAACAGGGCGTGCGGATACAGCGGGAGGGTACAGACTGCCGATTCGATCAGTTGCGCGTCTCTGGCGTCGATCTGGAGCGTTTGGGAGGGTGCGCCGGCGGTTTGCCAATGGCTGCGCTGCGGGGAGCGGTACTCGCCCTCCTTGCTGGCGGTCTGGAACCCGGCGACGCGGTAGCGGATGGCCATGCCCCAGTTGTCGCAGCGGTCGGCGATGGTCGCCATCAGCTATACGGCCGCAGGAGGTTCGCCGGCAGCGAGACCTCGTTGGCGTGGCCGGTGGTCACGGAGTCGCAGTAGCGCAGGTCGAGCCGGTCGTCGGTGAGGTACCCGATGACGCGGGCGACGCGGCCGGTCGGGGTCCGCACGAATTCCCCGATCTCGAAAGGGCGCAGGCGGTACTTGCGTTCGCGCGCTACCGCGCACACGGCGTCACCCCGCATCCGGGATACCAGCGGGTGAGCACATCCTGCTGGGTCTGCGGCGGGCAGAACATGACGTCGACGGACGTCCCGTCGGGGCGGGTGATGGTCCACCACTCTCGGGCGAGGTAGGTGGTCGCCATGCGCGTGCTTGCCTGGTCGGCGAGGCGCTTGGCGCGGGCTGCGAGGTCGGGGGTCACGGCTTCTTCTGGGCAAGCTGCCGCTTGAGGTTGGCGAACACGTTTTCGGGCGCCTGGTAGCGCGGCGATGCCAGCGCCAGTCGATGCGCGCCGACGGGAACGAACTGTCGGCAGAGGGCGACGAACTCCGGCAGGTTCGGAGGGAAGGCGCGGCCCTCGGTCTTCATCGACTCGATGGCGAGACGGACGGTGTTGACGTCGAAGCCGTGCAGGGAGCGTGCCCATTCGGCCTTGACGGCCTCGAGAGGGACGCCTTGCCAGAGGTCCGCCCAAGCCCTGCCGTACATGGTGTGCATCACCATGAACAGCCGGTCGATGACGGCGTCAGGCGACGCGCTTTGCTTCGGAGGTGATGTCGTGCTCGGATGGTCGTGCATCGCTTTTTCCTTCCCACAACGTCGTCCCGAACTGCTCGCGGTGCGAGTGCTTGGCGTTGTTGCCGCCGTTGCCGAGATCGCGTTCGCGCCTGACCCACAAGCGCCACGTGGCGTTCCAGTCCTTGCGGACGGTGCCGGTGGCGAGCCAGTAGTCGCGGAACTCGGCGGCTACGCGGTCGACTTTTTCGCGCGTCCATCGCCGTTCCGACATTGCCCACGTGGCGAGCTCGTCGGGCACAGTCCAAGTCGGGGAGAGGGCGAGCCCGCGCGCTCGCGCGGGGCGGTGTTCACTCAGCGCTCTCCCATCCTCTGGGTTTTTCTGGTTCTGGTTCTGGTTCTGGTTCTGGTTAGTTTTCGATTCGGTACCCGACTCGGTTTTTTCTACAAACCGAATCGGTTCCTGTTCGGTATCCGATTCGGTTCCTGTTCGGTTTCTCGGCCGCCCTCCGTTGCGACCGTTGTTGCGCGCGCTTTCGGCCCGATTCGCGTACCTCTCGATCTCCTCGTCGCATCGCCCGTGGCGGTAGCCATCGGGGTCTTCGGTGAAGTAGCGAGCGAGCACGACGTCAACGGCCTCGCGGTCGACCCGGGTCATGCAGCGCAACTCTCCGTAGACCGCCGGCTTGGGTGGCAGCGGCCGTTCCTGCGCGTAGTACCAGTCGAGCGCGCGGTTGTAGGCGCCGTCCTGCAGCATCGTCAGCCCCAGCGTCTTCTTGAGGTAGTCGCCGATGTGGCGCGGGTAGTGATTCACGCCGCGATCTCCCGCAACGTCACCACGCACTCCTCTTCGCCGACGCGGATCACGCGCTCGACGACGTGCCGGTCGATCTGGCTGTCGTCGTGGTACGCGCCGGCGTGGGTGAGCGCGTCCTCCAGCGCCTTGATGCGGTTGCTGGTGTCGGTGCGCCGACGGTTGGCGAAGTAGAGCGTGATCCGCATCTCCAGCCGACCGGCGAGCTGCTCGGCGCGCTCCTGGTCGCCGCGCATGGCGCCGCGGACAATGCCGATGACGGCGGAGCGGAACTGCCGCTGCTCCGGGAGCAGGAACTTCGCGCCGTTTGCGGCCTGCCCGTACAGCGCGTTGACCGACGGCGGCATCGGCAGGACGAAGGCGAGCGTGCGCAGCTCGAGCAGCGTCGCCTGCGGCGCGACGCGCGGGTCGACGTCGGTGTCGACGACTTCCCCGCCGGAGAAGCGATGATCCTCCGCGCGCGTCTGCCCTGCCCGGCGCGCCTCCTGCGCGGCGTAGCGCGCGGCGAAGTAGTCGCGACTCGCGGTCACCGCCGGCCGCCTCCGAACAGCATCGCCTCGTACGGATCGCGCGGGACAGGCGGTAGGCACTTCCGCGTCTCGCGGCGCTGCTTCGGCCGCATGTCCTGCTCGTACTTCTCGGCCCACGCGGCCTTGCGGGCGGCGCTCATCTTCGCGCGCACCGCCGGGTCGGCCCACGCGGCCTTGCGGGCGGCGCTCATCTTCGCGCGCACGGCTGGGTCGGCCCACGCGGCCTTGCTGGCGGCGGACATCTTCGCGCGGGTCGCGTCGCTGTGCTTCCGGCCCGTCATCCGCTGCGCCTTAAGTAGCTTCTTCAGGTGCTTCAACGTCGCCTCGACTTCGGCGATGTCGCGATCGAGGTCGGTCATGGTCTACCTTGTGTGATCTGGTATATCGCCATCGGCCGAGGGGAGCTTTACGGTGCGCCCGTACAACTCACGGCGGACCAGCATGTACAGCCAGTCGGAGAGCGAGCGGTCGTCCATCGCAGCGATGCGGTTGGCGTCGATGTACATGCGCTCAGTGAGCTTGGTGCACGCGACCTCGGTACGCTTGCCGTCGTCGGCCATGTCACGCAGCCCTGTGAAATGGCCCAAAGAATTCGCGAGCGGCCGCGACATATGCGGCGTGTGCCTCCTCGGCAGTGACAAATGTGCCGAGGTACTTCGCCTTTCCGTCGATGAATATTCGTGCTGTGAACGGGCGACTTACCTTGTTCTCGCGCCGCCAGACACCCTTGAATCCCGTGGTATTGCTCTTCGGTGTGCGACGGTTCCGCATATTCTCGGCGTGCGTACACAGCCGAAGATTTGCCCTTCGGTTATCGAGTCCATCGCGGTTTATGTGATCGACGAACCGCCCTGGTGTGGCGCCGAGGACAAGGCGGTGCATCGAGATCACGGCCGATCCTCGCTTTGCGACGGCGTATGCCAAATCGCTACCGCGGACCCGCTGGATACGCCACGGGAATCCACGCACCAATCCCAGATCGCATTCATCGACGAGGACATCAACTCCCCGCACGTTTATCGCTGCCATTGGATTAGATGGGCAAGAAAGGTCCGCGCCCGAGAGAGCGCGGCGCCGGCACGGGAACGCCACGAATGGGAGGAAGGCGGCGTGCTGTTGGCGGCCGGCAAAGGCTGGTCGGCGAGCGCGCGCAGCAGCGCCTCGCGCTCGTCGGTGAGCGCGCGTTCGATGGCGTCGAGGTCGCCGCGCAGCGCCTTCAACTCGCGCGCGCGGGCGCTGTCGCGGGTGCGCAGGATCGACACGGCGCGGTCGAGCTCGGCGAGCGTGCGGGCGCCCTTGGTCATGACGCCGTCCTGTCCGTCGACGCGCGCAGGAAATAGTCGGACAACGCCTTGATTCGGCTGTAGCCGGGGTCTGGAATCTGGCCCCGCGCAAACATACGGAGCCACGAATGGCCGACGCCCGCACCATCCGCCACGGCGCGCAGGTTGACCTCTGGGCGCCCGAGTTGTTGCTTGACGTATTCCATCGCATCCATTCGCCAAGCATAGGGCAAGATTTTGCCCAACGCAAGCGGCAAGATTTGCCAGCCGACGAGCGGCAGAATATTGCAATGCCAAACCACTACCGGCGCGTGCTGCGTGACAACGTCGCGGCCTTGTTCAAGGCCCACGGCGTCAATAGCAAGACCGCGCGTATCGTGTATGTGGACGGCCCGAAACGTGGCCGCGTGGTATCCCCGCGCACGCTGCGGTATCTGGCCGAGGTCGACGGGCCGGGGCAGTCCATCGACGTGATCGCCGCCATCGCCGCCCGCTTTGACTTGATGGCGTGGCAGCTACTGGTGCCCGGTCTCGACCCCGGCAATCCGCCGGTCATGCGCCTGTCAGACGCCGAGCGCCGGCTATACGACGAGTTTCAGCGCCTGCGGGCGGAACTCACCAAGACGCCACAGTAGCCGACTCAAAGGGTTAGCCGTCACACGCTACCGTTCGTCGGACGGTGGCAATATTTTGCTTGCGCACTTGGCAAAACTTTGCCATCATCCCATCAACGCCCCACGTCAGGGGCGCCTACCGAGGGAGAGCCATGAAGCAAAT
>ERZ761597.253-NODE-253-length-9399-cov-3.826413_pt1 | contig 9399 bp, 14 predicted proteins | sample MGYA00433093_ERZ761597 | MGnify/ENA primary metagenome ERZ761597 (study PRJEB28899, sample SAMN03785557) | bioreactor sludge metagenome | biome: EBPR Sludge; feature: EBPR Bioreactor; material: 0.22µm filtered reactor supernatant | place: Saint Lucia: Queensland... | reverse complement strand
TCGCGTGGCTGCGCGCTCTGCCGATCACGCTCCCGCTCGGCGAGCCGAGCGCGCCGACGATCGCGGTTCACGGCGGGTTCGAGCCCGGCCTGCGTCTCGACCAACAGCGGGACGCCAAGATGCTGCGCTGCCGCTATGTCGACGCCGACGGGCTGATGGTCGCGATCTCGAACGACATCGACCAGCCGGCCGGCACACGGCGCTGGGGCGCGAGCTGGCGCGAGCCGGCGCATGCGTTCTACGGGCACCACTGCATGAAGCTCGGGGAGCCCACCATCGACTACTACGAGCACGACGACGGCCGCATCTGGCTGCGCTGCGGGCTCGACGGAGCCTGCTGCTACGGAGGCCGGCTGCTGGCCCTCGTATCGGACGCAACCGGCCGCGGTCAGAGCCCGCCGCGGTACGAGATCGCAGGCGTGCCCGGACGGGCCTACGCGCGGCTCTGGATGGGAGACGACGCATGATCGACTGGCGCAACGACCCCCGCACGATGAACGAGGAGCAGCTCGCCGCGCTTCATCCCGATGCGCGCCGCGAGATCGGCCACTACTTCAACGGCCCGGACGGCTTCGTGTACCGGCTCGTCGCCTGGCGCAAGAACGACGGCCCCTGGATCGAGGAGGTCGGCCGAGGCGCCACGCGCACCATCTCCTCGGCGGCGATCTCGCGCACGTTCCACCATCACCGACTCTGCCCGTGCGACCGTCGATGGTTCGGACTCAACAACCACAAGCTCGGCGAGCTGGCAAACGGCTTCGAGTGGTCGAACACGGTCGGGCAGACCGACGGCTTCACGCTGTGGCTCAACACGCCCTCCGAGGTCTGTCTCGGACGCCTCAGCGCGGTCGGGGCCGAGGTCTACGACGCGACTGGCGAGCAGCTCCTCTGGAGCGCCCCCGGTAAGCAGCCGGAGGCGCAGTTCGCGAGCTTCCACGAGGCCATCGCGTTCGAGCGTCAGATGGTCGAGCGACACGGCGTCGGGCTGTCGCAAGCGATCCCCCTGCGCCTGCGAGCCGATCCGTGAGCAAGTTCGAGGAAACACCCTGGGCGGCCTGCAAGCCGAGCGAACAGAAGTTCGTCATCAACAGGGTCGCGGACTTCACGATTTCGGCGTGTAACCTCGCGAACTCGCACCTCCAGAACTACCTGGAGTACAAGCGCCGCGCCGCTGTCGTGCGCCTCGGTGGCGAACTTCCTGCGCGTGTCGGATTGCCCGAGCCCGAGCGCTCGTGGCGACTCTTCTTGAAGAACCACGAGCGCGCGGAGGTCAGGTACGCTGCCCTCCGACGCTTGGCGCCTCGGAGCCGGTTCACCTGGATCGAAGAGCGGCTCTCCGAGTTCCGCGACGCCGCAGAAAACAGCCGGGAGACCGATTGACATCATCTCCCGCTCATGGTTACTAGACCCGACACACTGCCGAGGCCACACACGGCCTCGTTGCCGAGAGGAGCAAGAGACCTGTGACCAGCGCCCACGACCTGACGGCGATCGCCATCGCCATGCAGACCCGCATCCCGGTGTTCCTCTGGGGACCTCCCGGGGTGGGCAAGACCTCGGTGTTGGAGTCGATGTCCCGCGCGCTCCACGAGCGCATGTGGACCGTGCTCCTCTCCATCCGCGAGCCGCAGGACCTCGGCGGCCTGCCGGTGATCACGCCGAAGGGCGTGAAGCTCCACCCGCCGCTCTGGGCGAACGAGCTGATCGCCAACAAGGGCGGCGTGGTGTTCTTCGACGAGTTCAACACGTCGGCGCCCACCACCCAGAGCGCCGCGCTGCGCGTCATCTACGGCGGCTACGCCGGTGACGAGCGGCTCCCGAGCGAGACCACGAGCTTCGTGCTCGCCGGCAACCGAGCCGACCAGAGCGCGGGCGGCTACGACCTCACGGGCGCGATCGCGAACCGCATGGTCCACTTCGACTTCACGCCGGACTCGAACGACTGGTGCGCCGGCATGCTGTCGGGATGGCCCGACGTCGCGGTGCGCCGGCTGCCGAAGGACTGGCAGGACGGCATCGCGTCCAAGCGCGGCCTCACCGCGGCCTTCATCACGGTGAAGCCGACGCTCCTGAACGCGCTGCCCGCCTCGCACTCCGAGCAGGGCAAGGCGTGGCCGAGCGGTCGTACGTGGGAGTACGTCGCGACCCTGCTCGCGGCGTGCGACTCGCTCGGCCTCGCGGCGCGATCGACCGAGGCGCGTCTGCTCGTGAACGGCGCGATCGGCGAGGGCGCGGCCAAGGAGTTCTTCCACTGGCTCGTGAACATGGACCTGCCCGACCCCGAGGCCGTGCTCGCGAACCCGAAGAAGATCGACATCCCGATGCGCCAGGACCAGATCATGGCCCTGCTCGACTCCGTGTCGGCGGCGGCGATCGATCGGAACCGCTCGGACAAGCTGCGCGAGCAGCGCTACTACGCGGCCTGGCAGTTCATCGGCCGCCTGTGCGACGACGGCGTGCCCGACATGACGCTGCCGGCCTGCCGGACGCTGGCGAAGAACATGCCCGCGTCGGTCGACCGCAACCTGCCCCCCGAGACGGAGAAGATCCTGCCCATCCTCAAGAAGTCGGGCGTGAACTTCTCGCGCGAGATCTGACCTCGGCCACCTCGGGACCCACATGATGACGAACGATCGACCCGCCCTGCCGTTCACCCGTCTGCCGCGCTCCTATCCGCGCGAGCTGCGCGTGGTGTTCGCGGGGCTGGTCGATCAGTACGTCGACCTGCGCCTGCACCAAGACCCCCGGGACATCGTCGCCACCATGCTGTCGACGGTCCGCGGGATCACGAAGTACCGCCCCAAGCACGAGCACCGGTTGCTCGCGCTGATGCGTCAGCTCAACACGCCCTCCGCGCATGGGTTCCACTGCCCGGACTGCTTCGAGACCCGCTTCGAGAAGCTGGAGATCTCGCTGATCCGCACGCAGCACGGAATCGCCCTGGTCGCCAGCCGCGATCAGGTGGGAGTGCATCCGTTGAACTGTCTCCATCAGCGCATCGAGACCACCTGCCACACCTGCCGCAGGACGTGGCAGCCGCCTCATCGCTTCGTCGTCGGCCACGGCTTCGCCGCCGAAGCTATCGATCCCCACCCCGGAACGCCCAACTCGGAGTTGAACTGATGGCCGAACAGATCGAGGCCCGCGACCGCGCCGCCGCAGAGATCATCCAGTGCGCGAGGGCCAAGGTGACCTATCACCGCCCCTACTTCGGCAAGGCGGTGTACGGCGTCGCCTTCCTGGAGAACGTCAACTGCCCGGACATGGGCGTCGACGAATACTGGCGCTGCTCGTACAACCCCGAGTGGGTCAAGAGCAAGGGGATCGAGGTCGTGACCACCGCGGTGCTGGAGAAGATCCTCCACCGGGTGCGCGAGCACGGTGAGCGTTTCCGCCGACTGGGCGTCACGATGCGCACCATCGACGCGGCGCAGGCGGCGGCGTGCGCGGAGATCCAGGACGACCTCTACGACGAGCTGGAGAAGCGCCGCGACCTGCCGCAGATCCCCGAGGAGATCCTGATCCTGCCGTCGCACTTCGGGCTCCAGAACGGCGAGGTCGCCGAGTTCTACTACAGCAAGCTGGTCGACCGCCTCGGGAGCCCGATCTACGAGCACGTGCGCACGAAGGGCGAGCCGGATCGCACCTACCTCGCCGACCCGGGCAAGATCCACGAGTACAACGCGTGGAAGAAGGCGCGCAAGTGCCGCTGCGGCTCGGGCGCGACCGGCGTGCACATGCCGTGGGAGCACGAGGCTCCCGCCCAGGGCGGCCCGTTCGGTCTCGAAGACATCGACCGCCGCGATCTGCTCCGGCAGACGGCCGAAGACATCGTGAAGTACGCGAGCCGCAAGGGGCGCGGCACGGTCCCCGGCTCGCTGGTCGACTGGGCAGAGGACATGCTCAAGCCGAAGTCGATCCCGTGGGAGCAGATCGTCGGCGCGGCCGTGCGCCGGACGGTGCAGATGATCCAGGGCACGCTGCTGCACAGCTACGCGCGCCCGGCGCGCCGGCAGTCGATCTACCCGGACATCGTGATGCCGGGGATGCGGCGCCCGGTGCCCAACGTCGCGATCGTGAGCGACACGAGCGCCTCGATGACCTCGGGGAAGGGCAGCGACCTCGCCCTGGTGCGCGGCGTGATCGAGGACATCTGCCGCTCGATGGGTGCGAACTGCGCGGTCATCGCCACCGACGCGGAGGTCCACGGCGGCATCCAGTACGTGCAGAGCGGCCGGCAGGCCGTCCTCGCGGGCCGCGGGGGGACCGACATGCGTGTCGGAATGCACTACGCCATGACGTACGTGCGTCCCCGCCCCGACGTGCTCGTCGTGGTCACCGACTGCGGCACCGAGTGGCCGGACCACCCGCCGCCGCCGCCGACCCGCGTGCTCATCTGCGGCGTGGGCGTCCCGGATAGCTGGACCGCCCAGGTCCCGTCGTGGGCCCAGTTCATCAACGTCGACCCGCGCACGGACAAGGAGGCGGCGTGATGGACCCGTGGACGGCCAGCAACGACGAGATCCTGGAGCACTTCCAGTCGGGCAAGATGGGACCGGAGCTGCTGGATCCGCGGATGACCGAGATCGTCTGCGCGATGCGGGTCTCCGGCGAGATGCAGAAGGAGAAGGGCGCGCCTCACCGACGGCTCATCTTGTGCGCCCTGAACAGCTCGCGAGACTCGGTCGAGGTGGCGGCTCGCGTGCTGCGCGCCACTGACTCCGCGGGACTCGCGCTCTCGTTCTTGGTGCGCGAGATCTGATGCGCGTCTGCGATGCCGCTGTCGCCGTACTCCGCGAGACCGGCAATCCGGCCGTGATGTACGGCGACAGCGGACTGCTCGACCAGATTGCTGAACGCGCAAACCAGAAGGGCCACGAAGCCGCCCATCCCACGCTTCGATGGAAGCGCGTCCTCGACGCGCTCACCAAGCAGCCGGGTGAGCTGGTCCCGGGTCTCACGGCCACGCCGGACGACCGCTATCGCATGAGGGTCTTCTGGCTTCCCGAACACGCGCCGCGCTCGACAGACGCCGCGCGCTGACTACGTTCCAGATGTCGCGACCGGACAGGGGCGCGACCACATCCAAACGGAGACTCCAGGTGGCACTTCACCCCATCGCAACGATGCGCGAGCCGTCGAGCACCGACACCGCCAAGGCGCTCATCACGACCATCTTCCGGCTGCGCAACAGCCTGTCCGCCTGCCTGGAGATGCACGCGAACGGCGTCGACACGATGTGGCCGACGCATGCGCGCCAGCTCGCGGAGGGTTCGCTCGCGCTGTCGCTGGAGACGCCGGGGCCCAACGTCGAGGAGGTTCACCTCGCGGCTTGCTTGCACTCGATCGATCAGGCCATCGCCGCCAAGCGCGTGCTCCAGGCAGCCGAGAAGGCCGCGGGGACGGCGGCCTTGCCGGACGCGCACCGGCATCAGGAGGTCGAGCTGATGAAGCGCGCCGACCGCGACTACGAGAAGGCGCTCACGACGGCGAAGGCGGAGGCCCATCGCGGCTTGGCGCGCGTCATGGAGCGCGTGCCCGACGCGTGGGACAGCGAGATCTGACACACTACGAAAGATGCCCGAGCTGATCTGCGACGCGTGCGGCCGACACCTCCCCGAGCGCCTGCTTCTGGGCCGACCGCTGGTAGGCATGTCGATGCGCGTGTGCGGTCCGCGATGCGCGGAACGTATCGCGACCAACGGGCGAATCGTCTGGGAACCGATCGAGCGGCACCGGCTCATGTTGCCGCTCTGACCAGGAGGCCGGCCGTGACAACGTTCGAGGTCGACAAGCGCGGTCGAGTGGTAATCGACGAGCGCGAGCAGAGGGTCATCGATCTGCTGACGACCTGTCGCGGCCACAGTAGCGACGGCGCCCCTCACACATTCATGCTCGTCGACGCACTCGTCGAAGCGACCGGCTGGGGCCCCGGCCTCACGCTTCACATTCTTCATCGGCTGATGAACAAGGGGCTCATCACGAAGCCGAATCCGTACATCCAGACGCCGCTCGAATGGGTGGCGCTCACGGATCAGGCTGTCGAACTCGCGTCTGACAGCGCGCGAGCTATGTCTCTCCTGGGCGCGCGCCGGTGCTAAGATCGCTGCCATGCACGTCACGTCGTCCAAGGGCAAGCTGATCGTCAAGGACGGCAACCAGACCGTCCTCGCAGCAGGGGAGATCGTCAACGGGCGCGCGCTCGTCCGCGTACCTCCGGGGTTCGCCGAGATGCTGCGCACCGGGTTCAACGGCCACATCGCGATGGTCGACGGCTCCGGCATGGCCTCGGCGCCGCCGGCCGACCAGGCGAAGAAGCTCATGCGGCAGATGGGCCTCGACAACGAGGACATCCGAACCGCGTTCGGACACCTGCGGTGACCGATCCGGTGCGAGCTGCGCGGCGCGATGCGTCGTGGTGGGATCACCCAGGCCGCGGCACGAAGTACCACGCCGTCGTCGAGGAGATTCGCTCGGCTTGCGGCATCCCGATGCTCGACACCGACTCGGCGGTACCTGGGGGAGACGTGCCGTCCAAGCTGCGCTGCCGCAAGCGGGGCTGCGCGGAGAGGTTCCGGTGCGTGTGATAGACCTCGACCGCGAAGAGGCGCGAACCCGCCTCGGTGACCATCAGGCCATGCCGCTGCCGGTCATCGTGGTCGCCCGCGCTGCCGTGTCCGAGGCTTCGGTTCATTGCCCCAAGCTGGTGATCGGCGAGTGGCGGCGCGTCAGCCCGCTACCCATCTGGGAGATCGATCTACAGCTCAAGCGAACCGTGACGCTCCGCGTGGGCGCAAAAGCCCTGGAGCATCTGGTGTTCATGACCCTCTTCATCGGAGGAGCCGGCAACGTCAAGCACACCATGAGAACAGCGGCCAACGCAGAGGAGCGGATCATCGTCGGCCACTTCTATCCGATCAGGCATCGGCTCGTTCGCGAGCTGCACGGTGAGGACGTCGACCCCTACGACGGCGCATGGCGCCCTTGACTGGGTTTGCAGAATGCGCATCATCCGACACATGACCTGGACGTAGATCTGTTCCCCTCCCCGCGGTCCTCCGACCTCGGTTCGGCTCCTGTGCAACTGGAACCTGAACCAACGGAGGATTCGATGAAGACGAAGAGCGAGATGAAGAACGAACTCGCGAGCCTCGTGGCTCGCAAGGTGGAGCTGACGCGCGAGCGCGTCGCGATCAAGCGCAAGCCGTTCAGCGAGCGCACCGACGCGGAGCACCGCTGCATGATGGCGCTCTGGTCCGACTGCCGAGTGCAGAAGGAGTCGATCCGTCATGCCGCGCTGGCGTACGCGTTCGTGCGAGGCCGCCGATACTGGATCGTCGAGCGCGAGTGCGACGATCAGAACAAGCCGAGCGCCACGGCGATCGCCTTCTGGGCGGACGCCGACGTGGATTCCGTGAAGGCGTGGCTCGGCGCGCCGGTGTCGAGCGAGGAGGCCGCCGCGTTCGCCGCCGCGGTCGAGGCCGCCCGCGTCCGGGCGCAGAGCGCTCACGAGGCGCGCCGCAAGGCGAAGGCCGCGTGAAGCTGTACCTGGTGGGCCGCCGGGACCTTGCTCCCGGGCTTCTGGCGGCCCAGCTCGTTCACGCGCAGCGTCAGTTCCAGGCGGACCACCCGGTCCGCGAGCTGGCGTGGTACACGGGCTCGAATACGCTCGCCCTCCTCTCGGTCGAGAACGAGGAAGAGCTACTCGACCTGGCCGAGCGAGTCCGTCAGTCTGGGCTCGCCGTGAGCGTCTGGCGTGAACCGGACCTCGACAACGCTGCAACTGCAATTGCAATCGACCCGGACGGGCGCCGGTTCGTGCGCAATCTCCCTCTCGCTCTCGCCGCCGCCTGATTGGGCGGCGGCCCCTGCCGGGTTAGCCAAGCGGCAAGGCACAGGACCTCTAGCTCCTGCATCGGGGGTTCGATTCCCTCACTCGGCGATCGATCAGAGTTGACCCGACACACCTGACAGCCTAGTCTCGGCTCCCCTGGGGCAACACACCTCATGACCGTACCCACGGAGCTGAAAAATCACGGCCTGCTGTCACCTGGACAGGTCGCAGAACGTACAGGTCGCCATCGCTCGACGATCTGGCAGTGGATGGAGCAGTTCAACGCCGAAGGCGAGGCGCTGCTCAAGTCCTACTTCGTCGGCGACAACGGGAAGCTCGTCCTCTATCGCAAGGGGATGGAGCGTCCGCACTACAGAGGAGTTCGTCCCGAGGACATCCACGCCTGGCACAAGGCCGCGGACGTCTCGCGGGTCGGATCTGCCTCCGAATCGAAGAAGAAGTCCAAGGGCCAGCGCAAGCCGCCCAAGGGTTCCTCTGCGACGCGGCGGCAGCGCAAGTCCACCACGTCCAAGAGGTAGCGATGAAGACCGCAGAGGAGCAGGTGATCGAGGGGGAGGTGATCTCCGACTCGATCGGGGGGCTCGGTGCGCCCAGCGCCGCGATCGTGCAGCACACGAGCGCGGGCTCAGGCGCGGCGCAGATCCAGATCGATGCCGAGGAGATGGCGCGCTTCGGACTGATCGTCCCGTCGATCGATCCGAGGAAGATCAGGGCCGCGTTCCAGGCCAAGCAGCAGCTCTACACGGCGATCCTCGATCCCGAGACCGACTTCCTGTACACGATCACGTACAAGGAGGGGAACGGGCAGTCCCGCGAGTACCGCACGACGTCGTTCGCCGACATCAAGAAGTTCTCGGAGGCCTACAAGGTCCCGTACAAGGCGAACCCGAAGAAGAGCGGCATCAACAAGCTCGCCGCCGCACTCCAGATCGAGGCCAAGCGCATCAAGTGCGTCGGTCTGCCGGACGATCCGAAGGCGACGTACTCCCACGTCGAGTACGTGGCGAAGCACGTGCCGAGCGGTCGCGAGGCGGTCGGCATCGGCTGGTGCGACGAGGACGAGAAGAGCAAGTCGGGCAGCGGCTTCAAGATGCCCAAGCACCACGTCATCGCGACGGCCGACACGCGCGGGTTCAACCGCGCGGTGCTGCGCCTCGCGGGGTTCGGCGACGTGAGCGCCGAGGAGATCTCCGCCATCAGCGACGGCGAGGACGGCGAGCCGGTCATCATCGACCACGGTCAGGCGCCGACCGTGGCGCAGGCCAAGCCGGCGAAGGAGCGCCCGCCCCTCACCGACGACCGCGTACTCGCGGCCTGCCGCGCGTGGGCCGAGCAGATCGCGAACCGGCGCGAGGGCGACCGGTACGCGAACCTCGTCACCCAGGACAAGAACGCCGGGTGGCAGGAGATGCGGGCGCGGGCGCGGCGCGGCGACGCCGACGCGGCGACGCGCCTCGGCAAGATGGGAATCTACTGGCACGGGCTCGCGCGCGACGCCTCGGGCTACGAGGCCTTCGAGGTCGAGAACCCGCCGGTGACGCCCG
>ERZ761597.251-NODE-251-length-9472-cov-29.089307_pt1 | contig 9472 bp, 11 predicted proteins | sample MGYA00433093_ERZ761597 | MGnify/ENA primary metagenome ERZ761597 (study PRJEB28899, sample SAMN03785557) | bioreactor sludge metagenome | biome: EBPR Sludge; feature: EBPR Bioreactor; material: 0.22µm filtered reactor supernatant | place: Saint Lucia: Queensland... | reverse complement strand
CCTGCCATGGCTGGAACCTGTCGATCATGTATCACAGATCACCGTTCCTGCCCCCGGACACCCCACAACCCGAACAGCGCCTAAATCGCTCTATTTTAGGAAAGATCAGAGCTGACTAGTGCATCACGCCGGACGCCATACGCTTGCATTTTTAGCTAGCACATTCTATCTTGCCCCGATGAACAGCAAGCACCGCAAGACCCTTGCCGCCGTCCTCACCGATCCGGTGTCAGGCACCATCGAATGGGCGGCAATCGAAAGCCTGCTGCTGGCCGCAGGGGCGCGGCTGATCGAAGGGCGCGGGTCACGGGTGCGGTTTGAAAAGGATGGCGAGGTAGCGACGTTCCACCGCCCGCACCCCGCGAAGGAAGCGAAGCGATACCAGGTGCGCGATGCCCGCGACTTCCTGGAACGGATCGGGGTTAGACCATGACCAACACCATGACCTACAAGGGCTATGCTGCCCGGATCGAGTATGACGACGAAGACGGGATTTTCACGGGCCGGATTGCCGGTATCCGTGACGGGGTGGGCTTTCATGCCGACACCGTGGAAGGGCTGCGCGAAGCCTTCTATGAGGCTGTCGAAGACTACATCGACACCTGCGCCAAGATCGGCAAGGAACCGCAGAAGACCTACTCGGGGCAGGTCATGTTCCGGGTCAGCCCCGAGGTTCACCGCAAGGCCGCGCTGGCCGCCGAGCTGTCGGGCAAGAGCCTGAACCAGTGGGCCGAAGAAGTGCTAGATCGGGCCGCAGGCTAACCCGCAGAACCTTCAGGTGTCTTCGATTTTACCCTGCTTTCTGGGAAAGGGCGCTGCCGGTCCAGGGTGTGAAGTATACGTTCCTATTTCTTGCCAACTTCACCCACTCAAAAACCCCCCTTTTTTCAGCATAGGGCCAAAGCGGGCGATGAAGGAACGGTTCACCACATCTTCGAAGGTGTCGTGATCATCGCAGAGGCGTTCATAGGTGCGCCAGTGCATGCCCTTGGGCTTGCCCCAGCCGCCGCCTTCCAGAACGCCCCCAGGCCAGCCCAAGCGGTCACGGATGCGATGCGCCCGCCGTGCTGCCCGATCCCCGGCGTCTTCACGCTGCGATGGATAGGCGAGCTGGTAGCACTGACGGCAAGCGAAGATGCCCCCGCCATAGATCACCGCGACACGCTTGCCACACCCACGGGCAGGGCAGAGGAACCAGTGTCTTTCGCCGCCCATGTGGCAGGGTGTTGTCGTCAGGTGGACGGGGTAATTTTCGTCCTTCCACTCATCGCCCCCGCTTCTGTGACGGTAGGTCAGGATCACGCGCCCCAGCTCTGCCCTGATGTTGATCGAGGCGACGACCTCGCCATGCCGCGACCAGGTGATGCGCCGGTTTGCCCCCGGCGTTAGTATGCCTTCCCGCTTCAGCCATCGCACATCGATTGACCGATAGTCTTCTGTCGTGTCCTTGGACCCGAAATGCCATCGCCGCCCGCTTCCACTACCGCCCATGACCCCTCACAGATTTTCCCGAAATCATTTGGCAAGATACACCGATACCCTTGCAGAGGCGGTATGCGGGCCTCTCAGGGCCTTTCTGCTGCCGCCCGCCGCATCCCCCACCCATATTTAGCTTCCATAGCCTCTAGCGCGGGTTTGGCGCGATCCTGGGCGGTCTTTCCGATGGCTTCCGATATGCCGAATGCCTTGCCCTTGATCTCTGGCGGGGCCGGGTGCTTGGCATGCTGGGCCGCGATGTATTCCGCCCATTCAAGGGCGCTCGCCTTGTCGTCTTTTCGGTTGTTCATGTTGATCTGCCACCCGCCACAGATGGAACGCGCCACCACGTCCGCCGCGTAGGGCTTCAATACAAAGTCCGCAGAGCTGCCGCTTATGCGCTCGATCACGGCGACGAGCTGGGCCAGTTTGTATGAGGGCCAGAAGATCGACAGGTGAACGTGCGAACCCATGTCCGCGCCCACGTCCCGCCCCCAAAGGGCGACAAAGGGCAATCCCTCAGACCGACACAGACGCGCCAGCTCGTCGCGGGTGTATTTTTCCCGATCCCAATCACCGCGCCCGAGGCAATGGCCTTCGTTGCGCTCGCCTGCTGTTTCTAGGGCCGCCCAGGTGATCGTGATGCCGATATTCAGGGGCCAGTCCATCGCATAGGCGAATACCACCGCTTCACGGAACCGCATGAACCTTTCCCTCTCTTTGCGCCGTTCATGGCGTGACGGACGAGGGCTTTTCTTCCCTACTATAGGATAGGGCCGTGCCGCTGGCCTCAGCATCCGTTGAACAAAACGGGTTTCTGCAATCTCGTCGGAATATCTCGTCGCCAGATCAAACACGGGTGTTTTTCTCAGGTATTCTCTGCCGCCGCGTTTTCGTGCTGGCCTAGCCATGCCTCGAATGCGTCCCGCCTGATCCGTTGCACCGCGCCGATCCGCACAATGGGGGGCGTCCGCTTCTGTGCGACGAGCTTTTGCCAGGTGCTCCGGCTGATCCCCATTGCCGCGATCACATCGGCCACTGTCATTAGCTGATTTTGTGTCTTTCCCATGCCAAAGCCTTCGGCTGCTACTATATTTAGGTGGTATAGCATGGAATCGTCTGCAAGGGAACGGATGTTCCCGTAACGTCCCGTGAACGCTGCTGCTGGAAGGGGTTAAAGAATATCTCTGAAAGAGATAGTTAAACAGTTAGCGCGTCTTAGCTCTCAAAAATACATAGCCTTTTCAGGCCATTGCGCCTTGATTTCGTCAAGTTGGACGGGTGATACCCCGAATGAAAACGGGTGATACCCCGAGCCCCTGAACGGGTGATACCCCGAGTCCGAAACGGACTTATCCACAGGGTCAGAGCTTGTAGCGCCGATCCTGTCGCCACTCGATCTTGTCCGGGTCACGGTTGATCGACAGCGACGGGCCGTTCGCGCCCTCGATCTCTCGCAGCGTATATTCGGGCAGGGCGTTGCGGGTGATGGCTTTCCGCAGATCACGAGCGAAGTCGCCGTAGCTCTGGGATGATCCGCTGCGCCCGTGAAGGTCACGGAAGGTGAATATCCACCCGGCCTGCTTACCTACATGGCGACGGGCGAGGCGATACAGGAACCGATCAAGGCCGCTGGTCAGGTCAAAATACTTGGGCGAAATCGCCAGGACGTCCCGGTCCTTGGTCACGGCCTCGAACAGCCATGCCGGAAGCTCTAGCCATGCGCCCTTGGCCTTGCCATCGTCGCTTTCCTCGATCTGGAAGGCTGATAGCAGGTTGAACGCCCCGAGCTTTCGCCGCTTCCCTTCCAGGGCTGGGCTTTCATAGGCGACACCCGTTGCCCGCAGGCGATGCAACGCGGCCTTCAGCTCTGCATAGCCCTTGCCGCCCGTGTCCCGCCCGACCGCACTTAGCAGATTGTAAGGGTGGAACTGGACGCGGGGCGACACAGGAAGGCCAGCGTTCACCGCCTCGTTGATCTGCGAGATTGCCCATAGAAGGACGTCATAGTCCCAGATCGTCGCTACCCCGTATTCCTCTGGGGCAGTCACCAGAACCCGTTGCCCGCTGGGGCCTTCCCATTCAATCCGGGTGCGCTTGTTCTTCGAAAGGGCCACAAGGGGGGCGCTCATGGCTTCCCGCTCGTCCCGGAATGGCACGTCGCCGATCAGGGCAACGAACAGGTCAAGCTGGCGGTTCTTGCTCATGCCGCTTGGGCCTCGATCTCGTTTTCCCGTGCCATGACATTGCGCACTGTCGCGGCATACCACAGGCCGCCCCGCGCCGTCTTTATGCCGCGCGTGTTCAGCTCATCCGCGATCTGGCGAAGGGATGCACCACGGGCTGCGATCTGGCGAATGACCGGCAAGACATTTGCCGCATACTGATCGGCTTTCCTTGCGTTACACTCTGCCCCCTTGCGGGCCGCGTGGCGCTGTTCCCCTGCCCTTCCAGGCATGGACCAGCCCAAGGCCACACCACGGGCCTTAGCCGCTGCCAGCGCCGCGCGGGTGCGGTCTGAAATGGCTTGCGCCTCATGCTCTGCGACTGCTGCCATGACGTGCAACAGGAAGCGGTTTGCCTCTGGCATGTCTGCCGCTGCAATCTCGACCCCTGCTTCCAGAAGATTAGCGATGAAGGCCACATTGCGGGCGAGGCGGTCCAGTTTGGCGATCAGAAGAACAGCGCCGATCCGCTTGGCCTCTGCCAGGGCGCGGGCGAGCTGCGGGCGGTCATTCTTCTTGCCACTTTCGATCTCGACATATTCCGCTGCGATCTCGCCCTTGCCTGCGACGTGATCCGCCACCGCCTTGCGCTGCGCGTCCAGGCCAAGGCCGCTCTTGCCCTGGCGATCCGTGCTGACCCGCAGATAGGTGACAAAGAGCATGGTGCGATCTCTCGATGTAAGGTTATGTCAGTATTTTGGGAGCGTATAAGCACTCTACGTCCGTTGTGTCTTTATACATCTATGCGTATTTACGTATTTCCGCAAGCGCGCATGTGCGAACTTATGCGTTTGCGACTCTGCGGAACTGCGGTAACGTCTGCCCATGAAAACGATAGTCATAGCCGCCCAGAAAGGCGGGGCCGGGAAAACCACCCTAGCCCGCAACCTTGCCGTTGCCGCCTCTCAGGATGGCCGCGACGTCCTTTGCCTCGACCTCGACCCGCAAGGGTCACTGCGCGCTTGGTGGGAAGGCCGGGATGCTGACGGGCCTTCAATGCTGGACCGTGACCCTGCGCCGGATGTTCTTAGGGCCACCCTGAACGCCGCACAGGCGCAATTCGATCTATGCATCATCGACACCCCGCCAGCCGCGCCGGAATGGCTAGCCGAGGCGCTAGGGGCCGCTGATCTGGTGTTGATCCCGGTTCGTCCCTCGCCCGACGATCTGCGCGCCGTGGGGGCGACGATTGCCGCCGTGAACGCCGCCCGCGTCCCGTTCGCATTTGCCCTGTCACAGACCCCCCGCGCCAAGATCACTGACGAAGCCGCCCGCGTCCTGGCGCAACATGGCCGTGTCGCGCCGGTCAATATCGCGCAACGGGTCAGTTATGCGGAAACCGGGGCAACGGGGCAGGGTGTCACCGAAACGACCGACGACAAGGCGGGGGGCGAGATTGCCGCTGTCTGGGCCTACGTGAAGGGAATACTCGATGGTTAGGAAATCACTGTCTCTTGACGGGATGCTCAACACACAGACCCGCCCGATAGATACCGGCATACCGCAACGGGGCGCGACCCTTCAGCCGCCCAGCAAGGCCGCAAAACCGGCCAAGAAGCGCGAAGGGGAAAAACGGCTGACGCTTGCCCTCGATGGCGAAACCTATCGCCGCCTGCGGATGCATGCCGCCGAAACGGATCAGACACACCAGGACATTCTGGAAGCTGCCCTTGCGGAATACCTTAATCGCGCAAATGCGTAGTTACGTAAACGCACATTTGCGGAAATAGTATTATGAACCTTTTCAACCGCAAGACCCTGAAACGGCACATAAAGCCCGCGCCTATCCCCGCCGATCACTTGGCCGCACTGGACGCCTGGGCCGAAATGATCCGCTCTGGCCGTGTCTACGCCCTGAAGGAAACCGCCCTGCATGGGCAATTCGCGGCAAAGATCATCGAAGGCGTTCTTGGCTACCACGGGCCTGCGGGCGGGGCCGATTATACCGTTGCCACCGAACAGGCGATCTTGCGGGGCAGTGTCGATCTTGCCCTTGGCCGGTTCGGGGGCAAGACCCCTGAAATCCTCGCCCCGTTTGAGCTGAAGGGGGCTGATACCCGCGACCTGGACGCCATCATGCCGGGGCGCAACAAGACCCCCGTTCAACAGGCGTGGGAATACGCCATGAACGCACGGGGCGTGAAATGGGTGCTTGTCTCGAACATGATCGAGCTGCGCCTCTATGGCTTTGGCGAAGGCACCACCGCCTATGAAGCCTTCCAGCTCGACCGGCTGACCGATCCCGACGAATACGCCCGGTTCATGCTGCTGTTGTCAGCCGATAGCCTGCTGTCAGGCCGCACCCTCGATCTGCTGAAGCAAAGCCGCGCCGAAGACCGCGACATTACCGACAGCCTCTATCAGGACTACAAGGCGCTGCGCCTGAAGCTGATCGGGGCCGTTCAGGCGGCAGACCCGGCCATAGCCGCCCTGGATGCAATCGCCGTCGCACAGAAGATCCTCGACCGGGTGCTGTTCATCGCCTTTGCCGAAGATACCGGCCTGCTGCCCGACAACACCCTGTCACAAGCCTTTGTCACCCGTGACCCCTACAACCCCCGCCCGGTCTGGGACAATTTCCGGGGTTTGTTTAACGCCATCGACAAGGGCAGTGATGCCCTGAAAGTCCCCCGCTACAACGGGGGCCTGTTCCGCCAGGACGACACGATCAACGCCTTGGCCCTGCCGGATGACGTCTGCGAGGGGTTCAAGACCCTGGGCGACTATGACTTCGCGTCCGAAGTGTCTGTCACCGTCCTGGGCCACATCTTCGAACAGTCTATCGCTGACGTTGAACGCCTTCAGGCGCAGGCGCGGGGCGAGGAAACCGAAGACGCCAAGGCGACCGGCACCACCGGGCGGCGCAAGCGTGACGGGGTGGTCTATACCCCCGACTACATTGCCCGCTTCATCGTGGCCGAAACCTTGGGCGCACACCTCGAAGAAGCCTTCACCGAAATCTTGCGCGCCCATGCCAAGGCCGGGGCCGATCTGTCCGACTATGCCGCCATCCAGTGGCGCAGAAAATCGGCCGAGCTGGAAGCCTGGCAAGCCTACCGCGACCGACTGAAGACCCTGCGCATTGTCGATCCCGCCTGCGGTTCGGGCGTGTTCCTGATCATGGCCTTTGACTTCCTGAAGGCCGAGCTGGGGCGGGTGAACGACAAGATTGCCGATCTGCAAGGCAAGGATCAGCATATCCAAGACCTGATCGACCCCGACAGCGAAATCCTGACGAACAACCTGTTCGGTGTGGATGTGAACTCGGAAAGCATCGAGATTGCCAAGCTGTCGCTCTGGATCAAGACCGCCCGTCGCGGCAAGGTTCTGGACAGCCTGTCGGGCAACTTGCGCGTGGGTGACAGCCTGATCGAAGACAGCAACTTCGCCTATCTCGATCACGCCTTCACCTGGGAAACCGCCTTTCCCGGCGTCTTTGCCGAAGGCGGGTTCGACGTGGTTTTGGGAAATCCGCCCTATGTCCGCATGGAACACCTGAAGGCGCTGAAGCCCTATCTGGAAAAGCGGTATGAGGTGGTGTCCGACAGGGCCGATCTTTACTGCTACTTCTTCGAACGCGGCCTGCGACTGCTGAAACCGGGCGGGCGTTTAGGGTTCATTTCATCAAGCACCTTCTTCAAGACAGGATCAGCCAAGCCGCTGCGCGAATATCTTGGGCGCGAGGCGACCATCGAAGGTGTGGTAGATTTTGGCGACCTTCAGGTGTTCGAAGGCGTGACCACCTATCCAGCCATCCTGACCATGAAACGCGGGGCCGCGCCCAAGGGGCATGAACTGCACTTCTGGAAAATAGATACCCTGCCCGAAACCAACTTTCAGGCCGCTTGGGGAAAGGCCGCAGGGCCATATCCGCAAGCTGCCCTTGGAGCCGGTTCATGGGAACTGGAAAATCCAGTCCTGCGCGCCCTGCGCGATAAGATCATGACAGGTCGGAAGACCCTGAAGGATGTTTATGGCTCACCCTGCCGGGGTGTTGTTACCGGGCTGAACGGGGCCTTTGTTATCGACAACGCCACGAAGGAACGCCTCTGCGCCCAAGACCCCCGATCTGGCGAGCTTCTGAAGCCCTTCCTTGAAGGCAAAGACCTGAACCGCTGGCGGGCCGAACCGCGCGTCCTTTGGCTGATCTACATACCCAAGAACCGGATCGAGATTGACGACTACCCTGCCATCCGTGAATGGCTTCTGCCCTTCAGGGCCGATCTGGAATCCCGCGCGACAAAACAGGAATGGTTCGAGCTGCAACAGGCGCAGGAAGCCTACGTGCCCTACTTTGAAGGGCCAAAAGTGATCTACCCGCATTTTTCACAGGGGCGGAAATTTCTTTTCGACGCGGCTGGATACTACGCGAACAACAAGTGCTTTTTTGTCCCCACCCATGACATGGGCTTGCTGTCTTTGCTCAATTCCAAGCTGCAATGGCTGATTTTGCAGGGCCTCTGCCGAGCGATGCGCGGGGGTGAATGGCGTCTAGAACTAGAATCGCAGTATGTCGAAAAGCTGCCCATCCCTGCTTGGAACGATAGCGCGCGGGCCGAGCTGGCCGCAGCAAGTGAACAGGCCAGTAAGGCGGCACAGGAACGCCTGACCCTGCAAACCGCCCTGACCCGCAGGATTCCCGATCTCTGCCCGCCTGGCCGCGACCCCAAGCTGACAACCCGACTTCAGGAATGGTGGACCCTGCCCGACTTCGCCGCCTTTCGGGCCGAGGTGAAGAAGGCGTTCAAGGCCGACATTCCCCTGGCCGAGCGTTCCGCCTGGGAAGACTGGATCACCCGCGACCGCGCCGAAATCGCCCGCCTGTCAGCCGAGATAACCAAGGCCGAAGCCGAAATCGACAGCATCGTCTATGGCCTGTTCGACCTGACCCCCGACGAAATCGCCCTGCTGGAAAGCGTGGTGTGATCAGGTAGCAGGTGGATCGTATTCAACCGGGCGGATGATTGTCCTGCCGTCCCATACGATCTGTTCCGGTAGTAGTGACCGGCGCAACCTGCCGACAGTGATCTCAAACAGGGCGACAGAGTTGCGCCCCTTCCGGCCAGGTGGCGCGACGATGTGAATCTGCTTCTTCGTTGTCTCTGCCCTTGCCAACGTCACCGCCTCGTTCAGGTCAGTATCCGCAGAAATGACCAAGGCACGGTCGAAGCGGTCCTTCAGGCCATCGGCCATGAGGTGGACGCCTATGTTCACATCCGTTTCTTTTTCTTCATGGGCGACGTAGCGCACCCCGCAGCTCTTGCACTGCATGGGCTTTTCCTTGAAGCGGCCCTCGATGAACTGGACGTCCCGCGACTGAAGGGCTGCCACATACCGCTGATGGCGACGGTAGCTTGCAGGCATCCATGTCGCGTAGGCCGAGAAATATTTGACGGCGACGATGGCTTCGTCAGGGCGGATCAGGGTTTCAGACAGCGACCAGAGATCGAGCCATTTCAAGTGGTTCTCTGCCAGATCGTCAAGCGCATGGTAGAGATTGAAGCCGTCAACATAGACCGCGACCCGCTTTGCCGTCATACAATCACCAACCCTAGAAATGAGAAAGCCGCCCTTGCGAGCGGCTTATCCGATGGCGCGAACCCCACCGGTTAGATGCCGTATATGTAACACTCGTTGCCCTTCACGCAAGGTTAAAGTTGCGCCCGCCATGCAGGGTGCGAGGCAGTCCGGGAATATTTGTAGACACGTCGCATTTCCTGCCATGGCTGGAACCTGTCGATCATGTATCACAGATCACCGTTCCTGCCCCC
>ERZ761597.250-NODE-250-length-9500-cov-4.821175_pt1 | contig 9500 bp, 12 predicted proteins | sample MGYA00433093_ERZ761597 | MGnify/ENA primary metagenome ERZ761597 (study PRJEB28899, sample SAMN03785557) | bioreactor sludge metagenome | biome: EBPR Sludge; feature: EBPR Bioreactor; material: 0.22µm filtered reactor supernatant | place: Saint Lucia: Queensland... | reverse complement strand
GAGCAGAGGACTTCTAAGCCTAAGGCCGATGGTTCGAATCCATCCCGGGGCACCACATTGGACTTATTATGACTTATAATACATCCCCGCATCCTGAACGGTCGGACCGTTTCGTATTGACCTCCGCCAACCTATTGCTCGAGACCAACACGTCGCATGACCGCCATATCACCATTCCGCAACAACACGAGCGGTTGGACGCGCATATAGAGGCACTCCGCTCCATTCAGACTGGCAAGGGAGGCCGTAGATCGATAAACGTGATCGGGCTACAGGAAGTGCAGAGTCAGGGAGGCCGCCATAACGGTCAGACCATCCAGCGTGAACTCGGATATCGGTTCGGTATGTGGCAGCCACACTCCAGGAAATCGCACGGTGAACATATCGGCGTGATCAGCAACGTCGAACCGGACAACTCGGAAGCAGTGCGGCTCGACAAGAACCGCTATGCGCTCTCCCTTCGTTTCGGCGAGGCGTGTGTCGTCATCGTGCATCAGATGTTCTCTGATGCCGACCGACGACGTCTGCAGTATGAAGCCCTATACGAATACCTTGAAGGTGAGGAGCACGCCTCGGTGATGGGTGATTTCAATGAGGATTTGTGGCAATTCGGTCTTCGTCGAAAGTTCGGCAAGGCCGGTCTGGTTTCGGCATTCGTCGAAGACGGCAAGGGTCACCCGGTGACGCTACCTGCACCTGGTTACGGCAAATATCGCTCGCTAAAGCGGCGAATCGGCTACGGTCTACTCGGCGGCGGCCTCTGTTACGATGATATCTACGTGCCGAAGGATTTCAGAGTACATGCCACAGGAACAGTCGACAGTGAGAGCGATCACCGGTTTGTATGGACAGATACCAGCACGCCGTATGGCATGTACATGGACCGCGAAGCTTCATAAGCAGTTTGAAGTAGGCTATACTAGCCGTTATGATAACGATTCTCGTCGCCCATGTGATCCTGCTCAGTCTGTCGCTCGTCGTCACGATGGGTTCGGCCATCCTCGCTACGCTTGGCTATAAGGTACCCACGGCCGTCATCGCTACCAATGTCGCAGGGACCGTTGTCGGCGTGGCCTTAGGAATCATCTTACTTTTCAGCATGCCTATCGATGTACGTTGTATCGTTCTTTTCGTATATGTCGCAGCGTTCGCCGCTACCCACGTATTCGTCAGTCGGAAGAATCAGGCGTTGTCTACATCAGTCGGCGAATAGCCGCTCTCTTCGACGATGGCCGAAGCCTTATCGGCCTTGCTCGCGGTCTGCTCGACCTCACTCGCGGATATGGTAATCGTGGCACCGGCCTGAACCTTACCAGCCAGTATGGCTTTTGCGACGTTGTTCTCCACGATACGCTGGATGACGCGCCGCATCGGCCGGGCGCCTAACCGCGGATCGTAACCTTTGTCGACGAGTAATTCCTTCGCACCGTCATCGACCTTCACCGCTATCTTCTGCAATGCCAGCGTCTTGTTGACACCCGCGATCATCAGGTCGACAACCTGCAACAGCTCTGGCTTCTCGAGCGGCTTGAACGTTACTATCTCATCGAAACGGTTCAGGAACTCAGGCCGGAACTGATTGCTGCTGATAAGCTCGTCGATGAACTTATCTTCGAAATCCTCCATCTTATAGCCGCGGCCCACGTATTCACGTATCCGATCCGCGCCAGCATTACTCGTAGCGATGATGATGGCGTCCCTGAAGCTGACCTCCCGGTTCTTTATGTCGCGCAAAATGCCTTCGTCGAGCAGCTGGAGCAGCGTGGTCAGCACGTTAGGATGCGCCTTCTCTATCTCATCCAGAAGCACCACGCTGAACGGCTGTTTCATTGCTTGGGCGGTCAGACTGGTCGGGTCATCGGCCCCATCAGCGATCAGCCGTGCCACATCCTCGTTACGCACATACTCGTTCAAATCCAACCTGATCATCCGCTCCTCACCGCCGAAGTACACATCCGCCAATGCCTTGGCAAGTTCCGTCTTCCCGACGCCGGTAGGGCCAAGGAACAGGAAGGTACCGATGGGCCGGTTCTGGTTACGTACGCCGGCTCGTGCCCTGCGGAGTGCATCGGACACAACACCGACCGCCCGGACCTGGTTGATCATGCGTTGATGTATGAGGTCTTCAAGACTCAGTAGTTTCTCGCGCTCATCCGATTCCGAAGCCGTGCCGATCTTGATGTCCATGGTCTGTTCGATGGCTGCTTGCACGGAGTTCATGGTCACAAGGCCGTTCTCTGCGTAGCTGGCGGCCGATTCCAGTAGCTTCAGCGCGCGCCCGGGCATGGCGAGGTCGTGGACATAACGCTCACTCAGCCGGTATGCCTCTTCAAGCGATTGAAACGTATATGTCACTTTACGTTTGAATTCGGTCAGGATGAGCTGGTCCTGCATGACGGCGATGGTGTCTTCTTTGCCGGCAGGCTTTACGTTGATTCGGTTGAGCGAGTTGACCAAAGATGAATTACGCTGGCTTATCTGCAGGTAGCGTTGCTCGTCCATGGTAAGTATCAGGCGCATGCGACCGGCATCGATGATGGGCAGCAGGACGTTGCCTAGGTCGACGGAGCCGACTCCTTCCTCGAAGAACAGCTGGGCGTCATCCAGGCACAGGATGATGTTCTTGGCCGCATACGCTTCACCGAATATCTGCATGATAAGTTCTTCAAGCTGCCCCCTGCCGGGTGCCGCCGAGATGAGTGCGCCCGAATCAAGCATGACGACCTGACGGAACTTCAGGTCGGCTGGCAGTTTCGACGAAGCATCAAGCAACTTCTCGGCGAAAGCATGCACGATGGTCGTCTTGCCCGTACCGGTCGCGCCGACCAGCACCGTGTTCTGGCGTCCGCCGGAAGCGAACGTATCGATTAGCTGGTCCAATGAATCCCGATGCGACTCCAGGTCGACATTCAACAGTCCCCCCACGGCGATCTGCTGACTGATGTTCTGTCCGAAACGGGCGAGCAGCGGCGTGTAGCCGAACGACCAGTCACGAGCCACGCCACCGGTGCGCCGTCGCGTGCCGTGGTACCTCACCAGCTCACCGAGGTGCTTCTGCCAGGAGATGCCTTTCTTGAAATCATCAAGTTCTAGGTGATTATGTGCTAGTAACGCCTCATGATCGGAAAACCGCTTGATAATGGCGTATATCAGCATGCCTGCCGTGGTCTCCCGATATCCCATCTCATCACGCAGTGCCGACGCGTCCTGCCAGAGTGCGGCCGTATCGGATTGCTCGGAGGATGCGATCCCCTGCAGGAAGTTGGGCGTCACTCCGAAACGTACCGCGTAGAAGAGGCCCGATTGGGTCTGCATGAGCGCCGTCGCCACGTCTTGAGGCGTGGGTCGATTCGGAAGCCGCGCCAGGACATCGGTCTGCAGATTCATGCCTATGTCGCCTTCCTTGGCTTCCACTGAAACGTCATGCAGTTCACCACGGTACCATCTGACGGTCACGGCAGGCCATGCGGCCAGCCCGGCGATGAGCCAGCCAATCGAGATACCTAGTACGACCAGCCCGATACCTGTGAGCAATAACACTACCGTAAGGACGACAAGCAGCCGTTCGTTCAGACCTCCGAGTGACCTGCCGAGCCGAGCTTTCGTCGCCCGAGAACTGCCGTGGTCAAAATTCACCTCCACGATGGTACCCATCCCGAGAGCATGAATATGAACCCGACCAGAGGCATCACCGGCACGAACGCCCACAGCACGACGACTAACGCACCGATGACGGCCTGAAGACCAAGCCACACAATACCGATGACGATGAGCACTGAGCGTACGAACGCCCCGATAAAACGTGATATCAAACGGTCGACGAAGGCCCGCCAACGGAGACCGATCGGCCCTGAGACCTTGCCGGCGGATATCTGTCGGAACGGTGCGAAGAGGGTACGTAGCAGCAAGCCGATCGAGAAGTAGTCGTACGTCGCGGCAAGTCGTTCCCTCAGGCCCGACAGGCACGCTTTCCAACCCGCACCGTACCACCACGAGAGCGCCCACACGATAATCATAAACATATTGTACCGTACTTCACCCGTGTACCGTGCGGTATAATGAAGCATATGCCAAAACCACCGTTGCCCCTTACGACATTGCTTGGAAAAGCGGTCCGTGAAGCCACCAGGCTACGCGGCGGCGGGTCGGCATTGCCCGGTCTGTTCGTAGAGTCGATCGACAAGGATTTCATCAGTGATTGCCTGTCGAAGCTGCCTCAGGGCGTCGTTTTGATCAGCGGCACCAACGGGAAGACGACGACGACCAAGATGGTGGTAGAGCTGCTCGAAGGCCAGGGTCTCAAGGTGTTTACCAATCGTACCGGCAGCAACTTCACTCGCGGCGTGGCCGCGGCGCTGTTAGGCGATGTCGATATGATGGGGCGCCTGACGGCCGATATCGCCGTCCTAGAGCTCGACGAGGCCCATGCCGTCAAGTTCGTACAGACCGTCAAGCCGCGCTACAGTCTGCTTCTGAACGTCATGCGTGATCAGCTGGACCGTTTCGGCGAGATCGACACCACTGCCAGGTTGCTCCGCACCGTCGCCGAACATACCTCAGACATTGTCGTGGTCAACCGCGAGGACCCGCGCCTGCTCGCCGTATCACGCGAACTGCCGGAAGATAAGGTGCGTTACTTCGGTCTGGACGCGTCCCTACGCCCGGCATTTCCAAGCGACGACGACATGCGCGGCCGAGGTGCCGAAATCGGCCGTTTGCCGAAGGCGCTCAGCGTACTGGAAGAGGTAAAGGGACATACCGCTATCTTTTCACTCGGTCCGAAGAAACTGACGGTGACGTTGAAGCTCGAAGGCGTCTACAACGTCTTCAATTCAGTGGCTGCCATCGCGTTGGTAAGTTCGATACTTGGTGACGACCTGAATCCCGATAAGTTGGTCGGGGCCCTCGAGGCCATCACGCCGGCGTTCGGCCGCGGCGAGAAGCTGACCGTTGAGGGGCAGCCGCTCGAATTGGTGCTCGTCAAAAATCCCGGGGGTTTCCGGCTGGGGTTGAAGTCGTTCGATCCCGATGGTTACGCAACCATGATCGCCATCAACGATAACTATGCCGACGGCCGCGACATGAGCTGGCTGTGGGATGTTGACTTCGAAAGCCTCAAGCCAGGTATATCGCACGTCAGTGGGATCCGTGCCTACGACATGGCGCTGCGCCTGCAATACGACGAGGTAGAAGTCGCCACTGTCGACCCGGAGCTCGGTCAGGCGTTGAGGGGATTCATCAGAACTAACGGCGGTCAGCCCAAGCGTATCTACTGCAGCTACACTGCCATGCTCGCCCTGCGCCGTGAACTCTCAAAACTGACGGAAGTGGAGGTGGTATCATGAAGCCAAAACTGAACATCCTACAACTCTACCCACGTGATATGAACATCTACGGTGACTGGGGCAACGTGTTGACGGTCATGCGCCGGTCCCAGTGGCACGGATACGAGCCGGTACTGCACGAATACGATCCAGGCGGCACCTTCCCGGATGATATCGACATCGTCATCGGCGGCGGCGGTCAGGATGCCGGGCAGGATAGGATCCAGGAAGATCTCTTGAAGATCGCGCCGAAGCTCCGTGCATTAGTCGACGACGACACGCCCATGCTGGTCATCTGCGGCCTGTACCAGCTGTTTGGCAACTTCTTCCGCACCAAGGACGGCCACGAAATCAAAGGAGTAGGTATCTTCAACCTCGAGACCCATGGGGGCCCTGAGCGCATGATTGGCAACATCGTCATCAAAAGTCCGGAATTCGGTGACATCATCGGTTACGAGAACCATAGTGGCCAGACATTCCTGGGTGAAGGCGTCCAGCCGCTCGGCAAGCTAACGAAAGGCGCCGGCAATAATGGACAGGACGAGTTCGAGGGCGCCCGGATCCGCAACGTCGTCGGCAGCTACCTACATGGGTCGCTGCTGCCCAAAAATCCAGCCATCGCCGACTGGCTCATCGAGAAAGCAGCGATGAAGAGATACGGCGAATTTACCCCAAGCGTCATCGAGGATCGGTTCGCTCAGCTAGCCCGCAAGGTGGCACTCTCTCGCCCGCGTTGATTTTTACTCCATGCGCCTTACGCTTTGCTATACTTAGCTTAAATGTAACTTAAGGAGTGAGTTATGGACCAGAATACTGCGCCTCAAAATCAACCTGAATCGCCGGCACCCGCCCCAGTGCAGCCTGCGGCGGCACCTGTGCAAGGCGGAGGCAACGGCTTCGCTATCGCGGCGCTGGTGCTGGGTATCATCGCCTTCCTATTCGGCTGGGCAGGACTCTTCAACCTTGTGACGGCGGTACTAGCGGTCGTATTTGGTATCCTCGCTCTTAACAAGCACCAGTCCAAGGGTATGGCAGTCGCCGGACTGGTACTCGGTGGCATCGGCCTGCTCACTTCCATAGTCGTGGCTATGGTAGGCGCAGCGTTCATAAGTAACTTGCAGGATACGGCCAAAGAGAACTCTAACAGCAACTCAAGTTCGCAGACCGCGGAACCCGAATCTGACAAATGGGACGTCCAGGCCGCTTACGACAAGATTACGACCGGCATGACCAAGGCCGAAGTAGAGGAAGCCACTGGCAAGAAGTCTGAAAGTTGCAGCTCGGTTGAAAGCGAAGTACTCGGCAAGAGCGAGACTTGCTCGTACGGCAACAGCTTCACCGACGGCGGTTCTATAAGCGTCACTTATGACAATGACGGCAAGGTCAGTACTAAGTACAAGTACGAAAGCTAATCCTCAGCCAAATAAAGAGCGCCCGTACGGGCGCTCTTTATTTGGCTTGCCGCGTCTTCAGCTCGGCGACTATCTGTTCGCCGTGACCTTGCGGCGTGACCTTGCCCCACACTTTCACGACGGTACCGGTCGGGTCGATCAGGAACGTCCGGCGCAGAATACCTTCCCTGCCGAACATTTTCTTGCCCCATGCACCGTAGGCATCGATGGCCTGACGGTCCGGATCACTGAGCAGTGTGAAATTCAATTTGTATTTCGCCTTGAACTTCTCGTGCAGCGACGGGTCGTCCATGCTGATGCCGACTACTTCGGCCCCCAGAGCCGTGATGTCGTCGCGTGCATCCCGCAGGCTGCAGGCTTCTACCGTACAACCAGGCGTGTCGTCCTTGGGGTAGAAGTACAGCACCAGCCATTTGCCGGTGAAATCTCCCAAAGATACGGGATTGCCGTCCGAATCTTTCAGCGTGAAGCCGGGCGCTTCATAAGGTGCTTGCTTCATACCTCTATTGTACCACTGGTAATGGGGGTACGTTTCCAGTATAATCATGCGGGTATCACACCGTCGGGGTGTGGCGCAGTTGGTAGCGCGCGCGGTTTGGGACCGTGAGGCCGAAGGTTCGAGTCCTTTCACCCCGACCATAGAAAATAGGACACCATCTGGTGCCCTATTTTCTATTCCTAGCCAGGTTTGAACCTCCGACGTACCCGAACGGTCCTTTTTCTACTCCTCAACCTTCATCAGCTGGGAATTCTTCATCACGTACGGTTCGGTACATGCGGCAAGGTTGAAGCAGCATGGCCGGCGGTGCTTGCCGTTCAGCTTCGAAATCGTCTTTTCCAGTCGGATGGCCTTGGTATCCTGACTGTGCGTGGCGTTCATCCAACGGATCCATTCCCAACGGGCCATCGGCGTGATGTCCTTCCACTTTTCCTTGACCTTATCGGGTGCGGTAGCGAGCGCTTCTTTCAGTTCTTTCGGCACGACCGGTTCGGGCCAAGTATCGTTCCTTGTCATGGTGACCTTGACAGTGTCGCCTGTCTTCACGCCAGCCACCTTCTGCAACTCGTCATTTACGCGCACCCAGTGGCTCCAGCGTCCGTCTGGTTCGAGCACGGTGCTGAACTCATGACCGTTCAGCGTTCCCGTCACGCTTATCTGCCCGCGAGATGGCAGCTTGACGCTTTCGTCCTTCGGGATCGGCAGGATGGTCCAGTCCTTCAAGCTATAGAGCGTGGTCTTGAAAGTGATGGTGATATTGGCATCCTTCATGCTTATAGTATACTGCTACTAGCACGTAAGTCCGTACTCACGGCGGGGCCCGCCCCAGGGAACAACCCGTTACCGGCAGTTGCTTCACATCTTGGGGACTTTTATTAACAATTTAGTAGGAGTCTTACGATGTCGAAGATGACAGAGGAAGAACAAGCGAAGCACCATATGGATTGGTACGAGCTTAGCCACAAGAACTGGCGTGCATGGGGCAGCTGGTTCAGCTGGGGTTCACCGGTCGGGCTGGGGCTATTCTTCATAGAAGTAGCCGCCGCGATCTGGATACTGACCCAGGCGTTCTAACAAATAGCACCCGGAAGATTCCGGGTGTTATTTATTTTGCCGGGGGATAGTGGACATGCTCAGAAATTAAAACCGTAACTTCTCTGACAAATGTTAAAATCCTACGTCAACTGTACAATTTGTAAATGACGAACCATTACCAGTATCCGTAGAGGTACTAGTACTAACGGGACAAGTTTGAATGCCTGGCAACTTATATGTCAGTTGGTATGCACTCCCCGGAGCGTAATAGCGATAAACAATCCCCCGAATTCCACCATCACCAGGATATCCTGAATCCCATAATTGAAACGGTAAGCTGCCGTCGGGCACCGAGGATGCATAAACACCAAGTGCAGTGTTCAACTGGTTACTAACGACTATGTTAGTATTCCCGCATTCCCCGGCAGCGAAACCACTTGTTGCCGGATAGTTGGCGATCTTGCCTACGCATACCATGTAAGGGTTACTTCCTCCGGGGTGAGGATACGTCCCATTATCGGCCTTATATAAATTAAGCAATCTTTGAAACGAACTGACAGCGACACCAGCTTTTGAGACTTGCGCTCTTGCTGTCATTCCTCTGAAAGCTACTATCGTTATAGCTGCCAAAATACCTATCACAACGATTACTATCAAGAGTTCGACAATCGTAAAACCACTTTTCCAAGCTTTCCCCGCGTCGTTTATGTACATACGTAAATGATAGCACGAGCCGCTCTCCGCTTATGCTTGCTTTTCATACGTAATAGGTTGCGATTGAATGCCTACTCTACACGTCGCGCGAAAAGCTCTTCGGTTTCACGCATAAAAATTTCTGCTACCTTCGGACCGACACCGTATAGCTTCTGCAGACGTTTATCAAACATTTCTTCATTTTCGCTGTACTCATACATCAGCATAAGTGATCCTTCGTAATCACGCACAAGTTGACTCATGCATTCCCGTAACCCGCGGGCGGTACTTTCGGCGTAACGGGTGTACTTGCCTTCGTAGAGCAGCCGTACGAGCTGTCGGCGGCTGGCGTCGGCAATCGCCCACGGCGTGTCAAGCTTGGCCGCGACGAGTAACCGCCACGTGGCTACGGCAACGTTCGATTGGATGGGCTTACCGAACAAGTAGCACAGCAGGAACCATCGGAACATGTCCGTATCTCCCGACTGTCTCTTATACACATCTCCGAGCCCACGAGACTCCTGAGCATCTCGTATG
>ERZ761597.249-NODE-249-length-9504-cov-4.164250_pt1 | contig 9504 bp, 9 predicted proteins | sample MGYA00433093_ERZ761597 | MGnify/ENA primary metagenome ERZ761597 (study PRJEB28899, sample SAMN03785557) | bioreactor sludge metagenome | biome: EBPR Sludge; feature: EBPR Bioreactor; material: 0.22µm filtered reactor supernatant | place: Saint Lucia: Queensland... | reverse complement strand
CCGATGATCTGAAGGCCGTCGTGAGGTTCGTAAGCGAACACAAGAAAGATAACCCGAACCTCAGCATCACGCCGCGTTCGCGTGGCACCGATATGTCGGGCGGGGCGATCGGTGACTCGATCGTACTGGACGTGTCCAAGCACATGACGACCCTCGTGGGCGTATCGTCCGACCAGGCGACAGTCCAGCCCGGCATGATGTATAAGGATTTTGAGATCGAGACGTTGAAGCAGGGCAGCCTCTTGCCAAGTTACCCGGCCAGCCGCGACCTGGCGTCGGTCGGCGGCATGATGAGCAACAACTCCGGGGGCGAAAAATCACTTGAATACGGCAAGACCGACAACTTCGTGACCGAGCTGAAGATGGTACTCTCCGATGGCAACGAGTACGTCGTGAAACCGCTGACGAAGGCCGAACTCGTGCGGAAGATGAGCCAGGGAGATTTCGAAGGTGACCTGTATAAGCGCACGTTCGAACTGCTTGAGGCCCACTACGATGAGATTCAGGCCGCCAAGCCGAACGTCAGCAAGGATTCGACAGGCTACCACCTATGGAACGTCTGGAACCGCGAGACCGGCATATTCGACCTTACGAAGCTGTTCGTCGGTGCGCAGGGGACGCTTGGCATGATATCCGAAGGCACCGTCAAGCTCGTGCCGCATCGGGCGCATTCCGGCCTGCTGGTCATGTTCCTACGTGACATCGACGATCTCGGTGAGCTCATCCCGGCCGTCCTGAAGCATAATCCGGCGACGTTCGAGAGCTTCGACGACAAGACGTTGTGGCTCAGCATCAAGTTCATGCCCAGCTTCCTGAAGCTGCTCGGCCCGGCCCGGTTCATACGTTTGCTCATCAACCTTATCCCGGACGGCCTGCAGCTGCTGCGTGGCATTCCGAAACTGGTGTTAATGGTCGAGTTCAATGGCGATACAGAGCAGGAAGTGAGACAGAAGATCAAGAACCTCCACAAGGAACTGCGCGATAGTCCGGCGGTGAAGACCCGCCACGCCCGCTACGAGATAAACGGCTTCGAAGAGACCCCGACCGAGGGCCGCAGCGAAAAGTTCTGGGTCATGCGCCGCTACAGCTTCCAGCTGCTCCGCAGCAAGGTCAAGGACAAACACACAGCCCCGTTCATCGATGATTTCGTAGTGCCGCCGGCCCATCTGGCAGAGTTCTTGCCTAAGCTGCGCACCATCATCAAGAAGTACAAGCTGTTCGCTACCATCGCCGGCCATATGGGCGACGGCAATTTCCATGTCATTCCGTTGATGAAGATCGAGGACCCGAACGAGCGTGCCAAGCTGGAACCGGCCATGAGGGAGGTCAACAACCTGGTCATCCACTACGGTGGCTCGGTCTCCGGAGAGCATAACGATGGGATGGTCCGCGGACCGTGGTTAAAGGAGATGTACGGCGAGCAGGTGCTAGGTTATATGAAGGAAATCAAGGCTATCTATGATCCCGACAACATCTTCAACCCGCACAAGAAGACAGACGCGACTTGGGAATTCAGTTTCTCGCACATCCGAGAAAAGTTCTAAATGCCCAAGAAGACCAAACGCCAGAAACGGGCCGACCAGGAACTCGGTAGGTTCAGCCTGGTGGGATTTTGTGCGACAGCGATCGACTATGGCATCCTGAACGCCCTGGCGAATATATTCGGATGGCCGCTTATCCTGGCGAATGTCGTCTCTTCGTCAATCTCCAGCTATTTCAGCTATACGCTGAATAAGAAAGTCGTCTTCAGAAGAAAGGGGCACAGCGAAGGCAAGACGCTTCTGCTATACGCGTTTACCGTCATCATCGCCATATTGGTCATTCAGACGTCAGTACTTTTCGTGCTCGGACATGGACTAGTAGAGGACGCGCTGGCAGTGTGGGGGATCGACGGCGCGTGGGGCCAGTTGCTAGCGACGAACCTCGCCAAAGCCATCGCCGGTTTATGCACGTTCGCATGGAACTTTCTTACCCAACGGCAGTTCGTATTCGAGTCGTATGAGGACTCGAAGAACTAGCACTCACCGGCTTCAAGTGCTAAAATAACAGTGATGAGCAAACGCGATTATTATGAAGTCTTAGGCGTGTCGAAGGATGCCAGTGCCGACGAGATAAAGAAGGCGTTCCGCAAGCTGGCCGTCAAATACCATCCCGACAAAGACGGCGGTGACGAGACCAAGTTCAAGGAAGCCAATGAGGCGTACGAGGTCCTGAAGGACGCCCAGAAACGCCAGCGTTACGACCAGTTCGGTCATGCCGGCGTCGGCGGATCCTCGGGCGGCCCGGGCGGTAATCCGTTCGAAGGCTTCAACGGATTCGGCAACCAAGGCTTCGAATTCAACTTCGGCGACGGCGGTCTGGGTGATATCTTCGGACAGTTCTTCGGCGGCGCCTCAGGCGGCCAGCGCGGACCGGTGCGAGGCCGCGACGTCGAGACTCAGATCCAGCTATCATTCGAAGACGCCGTCTTCGGAATCGAACGGGACCTGTCGTTTGAGATGGAAGACGAATGCCCGCACTGCCACGGCACCACCGTCGAGCCGGGCCATGAGCTGAAGACCTGCCCGACCTGCCAGGGCGCAGGTCAGCAGACCCGTATCATGAACACGATGTTCGGAGCCATCCAGCAGGCCGTTACCTGCGAGACCTGTAAAGGCCGCGGCAAGGTGCCCGAGAAGGTATGTACGGTCTGCAAGGGTCGCGGTACCGAACGGCGGAACCAGACCGTCACCCTGAAGGTCCCCGCCGGTATCGACGACGGGGCAACCATCCGCCTGAAGGAGCGCGGCGAAGCGACCGCGAACGGCCCGAAAGGCGACCTATACGTCCATATACGGGTGAAGGCACACAAGAAGTTCACCCGGGAAGGTGACCTGATCCTGAGCGAACAGCATGTCGGCATGGTCGAGGCGGCCCTGGGTACGGAGATAGAGGTCGAGACGGTCGACGGTAAGGTCCGCATGAAAGTGCCGGCCGGTACCCAGAGCGGCACCGACTTCAAATTGTCCGGCCACGGCGTGCCGCATCTGCGTAGCGATCGCCGCGGCTCCCATATCGTCCAGATCATCGTCGATACGCCTACCAAGCTGAGCAAGAAGCAGCGCGAGCTTCTGGAATCGTTCGGCGGGGCAAAAAAACGCAGCCTTTTCACTTAAGAGACTATTGACTAATTTGCATTTATACTATATAATATTTAAGTAAGCATAAAAACAACACACATATCCGCTCAAACAGAGGTCAATTAACGAAAGGCAGGTCATGGGCGTACCGATTATTGCCGTTACCGGCACGAAAGGGAAGACGACGACGGTCGCGGTAATCGACCAGATTCTTCGTGCCCTCGACCGGGATGTCCTGAAGGTCGATACCACCGGTCACTATGTAAACGGCGAGCAGCGTAGCACGGCTGAGGATTCGCGCCGGACGTGGCGTCTGGTACCTACCCGCTCGCCGGGCCGTTACCTATGGGAATTCCACGCCAATCCCCAACTGCGCAGGAACGGCGTCGCGCTGCTCGAATGTTCGCTCGGTTCCAGTAATCTAGCGGGGCTAGGGTATGAACGACATAACATCGGCCTGTTCCTGAACGTCTTCGAGGATCACCTAGGGGCGACCGAACGATTGAAGACCCGCGAGGACATCGCCGAAGCCAAAAGCTTCATATTCCGGCAGATAACCAGCAACGATGGCTACGCCGTCTTTAATGCCGATGATGCATTGGTCGTCGACATGTTGGATAAATATGCCGTGCGCGCCGACACGCGCAACCGCATCGCGGTCGGGCTGACTTTCGAGCACATCGACCTTCAGAAGCACCTAGATGACGGTGGCAAGGCGATAACCACCGATGACCGGCATCGTGTCGTCTTGCGGACGGCTGACAGGACGGTCGTGTTGGCCGACCTGACGAAGCTGCCTTGGACGTTCGACGGTGATTTCAAGCCGTCAGTATGGAATTGCATGTTCGCGATCGCAGCCGTCTGCGCCTTGTACGATGGCGAACTACCCAGCAATCTGGGCCAGCTGACCGAAGCCGTCCGGCTCGATCCATACGGCGGCCGGCTCACCGTGCTGAAGGCCGGAAACGGCGCGACCATCATCGCCGACTACGCCCATGAGAAACAATCCCTCGCCGAGATCGCCCGTCTGGCACGTACCCGGATCGGTGCGAACGGACGGGTCATCGGCGTGGTACGCATGGCCTACGACCGTCCGGACGACGTCTTCGACGAGACAGGACAGGTGATAGGCGACGAGTTCGACAAGGTCATCGTCTACGACAAGATAGACGGTCACTGGCGTCAACCCGAGAATTACCGCATCATGAAATTCCGCCAAGTCGAAGGTCGCACGTCCCAACTTGTGTACGAAGGTGTGCTGAAGACCAATCGTGATGTCGAACGCATCGTACGTGAGGATGAGGCCATCGCCAAGGCGGCAAGCGTCGCAAGACCTGAAGACGTCGTGGTCGCCATCGTCAATGACGACATCAAACGCTCAATCGGTTTCATCAGGGAAAGTTTCAAGGCGGAGTTCATATGATGGACAAGACATTGATCGGTCGCGCCGAAAAGGTAGGTCTGGCTCAGCTCGGACTCTCCGACGTAAACGCACGTATCGATACCGGGGCCAAGCGTTCCGCCATCAGCACCACGTCCGCAAAGGAAGGCAAAGACGGGTCGCTCACCGTCGTGTTCGCCCATCCCAACCTGCCGTCCGCCGTGACACATACGTTTGCGACGTTCGAGCGTATAAACGTCGCCAGTTCCAACGGGCATGTCGAGGAGCGCTACATGGTCCGGCTGTCGGTGGAGTTGAAGGGTCGGATCGTCCGTGCCAGGTTCACGTTGACCGACCGTTCCAGCCAGGTATACCCTGTATTGATCGGACGCAACGTCCTGCGTAGGAAATACGTCGTCGATGTCGAGCACGGCGAAGCGTTAGAGAATGCCGAGCAAGTACGGACCCAGCAGCTGCAATCAAATTTGAAGAAGGAGGCTTAACGTCATGAAGATCGCGATTCTTTCCAACGGACCAGGCAACTACACTACCAGACGTCTCAAAGAAGAGGCGGTCAAGCGTGGCCATGACGTCAAGGTCATCAAGTACAAGGACGCGTACACCGCGGTAGAGAAGAACAACTCGATCGTGCGTTATCGCGGCGAGAGCCTCGAGAAATTCGATGTCATCATCCCCCGCATCGCCCAAAGTTACACCAAGTACGGCACGGCCATCGTGAGGCAGTTCGAATCGCAGGGGACCTTCACGACCGCTACCAGCCTGGCCATCAACCGCTCGCGCGACAAGCTGCGGGCTTACCAGGTACTGGCGAAGGCCGGCGTCGGTATCCCCAAGACCGTCTTCGCACGCGAATCCGCCAGCTTCGATGACATCGTCGAACTCGCCGGCGGCACGCCGCTCATCATCAAGGTCGCCCGCGGCACGCACGGCAACGGCGTGGTACTCGCCGAAACCCCCAAGGCGGCCAAGGCCGTCATGCAGGCCTTCTACGTGGAGGGCGTGAACTTCCTCGTGCAGGAATTCATCCAGGAATCAGCCGGTACCGATATCCGTGCGCTGGTCGTAGGCGGCCGCGTCGTGGCAAGCGTCAAACGCCAGAGCCTCGACGGTGACTTCCGCAGCAATACCCACCAGGGGGGTGAAGGTGTCACCGTCAAGCTCACCGACGAGGAGCGAAAGACCGCGCTAAAGGCAGCCAAGGCCATGGGCCTGCCGATCTGCGGTGTCGATATGATGCGTAGCGAACGCGGTCCTCTGGTGCTCGAAGTGAATTCCTCGGCAAGTATCATGACGCCTGAAAAGATTACAGGCCGTAACGTCGCTGAAAAGATAATCGAATACATCGAACAGAATGCCAAGCGCCGTCCGAAGAAAGATAAGATCGGCGCATGATTTCACAGGAGGGGCTCGCCCCTCCGTTTCAGTTTCACAGTGAATCTGAACACCATTCCCCTGAAGCTCGGCCTTGCCTCGTGATGATTGCGTAAACATGAGTGCTATACTTCTAGCATGAACGTCGCTGTCGTCTTTATCGTAGTCATCGTGCTGCTGTTCGCCTTGGCTTACTTCACGAAGCGTCGCTTCGGCGTGCTCGGCCTAGCGCTCGCCGCCGGCTCCATGCTCAGTGAGCTCTGGGCAGGCCAACTGACACCGGTCGTCCGTGACGCCGGATTGGTAGTGCAGAGCCCGCCGCTTATCACGTTGGTGTCGGTAGTGCTGGTGCTATTGCCTGCCGTTTTCCTGCTGTTCAGCGGTCCCAGCTATCACGACACGTTCAAGCGCGTCGTCGGGGCACTGTTATTCGCGGCGTTGGCCTTCGCGTTGCTCATCGAACCGCTTGGTTCGGCGTTGGTGTTGCAGGACGAAGGCCGGCTAATCTACGAATTCTTCGACGATAACCGCGTCTACATCGTGACCGTCGGTCTGATCATCGCAGTACTCGACCTTCTGGGCGCCCATACGGCCAAGCCGTCAAAATCTGCCAAACATTGACATCCCACCCCTATTAAAGTAAGATTCTAAAGTACTTTACGGGCCCATAGCTCAGCTGGTTAGAGCACCTGCCTTTTAAGCAGGGTGTCCTGAGTTCAAGTCTCAGTGGGCCCTCCAAATAAATACGATCTGCATCATGTAGGTCGTATTTATTTGGAGAGAATCCCGGTCTGTTATAGTGGGATTCGTGAAGCGTAAGCAGGTTAATCTTCGGTATCTTCTGTACGTCAATTTCATCAGCCTTATCGGCTTTTATGTTTATGCGCCGCTGTATGCGCTCTTCGCGCAGTCGCTGGAAATCAATCCGCAGACCATCGCCTATGTTTGGAGTGGCTATTCGGGACTGCTCGCGCTGTCGGTGCTGTTTTTCGGCAAGCTCGAGAACAGGAGGAGCAAAGGGCGGATGCTGGTGCTTGGGTACTTCGGGTGCGCGGTCGGCGCGCTGCTGTTTCTTGCCGTCCAGAACCAGACGTCGTTAATGCTTGTTCTTGCATTTAATGCGTTAGCCAGCGGTATGACTTTGCCGGCGTATAAGACGTTGTTCGCCAAGAACGAGGCCCGCGGCCGCGAGAGTGAGCAGTGGTCATGGCTCGACGCCGGTACGATGTTTTCGGCGGCGGTCGGCAGCGCGTTGGGCGGTCTCATTATCGCGCAGTACGGGTTCGAAGGAATCTTCATCGCCATGGCTGTATTGCAACTGGCCGCCGCGGTCATTGCCTACAAGGCAATCTACGCCTTACGGTAACGATCATTCGTAGTTGACATTTACGATGCGCAGGCACATATTTATGACAACAATAAGTCATGGAGGTGTGACATGCTGGAACTCGAAGGAATCAATTACTGGGCGGTCGCCGTGGCGTGGCTGGTATTCGTGGGCTTAGGGTCGTTCTGGTACTCGCCGGCCGGCTTCGGTAAACTTTGGAGCAAGCTCAGCGGTGTCGACATCATGAAGCTACCGCAGAACGAGGCTAACCGTTCTATCGCCTATGTCATGCTGTCGTCCGTCGTCCAGGCATTCGTGTTGGCGTTGGTGCTTAACTCACTCGATGTTCTGAACGCCGTGCAGGGCCTCGTCGTCAGCCTGGTGCTGTGGGTCGGCCTGACCGCCGCCACGACCATCGGTACGAACTTCTACAGCCGCAAAGGCTGGAAATTCTGGTGGCTTAACGCCAGCTTCTTCCTAGTAGCGATGGCGTTGAACGGTCTGATCCTCGGCGCTTGGCAATAGATATATCGGCGTGGTTGAACGAATCACTACACGCCATGTCCATGTATCATGGCTTGTCGCGGTTGCCTGCGTCGGTGTCGTGATTGGTGTCACGGCTGCGCAATATGCAGACCAGGGCATATTCGGTTCGGTGGGATGGCTCCTCAGCGGGACCGCACTGTTCCTTTTCGGAGCTGTCCGGATGCGGGCATGGGTCGTTCCGTTGGTACTCATCGGTGGTTGTCTTATAGGCATATGGCGGGGTACGGTAGCATACGAAGATAGTGCAGCGGCAAGGCTACTCATCGGCAAGACCGTTGAGCTGCACGGCGTCGTCAGTGAAGATACTGATAGGAACAAGCGTGAACAGACAGTACTTCGCATACGGGATGCACACGCAAACAATATGAAGATCGGGCAGGTCTGGGTAACGGTGAAACAGACCGGAATGATACGACGCAGCGACGAGCTGACGATTCGTGGAAAGCTGAGTTCCGGGTTCGGCAGTTTCACGGCAAGTATGTACGATGCCGACGTAGTCGTATTGAAGCGTCCGGAGCCGGGTGACATAGCGCTGGAGGTACGGGACTGGTTCGCGGAAGGGGTGCGTCGTGCGACTGACGAACCTGAGTCAAGCCTCGGTCTGGGCTATCTTCTTGGTCAGCGACGCGGATTACCGGATGAGCTTGATGCAGCCTTGAAGGCGGCCGGGCTGACGCACATCGTCGTGGCGAGCGGATACAACCTCACCATTCTCGTCCGTTTCGCGCGACGATTGTTCGAGAAGACGTCGAAATACCTGTCATTAGTGAGCGCCGGAAGTATGATCGTCGGATTCATTGCCGTTACCGGTCTAAGCCCAAGTATGTCACGAGCCGGTTTGGTCGCAGGCCTCAGCCTGCTTGCATGGTACTATGGCAGGCGCTTCCATCCATTAGTGCTTCTCCCGTTCGCGATGGCCGTGACGTTGGTTGTGCAGCCGAGCTATGCGTGGGGGGATATTGGCTGGCAGCTGAGCTTTGCCGCCTTCGCGGGCGTCATGATAATGGCACCGCTCATTCATGCATACTTCTTGGGTGACAAGTCGGAGAATCCGCTCAGGAGGATACTCATCGAAACGATATCAGCGCAACTGTTCACCCTGCCGATTTTGCTCCTTTCCTTCGGTCAGTTCAGCATTATCGCTCCCATCGCTAATCTTCTGATACTTCCGTTGGTACCACTTGCAATGATACTGACGTTCGCTGCGGGAACCGGTGCGTTACTTATCCCGATGGCGGCACAGGCGTTCGGTTTTCCTGCACAGCTGCTGCTCAAATACATGACGGCGACCGCACAATACGTAGGCGGCATACCATGGGCGACGCAAGAGCTCAGAATCGACATGGTGATCGCGGTGATAGCCTACGCGGTGCTGACGGCGGCATGCCTGTACATGTGGCGTGTCACCAGACTGCAGCTAGAACGTACCAGCTTGGTAGAATGACCTCTCTCAATCTGTTATACTTGGCATAATGTCAGGTCATAGCAAGTGGTCTACGATCAAACGCGAGAAAGGTGCCAAGGATGCAAAGCGTGGCGCCGTGTTCACTAAGCTCGGCAACCAGATCGCTATCGCCGCCCGCAGCGGCACCGATCCTGCGATGAACCCTGCTTTGGCCATGGCGATTGAAAAGGCTCGTCAGGCCAACATGCCCAAAGATAATATCCAACGATCCATCGATCGTGTGGCCGACAAAGCGGCAGCTGCGCTGGAGGAAATCACATACGAAGCCTACGGA
>ERZ761597.245-NODE-245-length-9654-cov-4.474633_pt1 | contig 9654 bp, 10 predicted proteins | sample MGYA00433093_ERZ761597 | MGnify/ENA primary metagenome ERZ761597 (study PRJEB28899, sample SAMN03785557) | bioreactor sludge metagenome | biome: EBPR Sludge; feature: EBPR Bioreactor; material: 0.22µm filtered reactor supernatant | place: Saint Lucia: Queensland... | reverse complement strand
AGGCAACACCGCTCCATATCCAGATCGCTGCCGCCCAATTGAAGGCGCAGATACAAGACGAGCAGCAAGAGCAGCAAGGATAACAGCATTGGAACAGAACGAGGCAGCACCTAAGCGCCAGATCGGCAAGCCGTTCCAGAAAGGCGTGTCAGGAAATCCAAAGGGGCGGCCCCGCATTGTCACCGATATTCGCGCGCTCGCCAAGCAGCACGGCAAGGAGGCCTTCACCAAGGTCCTTGAACTGCTCAAGTCCGAGGATCCGCGCGTTGCCTTCTCTGCAGCGCAGGAGGTGCTTAATCGCGGATACGGAAAGCCGGCGCAGTCGGTTGACGTGAAGATCGAACCAAAGGAATTGGCAGACCTCACCGATGCAGAGCTTGCAGGTATCGCGACAGGAAGCAGCCTCGGAACTTCTGAGGAGGAGGACGGCCCGCAAGTCACTCATTGAGTTTACCGAGTTCACCTCACGCACCTACGTTCCCGCCGTCCACCATCAGCTCATTGCCGAGCGCCTAGAGGCTGTCGAGCGCGGCGAGATCGATCGGCTCATGATCAACATGCCGCCTCGGCACGGCAAATCCGAGTTGGCGTCACGACGATTCCCGGCATGGTTTCTGGGTCGCAATCCAGAGGCAACGGTGATCTCTGCGTCCTATAACCTCGACAAGGCCCAGGAGTTCGGCGGCGAGGTCCGGGACATCCTGCGCAGCGCCGAGTACCAGACACTGTTTCCCGGCGTTGGCCTCAAGGAGGACACCCGAGCCAAGGGGTTCTGGCGGACGGAGCAGGGCGGTTTCTACATCGCGGCCGGCGTCGGGACGGCGTTGACCGGGCGCGGCACTGTCGGGCCGATCGCGTTGATCGACGACCCGATCAAGGATCGGGAGGAAGCCGACAGCGAAACCCGGCGCGAAACGATCAAGAACTGGTATTCATCGGTTGTGCTGTCGAGGTTTCCTCGTGCCATCATTGTCATTCAGACCCGCTGGCACGAGGACGACCTGTCTGGCTGGCTGCTGTCGGAAGCCAAGAACGGCGGCGATCAGTGGGAGCTGCTGACGCTTCCAGCCATCAGTGATGATGGCGTGGCGCTGTGGCCGGAGTTCTACCCGATCGAAGTGCTCGAGCGGTTGCGCAAGTCGACCATTCCTCGCGACTGGTCGGCGCTCTACCAGCAGCAGCCGGCCCCGGATTCTGGCGACTATTTCAAGCGCGACTGGTTCCGGTTCTATACCGAGCCGCCCAAGCATTTGCGGACCTACGGCGCATCCGACTACGCGGTCACAGCGGACGGCGGGGACTACACGGTGCATGTCGTGGCCGGCGTTGACCCTGAGGACAACCTGTATGTTCTCGATGTTTGGCGGTCGAGGTCGGAATCCCATATCTGGGTCGAAAGTTTCCTCGATATGGTGGCGGCCCATAAGCCGCTCAACTGGGGCGAGGAGCAGGGTCAGATCATCAAGAGCCTTGGCCCGTTCATCGACAAGCGTATGCGCGAGCGCCGCGTGTACTGCCGGCGCGAGCAAATGGCCTCGGTTGCGGACAAGCCGACGCGGTGCCGGTCTTTCCAGGCGCGCGCGGCGATGGGCAAGGTCTACCTGCCCCATTCTGCACCTTGGGTCGCGGATTTCATGGCCGAGCTGTTGGTGTTTCCGGCCGGCAAGCATGATGATCAGGTCGACGCCATCGGCCTCATTGGCCGGATGCTCGACACGATGACGACGGGGCGTGCGCCCAAAGCGCCGGAGCCACCGCAGAACAAGTGGAAGCAGGCCTTTGCCAAGCGGCAGAGCGCTGGAGGATCATGGAAAACGCTTTGACCCAGGTTTCGGCAGAAGAGCAGGCGCAGGGCTATGACAGTCAGACGCCAATCGAAACCTATATCACGTGGTTTGAGGACGCAGAGGACGCGACCAGCGAGGCGCGCAAGGGGGCAGAGCGCGACCGCGACTATTACGACCACAAGCAGTTGACGGCCGAAGAGCGCGCGGAATTGAACCGGCGCGGCCAGCCCGATGTGATCGTCAACCGCATTCAGCCGAAGATCAATTACCTCATCGGCTACGAGGCCGTGAATCGGACCGACCCGCGCGCGTTTCCGCGCACACCGCAGGATGAGGATGCCGCCGCCGCCGCTACGGATGGGCTGCGCTACGTCGAGGATGAAACCGCGCTCGATCAGACGTTCTCGGGCATCTGGGAAAACATGCTGATCGAGGGCTATGGCGGTCTGGAATTGACCGTTGAGCCAGCCCAGGACGGGACTTACGACATTCGGCCCATGATGTGGGACTGGGATCGCCTGTTCTACGATCCGCATTCGCGCAAGCCCGACTTCTCGGATGCCCGCTATGTTGGCGGCGTGGTGTGGATGGACGTGGAAGACGCCAAGGCCATGTGGCCTGAGCAACACGAGATCATCGAGCGCACCGTGTCCGAGGACGGCAAGAATACCTATGCGGACCGGCCGGATTGGCAGCGCTGGACCTCGGGCAAGGGTCGCAAGCGCGTGCGCATCGTGCAAATGTACCACCGAGAGGGCAACCAATGGTGGCTGTGCAAATCCACGTATGGCGGGAAGCTCGAGGCCCAGCCGGTGCCGTTCGTCGATCAACGCGGGCAGAGCTGGTGCCCGATGCTGCTGCAGTCGGCGTTCGTCGACCGCAAGAACAATCGCTATGGCCTGGTTCGGCAGATGATCTCGACCCAGGACGAGATCAACAAGCGCCGTTCGAAGGCGTTGCACCGGCTGAGCGTGCGCCAGGTCCGGGCAGAGCGCGGCGCAGTCGATGACGTGGATCTGGCCAAGCGTGAATTGGCCAAGCCTGACGGGTTCCTCGAGACCAACCCGGGATTCGAGTTCGAAATCCTCAATCAGAGCGACTTGGCGGCTGCTGAGCTTGGCCTGTTGCAGGAGGCCAAGAACGAGATCGAGTTGATGGGCCCCAACGCGGCGATGCTCGGCCAGGGCCCGGACGCCGCGTCGGGCCGCGCCATCATGGCGAACCAGCAGAGCGGTCAGACCGAGATTTCCATGCTCATGGACCGCCATAGGCATCTGAAGAAGCGGACGTTCGAGCGGATTTGGGACCTCATCCGGCAGTTCAAGACGGAAGAGTGGTGGGTACGAGTGACCGACGACGAGAAGAACGTCAAGTTCGTCGGCTTCAACCGGCCTGTGACGGTTGCCGAGGAGCTGTCTAAGCGCATGGAAGGTTCGGGGATGCCGCCCGAGCAGATTCAGATGCAGATGTCAGCTCTGCAGCAGGACCCGGTGCGCGCGCCGCTGTTGGGCCAGGTGCTGCGCATGGAGAACGTGCCGGCGCAGATGCACATGGACATCACGATTGAGCAGGTGCCGGACGTGGCCAACCTGCAGGAGGAGCAGTTCAAGGAACTGGTGGCGCTCGCCCCGGCGGTGACGTTCCCGCCGCAAATCTATCTCAAGGCCTCCAGCCTCCGGAACAAGCAGGAATTGCTTGAGGTGCTTGACGCCGCGGCGAGCGACCCCGTCAAGCAGGCCTATGAGCAGAAGGTGGCAGAGCAGGCTCTGCGCAAGGCCGAAGCCGAAATCGAGAAGCTGTTGGCGGAGGCGCTGCACAAGCGTGTCGATGCCGACCTCAAGGACAGTCAGATCGGGTTGGTGCAGGACCCGCGCGTGATGCCGCCAGGCGCAGCGCCGCAGACCGCAGCCCCGACACGAAACACCCCGGCCCAACAGCCGGGTTTTTAATTGCGTACCCGCCGCCGGGGACCGGGCGAGATGACGACGTGCCGCCGACGATACGGGCGTGACGTGGGGGACAAATGAGCAGCGATCTTCAGTCGTTGGATTCCATTCTGGACGGAAAGGCCCCGGAAACCGTGTCTGCTCCGCAGGAAACTGTGGTTGAGACGCCGGTCTCAGAGGCTACGGGCGAAAAACCAAGCGCATCGGTGCCGCCGGCCGAAGCAAGCCAGGAACAGAGCCCAGCCGCGAACGATCCGCCGCACGTACCGCGTAAAGCCCTCGAAGACGAGCGCCGCAAACGGCAGGACCTTGAAAAGCAACTCAAGGACATGCAGGCTAGGTTCTCGCCACAGCCTCTTTCTCAGCCATCCCAAGCCAATCCGCAGCAGGCGCAGCCCCAGCAGCCGGCACAGGACATCCCGGACCCGGTTCTTGAGCCGGAACGGTTCGTTCGCTGGCAGCAGGTGCAAATGGCTACGCAGTTGTTTGCCAACAACGTGCGCGTGTCGCAGCGCATGATGCGGGAGAAGCATCAGGACTACGACGAGATCGAGGCGATTTTTGCTGAGGAGGCGAACAGGGATCCCGTGCTCGCAAGACAGCTTCTACAGTCGGATTTTCCGGCTGAGTTTGCCTATACCCATGGCAAGCGCCTGAAGCTGATGCGCGAGATCGGCGACAACCCAGACGCCTATATCGAGGCAAAGGTGGCAGAGCGTCTGGCTCAGCAGGGTTCGCAGAGAGAGCCCCAGGCCCCGCCCGCCCGTCCGCCCGTCCCCAAATCGCTGGCCGCCGTTCCCAACGCGCAGCCCCGCGACGATCGCGGACGCTACGCCCCGGCGAGCCTATCCGACATCCTCGATTAACGCAGGAGGGCCAAAATGGCCGAGACCGCAATCCCCACTGGACTGACCGTCCAACAGTGGGACGAAAAGTATTTCACCCAGTATCTCAACAACAACTGGTTCAAGAAGTTCATGGGGACCGGATCGTCCCGCATGATCCAGGTCAAGGAGGACTTGACCAAGAAGCCGGGTGACGCCGTGACCTATACGCTGGTCAACCGTCTGACCGGCACTGCCAAGGGCGCATCTGAGGATCTGGAGGGCGCGGAGGAGGACCTTTCGACCCGCTCGCAGAAGGTGACGGTTCGTGAATACAGCCACGCCGTCAAGTTCTCGAAGTTCGAGGCGCAGAAAACCGCCATCGATCTGCGGCAGGCTCATCGCGACGTGCTGATGGACTGGAACATGGAGCTCGACCGCGACAACATCATCGCGGCGCTGGGCGACATCAACGGCACGGCCTATGCGTCCGCGTCCGAGTCGGCAAAGGATGCCTGGCTCGCCGACAACGCCGATCGCGTTCTGTTCGGCGCTGCCAAATCCAACAACTCGTCGAATGACCATTCCGCATCACTGGCCAACATCGACACGACCAACGACAAGCTGACGCCGAGCGCCCTGAGCCTGATGAAGCGCATGGCCAAGACGGCCAATCCTCGCGTGCGTCCAATCCAAGCCAAGGACACGATCGCGGGTTCGGACATGTATGTCGTGTTCGCGCCTACGGAGTGCATTCGCGATCTGGCGGCGAACTCGACGTTCACGCAGGCCAATCGCGAGGCGCGCAATCGTGGCGTCGATAACCCGCTGTTCACGGGGGCCAACTACATCTGGGACAACCTGGCCATTTATGAGATCGAGGACATTCCCTCGCTCGGCGCGGTCGGTGCGTCCTCGGCCGTGGTTCGGCCGGTCTATCTGTGCGGCGCGCAGGCGCTTGCCATGGCCTGGGCGATGCGTCCGCAGACGGTGGACGAGGAATTCGACTACGGCCGGAAGGTCGGCATGGCCATCAAGCAGTGGTACAAGGTCGAGAAGCTACGCTTTGGTACGGGCTCGTCGGATACCGACGATCTCAAGGACCATGGCGTCGTGACCGGCTATTTCGCCGCGGCGGCTGACGCATGATGAACCCAGAGGCCGCCTCAACCGGGCGGCCTCTTTCGTTTTCCTCTTTCTCTAAGGAATGACGCGAATGGCTACTCTCAACACCACCACGGCCAACGGCAACCAGCCCCGAACGGCTGGGTCCGCCGGCAACACCAAAACCATGTATGCCAGTTACAGCCTGACGGCGGCTCTGGCGCTCAACGATGTGATCGACATGTTCAAGGTCCCGGCCGGGGCTCGGATCACAGGCGTGACGCTCAAGACCTCCGATCTCGATACCGGCGGCTCGCCCGCAATCGTGCTGGACGTGGGCGACAGCGGCGACACGGACCGTCTGATCGACGGCGCAACCGTGGGTCAGGCGGGCGGCACCTCGAGCGCGTTGGTGTCATCGACCGGGCAGTTCTACCAGTACACGGCGGAGACGATGATCTCGGTTCTTGTGCAGGCGGCCCCGGCAACGGGGGCAACCACCGGAACCGTCGAGCTTTCCGTCACCTACATCCTGCCCTGATCAAAGGACGGGCGGGGCTTCGGTCCCGCCCGCTGACGCATGAAGACAAAAGCCCAATTGTCGACCCTCGTCGGCCGGCGCTTGAAGGTCATGGACGTTCTCGATTCCATGCCATCCGAGGCCGCCGAGTTCGTCGAAAACGAATATGATTCGCTGCTGGAGAAGTGGCGGGATCAGAACGTCGTCTATTGGCCGAACACCACCCGCGACACGGCAGAAATCCCAGAAGCCGTGTTTCAGCCGCTGGCGGATTTGCTGGCCAGCCACTGCGCTTCGGCCTTCGGCAAGGAGGAGCCCGTGGTGTCGGAGCCGGAAACCGGCAAAACCATGCCGATTGGAACGCGCGGATGGCGCGCGTTGAAACGTCATGTGCGCGTGCCAGGGATGGGCTTCCCGACCGAGGCGAAATATTACTGATGGGCACGCCGCTTCCGATCGCGCTGGCCACCAAATCGAGCCCGGCCCGCAACGGCCAGGAGGGTGCGGCAAAGCTCATCAACTGCTTTGCCGAGGAAACGCCGGACGGCAAGAACCCGTTCGCCATCTATGCGTGCTCAGGCCTGACGAGCCTTGCCACGGTGGCGTCAACGGGGGTGACGCGCGGCATGATCGCGGTCGACGCAAACCTCTACGCTGTGATGGGTCGGTCCGTGGTGCGGTTCGATGGCGGTTTCGGCTCGGAGATCATCGGCGGCATTGCCGGCGACGGCGTGCTGACCATGGCGCAGAACCGCAAGGAGCCCAACCCGCAAATCATGGTGGTCTGCCCCGGCGCGGTGTCGATCATCGAGAACGAGGTCATCACCCCGGTGACGGACCCGGACCTGCCAAGCCCGATCTCATGCGCGCAGTTGGACGGGTATTTCATCCTGTTCATTGCCGATGGGCGGTTTTTCATCACCTCGATCGACGAGGGCACCGAGATCGACGCTCTAGACTTCGCAACTGCGGAGGCCAACCCGGACGGCGGCCGGCGCAATGCGGTGAGAAATCGCGATGCGGTGTTCTTCGGCAACAAGAGCACCGAGTTCTGGCAGAACACGGGTGCGGCGGATTTTCCTTTTTCCCGCGTGACGACCATTGACGTTGGGCTCTACGCGGAAAGCTCGGTCGCGGAAATGACGCTCATTCAGAAGTCGGGGCCGGCTGAGGACACGCTGATCTGGGCGGCCGCGAACCGCGATGGGGCCTATTGCGGGGTGATGATGCTGTCGGGCTATACGCCCGTGAAAATCAGCTCTTACGAAATCGACCGCCTGATCGAGGCGGAAGCCGATCCGACCGATATTCAGGCGTTCTCATGGTCCGAGAACGGGCATTCGTTCTATTGCATCTCCGGGCCGACGTGGACGCGCTCATTTGATGCGACCGAAGGCCAGTGGCACAGCCGCGAGAGCGTCGGGGAAAGCCGCTGGCGGGGCAACTGCTACGCCCGGTTCGCCGGCAAGCACGTCATTGGGGACTTCGAGGCCGGAGAAATCTACCAGATGAGTTCTTCGATCTACGACGAGGACGGGGAAGAATTGGTGATGACGATCCAGTGTCCGCCGGCTCATGCCTTCCCGCACGGGCTGACATGGAACGAGATCACCTTGGATATGGTCAGGGGCGTCGGGCTCAACTCGACATCGGAATACCTCGCGAACCCGGTGGTGATCGTCGACTATTCGGACGACGGGGGAAAGACCTTCGGGCCCGAGCGCCATATCGAGATCGGCCGGACGGCGCAGATCGGCAAGATCATCCGCCGGTCGATGTTCGGACGGACCATTCGGGGAGCGGCCAGGACCTGGCGTATCCGCGTCTCTGCCGCCGTGTTCCGCTGCGTGATGAGCTTCAACGCCGACGTTGAAAAGGATGCTGCCTGATGCCTGAAGGCGAAGAGATCACACCCGACAAGCTCCCGCCGCCGCCGATCTATGAGCGGATGTGGGACATGAACGGCCGCATGAACATGCGTTGGGAACGGTGGTTCTCGACGCTCTACAAGATTATCAGGGGGCTGTGAGCCATGTCTTTCTTCAGTGACTTCTTTGGCGGCGGCAAGGGCGACATCCAGGCGGCGTCCGATGCCGCGATGGCGCAACTTGCTGCCGGCAAGCGCAAGGCCCGCAAGGACATCACCGGGGGCTATGACAGCGCGTTCTCCCAGCTCACGCCCTACGACGACAAGGGCGCGGGCTTCGGGCTGTACAAGGATTCGATTGGCGCGAACGGGGCCGAGGGCTACCAGCGGGCGTTCGCCAACTTCAACCTTGATCCGTTCCTGGCGGGCGAGCAGGGGGCGGCCGACAACGCGCTGATGGGCATCTTCAAGCGCTACAACGCGGGCGGCATGGGCAACTCCGGGGCCAATCGGCTGGCGGTGTCGCGAGCGGCGCAGGAGCGCTACGGGCAGAACGTGGCCGGCTACCGTCAGCGTCTGGCGGGGCTGGGGCAGACCGGGCTTGGCGTCGCGCAGACCCAGGCCGGCATGTATACGGACAAAGGCAACACGTTGGGCAACCTCGAATACGGATACGGCCAGCAGGCGGCGTCCAACACCATCAACACGGCCAATGCCATGGCAGCGGCGCAGCAGGCCGGCGCTAACAATCTGCTTGGGCTGCTGGGCACGGGCGTCAAGGCCGCCGGCCTGTTCATCTAGCAATCGGGGGACGCAATGGCTCAGGGCCAGATCCAGTTCATGCAGTTGCCGGCGCTCCAGGCCAACCGCCTGCTGAGCTTCGCGCCGATCATGGAGGGCATGGACAGCCTCGACAACAAGCTGAGGTATCGGGAGCAGCAGGACATCGCCGCCCAGCAGCGCGCCGAGGCCAAGGCCCGCAGCGGGGCTTCGGATCAGCGCCAGCAGGTGGAATTGTTCGGCAGGCAGGCCAAGGCCGTGTCGATGATCGCGGACCCTGCGCGCCGCGCGGCGATCTGGGGCCGGCTGGTGTCCAAGCACCCCAACGCCAAGGGGTTGAGCGCGGAATATCTCGACCCGACGACGGGCCCTGAGTTGGTCATGGCAGAGGCGGGGCAGTGGTCTGATCCGTCAGAGGCCGAAGCCACGAAACTTGATCTCGATTATAAGCGCGCGCAGATCGAGAAGATGCGTGCGGAGGCCGCGTCACCATCTGGAGGCGTGGATTACGGCAAGACCGGCACGATTTTCCAGGGCCCTGACGGCAAAATGTACGCCGCGCGATGGGCGGCAGACGGTACGCAGAAGGTCGTCGAGATCACGACGAACGAGGGCCTTGGCCTGACGCCGTTTCGAGGCGTTGGCGAGGTCGACACGGGCACAGGAACGCGCATCATTGACAGAGCGACGGGCCAGGACGTGCGCACGATCGACAAGGACTTGGCGGGGGCGGAACGGGCCAAGGTCATCGGCCGAGAGACTGGCGAAGGCCAGATGCAACTTCCAAAGACGGCAACGGCATTGCAGCAATATGAATTGCAGGACG
>ERZ761597.243-NODE-243-length-9708-cov-4.700508_pt1 | contig 9708 bp, 13 predicted proteins | sample MGYA00433093_ERZ761597 | MGnify/ENA primary metagenome ERZ761597 (study PRJEB28899, sample SAMN03785557) | bioreactor sludge metagenome | biome: EBPR Sludge; feature: EBPR Bioreactor; material: 0.22µm filtered reactor supernatant | place: Saint Lucia: Queensland... | reverse complement strand
CCCTCAATTTCTGACCTAAATGTCCGATTTCGACCCTGAAATGCCGCCCAGGTGGCGGTTTCACCAACCGAAGCCCAGGAGGCACGGATGGCAGCACGAAAGCCCGCTGGACCGATGCTACGCGCGGTCAACAAGGCGATTCGCGGGATGCATTGGCTCACCGAGGCCGATGAAGCCGCGGTGGCGCAGGCGCGTCAGTACGCGCGGCTGATCGACGAGGCCGTCGAGACCGACGATGTCGCCGGTGTCCGCAAGACTGCCGGCTGGCTCGGCCCCCATCTGACGGGTCTGCTGAAGCAGTTGGGCGGCACGCCGGAGGGTCGCAAGTCGTTGGCGGTCGAGGAGAAGCGCGTGAAGGGCCGCCTCGCCGAGTTGCGTGCTGTGCGCGATGCCCAGCAGAGCGCCTGAGCTGCTCGGGACTGAGGCTCCACGACTGTTCACCCCGCCGCAGCGCGATCTGACTCCGCAGACGTCGGCCGGGTTCACGTTCATCGACTTCGCCGAGGATGTGCTCGGGCTGACGTTGCTGCCGTGGCAGAAGTGGCTCGCCGTCCACGCGCTGGAGTTGCGCGACGACGGCCGGTTCCGGTTCCGCACCGTGCTCGTCCTGGTCGCCAGGCAGAACGGCAAGTCGACGTTCCTGCAGGCGCTGCTGTTGTGGCGGATGTGGGCTGACCGGATCCCGATGGCGTTGATCGCGGCGCAGTCGCTGGAGAAGGCCGAGGAGGTCTGGGCCGGCGCTGTGGAGATGGCGCAGGGTTCCCCGGAGTTGGCGGCCGAGATGCTCGAGCCGATCCTGGCCGCGGGCAAGAAGGAGCTGCGGACGACGTTCGGGTCGCGCTGCAAGGTGCAGACGGCGAACCGTAAGGGTGGCCGCTCACTGTCGGCCGACCTGATCCTGCTCGACGAGTTGCGCGAGCACCATACGTGGGACGCGTGGGCGGCGTTGACGAAGACGACGATGGCCCGTAAGAACCCGCAGACGTGGGCGACGACGAACGCCGGCGACGATCTGAGCATCGTGCTCAACGATCTGCGGGAGACGGGGCTGCGGCAGATCGAGGATCCGGCGACGGACTTCGCGATCTTCGAGTGGTCCGGCGCCGACGACTGTGACCTGGACGACCGGCAGGCGTGGGCGCAGGCGAACCCGTCGCTGGGCCGCACGATCGCCGAGGAGTCGATCGCGGCAGCCAAGACCACCGACCCTGAGTGGGTGTTCCGCACCGAGGTGTTGTGCCAGCGGGTGAACCTGGCGGCGGTGTCGCCGTTGCCGCGCTGGCCGCATGTGCGTGAGCCGGGTTCTACGGCCCCTGTGGGCGCCCCTACGGGCTTCGCGGTGGATGTGTCGTGGGATCGGTCACGTGCGTGGATCGGCGCCGCTGTGCGCCTTCCTGACGGCCGTACGCATCTTGAGGCTGTCGCCAGCGATGAGGGCACCGAGTGGGTGTTGCCGCGACTGCGTGAGTTGTGCGAGCGGTGGTCGCCGGTGGCGGTCGGTCTGCAGGCGTCCGGTGCTCCGGCGTCGACGTTGCTGGGTGAGCTCGAGGAGTTCCTCGACGTGCCGGTGGCGGCGATCGGCGGCGCTGATCTGGCGCGTGCGTGCGGGTCGATGTTCGACGCGGTGGCGAATGGCACGGTGCGGCATCCGGGTCAGGAGCCGATCGACTCCGCTGCCCGCCATGCGTCGATCCGGCCGCTGTCGGACGCCTGGGTGTTCGACCGTAAGCGTTCCCCGGTGGATATCGCCGGCCTGATGGCCGAGGCGATGGCGCTGTGGGTGTTGTCCACGATCAAGCCGAAGCCGAAGCGCACGGCACCGAGACGTATCAGATGACGAACAGGAAGGGGTCAGCGTGATTCCGTCGACCCCGGAGCAGTGGCTGTCCCTGCTGACCGCACGCCTGGATGCCCGCCAGTCGCGGCTTTCGGCGTTGCGTGACTACCTGGCCGGCAACCCGCCGCTGCCTGAGGGCGCGGTCAACGACGAGACGGCGTACCGGGACTTCCAGTTGAAGTCGCGTACGAACTTCGCCGAGCTGGTGGTGGATGCTGTCGCCGAGCGGATGCGTGTCGGCGGCTTCCAGGTGGGTACGACAAGCGACGACGACGATGCGGCGCGTGCTGTGTGGCGCGAGAACATGCTCGACGTCGGTAGCGCCGACATTCACCGCGACATGCTGGCGGTAGGCGTTGCGTATGCGGTGCTGACCGGCGATCGCCGCGTGATGGTCGAGGCGCCTGAGTTCTGCATCACCGATGACGATCCGCGCACGAAGTTGCCGCGGGCCGGGCTGATCGTGTGGCGGGACACGGCCGCCGGCATGGATTATGCCGACCTGCTGCTGCCGCGTACGGTGCAGCGGTTCTCCCGCGAGATCCCCGACTCGCAGTTGGTGGTGGCGAAGGGCTCGTTCCACGCCCCGGCGGCAGGTGACTTCTTCAGCGAGAACCCGATCGAGGTGACGCGGTCGTGGAATCAGGGCCAGTGGGAGCCGGAGACTGCGCCGATGCTGCACGGCTACGCTGAGGTGCCGATCGTGAAGTTCGCGAACCGCGACGAGGTCGGCGAGTTTGAGCGGCACACCGATCTGCTGGACAGGATCAACTGGGGTCTGTTGCAGCGCCTGGTGATCACGGCGACGCAGGCGTGGAAGCAGCGCGCGATCAAGGGTGAGTTGCCGACGCATGACACCGAGGGCAACGAGATCGACTACGGTGCGGTGTTTGCCCCCGGCGCCGGCGCGCTGTGGACACTGCCTGACGGTGTCGACATCTGGGAGTCGTCTCAGACTGACATCGGCCCGATCCTCACCGCGATCAAGGACGACATCCAGCACCTCGCGGCCGTCACCCGGACGCCGATGTCGACGTTCATGCCTGGTGGTGAGAACCAGTCCGCGGAGGGCGCAGCGTTCGCCCGTGAGGGTCTGGTGTTCAAGACGGAGGACCGGATCGCGCGTGCGTCGAGTGCGTGGGATCGGCTGATGCGGTTGGTGCTGGACACCGATGCGGTGGTCACGAAGTGGATGCCGGCCGAGCGCCAGTCGTTGGCTGAGCGCGGCGATGCCGCCAGTAAGGCGCAGGATCTGCCGTGGCGTGCACGCATGGAGACGATCTGGCAGTTCTCCGGCGAGGAGATCGACCGGATGGAGGTCGAGCGCGCCGCTGAGGCTGACGCCGTCGTGCAGCCGCCTAAGCAGCGCCAAATCCGTACCGAGACAGACGAATCCGGCCGCTAAGGCCCGGCCACCTAAGACCACCCGCCACACGGCGGGTTTGGCGCCCCTGGAGGGCGTTGTTCACCGACCCTGGAGGTCATCGCACCATGTCCGACGCAACACCGACGAACGAACAGTCACAACCCGCGGAGCAGCCGCTCGAGCCTGCTCCGACGCCCGCCCCGGCGCAGGCCGCCGAGCCGAGCAAGCAGCAGACGTTCGACGCCGACTACGTCGCGAAGATCCGCGCCGAGGCGGCCAAGTACCGCACGGAGGCCAAGGCCAACGCCGAAGCCGCCAAGCGTCTGGCTGAGATCGAGGAATCGAACAAGACCGAGGCGCAGAAGCAGGCCGAGCAGCTCGACAAACTCCGTCAGGAGAACGAGCGCCTGCAGTCGCAGATGCTCAAGGCCCAGGTGGCCGCCGACAAGGGAGTGCCCGCCGAGTTGTTGTCGGGCACGACTGAGGACGAACTGGTCGCGTCCGCTGAGCGCCTGCTGGCGTTCCGTGGTCAGCAGGCCGCCCCGGAGTACGGACGCAGTGCGGACGCATCTCCGACCAAACCCAAGCAGTTAACCCGTGCCGACATGTCGCGCATGACGAACGATCAGATCGTCAAGGCGGATGAGGCCGGACTCTTCGACGACCTGAAAGCAGGCCGTCTCTAACCACAAAGGAGGACAGCCGTCATGGCCGTTCAATACTTCCAGCCGGAGATCTGGAGCGCACGTCTGCTCTCCAGCCTGAAGAAGGCGACCGTGTACGGTGGCGTCTGCACCCGTGAGTACGAGGGTGACATCCGCGACTCCGGCGACACGGTTCGCATCACCTCGATCAGCCGTCCGACGATCGGCACCTACACCAAGGGCAGCACGACCGTCACCCCCGAGCAGCTGACCGACGCGCAGCGCTCGCTGCTGATCAACCAGGTGAAGTACTTCGCCTTCGAGGTCGACGACGTCGACTACCGCCAGGTCGCTGACGGTGGCGCGCTGATGAACGAGGCCGCCGCTGAGGCTGCCTACGGTCTGGCCGACACCGCCGACCAGTACATCGCCGGCCTGTACGGCGATGTCACCAACACCATCAGCACCGTGTCGATCACTTCGGCCACCCTCGCGGTGGACGGCATCGCCGATCTGATGGTGAAGCTCGACGAGGCGAACGTGCCGAAGGCCGGTCGCTACGTCATCGTCCCGCCGTGGTACCACGGTCTGCTGGTGCAGTCCGACATCCTCGCCCCGGTGGACGCCAGTGGTTCTTCGGAGACGCTGCGCAACGGTCTCGTCGGTCGCCTGTTCGGCTTCGACGTGCTGGTGAGCAACAACGTCCCCGTGATCACCGGCGACGACTACGCGGTGCAGGCCGGCGTGCCGGGTGCGATCGCGTTCGCCGAGCAGATCGTCAAGGTCGAGGCTTACCGCCCCGACGACTCGTTCTCCGACGCCCTGAAGGGGCTCCACGTCTACGGCGCGAAGGTCATCCGACCCGACGCCGCGGCCGTGATGACCGCGTCGAAGACCTGACGACTAGCGGCGGCCCCGGTGCAACCTCTCTGCGCCGGGGTCGCCGCTACCCCTGTACCTGCCACCTGTCCACCACACGATGCGTTAGGAGCATCCAATGGCACGTTCCGAAGTCACCATCACCACGCTTGCGGGCAACACCTGGGGCGCACAGCCGACGGGCAACGACCTGGACCCGACCAACGGCCACGTCATCACCCCGACCTGCCCGGTCAACGAGCTCGTGATCGAGATCACCCACACCACCGCGTCGAGCAAGAACGTCACCGTGCTCGCCGGCGACAACCCGCCCGCGAACGCGCAGGGCGCGGGCAACCTCGTTGAGGCGTTCGGCGCTGGGGATTCCACCCCGGTTGTCAAGCGGATCGTTCTCGACTCGTCCCGGTTCCTGCAGAACGACGGAACCATCAACATCGACGTGGCGTCCGGCGCGACCGGCAAGATCCGCTGCTTCAAGGTTTCGCGTATCTGATGGCGAAGTACATGTTCGTCGCCAGCGGCAACGTCTACGACGTGGATCTGGACGCCTCTGGCCCGAAGCAACGCGAGAACTACGAGTTCCGTATCGCCGCCGGCGAGATGGTGCTCGTGGATGAACCGAAGAAGCCTGCCGCGAAGAAGGCGGCCCCGGCCGCCGACGACGCGGACGGCGAGCAGTAAGCACCCCTGGAGGGCACGATGGCGTTGGCCGAATTGGCGACCCCCGCGAGGGTCGGCAAGTACCTGGCGCAGACGGTCACCGACCTGGAAACGGTCGACGATGACTCGCTGCAGCAGGCTTGCGACGACGCCAACGCCGTCGTGCTCGACCATCTGATGCGCCCGTCGTTGACGGGTTTGTCGGAGGAGGTGCAGGCGGCGGTGGTGTTCGTGGCGACGAAGGTCGCTGCGCGCATCTACCGCAACCCGTCGGAGTTCACTGTGGAGTCGTTCGGCGAGGCGTCGCACACTTATGTGGATCCGCGGATCCTGACCGGCGACGAGCGCGCACAGTTGCGGCGTGCCCGGTCGGCGCGGGTCGTGCGTGGCCCGATCCAGACGCTGGGCAGCACCAATGCTTGAGTCGTCGGTGACCGGCGCTGACGGCGTGACGCGCAGCCTCGAGGAGATCATGGAGCGCGTCGACCTCCGCAAGTTCTACGGCGGCCCGGTGGCGTCACTGTGGCACAAGAGGCAGAAGATCGTCTTCGACGAGCGGCTCACGCCGTTGAGCGAAGAGACGGTGCGGATCTGGAAGAAGCGTACGCCGATGGTCACGACCGGCGCGCTGCGCACTGCGACGACGAAGTACACGCCCATCAAGGCCGACAGGGACACTGCGACGTTCGGTATCCCGAAGGCCAACCGCGTGAAGTGGATCGGTGTCATGCACGCCACGAAGACCGGGTCGAGGCCGAAGCGTGACGTCGTCCCGAACTGGTCGCGTGCCGAGAAACTGGTGATCCTCGACAAGATGACCGACTGGATCATGCGCGGAAAGATCCAGGCGCAATGACCTCCGGGCACGAGGCCGTCAAGGCCGACCTTGTGGCGCATCTGAGCGCCAATATCGGCGACTGGGTGGATGTGGTCGCGGTCGACAGTTGGCCGCCCGCACCGGCCTTGGTGGCCGCTACAGACATCCTCCCGGTCGACGAGGACAAGCCGTGGCCGTGCGTGCTGGTGTCGACGACGAGCATGAGCACCACCACCCGTGACGCCGGCGTCGGCTCGGGTGTGTTTATCGGCGACTACGGCGTCCGCGTGACGGTGGCTGTCCGCACCCCGAAGTCGAAGGATTTCGACCAGGCGGCGGTCGGCCGCGATCGGCTGCTGGCGGCGGTGCGGTATCTGCTGCTGTCGAACCCGAAGGTCGGCGACGACTGCGCCGTGCTGACCGCTGACTTCTCCGAGCAGACCGACCCGGTGGCCGTCGACGCGAAGGGCCGCCCGGTGGCGGTCGGCACGTTGACGCTGACGGTGCGGCACACCGAAACCATCCCCGACCTCGCCGAGTACGGCACCGCCGATTCCGCGATCGTCGAGCTCGGTGTGACCGACGCCGACGGGTCGCTGTTCACGAACCAGCACTACGACGCCGAGTCCGTCTACGACGACCCCGCAGACGGCTACGACGGCGGCACCGAGTGGCCTGCAAAGCCGTAAGTCAACCATCCCCCTCCAACCCCCGATAGAAGGGCTGTCCCATGTCAGCACGGGTAACCGTTTCCACTCAGGCGATCGCCTCCCCGCCCCCGGGTGTGGTCGTCGACTCCGGTCAGGCGTTCATCGTCGGCCAGACGCAGCGCGGTCCGGCGCACGTCCCGACCCGCATCTTCGGCCTGGCCGACTTCCGTGCGGTGTTCGGTGAGCGTTCCGGCGGCACCGACCTGTACGACGTCGTCGCCAGCGCGTTCAAGGAAGGGCTCGGCTCGGCGTACATCCTGCGCGCTGTCGGCCCGTCGCCGGTGAACGCCACCATCGGCCTGGACTCGGCGAAGATCGTCGCGACGGCGAAGGAGCCGGGCGCGTTCGCGAACGGCTGGACCGCCGCCTACACCAGCGCTTCCAAGACGATCACGCTGGTGAAGGGTGACACGACGGTCACCTACACCGGCACGACCGCCGCCGAGTTGCAGGCCGCTGCCGCCGTCGACCCTGACGTCGACGTGACGGTGACCAGCCTGCCGGCGTCGAACGTGTCCGCGACCGCACTCGCGTCCGGCACCGACGACTACAGCAACGTGGTCATCGCGACCAGCCTCGCCTACCTCGACGCCGATCTCGGTGACGGTGCTGTGGTGTGGCCGGGCAAGGTGTCGTCCGCGACCGCTGCGGCGCTGCAGTCCCACTGCGAGGACACCAACCGGCTCGGCATCCTGAGCGTGGCTTCGGGCACCTCGCAGGCCAACGCGATCGCTGCCGCCGCCGCTGTCACCGACGGCGCGAACCTTGTGCTGGCATGGTCGCACGTCACCGTGTCGACGAACTCCGGCGACCTGACGATCGAGCCGACCGGGGTGGCGCTCGGTGCCCGTGCCCGTGCGCACGCCGCTGAGGGTCCGCAGGCGTCGCCGATCCGCGACATCTACGGCAAGGCCCAGTGGGTCACCGGTGTCGAGGAGGACACGACCGCCGCGGAGTGGACGTCGCTGAACAACGCCGCCGTGTCGGTGATCCGCACCAGCAACGGCAACCTGCGCCTGTACGGCTGGAAGACCCTCGATGCACCTGACGGTGTCACCAACCTGCAGGGCGCGCAGTTCCGCGACGTGATCAACCGCGTCGCGGTGGGCGCGCAGCAGATCGCCGACTCGTTCGTGGGTCGCACGATCGACGGCAAGGGTCAGGCGCTCGGCGAGTTCCGCGGGCAACTGGTCGGGTTCCTGTCCGGGATGAAGGGCGCCTTCTTCGAGGGCTCCGACGACCCGGGCTACGTCGTGGATGTCGGGTCGGGTGTGAACAGCACTTCAAGCCTGGCCGCTGGCGAGATCGCCGCGGCTGTGGGTGTGCGCCTGGCGCCGACTGCCGAGTTCGTCACCATCGAGATCACCGCAACCGACGCCGCCGGCGCCATCTGAGGAAGGTAGACAATGAGCCGATTTGTCACACAGGACAGGGTCAAGATCACTGTCTCGTCCATGCCGGGGTCGTGGGACTCGCGCTCCGGGGCCGAGGCCGAGCGGGAGAACGTCAAGCTGCGGCCGGGCGCCGGGGAACCCAAGCAGGTCGTCCACACGCAACTGGAGTACGGGGACATCACCGTCACTCGGCTGTTCGACGCGGACACCGACGCGGCGCTGCTCACCCGGCTCAACCGTGGTGAGGCGTTCGCCGGGACCACCGTCACCGAGCAGTACCTGGACTCCGACGGCAACGCGATCCCCGGTTCGCAGAGCATCCACACTGGCTGCGCGGTGGCGTCGTTCTCCCTGGACGACGCGGACGCCAACTCCTCCGACGTGGTGAAGTTGACGGTGACGTTCAGCCGTGCGGGAGCCGAGTAGCCGATGAGTGCCACCGAGAGGGCCGACGAGTTCGGCGTGGTTGACGATGAGATGCCGACCCGGCGTACCGCCCTGGACTTCATCAGGGCCACTCATCAGGAACTGAAGTCGGCCGAGGTCCGCACGGTCACGTTGCGCGACCCGGCACGGCCTGAGTTTGAGTTGGTGTGCGAGGTGCCGACCGATATGGACGACACCCTCGACATCAACGAGCGGGCGGAGAAGACTGCCAAGAGTCCGAATGCCCCGGCTGAGCCGGTGGTGGCGGCGTGCATGTTGCTGGCGCGGTTTACGCGCCGGCTACGGGTGCGTGGGCAGGACGTCAACGATGACCCTGAGTCATCGGTCTTCTCCGATCCCGCGCTCCAAGAGGCGCTTGGCGTGCCGAACGCTTGGCGTGCGGTGCGCGAGTTGTTCATGGTCAAGGGCGGCAAGTTCGACGACGGCGTGGTCAACAGGCTGGCGTTGGCGTTGCTGACCGAGGGCGGGCTGTCACGTACTGACGGTGTTGAGATTCAGGACGGCACCGAAGACCCTACCTAGGGCCGCTCGATGAGTGGCCCGAAGTGGTGACGGCGGCACGGATCGCGCGGCTGTTCGGCATGGATCCGTTGGCTGTGCTGGACGCTGACTCGTTCGAGTTCAGTGTTCGCGCCGCCTGCGCGCAGGTGGTGTTGCGGGATATGGAAAAGGAGGTGTCCGATGGCCGCTGATGAGATGCAAGTCAGGTTGACTGCCAAGGACGACCTCACCCGTGAACTGAAGAACGCCACGAAGCAGATCGCGAAGTTGGAATCGCAACTGCGCGATCTGGACGGCGCGACCGGCCCGGAGGCCGAGCGGGACATCCGCCGGCTGACGACCCAGTTGGACAAGGCTTACGACAAGTCCAAGGTGTTGTCCGGCGCGGTCGGGAAACTCGACGAGGATCTCGACCAGATGGGCTACAGCGCGAAGCGCGCGGGCGACAAGACG
>ERZ761597.241-NODE-241-length-9752-cov-3.961947_pt1 | contig 9752 bp, 14 predicted proteins | sample MGYA00433093_ERZ761597 | MGnify/ENA primary metagenome ERZ761597 (study PRJEB28899, sample SAMN03785557) | bioreactor sludge metagenome | biome: EBPR Sludge; feature: EBPR Bioreactor; material: 0.22µm filtered reactor supernatant | place: Saint Lucia: Queensland... | reverse complement strand
GGTGCCTTGGGCGGCGGTGGCAGCGCTTGCCATTCCAGCCATCATGAAGTTCCTGAAGAAAGACCCGTCGCAGGTAGAAGGCACGTTCAGCGTGAGCGCAGGCACCACGGGCTTCGAGGACAACGCCTACACCGAAACCGCATTCGGCAACATCGGCTTTGCCGACGATGGCACCCGGTACTTCAGCGGCGAGGCGGCGCAGAGCTTCAACAGCATCGTCAAGATCGCGCTGGACGCCTTCGCCGCCGCGATGACCTCGGAGCAGATCGCGTCGGTGGCCGGCAAGTTGCAAGGCACGATCTTCTACATGGCCAAGGGCAACTACACCACCGAGGACTTCATCAAGGAGTACGGCGGCGACGTGCTCAAGCGAACGCTGGGCGTGGTCGCCGACGAGCTGGACGTGCGGCTGGGCGACATCGTCCGCAATTTCCAGGGCACCGGCGAGGAACTCGCGCAATTCGCGACTATCCTGGCCGGGGTCTACAGCATGGTGGAGAAGCTGCCCGAGGACGTAGGCAACACGCTGCTCGAGGTGCTGGCGGCCGGGGTGCTGACGGTGGAGGAAATCGGGCGCTTCTCCACCGCTTACGTCGGCCTGCAGAACGTCATGGCGGTCGATCCGGTGGCCCTGGTGCTCGATCAGATGTCGGCGTCGAATGCGACCGCCTACGACAAGGTAATGACGCTGCGCGGCGGGCTGGACGAGCTGCTGCAGAGCTACGACGGCAGCGTCGCCGGCACCGAGGCGCTGTACGGCGCGACGATGGAGTATGTGCAGGCGCAGATCGCCGCCATCGCGCAGATCGAAGGCATCAAAGCGACCCTGGCCGACATGTTCAGCGAATCGCACACGCTGATTGCCGACTTCTTCCTGACCAACGACCAGAAAGCCGCCAAGCTGATGCAGGACGCGGAAGAGTACCAGCGCCTGCTCAACGAAACGCTCGACCCGACGCTGATCGAGAAGTATTCGAAGATCATCAACAGCGACCTGACCTCGGCGTTTCAACTGCTGTCGCCAGAACAGCAGAAGGCGCAGCAGGGCGACTTCCTGAAGCGGATCGACGAAGCCGATGCGCTGGCGCAAACCCGGCTCACCGCCAGCACGGAAGCGATTACCCAGAAGGGCAACGAGCAGCTTTCTATCATGTCGGCCATCCGCGATGCGCTCAACAGCGCGGCGTCGAGCATGATCCAGGCTGCGCAAGCGATGAAGACGGCGGCGGACACTCAGAAGCAGGCCGCCGGCACCGCGCTACAGGCGGCGCGCGAGCCGGTCGACGTGCGCGTCGATTCGCGTGTCTACGTCGAATACATCGACCCGTCCAACGGCGCGTAGGCGATGGCCATCTCCGACGCCCAGTACAGCGCCTGGCTGGCAAACGAGCGCAATGCCCGTTGCCTGCTGGTCGACATCGAATACCGTTCCAGCGGCGGCACGACCGTCAAGGACTACCTGTCCACGCACCCGTTCGTCACCGGCCCCGGTGACACGCCAGCGCACACCGCCTACCGCGCCTGCGTGCTCGAGGTGCCTTCCTTCAATCAGCGGATGTCCGACGTTCTGGTGGGATACACGACCCCCTCCATCGGCAATATCGTCGTCGACAACGGCGACGGCGCGCTCGATTCGTGGCTAACCGCCAACTTCGCCGGGCGTCCGCTGACCATCTACCTGGGTGACCCGGCATGGCCGAAGGCGGATTTCCGCCCGGTGCTGACCGGCGTGCTCGCGAACCTGACCGTGCAAGGTACCAGCCGGATGACGCTGGAAGCGCGGGCGCGCGACCACCTGTTGACGCAGGACATCGTCACCACCAAGTACACCAGCGGCGCGGCCGAGGGCCGCTACAAGCCGCTCGCCTACGGCACTTGCTACAACGTCAGCCCGCTGTACATCGGCACCGGCACCGATCACAAGTACGCGCTTAACGCCGCCGACACCTACAGCATGGACGCGGTGCGCGTCGCCGGCGTGACCACCACGTCGTACACCGACAACGGCGACGGCACGTTCAGTCTGTGGGCCGAGTCGACCGGACAAGTCACCTGCGACATCAAGGGCATGTACAGCGGCGGCACGCAATTCCGCACGCTGAAGCAGATCGTCAAAGATCTGTGCGTGACGCGCGGGCCGTTCGTCGAGGCCGACTTCGAGGCGACGACCTGGGCGGCCCTGGACACGACGTTTCCGCAGTACCTCGGGCTCTACCTGGACGCGCCCATCAAGTATTTCGAGGCGCTCGACCGGCTCTGCGCCAGCGTCGGCGCGTTCTACTGCGTCACGCGGGACGGCAAGATCCTGATTCAGAAATTCGAGTTGAGCGGCGCCGCAACGCTGGACATCGGGCCAGACCAGATCGTCGCCAAGGGCATCAACATCGTCAAGGTGCACCAGCCGCTCGACAACCTGCGCCGCGGCTACGCCAGGCAGTGGACGACGCAAACCAGCTTCAGCGACAACGACGGCGCCGGCCTGGTGAGCGAAACCAATCGCGAAAAGTGGCGCAATGAATACTCGTGGGTGGCCTCCGTCAACAGCGGCGCGGCCAATCTACTGAAGACCAAAGATCCCAAGGAATTCGGCACGCTGCTGACCGCCAAGGCGGACTGCCAGACCGAGGCCGATCGGTGGATGGGTATCTGGGGCACGGTGCGCGTGCAGTACGCCGTGGAGTGCTTCCTCGACGGCGCGCGCGTCAACCTCGGCGACCGCGTCAAGCTCACGCACCCGCGCCTGGGCTTGGCGGCCGGCGTCACCGGCACGGTAGTGCGGGTCGTCGACAGGCCGACCCAACGGCGGCAGACCATCGAGGTGCTGACGTGAGAATCCTGAGCAACAACCTCGCCGACAGCGCCATCATCAGCGCGTCGCCGGCGATGGTCGCCACGCTGCCGGAAACCAACCTGCAAACCGCGCTGCGCGAGCAGGTCGCGCGCTGGACGGCGGTCGACGGCCAGGCGATCACCGTAACGTGGCCGGGCTCGAAGGCGGTGTCCTGCGTCTGCCTGTACCGCGGCAACTTCTCGGCCACCGCCACCTGGCGCGTGCGGGTTTGGGCGGATGGCGCCATGACCACGACCGCCTATGACTCCGGCACGGCCTACATCTGCCCGCCGGTGCCGCTGGGCGGCCTGGAGTGGGGCGTCGACCCGTTGAGCAAGAATCTCTCCTCCGACTGGGACTACGCCATCGCCGTCGCGTGGTTCTCCCCGGTGTTGGCAGCCGGCGTCACCATCGACGTGTACGACCCGGAGAACTTGGACGGCTACGTCCAGGCGTCGCGGCTGTTCGTAGGCCAGCATTTCGAGCCGGCGGTGGGCGTCAGTAGCGGAATGCAGCTCGGTTACCGGGAAAACTCCCAGCAGGCGCGCACCGAGGGCGGCTCGCTGCGCGTCGAAGCCGGCGCGATCTGGCGCACGCTGCAGGTCGATACGCGCGAGATGGCGGAAGCCGACCGCCTGCGCATGATCGACATCGCGCGCAACAGCGGAATGCGCAACGACGTGTTCGTGTCGGTCTTTCCGGGCCGCGCCGACGAGCTCGAGCGCGACTACCAATTGCAGGCGCGATTGGCGCAGCAAAATCCGTTCACCACCAACGTGCCGCTCATTCACAACGCCACGTTGACCTTCGAGGAGCTGTAATGACGCTGCCGAGCACCGTCACCTTTGAAGCGGGCGACACCGACTACGTCGCCAAGCTCAACCAGATCATCACCGACTTCAACCTCGTCTACAGCGCCTTCCTCGCCACGCAGACCGGGCAACTGTTCGCCGCCACGTCGGCCACGTCGTGGACCGTGGGCAACGGCAGCAAGACCTTTACGCTGGCCGAAATCACGCCGCGGGCATTCAGCGTAGGCCAGACGGTGCGCGTGTCGTCCAGCGCGTCACCAGCCAACTATGGCGAAGGTCAGATCACCGCCTACGACTACAGCAACCCGTCGGCGCAACTGCTCACCGTGAACATCACCTCGACCGGCGGCAGCGGCACATTGGCGGCGTGGTCCATTGGCGTCGCCTCGCCGTCGGCAGCGATCACGTCGCAGACGGTGGGCACGGCGACCGCCTCGCAATTCATCATGACCAACTCGGCAGGCAACGCCATCGTCGGCGTGTCGGCGCCGCTGGACGGCATCAGTGATCCGGCCTTTTGGATGGGAGCAGCGTAATGGCCACCGGACGAGTTCTTCGCTTTGGGCAGGCGTTGGTCGGCAACACGGCCACCCTGATCTATACCTGTCCCGCCAGCCGCACCGCCATTCTGCGCGACCTCGCGGTGTGCAATTACAGCGCGTCGTCGCGTACCTACTCGCTCAACTTCGTCAAGTCAGGCGAATCGTCCAGCGATGCCAATACGGTACTGAAGACGCGCACCATCGCAGCCGCTGCGACTGACCTGTTCCGCTTCAATCTGCCGATGGTCACGGGCGACAAGGTCTATGCCGTCGCCGACGCCGCCAGCGCCTTGACGCTGCAGGCCAGCGGCACCGAGTACGAAGGCACGTTGACGCCGTTCGTGCCGACGCGACTGGTGCAGGCGGTGTGCACCAATTCGTCGGTCACGGTCTATACCGTACCGACCGGCAAGCGCGCCATCATCAAAGACATGCTGGCCGCCAATCTGCTGAACGCGACGCACACGTTCACCATCGACATCGTCAAGTCGGGCGGGTCGGTCGGCAACGACAGCAAGTGGTTCAAGGAATACTCGCTGACCGCCTACAACTACCTGCACTCGCGCGTGTCGTTCGTGCTCGAGGCGGGCGATACGATCCGTATCCTGGCCGATGTCGGCAGCGCCGTAGCGATCAATATGCACGGCGCCGAGTGGACGGTAAGTTAGAAAAGAGTAGCCGTGCATCTTCTGTTCTCGCGCCGATCTACGTTCGCATCGGCCGCCATCCGCGCGGTCACATGGTCGCGGTGGTCGCACGTTGCCGTCGTTTTCGGCACCGAGGCGTGGGAATCGCGCGCATCAACCGGAGTGCAGCGCATCGACTATGTGGACGCGGTTGCAGGGCTGCGGCACGCCGACGTCTGCTATGTGCGCTGCAACGACATCAAGGCGCGGGCGTTCCTGATGCAGCAGTGGGGCAAGCCCTACGATTGGACGGCGCCGCTCGGCATCTTCCTGCACCGCGATTGGCAGGAACCGGATTCGTGGTTCTGTTCTGAATTGGCCGCGGCGGCGGCGCTCGCGGGCGGGACCGTTATCGTCAACAAGCCGGGCAACAGGATCACCCCGGAAGACCTCTACACCTCTCCCGTCGTCGAACGTAGTTGAAACCGATCCCGAGGACTTTGTGCGCGCAGACGACAACGACGACCATGCCCTGTTAGCGACGCTGGCGGTCAAGGTCGTGCGGCTGGAATCGGAAGTGGATAAGCTCGATCAACGCTACGTCCAGATCGCGCGCTACATCCATATCGAGCGCGCAGTGCTTGGCATTATCGGCCTGATAGCAGCCTCGCTGGTCGCCTACGCGATGGCGCGACTGTTTGGAGGCGGCTGATGGCTGAGACACGCATCGGGCGAATCTGGCTCGCGCTGCCGTGGGCCATCTTGGCGCTTGGCCTGCCGCTCGTCGCATGGTGGCTGATCGAGCCGGTGCCGCTGACAGTTAACTATGTCTCGCCGATGTTTCTGTCGAGGCCGGCGCTCAACCGCGCCGACGCGGCGACTGTATATGTGTCAGAAGTCAAGGGCGGCTCGACGGTGTTCCGGTATGTGTCCTACTGCGTCACGCGCCCATTCGATGGGACGACGCACAGATCATGGGTAGGCGAAGCATTGGTATGGCACGCTCCAGATCTGCCGACAGTGCTGTCGCGCACGCCGGGGTGTTACGAGGCCAACATTGCAACGTTGGTGCCGACCAGCTCCCCGACTCGCACGTTCTCCTATGTCCAAACGATGACCATACCGATAAACCCTCTGCGCGATGCAGTGGTTTCGTATGCACCGATTCCGTTGACGATTCTAGATCCTAAGGATTGCAGGCAATGAACGCGCTTGCCTGGGGCGCCAAGGTATCGCCCGAGTTCCGCGACAAGGCGCGGGCCATCGCGGCGCGCATCGGCACCGAGCCGTCGTCGCTGATGGCTTGCATCGCGTTCGAAACCGGCAAAACGTTCAGCCCGAAGGCACGCAACCCGGGCAGTTCTGCGACGGGCCTGATCCAGTTCATGCGCGACACGGCGCGCAGCCTCGGCACCAGCATCGAGGCGCTAGCCGAGATGACGGCCGAGGAGCAACTTAGCTTCGTTTACGACTACCTGCGCCCGTTCACGGGCAGGGTGAGCGAGCTCGGCGACCTGTACATGGCGATCCTCTATCCGCCGGCGGTCGGCAAGCCCGACGACTTCGCCGTGTTCGAGAACGCCAGCAAGGCGTATCAAGCTAACGCCGGCCTCGATTTCAACCACGACGGCGTGATCACCAAGCGCGAGTGCGTGAGCATCGTCGAGAAGGTGCTGGCCGAGGGTCTGCAGGTCGGCAATCGCGCCTTTGAGTCGCAACCTGACGTGCCGACGATACCGCTAAACGAGGTCACGCCAGCCGAGGGCCGCGTACCGCCGCAGCCGGCGGATGAGCCGCAACCGGAACAACCGAAGGAGAAACCAATGCCGCTGCCGATTTTGGCTCTTGTGAGCGCGTTCGGCCCGCTGATCGCAGAGATGATCCCGCAAGTGGCGAAGCTGTTCGACCGCAAAGCGGAAACGCCAGAGAAGATCGCCGCAGCGCAGAAGGTCATCGAAACCATTACCGCGGCGAGCGGCAGCGCCGGGGTTGACGAAGCGGTAAGCAAAATGCAGTCATCGCCGGAAGTGCTTGCGACCGTCAAGGCGGCGGTGCTTACAGAGCCTGCCATCAGCAGCATTCTGACGACGGAAATCGGCGGCGGGATTGCCGGGGCGCGCGACGCGGACAGGGCAACGATGACGTCAGAAAAGCCGTTCTGGAAAACGTCGGCGGTTTTCTGGATCAGCATGATCATGCTGCCGATGGTCTACTGGTATGTCGGGTCGAGCGTGGTCGGCGGCGTCGAGATCCCGAGCGAGTGGCCGTGGTACGCGGCGCTGCCGTTGAAACTGTTCGGTGCGGCGTGGGATAGCGGCGCGCGGGTCGGGCTGGCCAACCTGATTGTCGGTCTGATCTTGGGCGGTATCTGCGGCGTGTACTACGGCATCAGTGTGACACAGAACAAACAGCAGGCGTCGGCGAAGGAGCAGGCATGATCTTCCACGTCTACAAGGGCAACGACGGCGACTGGCACTGGCACTTGAAGTCGGTGGGCCGAGTGATCGCCGACAGTGCCGAGGGCTATCGCCGACGGTATCGCGCAGTCGATATGTGCAAGCGCATCAATCCCAATGTTCCGGTCGTCGTGGATGACAAAGATGCAAACCATCGTGCTTGAAGACAGCGAGCGGCAGCCCTGCGAGGTCTGGTCGCGTTGCATGGGCTACCACCGCCCGATTAGCTACTGGAACGTGGGCAAGCAAGCCGAGCACCGCGAGCGCCAGTTTTTCAACGCCTCGGCCACCGAGGCACAACTGAAGGAGAGAGCATGGAACACGATCCGAGAATGACGGTCGCCGCGCAGGCGACGGGCATCAACTACTACGACCCGCGGACGTTCAAGCACTACGTCCGTCCGGTGCCATCGGAGCTGCTGAACGCCTACATCCCGCCGCAATACGTCGGGCACGCGCTGCCGGCGGCGGCATTCAAATCCTTGTGGCCCAACGCCGCCGGGATCGACTGGAACAAGGCCAAGCCGGAAGGCTGGTCGCCCGATTGGCGCCCGCCGCTGTGGACGTACCGGGCGGAACTCTACGATTGACCGACAGGAGAGGACGATGCGAAGAGCAATTCTGGCAGTGGCAGTAATGGCGGCGGCGAGCGCGGCGCAGGCGGGCCTGTGGTGCCGCAACAGCAACGGCGAGACGCTGGGCTGGCAGATCGCCCAGCCGAGGCCGGCGAACATGGCGACGTTCGGCAACGCCGACGAGGTCGTGTGCATGGTCAACGCGCAGATCTACCGCGATCTGGCGAGTGGCGCGCTCGGGCTGCGCGACTTCCCGGTGCAGGCGGCGATTCCTGGGACGCTGGTCGCCGGCCCGCAGGGCGCAGGCGCGATCTACCGGGGCAACTGGGCGCGGTGGCTGATCGACAACCTGCCGTCGAGCTATGGCTGGTACGCCGATTGGAGCTACTACGAACAGATCATGCCGTAACACGCCGAGCCGGTAGAGGCGCGTATCGCCGGCAGGGCGAGTGCCGGCCCCATCCTCCACCGGCATGATCGCCCCGGACGCCCCGCGAGGGGCGTTCGTCATTTTCAATACCTCTCAGCGGCGTTTTCCATTTTTCGCACCGCTTCGTCGGTCACCTTGTCGATGAGTTCTTTTGTGACACGCGCCTCTATGTGTCGCGCGACCGCCTCGCGCACTTCTGAGGCATACTTTTCTTGGATAAGATCAGCGGCCACCTTGCCGACGTAACGTTTTAAGGCTTCGTCGATAGGGTTGTTGTATCCGGTAAGCGCCTTACCTATGGCGTCTGTAACGGCCCGGCCAAAGCCGGCCTGCATAATCGAATCTTTAACTAGGCGTTCGATATCGTCAGGGCTGATGTTGAATTCCAATGCCATTTTTCCTCTCCAGTTGATTGACTGCCAGTCTACAGTGCGCCCCGCAAGGGGCGTTCGTCACAACAAACACGCGCGGCAGCGGGTCGGCTCCTCGCCAAACAAGTCGAGCGTGATGTCGGCATTGCGCGGAATTTCGCCAGCATCAAAGCGTTTCCGCAGGTCGCGTAAGCTTACCGGCCAAGTATCACGCGCCGGGCTGCGAAACGTATGCCCATGTTCAGCCTCTACCGCTTCTCCCTGCGCGAACACGGCAGGGTAGCGGAGCCACAGTTCCCACCAATCTGGCAGGCTTTGGTCGTAACACCATGCGCAGTCTGTCCTACGCGGGACTGTAACCCCCCTGCGCCGCAAATAGTCGATCACCTCTGCGATGCCATAGCCAAGCTAGCGCAGCGGATACCGTTGCGGAACCTTCTGCCCAAACAGCCCGCGCCTATCTGGCTCATCGGCTCGCAGCCCGACGTAAGCAACGCACGGTGCATTGCGCGCGTAGAACGCAATCGCAGGCTCTATCTTTAGCATTCGCGTACACCACCGCGCCGCGTGCGAAGGAAGCATTTTTTGCGCTTCGATCAAACCGCGCACGCCAAGAGGATGTTCGATGCGCTCGATTGGTTTGCCTAGTAGTTCGCCCAACTTTTCCCAGTGCTCTACTACGTCTGGCAACTCGTTTCTCGTGGGCGTGCAGACGTAACGCCAAGCAACGTCTGGCCGCGTCTCGCATAAGATGAGCGCCATCGCGGTCGAATCCTTGCCGCCGCTTACCCACACGATATGTTGCGTCGTTTCCATCTACAATTCCCCGGCTTGCCCCGCGCAACGCCGCACTGCAAGCCGGATTTTGTAGACCGGCGCAGCGAGATAACGTGCTGAAATCGCGGCGCGAAGCGCGAATTCCGGGGTAAACTTCCAAGATATTGCGTTTGCTCTGCAACCCGTTGATTGCGTTGGATACGTTCTACAATCCTGCGCAAAAGATCTACAATTTCCGCGCTATCGGCATCGCCGTCGTGACTTTGCGCCCGCGCAGATAACGATCGCTCATCCGCTGCGACGAGTGGCCGAGCAGCGCCTGGTAATCGAGCC
>ERZ761597.240-NODE-240-length-9768-cov-3.423350_pt1 | contig 9768 bp, 10 predicted proteins | sample MGYA00433093_ERZ761597 | MGnify/ENA primary metagenome ERZ761597 (study PRJEB28899, sample SAMN03785557) | bioreactor sludge metagenome | biome: EBPR Sludge; feature: EBPR Bioreactor; material: 0.22µm filtered reactor supernatant | place: Saint Lucia: Queensland... | reverse complement strand
CGTCTCCGCCGCTACCAAGGCCGTCGCAATACAAGGAAGCGGCCAATGCCGCTGGTGAGTCAGTCCTTTTCACCGGCGGCATTGGCGACGTGCTGGCGCTGGAAAGCTTTTTCCCGGCAGAGAAACGTCGCAACTTGCGTAGCATCTATTACGCCACCAGGGCGGCTGGGACGCTGCGCCATATCTTCGACACGCTGGATGACTACCGTCACGTTGCCCAACAAACCCTTTGGACCGATTTCAGTCATTTCTTTTGCTTCTTCTCCAAGGAAGAAGTGCATAGACGTTTGCAAGAGGCTAAGAAGAAGCCACCGGGCAACTGGTTTATGGTACAGGATTGGAGCATTTTCTCTAAGTTCCCACATTTACAGCCAAGCCAGTTCGTCGGATCGAGCTGTTTGCGTCAATCCATGTGCCAGATCAAGTACCATCTGCCGGATAGGTTTATAACCATTGTGCCCGAATCGCCGAACGATACCAGGGATCCTAACCGCAAGCTGCAGGCGGCGGAGTGGGAGCGGATTATCTCCTACTTGGTGCGGGAGAATTTACACGGCGTGGTGGTAAATTCCGGCACTCAGACCGCACCCGTACATGACCGCATCCTTGATTTATCCGGGCAAACAACGTTCGGCGCTGCTGTAGAAGTGCTGAAACTGTCACAAGGCTATATCGGAGTTGACTCGTCGCTGTCTGTTCTGGCTGCGCAGCGTTTTTATGGGAACACCGGTCGGCTGTATGTCAAAAGCCGCAACCAGCACCTATATAACTACCAGCGTATCTACTATGCTCCGCACCAAAGTTTTGGTTTTGTGAAGCACGACCTTGAACTCTGAAAAGGACAGCATGACTCAGGAGCAGTATCTCAGCACGTGTGTTTCCACACCTTTTGGCGAACTGAACCTGTGTTGGAAAGAGGGCATAGCCTACCAACGTGACCGAACCGTATCTGTGCCTTACGACCAGGCGTACTTTGACAAATACGTCAGTTACGAAGGCACGAAAATAGCGCAAAAGTTGAACGCCTTTCGCACCGACATCACTCGCAAATACTGCTCAACACTACTTGACATCGGCATCGGCTCCGGCGAGTTCATCAAGAGCAGCAAAGTCTTGACCTATGGCTATGACATTAACGAGTCTGGCGTACAGTGGCTCAAGGAGCGTAACCTGTACCTTGACCCGTACACCGACGACACGGATCTAGTCCAGGGTTTTACTTTCTGGGATTCCCTCGAACACATTCCGGAGCCTATCGCCATCATCGAACGAGTGCCGGCCTACGCTTTCGTGTCTTTGCCGGTGTTCGCTGACCTAAAACAAATACGGCGTAGCAAGCATTACCGACCTAACGAACACTACTTCTACTACACCTTCGACGGTTTGGTGCGGCTGTTCGATTACGGCGGCTTCGAACTTGTGGAATTTTCAGACGGGGAGATACTGGCCGGTCGAGAAGATATATACACATTCGTTTTCCGGCGCAGAAGCTGTGAATGGACATCCTAATCACCGGCGGGATCGGCGACTTTATTTGTGTTGAATCACACATGTCACCAGCCGAAAAGGCTTCGGTGAACAAGGTGTACCTTGCCACCCGTGCCGAGGAAGGCATTCGTAACCTGTTAGACTCTTACCCCATTTTTCCGAACCTGACAGGAGTTATTACAGTTTGGACCGACTGGTCGGAAATTTTCGGCTTTGTCCACCACGAACAGATGCGTGATTTCTTGGCTGGGCGGCAGGTAGAATTGCCGCCCATGGAAACCGTCGACTACAGCATCTTCCGTGTTTTCCCCCAGATAGCTTATGGCGAGCGGCGTTACCACGGCTCGTCACTGTTGCGTTCGTCCAAAGCCGAACTGATTCAGGACTTTGGCCTACCGGACGTTTACTGTGTCATTAACCCGTACAGTCCGAACGACCGTCAGAACGGCGTGCGTGATTTCACGAGCCGGGAATGGGAAAGCGTTCTCAAGCTGCTAAGCCGATCTAAACGCATCGGCGTGGTTGTGAATCACGGCGATGACCTAATACCTCAACACGAAATGCTACGGGATTTAAGTCTGCGTACTACGCTGACACAGGCGGTGGAGGTCATCAAAAAGGCCCGCTGGTTTATCGGCATTGACAGTTTCGTCCCCGCCTTGGCGGCACAGTTCATGCCGCCAGAACATATGGTCGTTAAAACCAGGAACGCTCATTACATCTCGTACCTGCCCATTTACCTGGCGCCACACAGGCATTTCGACTTTGTCCATTGCGGATTGACTTATTTGAGCAACTGGGGTGATCATGACATCATCAAGTACATTTAGGATTGGCCTCATCGCCGCCACGTCCCGCAGCCATGTAAACCCAGGCGATGTGCTTATCTGTCAAGGCATCAGGCATTTACTCGACGTGGCCTGCGCACGCCAAGGTCTGGTGCCGGCCTACGTGCAGAACGACATTTTCGTTTACGATACATGCCACTGGGGAGCCTTTGTTGATACGGTTGATTTAATCGTGTTATGCGGTACGCCGCAAATCGACCAGAGCCATGTGCCGCAACGGTTTAACCAGGTTTTCTACGACCGCTTGTGGTCGGTTAAGCAGAAGGGGCGGTGTAAGTTTGCCAACCTATACGCCGGTTTCGTTTTTCAATCCCCGGACGCCGGTTTCGATAAGGGCGTCGACTGGATCGTTCGGTCGCACGAGGATTTCCTTCGCAAGAACATGAACATCTACGACCTGTTTGTTGCCAGGGACGCAACCACCAAAGCGGTCATGGATAGGGTCGGATTACCCGCACATCAGTTGGCAGATTCAGTGTCCTATTCCCCAGACTACTACGGCCAATCGAGCTTAGAACCGGCTTACGACTTGTTGGTGTTAAGGCACTTGGGACCGGGACTCAATGATAGGCTGATCGAAGCATTCAACCGCTTGAACGGCCCTGGCACGGTTGCGCTTTGTCACGACGCCGAAGACTACCACGTCTATAAGGGCAGGGTACCAGAACCTTTGTTGTTTACGACCGATCCACGCACACTTTTACGCATCTACGCCAATGCCGGCACGGTTTATTCGCTACGGACGCACGGCAGTGTTCTGGCACAACGTTTTGGCAAGCCGTTGCTAAACATTCGCATGGACAGTCGGGCAGAGATACTGGATTACCTGGGCGCCCACAGCATCACCGTGCATGAGTTCGTTGACGGCCATTTGAAACCGGCGGTCGGCGGTTCCGTGCAAGAATTGTTGACCGCCGACCGTGAGCGGTTCTGCGATCTGTTCAGGGCTTTCTGCGTTTAAGTGCGTGACTTACCGCAGGGCTTGCCCTGCAGCTTCCTGGCTCCGCAACTCCAACTTGCTACCTTGACCCCAGTGATTTTACTCAACTGTGTCAAGAAAGTAGAGGTTGAAATCTCCCCAGGCTTCAATTCCCTATAGTCCGTAGGTACTCGTCTCATTCCTTCTGCTTCTATGCAGATTGCTGATTTCACATCCCTGTCTTCGCTGTATCCACAACCACAAACGTATGTCCTCTCACTTAGTTCATGCTTGTTCTTACTGCCACACTCAGGACACAGTTGCGTACTCGGAAAGAACTTGTCCACCATAATCGGCGTTACTGCCTTGTGCTTCAAGTCAGCCAATATACCACCAATACCTGTGGACTGTACCTTCTTCCCATGCCTGCCACTGTGCCATGCGTGAATACCTTCGTCCTGAAAACAAACATACTTGTAGTTGTCCGTAATAGCACTAACCAGTTTATGCCGAATGTCCTTTTTCTTGTTGGTTAGGTATTCGTACTCCTTCTGCCTTTTTGCCTTGTTCTTCTCCTTGTTCTTGCTGTTGAGTCTTCGCTTCTTCATTATTTTGCGGTCAAGTCGCTTCAATCGTTTGCTTACTGGTACTTGAAACTGGACTTTGACTCCGTTGCTGAATGTCAGTTGTGTCTCACAACCAAAATCAATACCAACACTTGCTTCAGGTACTTGACGTTTTTGGTTGGTGTAGGTTGTGATGTTCAAGTAGTAGTCATGGTTCTTGCGTACAAGTACAGCATTGGCTATCTCACTGTCTGGTGGAATTTGCTGTAGTCCTCGTACTCGCAACCATGACTTCAATCCTTGGATGCGTACTTTGTCCTTCTTGATGAAGTACGTCTTGTTGTATTGCTTGAGCGGAATGCTATTCACCACGCTCTTGAACTTGAGACACCCAACCTTGTGTCCGTTCTCTTTCAACGCAGTCAGTGAGGACAAAGACCCGAACAGGCGTGTCTTGATCCCTTGCTTCATCTGTGCCTGCAAGGTCGTGAACTGTCTGTCCTCATAGTTGCAGCCGACCTTCACTGGAACTTGTTGCGCTGTCGTGTCGGCATCGTTGATGTTGTCGTGGGAAAGGCAGTAGTTATAAAACCATTTGGCTTCTCTGAACAAACTGGACAAATGACTTTGAGATGACTTGCTAAGATGAGATTTATCTATCTTGACTTCGTACACTTTGCAGGTTTGCGTTTGTCTCTTCGCTTGCGTCAGTTTGCGTTGGCTGTATCTCTTGTCCACGCCATATAGTAGTTACTATGGTAACAAATTTCTTGAACAAAAATCCAGATTTTCCCAAAAGGAGTTTCCTACTTAGGCGGCTTATATCCCCACGGCAAGCCTGGCCCCTATGCTTGGTCGCTTGCCTCACTCCCTACGCATAGGGGCAACCCTGGCGGGGCGTGGCTTTACGCCGCCACTTGTAACGGTCCAGGCCAAGGTCTGTTAAAAGTTGGTCGTGGCTCTCCTGTCTGGAAATCAATTCCTGTCGCTGCAAACAGGTAATTACGTAACCGGCTGCCGCATGACCGTACCTCGTACCAGTGTGTAGTCGATAACCGATGTCGCTGACGGCGTGAATGCAGTTGCAAGCGTCTTTGTCACGGCTGGCGAAGTCTATCGCCTTGTACTTGCAGTAGCCTCCTTCCAGGCGGCGGTATTGCAGTTGGGCGTTACGGTAAGCCTTGTCTGTCATGGCGTATGGCCCCCACGCCACCACCTCGTTCCCGTCGTTCAGTATGTCAGCTATTGATGCGTGTAGGGTTTTATTGTATCCTGGAACACGGCGATCCGTGATCCGCCAAGGATTTTGCGGGTACCAACTGATCGTAAAAGACTCCTGTATCTTGCCGCCTGTCGCCGTAACGAAAGTGGCCCAAACATGGGACTGGTCGGGTGTGTTGAGTTTGGGGTTTTGGCTGGAAAAAACGATGCAATAGTATTGAGGTTCCTGACAGCACAGGCCACATAACATCAGTAGTGCGAACACTTTTCCTCCTTGTAGGATGAGCAATGGATTTGACGCCGAAGCAGAAATTAGCTCTATACCAGATATACGACGCCATCACCGCCAAATCCCGCCCGGAAATCAAGTTGGGCGGCTATGCCGGAACAGGCAAAACGGTTCTGGCTAAATACCTGAGCCACCTTTTCCCGGATTTCGCTGTTTGTGCTTACACCGGTAAGGCTGCCAACGTTTTACGCAAGCGAGATCTGGCCGCAACCACTATTCACAGCCGCATCTACCGCCCCGTTTACGAGAACGGGAGTGGACGTTTGCTCGGATTTACGCTGCACGAACCGGAAGACTTTGCCTTCAAAGGGTTCATCTGCGATGAGGCTTCGATGGTGTCCAAGGAAATTTACCAAGACATGGCCAGTTTTAAGCTGCCGCTCATTTTCATTGGAGACCACGGTCAGCTGGAGCCTGTCGGCACCGAATTCAACCTCATGAAAAAGCCCGACATTGCCCTGGAAGAGATTCACCGCAACGCCGGGCCGATTGCCCGTTTCGCCGAGAAGCTGCGTAAGGGTTTCCGGGCCTGCGCTAACGACGAGTCGGACAAGGTGTTTATCCGCAGTCAACGGTATTTACAGGAGAGCGATTATCTGTCAGCTGACCAGGTGATCTGCGCCTACAACAAGACCAGGGTCAACGTGAACCGCCTGATCCGTTCGGCCTTGGGCCTGAAAGCAAACGAACCTCAAGTGAACGACAAGGTGATGTGTCTCATGAACAACAAGCGCATGGGCCTGTTTAACGGCATGCAGGGCTACATCCGTGGGCTGTTCGAGGACGAGTACGGCAGGCTGTTCATGGACTTTGAGTCGGACGGCATCCTTTACACGAACATCTGGTACGACAACCGCTTCTTCAACACCGAAAAACCCGCCTTCGATTATGATTCGAGCGAGCGACCGAACCCCTTCGATTACGCTTACGCCATCACTTGTCACAAGTGCCAGGGCGATCAGTGGGGCAAAGTGTTGGTACTGGAACAGGTGTGTAAGAACTGGGAACACAAGCGCTGGGCGTACACGGCAGCCTCACGTGCCATGGAGACACTGACGTGGGCCAACTGAATCATTTCTTCTACAACGTGACCCTGCCGCAGCTCAAGGCGTTGTACAGGTTCACGGCAACGGATGTGCTGAAGCCGGTCAGCCAGGACTTTGCCGGCATCTATATCCACGGCCAGGCCAAGCCGTTCAGCCTCGAAACGCACGAGGTGCCGCTTAACTGCTTTCGCCATTTTTCCCAATACAGTTACCCGCTCTACCTGTTTGTGTCCGAAGGCTACGAGGGCGAGTTGGATAAACTTCTAAAGCGTGACCAAAACATCATCCATATCACAATTCCGGTAATGGAGAACATTGCCGACTATGACCGTTTTGTGATCGAAGACCTGTACCGTTTGTTGCCCGACTCTGCCGAGAACACACTGATCTTTCATGACGACGGGTTTCTGATTCAGGGCGGTTGGGAAAGCTACGCACTCGGCTTCGATTACATAGGCGCTCCCTGGCCGGAGCCGTGTGGCGGTGACAAACTGATCTTACACAACCAGGACCGCTACCCGATTAGCTGTCGCACCAAGGTGGGGAACGGCGGGTGCTGCTTTCGCAAACGGAGTAAATGCCTGGAAGTGTTGAACAGGGTGCAACTGGACGATTTGAACTGGGAGTTCCTGCAAGGCCATCTGCCTGACGACGTGTTTTTCTCTTACTTTGGCTTTGGCCTAAGCATTTTCAAGCCTGTGACACCGGATGAGGCGAGGCGTTGGGCGACTGAGCCTATTTCTTCCTTGACCAGTTTTGGCTTCCATAAGACGGACCACCAGATACGGGAGATCAACAGCCGCAATGCACGACCGCATCTTGGCAAATCTGGCCACTTGCTTCGCTGAGCCTGACGCACAGCGCTTATTGAAGCCGTACTGGTGGTGGCGATACGACGAGGTACGCATTGGTGGCTAGAGAACGACCAAGGTAACAAACTGGCCCCAACCGCCGTATCACCGTGGCGTATTTTGCGGATTCCTTGCCGGTTACCATCGGCCATCGGCACGAACTCGTCAACTACTACGGATGTACCAGGAGCGCTTTAATGGACGACAAGACCCGCATTTTAATGTACCTGGTTCGTGAACTGGCATCGAGCAATTTCATGTCCAGGCCCTTTAACAAGAAGCCGGCAGAGTACGAAGTCCACGTGCAACCGGATGGCGTTGAACAAGTTGAGGTAGGCGATCTGGTGGTGTGCATGACCAGCGGCCTCCACCCTTGGACGGTGGGCTTTTTGCACGAAAAACCCAACTCTCACCACTTCTACATTCGAGAAATTGGCAGCGACCGCATTTGCGAAATCAACAACGACCGGATGTACAAGATATGCAACCTATCCAAGCAAGAGTTGTTGGAAGGTGACCAACAGATTTTCCTTGGCAAACTCAAGAAGGTTTTCAGTCAATATGGTGACGGCTGGCGGTTGTTCGGTGGCGTGCGTTTTGTCGGCAAGAAAGCGATGGTAACAGTGCGGGAAAAGTTCGGTGGCCTGGGCAAAGAGGCTTCCACGCCGTTCGACCTAGAAATACCTTGGGGAAAGAGTATGAGCCTCAAAACCATAGCCAGCCACTTGACCAATGCCGGTTGGCTAACCCGTCCGTTCACATCCAAGGATTTGACGATGGCAGCGCCGACACACCCTGATCCTTGAGAACCATGTTAAACTCGTTCTTGACCATTTTATACATCTTCAGAACATTCGTCAGAGACTGTTTCACGTATTGCATATAGGCACCAAACAGCTTATTGCCTTCAAACGGGTTAGGCAGATGGTGTGACTGAAAGTCGATCCGCAAATTGGTCATCAACTCCTCTAAAGCCATAAACTTCTGCCGGAGGGCTACCACGGTGTCTTTCGGGAGGTTGACGTATTCTTCGTTCTGTTGCATGTGATCATACATGCTGGCCCAGAACGAACGCTGTATTTCGTCGTTATAACGCTGGCTGCCCTGTGACAACTCTTCAATGTAGCGAAAGAACTGTTGGAAGTATTGTAACAGTCTGGGCATGCTTTGAGACAGCGGGATAAGAAGTCGAGCTATTTCACGATTCAGAACACCAACCTTGTTAGCGGTTTGAGTCACATCATTAGCCATGCGCACAAAAATTTGGCTGCGGTTAAACTGGTCAATCTTTTGTGCGTATTTGCTGTTCACAGACTGCTGGTTAGCCGTCGTAGGGGGCGGCGTAGTTTGTTGCTTGGATGGAGACTTCTGAGCAGGCGGTGCTTGCTGGCTCCCTGACGGCTGCGGTCCAAGCCAGGTGACGGTCGTTGCCTGGGAGGGACTTTGCCCAACATCGTTGCCGTCATGGCTGAGGTCGATCTCCAGGTTTTCTTCACCGGCAGGTTCGCTAGGAGTGGTTTTGTAGTTGCTCAACAACCACGAATTGCCACTTGAGGCGTTACTTCGCTTTCGCAGCCAGTTGACGAATTTACCTAACATCAAGATATGTATGTGTTAGCGTACTGGTTTGCCAGGACTTCAGTCAAACTGCGTCCAGACATCCTGGTCGATGCGTCGTGCCACTCGTAACGCCACCATTTTTTGGGCCGCATGGATAGCTTCCGTAAACTCCGTATCGTCTGCCGGGTGCTTGCCTTCCAAGGTAACAAACTTGTTGTAAGCTTGACCGAGCAAAGCCAATACCTCTTTTTCGGAATCAGTCAGCCCCAATGGCATGGCCGGTGTAGGATACGTGGTCATGCTTCCAACAGTCACAGCCTGTGCCCAATTCTGCCAAAACGGTTGCTGCAGAAAACGCCCCTGGCACGCCATTCGCTTCCTCCGGAATGAAAAACCTAAGCCCAGCCTGGTATGTGGCCTGAAGCACTCTTATAGAACCTGCTCCAGCCAAATTATCCCTGTCACAGGCGAAGAAATGCAGCGTGTTATACTGATTTGGCAATGGACCGAGTACAACTTCCCCTCAGCGTCTATGATGCGGATCTGCTGTAGAAGGCTGACAAGACTTTCGTCTACTTGCTTCAGGTAAGGAAGACGGCTCATACCATATAAGAGTAGAACTGAGTCGTTTTGCCAGATCAGATGCCGTACTCGTCCAACGGCAATGGCGTACCGCCGTTGTACAACTTGCTAACAACGCCAGCCGCAACTGTGCGATTGAGCCAGAAAGAGAATTCGTCAATGCGGCATTCGAGGTAGTTTGTTGTCCCTGTTCCGGCAAGGTTTTCTGCCCCGACGCAGATCATGTCAGTTTCGTTCTGGCTTGCCGCATTTACGTCACCGTCCATGGGTGTAGTATCTTCCGAAGTGTCGTTCACTCGAATGCCCACAACACCATTGGCCAAACTACGCCAACAGAAAAGGTGATACCAAACATCAGTGGTTGGCAAGCCGGAAACTAAAGAGGCACTGTATGCGGT
>ERZ761597.239-NODE-239-length-9785-cov-4.904008_pt1 | contig 9785 bp, 9 predicted proteins | sample MGYA00433093_ERZ761597 | MGnify/ENA primary metagenome ERZ761597 (study PRJEB28899, sample SAMN03785557) | bioreactor sludge metagenome | biome: EBPR Sludge; feature: EBPR Bioreactor; material: 0.22µm filtered reactor supernatant | place: Saint Lucia: Queensland... | reverse complement strand
GTATACATCCGCGGCGGCATTGATAATGCAGTCGTATCGGATGGCAACTGCTATGCCGAGCTTACCGGGCCAGAGGGCGTCTCTTTACGAAAAGATACGACCTTGTTGCAGAATCCTTCGACTACAGATTGCAGAACGATATCCATAAACACCAGCCAGCTACGCGAAGGTGCATGGACGGTGCGACTAATCTATTCATCTGATACTTTGGAGGGCAAATCGAATGAAGCTTCGTTCGACATTTAATGACACCCCCTTCAAGCTTCCCGCGTTAATGGGTATATTAGTCTCTTTGGCATTCGTATCGATAACATCGCAGCCGAACGTCGCGAGTGCACTTTCCGCCCAAGATTTCAATGCCGGAAGAATTATCGATGATAGCGTCTTTTACAATAAGGATTCGATGAATGCGCAGCAAATCCAGGATTTTCTGAATCGCCTGATGCCTAACTGCGACACCTGGGGAACCCAGCCGTCGGGATATGGCAATCTTACTAACGCCCAGTATGCGCAGCAAATCATGAAATGGCCCGGTCCGCCATATGTCTGCCTGAATAATTATTATGAGAATCCTTCCACTGGTGAAACTTCGTATGAGAAAGGAGGCGGCTCATTTTCCGGAGGCTTGAGTGCGGCTCAGATCATGTACAATGCTGCCCAGACGTACGGTATCAACCCCCAGGTGCTACTAGTCATGCTAAAGAAAGAATCTGCCGGTCCCCTTACTGCCGACACCTGGCCATTGAAGTCGCAGTATAAATATTCGATGGGGTACGCTTGCCCAGATAGCGGCCCGAATTACAGCGCCAACTGCAGCGCCGAAAAGTCCGGTTTTTACAAGCAGATGACACTTGCCGCCTGGCAACTTAAATACTACCGGGATCACCCGAATGATTATCGCTACGGACTCGGGCTAAACGACATACAGTACTCAACCGATCCAAGCTGCGGCACAAAGCGCGTCAACATCGAAAACATGTCCACATTGAGCCTATATATTTACACTCCTTATACGCCAAATGCTGGCGCCCTGGCCAACTACCCAGGAACCGCGCCGTGCGGTGCCTACGGAAATCGTAATTTCTTCATGTTCTTTAGCGAATGGTTTGGCACTACATATGGCAATAGATGGGTGTCACTCTCGGATCCGCGAGCACTCGTCACGTTGAGAACAACCAACAAAATCGATCCTGATTCAGGCGAGGCGCTACAGTCAGTGCCCGCCGGATCGCAAATCGCTTTCCCAACAAAAACAACCCTTATCAATGGCAGCGGTTGTTTGCGTACCCGGCTCGATACAACAAACAATGCCGACCAATGTATTAAATACGAAGATCTAGGCGAGTTTACGCCAACGATAACCAGCATTCACACCGATAGTTCCGTTGCCGTCAAGCAAACGGGCCAATGGACCTGTAAGGTCAATTACCGCACTTTAGAAGCAACAAATCAGTGTTTTGACCCATCAACGCAAATTAAATTCCTGAAGAAAACTACCGTTGCCGGGGTAAACTACCTCATCACAAAAGTTGACTCGGAGAGCGGTAATCCAACCGCATTCCTCGCTAGTCGAATCATAGATATACCTCTGGATTCACCAGCGTCACTACTCCCGACGAATGAAAAACGACAGAAGACCCTAGTGTGGACTTGCAAAATAGACCTCTCTACCGGAACCCTGGTATCATCTCAGTGCTATGACAAGAATACTGTGATAAATTTTTCAAAAACCCTTACTGTTAGCGGTGTGAAATACTTAGTTACAACTTACGATGACACGCATGCTATCAACTTTGCTTTTCTTGCAAAGAGATTTGCGATTGTAGAGTAAACACCCACTTAACTTACCTGGCGTAGAACTTACCAGTGCCCCAAGGCTAAAAAGGAAAGCTTCTGATGAGGCTCTGCTGTATCTTATCAAGCTCCGCCACTGGCATATAGGCATCTACCAGTGCCTCTATCTTGCGTTCATCATACAGGTCGTCTTTATTGAATTGTTCATAGTCCTTGTCGATTGAGGAATAGTAGTCTTTAAACTTGTAGTCACCTCCGGCAAGCTTGTCAGACAAACGCAGGTGCATGTTTGGAATTCCAAAGCTATCAGCAACAATCAGGCCATGGAGCGATGACGACAAAACGATCCTACAGCTAGTTAGTTGCCTAACGACGTTTTCCGGTGTGTCTCGCACCGATATGACTTTGTAGCGTTTGTCGTTTTTCGCCCTATCCAATATTTTACTGTTGCTGTCATTATAGTGTGGAACAATACCTATACAATCCGTTGGAGCGCTGAGGTTTTTATAGATGAGATTACTCAGCAGGCCAGGATCACCGACAGCAATCTGGTGATATTTTTCAGGTAATGCTCGGCGCGAAAGATAGCCCCGTGTTGCTTTAAAAATAATACTGTCATTTACCACCGAGCCCCCTTCCGATATAAAACCAGAACCCCACACGTAGCTTTTCTTACTTTTTTCACGATCGATAATCTCTACTATCGATCCTACTGCGTACAAGTCCGCATCGTCGATATTTACCAGCTCGCATTTTTTATTGAAGAGACGTTCAATAATGTCCGTCGTTAATTCGTCACCAAAATTCAAAAACCCCGGCTCTCGAAAGAACCACACCCTTACAGGCTTCTTCAATACATTGACTCGTACGCGTGCGTAGAACAGGCTGTTTTTTATTTTGTCCCTTAGCGGCCGTGGAAAATATTTTTTAAACATTACCATCAGGAAAACCCATTCCAAATTTGCCGCTCAACTTCGAAGCTATCTTGTCGATGTTCTCATTCATAGGTTGCCTAATGCGAATCTTCCTTCATCACTTGGGTGTACCATGTGATCGTACGTTTTAATCCCTCCTGAATTGATAGCGGCTTAAAATCGATATTATCGTACATTTTTGACACATCAAGTAAGCGCGTTTTTACACCCGACGGCTTACCTTCATCCAGCGTAACCAGATTTTCGGCATTATACTCTTTTGAGATATGGCTCGCTAAATCGAGAATCGATACCTGATCCTTAGTTGCTATATTCAGGGGCCCGGTGATACTCTTCTCTATTGCCTCAAGTGTGGTGTAGACCAGGTCTTTTACGTAGATAAAGCTTCGTGTTTGCTTTCCATCGCCCCAAATTTCTATCGTTTCATTTTTTGATACCTTGCGAATCATCGCAGGTATGACTCGATTAGCCGTCGCCTCGAAACTGTCGCGTGGTCCATATACATTTGTCGGTCGAGGAATGTAAAGATGCATATTATGCTGTTTACGATATAGCTCGGCAAGTATTTCAGAAAAAATCTTAGAAAGGACATATCCATTATCAGTAAAGCTAAGATACTTATGGTAGTCATCTTCTTCAGTAATCGGGCTAGGGGCATCTGATGAATAGACCTCTGCGGAGCTTAGCAATACGACATTATGTATTTGCGCACCTTTACAGACCTTCAGTACATTGGATACAAAACGGTTATTCGCATCGAGTATTTCCGCTGCATGCTCCAGCTTGAATTTCGTATTGCCATCAAGGGCAGCACAGTGAATAAAAGTATCGATGCTTGAAGCAGTGTTGCTGCAGAACACCTCAAGCTCCTCGTAATTGTCTAGATCAACCTGAACGTATGACACGTTGTCATCATTCTCATACTTTGGTAGCTCCTTCGGTTGTTTGTGGTATAGGCAAATCACCTTTGCTTCGAGCAGTGCCAGCTCTTCAACAAAGTGGGATCCAATAAAGCCGAGCCCGCCCGAAACGACAACCGTTTTGTCTCTCCAATACGAACTAGTCATTCCTAATTCGCCTTTAGTAAAGCCCGTACGTTGTCATAGAACACACTCGCTTCCCATTCGCCCTTGTAGCCGTAGTCTATGTTCTCTGGCTTTTTTATCCATTGTGTCAATTCAGGTGTCAGCCAACCTTTTTTGGTGAAATCAACCACCTTCATATACCTAGAGTCGTAGTAAGGGTTCTTTTTTATTTCATCACTGTCGATTAACAGCTTCTTATTAAACATGATCGCGTAAAACGATGGGCTTGCCTCATATGCGTTCGGTAACCTGCTTATATTCAGCAACACCCGTGTTTGTGTGCACAGCAGTAGCGTTTCGTCCGGAGACATAAAGTCACGATTAGGAAACTCACGGTATCGCCTTATTCGATTTATCCGTTTCTCTTGCTGCTCGTTAGGCCGCATACCGGCAATGCAGTAGTAACAGTCTATGCTGTCTTTGTGAAATTGTTCTTCGCTATTGATAATTTTTTCAAGTCTCAGCTCAGTATGCGTTCCGATTGAAAAACAATCGTATTTTTCTTCAGACTTTTCTCCAAGCAGTCCCAGTGAGGCGACCGGGAAGTGTAGGTAATTTAAGTTCTTCCAACGCTTCATATGTGGTTCTTGTGACGTAACGAGTAGATCGAAATCGTACCCATCATATACATCCAAATTGAAACCGGGATCACCCCAATATCCGACGATCAGAATATTCCCGTGTTTCTTTTTCATTTCATAAAGACGTCGTAAGATTGCTTTTCGCTCGTCCACACCACCCCACAGGCTAACGATGTATATGTAGGATTTGTTTCTGTCTAATTTTCTGAAGCTTGGCATTATATAATTCGCTTCTTTTTTTTCGATTTTCTCAAGCCACCTAACTAGTGGTCGCTTCTCGATATACGCGTGCTTCTGGAATAAGTATTTTTTTCGCTCGTTCTCTTCTCCGAAAACCAATCGTGAGTACATGTCTCCGGACAGGTTTATATGTCTAATCATGGCGTTGTCTATTTCTTCGCTATTCATTGCGAAATCTCAACCCGCTCATTCGGCTTCCAGTACGCATCTGCCGAATAGCTCGACCTATTGACGACTCGAAACTTTAATATTTCATCTGCTGAAAAGTAAAATGTAGTCATGTCTTTGTTGCGCAGGCTAATATTCAATGAAAATACGCCGTTAGGAAATATATTCTGGATATTAAGTTTCACTACTATTTTCTTGTCACCTTTAATCAAAATGTCTTCGGATAATTTTTCGTTTGATGCCCACCTATAGACTATTTCTCCGCTGTCTTTTGTGAGGCTTACGGCCATAACCGCATCCGGCATATCGCCTTTGGACGTCACTGCGATATCAAATAAAAGCTCGGAATCGGATGGCTTGTTGAGTAATCGAGCGTCAACCGTCACTTTCTTGTTGGCTGACGTGCCTTTCTCAAGGAGCTTCGCGACTTCATCTTTGTCCATATTCTCTTCACGGTACATCGACGCGATCCGTGCCGTATCGCCGACATACTCCACGTTGCCGTCCTTGATCAACATCGCTTTCGTGCAAAATCGTTGCACAGAATCCATCGAGTGGGTAACGAGAATAACTGTTTTCTTCGCCTTCTTTAATTGAGCGAAATAACTATAGCATTTACGCTGAAAGGCTTCGTCACCAACCGCTAAGACCTCGTCTAGTAGCAGAATGTCAGCATCTGCACGAATGGCGATAGAGAATGCGAGCCTTACCTGCATACCGGAGCTGTAATTCTTGAGCTTTTGATCCATGAAGCGCTCAAGCTCGGCAAATTCTACTATGTCGTCGTAGATCGCTGCCATCTCAGCTCGACCGAACCCTAGGAGCGCTCCATTCATAAAAACATTTTCGCGACCTGTAAGTTCTGGGTTAAAACCGACACCAAGCTCAATGAATGGTATGAGTGATCCATTGACTACCGCTTGGCCCGAGTCTGGCGCATAAATACCCGCGAGCGTCTTGAGCAAAGTACTTTTACCGCTGCCGTTGCGACCGACAATTCCAAAAAAATCACCCTTTTCGATTTCAAATGAAACACCATTAAGGACGTTTTGTATTTCGTAGCCTTTTTTTCGTTTCCAAAAATTTACAATTAGCTGTTTTATGCCGCTATGTCGGTCGTGAGGCAACTTGAAAGTTTTATATAGGTCCTTAACGATAATCGCCGGTTCTGTATCAGACATTTATATGTTCTCCGCAAAGTGTTTCTGACTTCTCTTAAAGTAAAGGCTTGCGACTACGATGAGTAGCAGGACAATCACATGTGGCAGTATTAATGCCCACGGACTGTGTATTATTTGTGATGCGGTAATTGTATCAGTGTGAGTGATAGCATTGTAACGTGAGTCCTGGATAATGACGGCAATTGGACTCAGCATCAGTAGCTTTGCGGCGAGCAGGTTATACTGGATAACCATTTGCAATGGATAGAAGATCGGTGTTGCATAAAAGATTCCCTGCATCAGTACGTCCCATATGTGGCTTATGTCGCGAAACTTCACGAACATTGCCGACAATAAGAATGCTAACGCGAGTGCAAGCCCATATAGTTCCAAAAGGTTGATTGGGAAAAGCAATGCCGACCAGTGAAAATCGACGCCATCAATAAGAGCGAACACGAAAACGACTATAAGATTAAGCAGCAGGTTTATGAGTGCGGATATTGTAGCCGATATGACGATGATGTATTTTGGGAAATTAATTTTACGAATCAAATCCCCACGGCCGACGATCGCCTGCATACCTTGACTTGTCGCTTCCAAGAAGAATGTCCATAAGATAATACCAAACAGGAACGAGACGGCGAAATGCTCGAGCCCCTTACCAAAACGTAAGAAGTGGACGAACACCACGTACATGATCGCAAAAAGTAACAGTGGCTTCAAAAGCGACCACAAGTACCCCAATACCGAACCTTGGTAACGTAGCTTAAAATCGGTTACGACCAGCTCACGGAGCAGTATGCGGTTACGCCGGCTGAACATGTTCGACAATTTCATAAATACTAGTGACCATTATAGAATACTTACATACCTATGGACAGTGTTCTGATAGTGGTTTTGAACTGGAACGGCCTGGCCGACACGGAGCGCTGCTTGGCATCTTTGAGTAAGCTGAAATATCCCAATTTCACCCTACTGCTGATCGATAACGCTTCCACCGAAGCTGGTAGCGATGAGCGGCTGGCTGATTTCCAAGCGACGTACGGCGAGAAGTTGGTGATTCTGCGCAACGACGCCAATAAAGGCTTCGCGGGCGGGGTTAATACCGGTATCCGCTACGGACTGAAGCGCGACTTCGACTACATTGCCCTTTTCAACAACGACGCCACGGCCGAACCCGACTGGCTCGACCGGTTGGTCAAGGCCGCTAACCAGCAGGGCAGCGGCATCACCACCGGGCTATTGCTCCATGCCGACGGCCGCACCATCGACAGCACCGGCGACTGGTATTCTTCCTGGGGGCTGCCGTTTCCCCGCGGCCGCAACCGGCCGGCCGACGAGGCACCCGCCAGCGGACCTGTCTTCGGCGGCTCCGGCGGGGCTACGCTGTATGACGTAAAGATGCTGCGCGACATAGGATTGTTCGACGAGACTTTCTTCGCCTATTACGAGGATGTCGACATAAGCTTCCGCGCCCGCTTGGCTGGCTACCCGGCCCATTATGAGAAATCGGCCGTCGCCTACCACAAACAGGGAGCAACCAGCCGGACCATCCCCGGCTTCGGCGTGCGACAGACCATGAAGAACCTGCCGATGCTGTATATCCGGAATGTGCCCGCCCGCTTACTGCTGCCGATCGGGTTGCGTTTCTGGACGGCCTACACGCTGATAGTCGGGAAAGCTTTGTTTAGCGGTAGCTTCAGGCCCGCCCTCGCTGGCTGGTTGCAAGGCGCCTGGTTGTTCTGGACGCATGGGCTGCCGACGCGCTTCGCCATCCAGCGCCGCAACAAGCTTACGGGCCGCCAGGTGGACGGACTGCTATGGCACGACCTGCCACCGGACCAGACCGGACTTCGCAAACTGTTCGGCCGCGACGTACAATAGGTACCATGCATATCGCCATCGACGCCCGCATCATCAATTCCAGCACCGGCCGATATGTCGAACGGTTGCTGCATTACCTTGAACTGATAGACAAGGATAACGACTACACGGTGTTGGTGCGCGACAAGGATCTGGCATACTGGACGCCGACGAACGACAACTTTCAGGTGAAGGTGGCTGACTTCGATAACTACTCCGTGGCCGAGCAGACCGGCTTCAAACGGTTCCTCGACAACCTGAAGCCCGACCTGGTGCATTTCTGTATGCCGCAGCAGCCGGTGCTGTACAAGGGCAGGGCCGTCACGACCATCCACGACCTGACGCTGCTGAACACCTATAACTCAGACAAGGCATGGGTGATGTATCACTTCAAGCAGCTCGTCGGTAGGTTCGTCTTCAAACGGGTCGCCAAGAAAAGCCGGCTCATTCTGACGCCAACCCGGTTCACGAAGGATGCCGTCGTCTCGTTCGCACATATCCCGGAAGACAAGGTCATCGTCACCCCTTTGGCCGCCGAGGTGCCGGAGACGGCCGAGCTGCAGCCTTACGACCTGCCGTTCAAGCGCTTCGTCCTGTACGTCGGCCAGCAGTCCGACTACAAGAATATCCGTCGGTTGGGTGACGCTCACCAGAAATTGCTCGAACGGTATCCAGGCCTGGGGCTGGTGCTGGTAGGGAAGAAGGCCGCCGACGCGGCAGCCAACGAATCCTACTTCCAGAGCCAGAGGTACCGTAACATCCACTTCACCGGCTTCATCCCGGACGCGCAGCGCGACTGGCTGATGCAGAAGGCGGACGCCTACGTCTTCCCGTCGCTGATGGAAGGCTTCGGACTGCCCGGCCTGGAAGCCATGGCCGTGGGTGCGCCAGTGGTCAGCAGCAACGCCACCTGTCTGCCTGAAGTTTACGGGGACGCGGCCGAATACTTCGATCCGACCGATACCGACGATATGGCGGCGGCGATAAGCCGGGTCATAACAGACGAAAAGCTGCGCCAAAAGCTGATAAAGGCAGGTCATGCTCAGGTCCGTAAGTATTCCTGGCGGCGCATGGCCGAACAGACACACGATGCCTACTTAGACGCATTGAAGTAAGTTTCAGATATATATTTAACTAATTGGTTAAATATTGTTTTGACAATTGCACGATTTGATTTTTATTTATTTTTATGATGAAAAAAGCTCGTAATTATTACGAGCTCTTCTGGGCGATGATGATGCGGCGCTCCCGCCCCTCCCCTTCACTGAAGGTCTCGATGTCCTCGTATTCACCAGCGACCTGGTGGACGACACGGCGGTCGGCGGCGTTCAGGTTGGCGACATGGCTATCACCGGTCTTTCTGACTTCCTCGATCCATCCCCTCGCCTTCTCGGCGACCTTGTCGGCGCGTTGGCGTTTGTAGTCGGCGATGTCTATGTTGACACGGACGATGGCGGCATCCTGGTTGCGCAGCGTCGTCGAGACGACATACTGCAGGCCCCGTAGTGTCTCGGCGTTGCGGCCGATCAGTATGCTGTTACTTTCGGTTGACGGGACCGAGAGTTCGATGACGTCGCCTTCGACGCTGGCTGCGATGTCGACGTTGACACCGAAGAAGCTAAGCAGGTCCTCGAGGTATTTCTTCGCGTATTCCAGGCTTTGTTCGTGGTTCATATGGCTCCTCTCCCTACTTCCTAGTGTCCTTGGCGACGATACGGGTCACTGTCGCCCCGCCCGACGGTTTCGTCGCGGCGGCGGGCCGTTTCGCCTTCTTGGCCGGCTTGGCCTTCGGGGCCGGTGCCGCTTCGGCGATCTCTTCAAGCTCTTCCTCGTCCTGGCGCAGCAGGTAGGCCTGCTGGCCGACGGCGACAAGGTTAGAGACGGCGTAGTAGAGGGCCAACGCACCCGGTACCGAGATCATGATGAAGGCCATGAAGAACGGCAGGACCTTGCTCATGC
>ERZ761597.238-NODE-238-length-9845-cov-3.214198_pt1 | contig 9845 bp, 12 predicted proteins | sample MGYA00433093_ERZ761597 | MGnify/ENA primary metagenome ERZ761597 (study PRJEB28899, sample SAMN03785557) | bioreactor sludge metagenome | biome: EBPR Sludge; feature: EBPR Bioreactor; material: 0.22µm filtered reactor supernatant | place: Saint Lucia: Queensland... | reverse complement strand
CAGCACTGTTAACAGCTGCATCAATCAGGTTGGCATCAACCGTGTTGCTGCCAGGATTTAACTCGATTAGCATGCCCTGCGAGTCGGTAAATTCCTCACGGTTGGCAATGGTGTGCCTGGTAAAGAATGACGGTAGTTCAGCGATGCCGGCCCTGGCGTTAAATCCAAGCTTTTCTTCTGCTCGACCGTTTTCCACGTAGAACTTGATCCTGCTACCAGGCAACCGTGGCTGAATAATTAACCGTGGCGTGCCATCGTCAAACTTGCCAACCGAAGCCGAGAATACGCCGTTGAATGTTGCATCGGCAGTCAACGCCGTGACAATCTCTGTCGTCTTGGCCGCACCAGGGGATGCAGCAGAGGCGCTGATATCAACTGAAATCATAGCCCAGTTGCGAAAATTGCCAGCGTCCACGGCGAACCACAACCGCAACACCGCTGTGGAATTGCCATCTGCATCGGTAGAGTTTAATACATACGGCTCTTTATTCCAGGCCATCAAGATCGCATCGCCACGACCGGCGTTGCGTGGGCAACTGAAACTGGGCTGGTGTGCCCGGTCGCCCAGGGCCAAAACACCGATAAAATCTGCGGTAAAGAGGTTCTGATAGAACGGCATGCGCACCTTCTTTGTTGTGTCCCTAATATATAGAGGTATGGACCGTTTTGCCGATTGGTTGGGCGATATCCTGAACGAAGACAACACACGCTACAGTGTGGAAGTCAACTTCCGCACTCATATCAACGATGTGCTACGCAACTATGCTAAAATAGCCCTCGGTTACGTGTCCGCTGCCTTAAAAGCAGCCGATTACCACGTCAAGCAAGTTTTTGACGATAACCTAGTAAGGGTCCTGGTATCGTCACGCAACTGGGACGACGGCGAGTGGGTCGTGATCGTTTCCTGGAATCCACACCACAACAAATTTTTCTTATCCAGGGGCTTTTATAACAAGCTGGCTAAAGACATTAGCGTTCAACACCAGGAAGCGTGCAAGGCGACCAATGCGGCGGAAATAGCGGCCTTGGTCAAGAACGTGATGCACCACCTGAAACAGGTGCCTGACCGCCACATTGAGAAGTTAAAGAAAGTGCCTCTGAAGACTGGACCCAAGAAATGAGCATAGAAAATACCCTGCAAGCGCAAAAGTACATGGGTTTCCACCCTGGCGCCCCTCGTCCCAAAGGTGATTTTTATGCCTCCCCGCCAGTAGCGGTAGAAAAACTGCTTGAGCGGGAAAAATTCGGCACCCTGACCATGGAACCGTGTTGCGGCAGCGGTGTGGTATCCAAGGTGCTGGAAGCACACGGCTACTCGGTTATTTCACGAGACCTGTATGATTGGGGATATGGTGAGCCTAACCGGGACTTCCTGAAAGATGATATCACCGAAGTGGACGCAGTAATTACCAACCCGCCTTTTAAGGAAAGCCTAGCCTTTTGCGAGAAGGCTCTGGAATGTACCAAGGCCAGAAAAGGCAAGGTGGCTTTGCTCTGTCGCTTACAGTGGCTGGAAGGCATCAGGCGTAAAAAACTGTTCGAGTCCAGTCCCTTCAAGAAAACCTGGGTCTTTTCCAAACGTATCCCACGCATGCACCGTTTCGGGTTTGAAGGCGAACCAGGCACAACACTACTGTGCTTTGCCTGGTTCGTGTGGGACTGGACCTATCAAGGCGAACCAACCCTCGGTTGGATCATTTAAGGGCGCATGGTCATGGCGTACAGCTTGTCGCCATGTACAAACTGGGCCTCACTGCCAGAAGAAGTCAGCACGACACCCGCAGACAAGGCCGGGTCTTCTAACAGTTGGACGCCGGCACTGTTCGGGTCGTTGCGGAACATCTCCAGCTTACCCTCTTCATTCAGTAACAGGCACACGCCATTGTCCAGGACGGTAAAATTCAATACCTGAACGTCCACGTCCTGAACCGTGCGTATGTCATTGCTTCTGAAGTCCTTGCTGAAACGTAGCACATGACGGTGATACTTGTTCTGGTCGTGTGTGATAATCACACAGACACGGTCCTGATACCGAGCGTTAACGACTTTGTGTCCTTGCAAAGACGGCACCGGCACCTGTACGTGCTGGCGGGTTTGTGGGAAGACGGACAAGAAAGTGTTGCCGAACAGTTGCTGTACAGCCAGACCGTCGTAAAAACGGGTTGCGTATTGCGACACCACCCCGACCTGGTGGTACACCGGCAACACGGTGTTAATGCCGGTCTCCTGTAACAAGATCTCCAACAAGTTTTCGCCGTTCTGTACGTACAGTCTGCCGTCCACGGCCATAACCTGTTCAACGTGCAACTGCACAGGCACTTCCTCCTGGCGGTACAAGTTGTACAGCTTCAGATGAGGGCCGTGAGTCCATGCGGCTACCGGAATCTGGTACCTGCCTCCTGACAGGCAAAATTGGGCCTTCTCGGCTGGCAGGTGGACTTCTTTCTGATCGATGGAGACTTTGTCCTTGGCAACCAGGAACTGTCGACCGTCCAGATAAGTTGCCCTCAACAGACCGGGCATACTGTACAGTTCTCGCACACTTAGTTTATGACCAGTGACCAAGACGGCCACGGGCGTGTAAACTGTTGTCGCCCCGCCGACAGGCGGCGGGACACGCTGTCCCCGTTCGAACATGGCCTGGTACCAGGCCATGTACGCCGGCGGGATGACGGACAAGTCCTGACAAGCGTTTTTCGGATACCCAACATCCTTGTGCATGATCGACACGTTCCCACGAACCCGCTCTTCCAGCGTCTTGAGTTTCGGGTGTTTGCCTTTGAACGGGTGGATGCCAATGAACAATTGGAACGTCAGGATGCCCAGGGAAAAATAATCACTCCCCTTGCTGAACTTGTTGCCACATTGCCAGTCACGGATCGAGTCCATGATGGCCGTGGCGGGGTACGATGGCGTTTGGTAACTACACGTGTCAATGGCATAGACAGACTTTAGGTCGTGGCCGACCAGGAAGTTTAACTCGTTCATGTCGACAATCAGAATATCGTGACTATGAACGTGTGCCACGACCCGCTGCAATTCCTGCACCAGCCGCAAGGCGTCGTCGTTGTCAACGCCGATCTGGGTGCGGAAGGACTTAGCGAACAGCTGACACAGGCTGTACGTGTTATTGATGAAGGGCATAGTATAGCCGACCGGCTGCTTTTTGCCGTCCATCAGAATGTCTTCGGGTTTGATGACGGCGGGGTCGGTTAACACTGCCAGTTCGGAGATCTTCCCAGCCGGCACCATTTTGCCAGGCTTGCAGACCTTATAAACGGTCTTGCCCTTGCGGTAGATGTCGCCTTCCCCGCCAGAAGCCAGGAAGTCTTTTTGCGAGAGGCTGACTTCCCGAGCCGAATTCTTACACCAGAGCTTCATTCGCCGTCTCCTAACCAGAGGCCAGCCATGGCGAAATCGTCGTAGTGGTACACGCCCTCTTTGTTGAATTTGTCCATCGCCTTACGGCAGCGGCGCTGTAAAAAGGCGTTCGTGTACAGTTGCGTGCTTAACAGGGGCAAAACGACTTCGGCTGCCGATAGCTCCACCTTTTCGACACTCGTATCGTTGCGTATCAGCTTGGTGAACGAATTCAAGCCGTCCGTGGTCAAACCGATAAAGTCCAGATCGACTGCTTCGTATTCAGCCATAATGTGCATGCGGCAGTCAACGGTGTTGCGAGCCATCACTTCACCATTATCCAAATTGGTTACGGTGTGATGCAAAACACCCCGACCAAACATCACGTTGTAACGGTCCAATGCTTCTGCATCGCTACCGTAAGCCAAATAGTAAGGGGCGTTGGTGCTGTAGTTGAACCCAGTTAGCCAGCGGACCCCGTCTTTGCGACAGCCGACTAGGTATCCGTCACCCATGACGCCTATCTGAATATCTGGCCCGCTACGCTTAGCCACCAGTAGCGTAGCCAACATATCTGTCCATTCCAGGCCCAGCTGCATGGCATACGCCATAGCCTCTCCACGGACTAGGGTAGAAAAATCCTCGTCCATAATGCTGCTATGCTGCAAAACCTTTTCCGCCGCCTTGCACAGCAGCCGTGCGCCCCAGTCAGAGTGGGCCGACATGGAACACCCGTCAGCCACGGCGATCCAGTCCTTGCCCGCCACGGCGTAATCCTGACAAATGTGGTGCGTGCTGCCCTGTTCCAGGAAAAAGTCTGTGATCAAGGTTCTTCTCCGTCTACCAGGGTAAGGATTTCATAGCCCGTTTGCGTTACCAAGACGGTGTGTTCGTACTGCGCCGACCAGCCCCCGTCCGCTGTCCTCGCCGTCCAACGGTCTTCCAAGAATATCGCTTCATGCACGCCGGCATTGATCATCGGCTCAACCGTAAACACATGCCCCGGCAGCATCAGCGGCCCGGATCTGTAAGTGCTGATGTGCATGATTTGCGGCGGCTCATGCAATTCCAGCCCCACGCCGTGCCCGCAAAACTGTGTTACCACCGAACAGCCGTTGCGTAACACAAAGGCGCCGATGACGCCGCCAATGTTGTTCAACGGTTTGTACGGCCCCACTTCTTCTATGCCCAATCGTAAGGCCATCTTGGCCACCAACATCAATCGATAGGCTTCCAGCGACAGCGTGCCCACAGGGAAGGTTTTACAGGTGTCTCCGTAAAAGCCGTTGAGTTCTAGGTTTACATCTACTTTAACCAGGTCACCGTCCTGCACCTGTCGCACACCAGGAATGCCGTGACAGATCTCTTCGTTCACGGAAACGCAGACGGATCCTGGAAAAGGCGGAAAATCCTGGTACCGGTAGTTTAAGCACGCCGGCCTTGCTCCGTGGTCGCAGATGTATTCGTGTGCCGCCGCATTGATCTCGGTAGTGCGGATGCCCGGGCGGATGAGCGGTCCCAGGTATCGTAGGGTGCTTGCCGCCAGACGACAGGCTTCTCGTATGCCTTTAATCTGTGCTTCAGTTTTAACGTGTGTCATTGCTTAATCAAGTGTCCAGAGGGATGCCAAAAAAGGTCCAACGTGCCACACGCAGGGCGTCACGGTCTCCGGTGGCTTTTTCAGGCACATCGCTTAGCTTCACCACCGGCAAGCCGTTGCACGACGTCATCTTGATGACCATGTTCAACGCCCGTGAACCTTCAAAATCGTTGGTCAGGTTGGTGCCGATGCCGAAACTGAGTTTGATGTCACGACCGTATTTTGCCTGCAGTTCAGCGGCCTTAGCGGCATCCAGGCCGTCACTGAAAACAATAGTCTTCGTGCGGGGATCGATCCCTCTTGCATGGTACGCCTGAATGACCAGTTCGGCAAAATCATCCGGCGACCCAGAGTCGTGTCGCACACCGTCGAAAAGCTTGGCTTGGTAAACGTCGAAGTCGTTGAGAAAGGCGCCCAAGCCGTAGGTGTCTGTGAGGGCTATACCCAGGTCGCCTTTATACACTTCGCTCCAGATACGCATGGCGTGGCGGTTGGCGTGGCGTAACCCCTCCATGGCGGAAACGCCCATGATCCATTCGTGCGCCATGGTGCCGATGGCTTTTGTGTTGTGCAGACAGGCCAAATACACATTGCTAGTGCCGACAAAGTGGGGACATATACCGGCAACCTTTGTCTGGCACAGACTGTCAACTACCAGGTTTTGAATTGCCAAACTGCGACGGCGGCGGGTGCCGAAATCAGCAAAGGAGACGTTGCGTAACGTCTCGGCCTTGGACCGTACCTTTTCCTCCTGACCGACCGGGGTCCATTCCCGGTCGCAGTGTATGAAATACAGTTCCGAGATCAGTGCCATAAGGGGGACTTCCCATAAAATGACCCGGTCCCAACAACCGCTAATTTCTAGTTGGAGTTCGCCGTCCTTGAACTCGTATCGCACTTCTCTTGGGTTGAAGTGGTAGTCCATCAGGTAACGCAAGTATTCCTTACCCAAGTACGGGCAACGGTCCATCAGAAAGTCTATTTCAACTGGCTGAATGAACAGCCGCCCCATGGCCTTCAGTTCCTCGGCAAACGCTTTGGCAAAAGCGTCGTTAAACCTTCCTTCCGGTCGGCGGTTGATGAACTTGTAAGTCACTGGCACGCCGTTATACCTCTCCAGCACGGCACGTTGCATGCTCAGTTTATACAGGTCCGTATCGACTAGCGACTTGATGATGGCCATGACTTCACCTCCACGAGTGCTAACTGCAGCCTCTCTTGAGCTTCGTTGAGCCTGGCGGATTCTACCTCGTCGTCATAAACGAAGAAAAACTTTGCCGATGCTTCGGCCAGCCGGGCTATCGCTAATTCAACAGCCTGCAGCAAGGCATCCTGCTGCAGGCTGTTTGGTGTTTCCGAGGGCATGAGTCACGCCTTAGAAAGTGATCGGTTTGGAAGGGCCACCCGTGCCCAGCGCCTGGGATTGAGAGCTGATCGAGTCGCTGACGAACTTGGCCAGCTTGGCCAGGGAAGTGGCCGTGGCGTTTTCCAACGCCTCACACTGGGCGATGCCGGCGTCCTTGGCGAATTGATCCAGTCGGCTTTTCATGGACGAGTCTTGCATGTTGACGCCGACGAGGATGGACTGCATGCTTTCGAGTTTTTCACCCGTCACACAGTCCTTGAGAGCGTTACGCACGTCTTGAACCGTCAGGTTCCCGTTCGAGCGGTTGTGATCGCCGTCTGACACGATCACGGCGATCCCGTTGACGCTGAAATCCTTGCCGGGCGCCGACATGATCTTGCCCTGCGCCGCAATGCTGCCGATGCCGTCCACGCAGGCGTCGTAGAGGGCGGTTTCCCCGCCCGGCTGGTACAGGTCGGCGTAGTCAGCCGGGTTACAGCTGGGCAACGGCTTGAAGCCGTGAAACTCCCGAACGTGGCTGCCGAAGCACACGACCCGCAGCAGCAGGTTGTTGGCCCGAGGTGACTTGCGAAGGAAATCCACGATAGTGCTGGCACACTTGTTCATGTCGGCTGCGAACGGCGACGTGCTGCCGCTCTCATCGAAGATGAGCGTGGCCAGGGTAAATTCCGTGGCGCCCAGCGTGTTCAAGCCCACGGCGGAATACCCGAAACCGCCCAACGCCTTGTGTTGGGTCATTTCCGGGTTGGCGTTCAAAAGTGGCATGCTTGCCTCCCGAGGTTAAAGGACTCGCTCCATCACCAGGGAAAAGGCTTGGATTTCCTCTGGAGTGAGCATGGAAGAGTACCGGTACTGTATGTGAATCTCACCAGCGGTGTAGTCGATACGTGCCCGCCAAACGCCGGCAAGGTCCAACTGCCAGTGAGAACCAAGTTTTACGGGTCGGCATTCCTTGCCGACGAAGAAGTCAGCTAAACGCTGGGCCAGTTTGGCTTCCAGTCGTGGGTCGGCCCAACGTCGTAAAAGGGCGAAGGTCACGGTCATCTCCAGGCGGTTAAAAGTCAGTGCTGCGGGCAATCCGCACGCCCATGGCCTTCATGTCGGCGTAGAACTTCTTGGCCTGGTCGATGCTTTCCGGGGTCGGCACCGGGCTGGAACAGTCCTCCAGCAGGATCAGCTTCTTCAGCAGGCCAGGATCTTTGAAGTAGTTGACGGCGTCACGCACGGTATTCGCCACACAATGGCTCGAAGCCTCGCCCGCCAGCAGCACCTCGTCGGCGGTGATGACACTGTCCAGGAAGCGGCTGTTGAGTTGGGTGCTGAAATCGTCGTCATCGATCACTTCAGCCACCACAGCCGAGTAGTGTTCGGTGTGCGGGTTTGAGCCTTTGGTGATCCAGTTAACGGTGGCGAAGCGGTCCTTGCACCAGTAGGACAAAGCGTCCCGGATCGGCTCGTATACGGTTTGGCCGAGGGTGCCGATGAGGCAGTGCGGGGGCCAGATGGTCAGGTCGTACCGTTTGTTCTTTTCCAGGGTTTGCACATAATGCAACCCCCTGGACTGCAAAGACGGCAGGGTGGTACGCCAGGTGCCGTTCCGCACGTCTTCGGCACTGATCTTGGTGAACGGGGCCGGATGCTCCCCCTTGGCGTTGACCCAGTACACCGGGTGGGCGACGTGGATTTCGTGGTGCGAATCCAGGGTGACGTAGATGTCGTTGATGCCCCTGGACACTTTCTTGATCATTTTCGCCAGCCGCACCATGTCGTCGTGGGCGCCAGGCACACTTAGTGCCCCTTTCGGGTCACAAAAGTCAGTCTGTGGGTCAATCACGCAGATGTGTCTTTGCATCGGGACGTGTCTCCGAAGGAAACTGAACCGGACTCAGGTCTATTGTAGGTGATTGACAGTAAGTGTCAATCAGCCGGGTCTTGATTCTGCAACCATTGCACAAGGGGTTGGATATCGTGCCATACGTCGTCGGCAGCCGAAGCATTACGCAGGACATAAGCAGGGTGGTAGGTGCAGACAACATTCATGCCACGGTAAGAATGCACGCCACGGAGATCGCCCATGTAAACGTCCTCCGGCTTGCCTAGCAGGTAAGCCGATGCCGTCTTGCCCAAACACAGGATCCACTCCGGTTTTATGCACTCGATCTGCAGGTCCAAGAACCGCCGACAGTTGCCAGCTTCATCGGCTGTCGGGACTCGGTTACCGGGCGGACGGCAACGAACAATGTTGGCGATAAAAACCTGTTCCCTCGTCAGGCCGAGTGATTGCAAGATGCGGCCCAAGAGTTTGCCAGCAGGACCGACGAACGGCAAACCTTCATAGGCTTCAGATTCGCCAGGGCCTTCGCCGACGATCATCAACTTGGCGACCGGGCTGCCGGCTCCGGGAACGGTTTTGTAGTGGCGAGCGGTGCGGTAATCTGTCAGGTCGGGACAAAGCGTGCATTTGCTGACACATTCGGCGATCAGTTGCAACGCCTGAGATTTCATCATCGCTTCTCGTCCTCTTCGTCGTCGTGATAAGAATCGGTAGGCGGCTTTTCGCCACGCAGCCACCAATATGCCGGGTCGTGCTTCTTCTCGTATTCCTTATTCTGGGCGTCTGTCCGGAACAGACTTTTCACCCACGCCATGTGGATCAAAAAGCCGATACAGATGCCGATACACAGACACGTCAAGTGACTATTTTCCATCGTGTACCTCATGCATGAATGACAACAGCCGATCTTTGTAAGATCGGCTGTTGTTAACAAACGCTCACTCCTTCCCCTGTTCGCTCAGTGGTGCAGCTCCCTCAAACAACACCGCCGCCTTGTTGGCGATTTTCATGAGCGGCGGGATGTCCATAACGATTACCTTGCTTCGCTTAACCGTGAAACCCGGCTCAGTCCTGGCCTTGTGCAGAGGCGGCAATTTCTCCAACTCGTCCGCCGTAAACGGACGTTCCTCTACGATACGGCGGACGTAAGTGCCCCGCTTGCAGGCGTCCGGATACTTATCCCAATTGACGCCCACGGAGTGCAACAGGTCGTGTTTGGCGGCACGGCCTTTGCCGTGCAACTCCTTGTGAGAAAAGTAAGCCTGCGCCGCCATGCTCAACGAGTTGCGGGTGGCATCACTCTCACGCCAAATCAGGTAGTTGACCGCCTCCCACGTCTTGGGGACGCCAAAGGCACGCCCGTCAAAGACCGGCATCTGGTCTTTTTTGGCAGGCAGGAATTCGGGCAGCCGCTTGTTGAAATACACGCTCGCCATGCTGGCGATCACGCTCTCCATCTTCGACACACGCCCGTCAAAGAAGATCGTAGAGTCCACACGATCTTCTTTACTGACCCAGACCAGACTGATTTCGTCCGATTGAACGTAGCCGACCGTGGCGTGCGTTTCGGCGACCAGGTATTTTGTCGTCTCCGTCATCAAGGAGATCAACGACAGGTCAAAGGGTTTTTCCAGGTCGGCGGTGAAAGAGTGAAAAGCCCGACCGTCCACACGCACGATAACCGG
>ERZ761597.236-NODE-236-length-9868-cov-5.829716_pt1 | contig 9868 bp, 5 predicted proteins | sample MGYA00433093_ERZ761597 | MGnify/ENA primary metagenome ERZ761597 (study PRJEB28899, sample SAMN03785557) | bioreactor sludge metagenome | biome: EBPR Sludge; feature: EBPR Bioreactor; material: 0.22µm filtered reactor supernatant | place: Saint Lucia: Queensland... | reverse complement strand
TAGACTGAGCGTAGACCTAGACATAGGGGGATGCAGGGGATGGACAGCGAGACAGCGAAGCAGCCGAGGGTGTGGGAAAGCCGAGACGTTGTGCTAATGGCGGGCGATTGGCGTGGCGACATAGAGGCCGTGGACAGCGGGGATTTGTTCGACTACATTCTGTATCTGGAGCGGATGCTTGACGCATACGACGACGCATTTGCTGTAGTGGCGGGCGATGATTAGCCAAAACTGGCTGCGGGTTATTTGGGGCCTGCTTGGATACAGTCCGAATCCGACGCAGGCAGAGGCGATATACGCCATTCTGAACGGCGTTCGCTTTCTGCTGATCTGCGGCGGGGTGCGGGCGGGCAAGTCGTTTACGACGGTAGCGATTGCGCTGATGCTGATGGAACCGACGGTTGAGGAACTGGAGTCGGGTGGGGTGGGTAGCGGGCGCGCTCCTCGCCACTGTTGGATTGTGGGGCCGGACTATCGTCAGGCGCGTGCGGAGTTTGAATATCTGTGGCAGGCGTTGCAGCGCGGCGGTTTTGTGGCGACGGTTTCGATGCCGTTGAATCCGACATCATCTTGGGTTATGACGACAACTTGGGGGTTTAAGGTAGAGACCAAGTCCTCGTCGGACATACGCAAGTTGGCTTCCTACTCAGTTGACATATTCTTGATGGTCGAGGCGGCGCAGCAGGAGTACGAAGTGTTCTTGCGTGGGCAGGAGCGTGTAGCGCAGGGGCGGGGGCACGTCATCTTGTCGGGAACGCTGGAGGAGGGTTTGCCCTGGTATGGGGATATGCTGAAGCGCTGGGAGGGGCCGAACGACGAGGGCGGCTTTGCCTTGTCGCTGCCCACCTGGTCTAACACCCATGCGTTTCCTGGCGGGTGGGACGATCCGGAGATACAGCGCATCTATCGTCAGCACGTCAACAGCAGCACGCTGGATCACTTCGAAGAGCGCTATGGGGCAAAGCCTCGCAAGTCTACGGGGCTGGTCATTGTTGAATTTGACTACGCTAGGAACGTCCGACGTATGCAGCCGGACTATGACGTACCCATAGAGTTATGGGTTGACCCTGGCAAGAACTGTTACTGCGTGCTGTTTGTGCAGGTGATTGGTCTAGTGACCAACGTATTAGACAGAGTGTATCTGCGTGGGGGAATCGCGCAGGATGCTATAGAGGCGTGCCAGGCGAATCCGCTCTTTGACCTGGTGTACAAAAACAGGGGCACGCACGGCGTGATAGACGTGGCGGGCCGTCATCAGTACGGAATGCCTAGCCATATTGAGATATGGCAGAAGACGGCGGGCTTGTCTTTTCGCAGCAACTATGTGCATCAGGACGTGGGGCGTGACGTGGTGCGCTTCCGGCTGAGAGATGACCCAAAGCTTGGACATCCGCTTCTGTTTTTCAACAGCCACATGACCAACGCCAAGTCTCCCGACGGTCAGGCTGCGGACGTGTTGGCCGAGTTTGAATTGTGGAAGTGGCGCAAGACCGGAGCGAACAGGTCGGAACCGCGCCGCCCGATTGACTCGAACAATCATGCAATTAAGGCGTTAGGTTACGGGCTGTATGACCACTTCGGGCCGACGGAAGAACGCAAGGTCATAAAGCGGCATCGCAAGCGCAGCGCATGGGCGACTTACTAGGGGAATTATGAAGCTGAAACTTGACCAGATACTCGACAAGGTAAGCGAGATAGAGCGTGAGGACGCCGGATACAACGCTCTGGCGCGGCGCTGGGAGAATATCTACTTCGGCAAAGCCTTTGACGACGAGACGGTACGCAAGCTGCGTGAGGATGAACAAGAGGTTGTCGTCACGCATGACCCCTATGACGCCGTAAATCTAGCGCAGCGTCTGGTGAGCGGCAAGCCCAAGATTGTGATTCCGCCAAAGGAGGAGACCGAGCAGTCTCTTTCCTATGCCAACATACGGGAACGGTGGGCAACGGCGTTTTGGCAGCAGCAGGCCAGACACCGCGGCAAGAATCTAATTGACAGCGCCGTATGGCAATCCGCCGTGTTGGGGCGGCACGTCTACGATCTGCGTTGGGTGCAAGATGTGCTGCCGGAAAAACTGCAACATCGTCAATCCCCGTTTCTGCTGCGAAGCCTAGACCCGCGTGATGTGGGGGTGGCACGCGGCGAGGCGTATACCGAATATGCGTATCACAAGTATCGGGTGAAGTTGTGGGAAGCGCTACAGCGTTGGCCGTCTATGGTGCGGCGCAAAGCGACGCGCGAGCGACGTTCCCGCAATGACGACAACCATTTTGAGGAGGTAGAGATTCTTGACTTCTGGTACATAGACCAGAAAAGCGGGGACATTTGGAACGCGATTCTGGTGGATGACTCTTTTGTCAAAGACCCCGTAAAGACCAAGTATCCTGCCATTCCCATCGTCATGGGCTTTGCCGATACGACCGAGGCGCGCAATCAGGCATACGAATCACTGTCTTTGATGTATCCGCTTGATGGGCCGTGGCAGGCAAAGTGCAAGCAGCTATCCATGCAGCAGACGGGCGCACTCTGGTATTTCTGGCCGTTTATCTATTTGACCAACGAGCAGGGGCAGATTGTACCGGACTTCAAGCCGAGACCAGGCGGCGTAGAACAGTTTCCGCCAGGCACAGGGCTAAACGTTGTGCAGATACAGCCGAACATGCCGCTTGCACAATCGCTTACATCGCAGTTCGAGAGCGCAATCCAACGCAGCACCTTCCCCACCGTCATGTACGGTCAGGCCCCAGGCGACATACAAAGCGGCTTTGGGGTAAGCATGTTGGCGGATGCCGCACGCGGTCGAATGCGAAGCATCATGCAGAATCTGGAATCCACAATCGAGATTTTAAATTCCATGATGTTCGGCATGGTAGAGGTCTTTGCCGGAAAGAAGGGCGTGCCCATGTGGGGTATGAACACGCTGGGCAAGACCTACCGCTTGGCGCTGACAAAGGAGATGATTGAAAACGGATACTACGAGAATCATGTCAGCTTGAGAGCGCAGCTACCGGAAAACGATACGCCGCGCTTGACGCTTGGCCTGCAACTGAATCAGGCCGGTCTACTCAGCCGCCGCACCTTCTGGGAGATGTGGTCGCAGATGGACTACCCCGAAGACGAAGAAAATCGTATCTATCTGGAGCAGGCCATGAGCGCACCGGAATTGCAGGCCAAGCGGCACGCTCTAGCGCTTACGGCATTCTACCCCGACAAGGCGGAGCAGTTTATGCAGGGGACGCCGCTCGAAGGGGTTCTTAACCCGCCGCCGCCGCCGCAGCCCGCTCCGCCTGGCGGAATGCCGCCTGATATGGGAATGGGCGGAATGCCGCCTGATATGGGAATGGGTGGAATGCCGCCTGATATGGGGATGGGTGGAATGCCTATGGGGCCTGGCGGTATGGCGGACTTGCAGCCGCCCGCTCCGCCTAGTCCTATGGGCGGCGGACTACCGCCGGAGGTAAGCGGGCAGATTACGCCGGAAATGCTTGACATGATACGGCAGCAAGACCCCATTGCCTTCCAAGCCCTAGTCAACGGCGGCATGACCGACGCACAGATACAAGAATATTTGATGGGGTTAGGGGGATAGACAGATGGCTACCAATACCGCAGAGCAATGGGCAGCGCTCTACCCAACACGAACGGCGGCGGCGACTCCACGACCGGCGGGGAATCCGCAGTCGGCGGGGAATTCAGAATTGCGACAGGCGCAAATGCAAGACCTTTTCAGCCGGCGCCGAATAGCCGCCAACGATGCGGCGGAAATGCAACGGCAGCAGTCCGGAAGCAATTTCGGATGGGATCAGTCGAAGCTGCAAGGGCATACTCCGCCCAATTTTCAATCGCCGTGGCGGAATGCTACTCCGGAGAATGATCCACAATGGAGGGGTTCTACCGGAACGAATCAGTCAGGCGTCGCTTCGCAGTCCGGAAGAAATCAGTATCCGGCGAATCCTCAGATAACGCGGGAGATGAACTTCGGCCCAGGGGAATCCCCTAGCGCTTTTCCTCAGTTCGGAAGAAACGCCAGCGCCGCAGGAACACCCTCGGTCGGAAACCCGTATGCGACAGGCAGGCCAAGACCGCAGACCTACACACCGTCCGCTCCGCCCACATGGGGCGGTATGCAGGTTCCGCAATGGAACGGCGGCGGGGGAAGCGGCGGCGATTACGATAAGGGGGAAAAAGTCGCACCATACACAGTCCCGCAAGCTCCGGATTGGGCGACGGCATTCCCTAGTACGCAATTTAGTGTCGGGAATTTCAACGACAAGAATTCACCTACCGCCCGCTATTGGGAGAACGCACTCCCGATGGCGCAGTTTATGCAGAACGCTAATCAGTGGGGGCAAGAGTTCGCGCAGGGGAATCAGCGCTATTGGGATGAATCAGGCTGGGGTAAGCAGCGCGACACCTTCAACATGGGCATGGCTAACCGCCAACAGCAGATGGCGGAATGGATGGCGAACGAGCAGGCGAACCAGTGGGGGGCGAACTTCGGGCAAGAACAACTGCGCGACGAACGGGAATGGCAGATGGCCGGACAGCAGTTTGGACAACAGCAATTGCGCGATGAACGGGATTGGCAGATGGCCGGACAGCAGTTTGGATTGCAACAACAACGGGCCAACACCGAGCGTGAACTTGGTCTTGAGGCGAATCGTATCGAGAACATGTACAAGTCCGGCCAGCTATCCAATCAGCAGCGCGAACTGGCCCTAGCCGAGTTGAAACAGAAAAGCGAGTTTGGGTTGGCGTTTAGAACCCAAGATGAGTTGACGGCTTATCGCAATGCACAGATGGCGCAAGAGGCCGGACTAACGCGAGAGAGGATAGAAGCCGACAGACAGAATGCTGCAATGGCTGCGTTTGGTCGTTCCCAAGCGCCGACGGCGCGCTGGACAAGGAGTTGGTAAGCCATGCCTATTATTGTAGAGACCGGTTCAAACACATTCAAGTTCATCGAGGACGGGCGGGAAAAGGATTCCCCAGGCAACTATACCTACATCAAAGCCGAGGATTTTCCCGCGCAGCTTTCGTACATGCTCGATAGGGACTACGACACTACACCGTCGGACGGCGCATCGCGGCGTGGTTCCCAATCCGCACCGCCCGCATCGTCGGGTGGGCAGCGTTCCGCATCGCCTGCATCGTCGGGTGGGCAGCGTTCCGCATCGCCTGCATCGTCGGGGGAATACGGGCGAAGCGCTCCTTTGGTGAGTCTGACGGGTGAAACGTCGCGTTCGACGCCAAGCGCATCCACGGCGTCGAATGCACGACCGGCGCAGCCGCCTGGCGCGCAGCCGTCCACCACCACAGGGGCCTTTGGGCAGACGTTCCCGCTGGTCAACGCTACGGGAGACCCCACGGGGAGGACACCGCGAGGTTCCGTTCCGCAGTCACCGGCTTCACCGGCCTCGCCGCAATCACCGGCTTCACCGCAATCACCGGCATCGGCTGCGTGGATGGAATTCACGCCAAGCGGCGATTCCGTGCCGCAGAGTTATCCCTATCCAAAATACGGGGATGACCCATACTACTACATCAATCCGCTTCCTGTGGATAGGCCGACCACCGGCGACCTTTTGCAACAAACCTATGGGCAGAATCAGGAAGCAAGACCGGCAGCCGTCGTACAGCAAAGCGGGCAGACTTTGATATATGATCCTGTGACGAAAACCTGGAGATAACCAATGGCGTTGGAGCAGGGGAGCGGCTCTCGTCTAGACGACGCAGACCGACGACGCAGGGAGCAACAGGACAATTGGGAGATAGAGGCACGGGAACATGAAGCCCGTGTCCAAGCCGCGATTACGGCTTATCAGCAAAGCCAAACCAGCCGGTACGATCCAACCGCCGGCGCAAAGTATCCGCCCAAAGAGGAAGAGAAACCGGTCTACCGTGTTGAGCGCGGGCGCGATGCCGCGGAACGTCGCGCCCGCGAGGAACGCGAGCGGGGAATGGCGCAGTATCACGCCAGCGAACGCAACAATGACACGGCGCGTCCATTGCTTTCCTACCTGCCTAGCCGAGACGTTAGCGTCTCTTCGGAGGATCGCCCTGATACGGGTGCGCCGTCAATTGCGCCGTCACGTCCGTGGGAAGATACCACGTCGCTCGAGCCCGAACGGGAAAGAGACGAACCGGTCATTGAACGAAGCGGCAATCGTTCGTGGGGCGGTTCGGGATGGGCGGGGTCGCAATTACCCGTAGCGGCGGTATCCACCAACATTATGACGGCTGCCCCCATCGTGGGCGGGCTTCTGGCGTCTAGCGCACAGGGTATCGGAAACTGGTTGGGGCAATGGCGCACCCAACAACAGGCCGACAGAGAAGCCGCTCCGCAGAATGCAATCGGCTCTACCTTCGGGCCACGAGCTTCCGTGGAAGAGAAGCGCGATGAGATTACCGAAGATACACACTACGGGCAGTACTACGCCGAACGTTCCCAGCAGCGACGCGACGACTGGAGCGAAGACGGCAATCTTAGCTTTGGGGATAGAGTAGGCGACGCCGCGCAGGGATTTGCGGATTGGGTCTTTGACGCGCCGTTCCGCCATGTGTTTACAACTCCGGTAAACGACCTAATCCCAGGCGAGGTTGAAGGTGAGAAGGACAAGGCACCCCTAGCCAAATGGCCGTCCGTTCTGGGCAGCGTGTTGAATCGCTCGCTGAATCCGTTCAATCCTAATCTCGTACCCGCCGAGGAGCGCGGCATTGCCGAGGGGCAATCGGCGTGGTCGTGGGATGCAATCAAGTCGGACGCGGCATGGTACGTCAACGAGGTGCGCGAAGGGCTGGAAGAGTGGGATGCGGCCATGACGTATCTAAACACTCTGCCGGAAGCCCAGCAAGAGACTGCTCGGCGCGGATTGATAGTAGCGCCAAGCGGCGGCGAACGAACGATACGCGCGATGCAGGCGCTTGTTGAGCAACCCGCCAAGATTACAGGACTGGAACAAGCGCTTGAAGAAGCCCGCGCCGCAGGTGACAGTCAAAGAGCATCGCAGATCAACATGCAATTGGCGGTGGAAGAAAATAGGTCGTGGACGGAACTGGTTGACGAGCAGATGAATCCGTGGGCCGAGGTTGTCTTTGGCGTCTTGCTTGACCCGCTGGACTGGATTGGCGGCGGTGCAAGCGCGCTCATGGGCGGCGGTACGATTCTCCAGTCAATCAAAAACGCCAAGTACGCCAAGATGTACAACATCACGCCGCAGCAGGGTGTCTCCCAATTGACGGAACAGTTTCGGCGTGTGCCGGAATTGATGCGTGCGGTAGGCGGGGAATCCCCGTCCGGCTCCGCAAGCAAGCTGTGGGAATTCTGGAAACGCACTCCGGAAAGCGCAGCGGCGCAAGACCTAGACGCGCTTATCAAAACGGTGTCGAGCGCGTTCGTGCCAATCACCGATGCCAACGACGCCAAACGTGTTTTGAATTCTTTGACCACCGACGGCGGAAAGAGTCTGATTAACGGGCTGTCCGGACTGAATAGCGAGGCTATCCGTGAGGCGGTCGGCGGCGTGTATCGTTGGGGAGCGGGTGCTATCGGCAATGCGGACTCGGCTAGAGTCTCCCCCTATTGGGCGGCGGCGGCTGACCAGATTGCCAACATGGGCGTATGGAGCGACGAGGTATTTGATTCAACTCGGTTCATTGCCGAATTGACCGAGGTTCTGGGTGACGTGACACGGCAAGCCCACGGACTACGCAGCCCAGGGGCGCTGCCCTTTGGAGCGGCAAGCGTTCGTGTTCGCAAGATTGACCCAACCAATGGCGTGCTGGAATATCTGAACGATGCAGGCGATGTGTTTCGAACCGGAACCAAGATGGCGATTGGCGACGCTACCGCAGCCGCCGACAAACTGGTCGAAACCGGCAAGCGAACGAATCCGATAGAGCTTGCCGCGCAGGTTCAAAAGGCGATTATGTCCGACATGTTTCTGGCCTTGCGTCCGGCAAACTGGATACGCAATGGTCTGTCCGCCGCCACCATGTTGATTAGCGAGGACGCGTTCACCTGGCTTCCCAACAAGGCTATCAAGTCGGACTTCATGCGGCGGTTCGGCGGCGTCTTGCCGTGGGCGGATGCGAACGCGGTGGAGCAGACGGGAAGCGGCGCGCTCGACAAGATAGGGACAATCCTGTTTCGTAACAAGGACAACCCCCTTAGCGACTTTATGAAACGCGCCTACGACATCCCCTACGGCGAAGGGGTGGGCGGCGAGGGTTGGTTTCGCAACAAGGCACGCTACACCATGTTCAATCGCGCTCTTGAATCCGCATGGAAGGGCGTGGTCAATAACGAGGTCTCCCCCATCTTGAAGGGGTTAAATCTACCCGCGGATGTAGAAAGCCAGGTTGTCGGGCTTTTCGAGACTCTGGGCATTAGCGGCAGCCGCGCGGAAACGGCAAGCCAAATACGCCAGGTGCTGAACAAGGCATATATCCCCGTTGACGCTCGCAAGGCGCTAGGTATATCACTAGACGATTTGACCGCCGACACCATAGACAGGGTTCAGAAGGTTCTGAACAACTATCGTCCTGAACAGGCAGCCGATGCCGCGGCTGAATTGAGACGGGCATTCGATGCAGCCCGCTCCCCCTATGCAAGCGTGTTGTCGCAGATCAGCCCGCAGCCCGTTGTACGCTATACGAGCGACATGATTGCTCAAGAGACGGCAATGGTGCGTGACGTGCTGGCCGATCTGGGCAAGCGGGCGGGAATCCCTAACGCCAAGTCGGAAGCGGGCAAGGTGGCGCGGGGTGTGATTCAGGGGACGCAAGAAAGCATCCAGCAGATGCTAAACGATATTGCCCATATCCCAGGGGATGCACGCATCGTCAACGCGCTGAATGACTACTTCGGCATTCTGGAAGAACTTCGCGTGGCGACACGGCGCGAGGTGGACGCGCTTGGCCGTGCCGCAATCAATACTGCCGCAGACCCTAATGCCCAATGGGGCGCAAAGTGGAAGGGCACGCGAGACGCATACGAGAGGCTCACCACCGACACCCAGTCCGCCACACAAACGTTCCGCACGCTATTGGCAAGCCTGATTACTGACCCGAATAAAGCCTACACGTCACAGCACGATTGGGCCAAGACGCTCAAGCGTTATGTAGATTTTGACGAGGATGTTTATCGGCAAGCGTTAAAGGACGGGCTGGTTCTTGGCGGAACGCGCGATGACCCTGATAAGTATGCGTCAGTCATCGAGAGCTATCGCGGCAGGGTGGATCAGTCCTTTGTCGTGCTGCTTGAAGCCCTCAAGAAGTATCCGTCGGTCGATAACTTTGATTTGTTTGCCAACGCTCTACAGATGGCGGACAGTTTCGGACGGCGGCAAGCCGCGCGCCTGACTGAGTTTGCCAGGGAAGCGATGGAAGGGCGAATCTCCTGGTCGGAATACTTTGAGCGGCGCAATGTTGGTTGGCAGTCGCAATGGCTGGACGCCACGATTACGAACAACGATGCCACGCTGCGCCAAATTATAGAAAACGGAATGACCGGACAGGGCAAGCTGCCCACGCGTCAGGAACTTGTCGAGGCCGCGACAAAGGCGAAGGTGGACGCTCGGCAAGCCAGACTTGCGTCTAACCCCGCGGCGGCGGCGGCTGAGGCGATCAGAGCATCCGAGGCTGCGGCAAAGACGGCAAGGAGGAACGATGCGATTGCGGCCCGATTAGCCAAGCAGGCCGAGGCCAAAGAACTGACCGACGCGGTTTCGATACCGGAAATTAACGACCTGTTTATGCCCCGCCTCACCGATGAGGTTGCGGATTTGATGGGGCTAACCATGAAAATGGTTGACGATGCCGAGGCTGCGGCTAAGGCGGCTGAGGCTGCGGCGGCGGCTGACCCTG
>ERZ761597.233-NODE-233-length-10060-cov-3.268666_pt1 | contig 10060 bp, 16 predicted proteins | sample MGYA00433093_ERZ761597 | MGnify/ENA primary metagenome ERZ761597 (study PRJEB28899, sample SAMN03785557) | bioreactor sludge metagenome | biome: EBPR Sludge; feature: EBPR Bioreactor; material: 0.22µm filtered reactor supernatant | place: Saint Lucia: Queensland... | reverse complement strand
GGTCTGACTGGCACGAGTCAGCGCTCGCCAAGGCGCGACGCGACATCGCGTACCACGACGACGAAAACCGCAAGGAGATCGAGCGCGCCCGCAGCCGGACAGAGTGGGTGCGCGCACTCCGAAATTCCCTGAAACAGAATGGGTGAACGAGGCCCATATGAAACTCAAACTGCACGCAGCGTGGTCGCAGAGGATCAAGCTCTGGGCCGAGGGCGACAAGCTCAGGGCCGAGGGCAACAAGCTCTGGGCCGAGGGCAACAAGCTCTGGGCCGAGGGCAACAAGCTCTGGGCCGAGGGCGACAAGCTCAGGGCCGAGGGCGACAAGCTCTGGGCCGAGGGCAACAAGCTCTGGGCCGAGGCGATCATCGAGGCTTACGGCAACGTCAAAGTTAAATGGTCATGGGCAACGGACCACGGCGAGTGCACACTCGAAAATGGCGACAAATACGGTGCAGATCAGAACGCGGCGCTGGTAGTGGAGTAACGCCCAAGATGCAAAGTGAACTGTGGGCAGCCGTGATGTCATGGGCCGTGTCGACAGGCGCCAAAGATATGGCCAAGCAGCCCGGACTTTGGCACGGCAAGACGGAGAAGCGCGGCGCGCTCGGTCCTCTGGATGTGCGCATCAATCCGCACGTGGTGCCGGTTGACGGCGTGCCGCCGTTCAATGCCAAGATCGGGATGGATGACTACTTTCCCGGCATCATCGCTGTTGTCGGTCCCGATGGCGGCATCGTTATGCAAAGCCCGCGCGACGGAGAGGATGAGGGCGGCCTAGTGTCTCACTTCATCGAGCAGACGCCCGCCGAATTTCGTCATCAGCAACACGACAACCGAGGCCGCCATGTCCCACCCCAGAACTGCCGAGAATGCCCCGGACGGCCCGCTATTGGTTTGGGTCGCTGATGTGGGGCTTGTATGGGGTAAGCCGATCGGCTGGCGCATGGGCAGGCGAGTGCGGGCTGTCGGCACTCTGCCCGCAGAGTTAAAGGCGGATGGGTATAACGGCGATTGGACAATCCCGTTCTGGCATCCGCTTCCCGAACCGCCGAAACCCTGACACCGAGGCCCGATATGCTGACAGAAGAAGCGAAATCCGCCCGGATCGCCCGGGCGAAGCGCCACGCGGCAGCCGACATGCTCGTCGCTGGCGCGTACATCGAGGCGCGCGCAACCATGCCGAGCGGATGTGAGGTCGTCGGGCCGGATTTTCATGCGTACGCGAAAGTCAATGCGGTGTGCGACAAGAATATCGCAGCGGCCAGAGATCGCCTTGTGGCCGCTGCAAGAAAGCTCGGGCTGGCTCCCGTGGGGGCGCCCGACATATCGTATGGCGTGCACGGCGGATGGGACGGTCCGGTGACGCTTTGGTATCAAATGCGGGCGCAGTGACATGTATTGACCGTGCGCCCAAATAGTGCCACATCTGTGGCACGATTCCAGCAAGCCGCCCGGAGCTGAACTGTCAGCTGCCGGGCGTTCGTTTTATGAGCACAGACGATGAACATTAGCCTAGGCCAGATCATTGGACCGCTCAAGCTGGTGTGCTCCGCCGCGAGCTTTGCCCTAGGTATTGTCCTAGTCGCGCGCATCTTCAAATTCGCCCCGCCCGTCAACCTGTCAACCTATGAGCTGGCCGCGTCTATCGTCGCGCTGGCCTATCTGTCGAAGTAGCCCCCATGCGGCTATCACCAGCCGATGCACGCAGGATTGCCGCCGAGGTGACGGCCGATGGACTATTCGTACCGGCTCGGAGAGCTGAGCCACACGGCCGCGGACCACGAGCGCCGTATCTCGGATATCGAGGGCAGAACGGATACGCTGGAGGGCAACGTTTCGGAGCTCAGGCACAAGGTGATGCGGGGCCTTATCCTCGCCGGTCTGACTTCCGGGGCAGCGGCCTCGCATCTTGCTCCGGAGAGTATCGCATCAAAAATCCTCGCAGTGGCCCGCATTATGAGTGGGACGCCATGAGGTATGCGTGCGTAGGTCTATGGGTAATCATTGCCTTGGGGCTTGCTCGCATCGCCTACCACGTCGTCATGAATTGGTGACTATGCGCCACATCCTCGGTCTCTCGCAATCCGGTCCAACGATTTTCCGCAACGTGCGCCGGCATGAGACCGGAGAGCCGCTGCTGCTGATCGACCAGGACGCGGTGACCAAGCTCCGCATCGATTGCAGCGATTGGCTAGAGAGCGGTGAGACGATATCGAGCGCGACCGTTACGGCAGAGCAGTGCACTGTGTCGACGGTGACGGCGAGTCCCAACATCACGCTAACCATATCTAACGTGTCGTCCCACTCGGGTGGCAGCATCACAGTAGTGGCGACAAGCTCGACCGGCGAGAAGTGGCGCGGGATCATCCGCGTGCGCCGAACGAGCCGGTATAAGGACGAACGCTCGTTTGCGGATTATGTGTGATGGCAGCAAGATCGGTAAAGATCAGGCACGATGCCGAGACGCGGTTGAAGATCAAGACCAGTCAGCTGATCAATCGGTTGACCGATCATGCGCTTGGCAAAATCGAGCTGCAGCACACACAGGTGAAATCAATCGAGATTTTGCTGCGTAAGACGCTGCCGGACCTGTCGCAGGTGAGCGGCGCTGTGGAGGTGCATAGACGAGTGGAAGAGCTGAGCGATGCAGAGCTTGCAGCCATCGCGGCAGGAGGCAGCGCAGGAGCTTTTGCGCCGGCGCACGGCGCGGACGAGCCTGATTCGCTTCACTGAGTTCACGCTTCCAAAATACCGCGCGGCCGGGCACCACGTTCTGATCGGCGAGAAGCTTGAGGCGGTAGCGAGTGGCGCTATCGACCGGCTCATGGTCAACATGCCGCCACGGCACGGTAAGTCTGAGCTGGCAAGCCGTCGGTTCCCTGCGTGGCTGTTAGGGACGCACCCGCAGATCGAGCTCGTGGTGGCGAGCTATAATGCCGACAAGGCGCGCGAGTTCGGCTATGAAGTGCGCGACATTGTGCGGTCAACGGAATATCAGGCTCTGTTCCCGGGCGTAACTTTGAAAGAGGACAGCCGGGCAGCGGATCGGTGGAACACCGACGCGGGGGGCAGCTTCCGCGCGGTCGGCATCGGGACGGCGCTGACGGGGCGTGGCGCGGATGTGCTTCTGATCGACGACCCGATTAAGGACGATGAGGAGGCCGACAGCGAGCTCCGCCGCGAGCGTATTTGGAGCTGGTATTCGTCAGTCGCGTATACACGCCTCAGTCCTGGTGGCCGCGTCGTGGTGATCCAAACGCGGTGGCACGAGGACGACCTTACCGGCCGGCTCCTGGCAGAGCAGGCCAAGGGCGGCGACAAGTGGGATATCCTAGAGCTGCCGGCCATCCTGTCGAATGGGGAGGCTCTTTGGCCCGAGCGCTATCCACTTGAGCACCTAGAGCGTATCAAGCGCGTGACGCTGGCTCGGCACTGGTCGGCCTTGTATCAGCAGCGGCCGGCGCCGGAGGAAGGCGCGTACTACAAGCGCGAGTGGTTCCGGCATTACGATGAGTTGCCCAAGCATCTTCGGTACTACGGCGCCAGCGACTACGCAGTGACGGAAGGCGGGGGCGATTGGACCGTGCATATCGTGGTTGGTGTGGACCCGGACGACAATATTTACATTGTCGACCTGTGGCGTGGTCAGACGACATCGGACGTGTGGGTGCAATCGTGGCTCGACTTGGCGCGGCAGTGGAAACCGATGCTTTGGGTTGAAGAGTCTGGCCAGATCATCAAATCAATCGGACCTTTCCTCGATCGCCGCATGCGTGAAGCCAAGGTCTACACCCGGCGCGAGCAAGTGGCGTCAGCCGCTGACAAGCCCACGCGCTCGCGATCAATTCAGGCCCGTACGTCAATGGGCAAGGTGTATCTGCCGTCTAAGGCGCCGTGGCTGGCGGACTTCACCGCCGAGCTGCTCACGTTCCCGGCCGGTAAGCATGATGACCAGGTAGACGCGCTTGGACTTATCGGGCGCATGCTTGATGAGCTAGTGGCCGCAGCACGGCCCAAAGACAAGGCGCGGTCCATGACATCAGGCTATCAGGCTGCCACTCGTGCACGGGACAGCTGGCGCGTATGACCCCGATGGAGACCGCGTCGGCCGTCACATATGGCAGGCCTGAACAGGCCGACGAAGCCGGGAAGCTCGACCGTAAGCAGCGCTGGTTCCGTGCGTTTGAATCGAACAAGACACGTGAGTTGGCTGAGCAGCGCCAAGCGCGCCAGTATTACCATGACCGCCAATGGACGGATGAGGAGGTTCGCCGGCTGCAGAAGCGCGGGCAGCAGCCGACAGTGCGCAATCGCATCAAGCGAAAGATCGACTTTCTCGTGGGCGTCGAGCAGCGCCTACGCCGCGACCCAAAGGCGTATCCGCGTACGCCGAAGCACGAGAAAGAGGCCGACGTTGCCACGGCCGGGCTGCGCTTTGTCTGTGATCAGAACAGGTGGGAGCGGGTATCCAGCGCGGCGATGCATGATGGTCTTGTGTCGGGGATAGGCGTTGTATTCGTCGGCATCGAGGGCCAACCAGATAATCAGGACCCCAAGCTAAAGCACGTGCCGGTCGAACGGTTTTTCTATGATCCGCGATCGGTGGAGCCGGACTTTTCCGACGCGCGCTATATGGGCCTGCATCTGTGGCTCGATGTGGATGAGGCCAAAGAGCGGTGGCCGGATCATGCGGCCAAGCTGGACCAGATGATCGACGCCAATTCGGCGAGCAGCAGTCTTCTGCATGACGTCGACCGCGAAATGCAGTGGGCCGACTTTGAGCAGCGCCGCGTTCGCCTGGTGGAGTTCTGGGAGAGGCGTAGCGGCGGCTGGTATTACTGCTATTTCACGGGGTCCATCGAGCTGGAAAGCGGGATGTCGCCTTACACGGGGGACAAAGGTGAGCCGGACTGCCCCTATGTGGCGTGGTCTCCCTATGTGGATGAGCGCGGCGATCGCTACGGCATGATCCGCACAATGAAGTCGGTGCAGGATGAGATCAATTACTCTGCATCGAAAATTCTGCATCGAATTGCGACGGATCGCTTTTTCTACGAGGACGGCAGCATCGAGGACGTGGACGAGCTGGGGGCGCAACTAGCTCGGCCGGATGGCAAGATCAGGATCACGCGCGGCGAGTGGGGAAAGACGGTCGGCATCATCGACCAAGGCGCGAAGTTGCAGGGCGAGGCCGAGCGCTTCCAGCTTGCGATTATGGAGATTGAGAACCTCGGCCCGAATCCGGGCTTGGTCGGGCGAGGTGAGGGCGTCGACGGCGCCTCAGGCCGCGCGTTGCTGGCGCAACGTGACAGCGGAATGACTGAGTTGTCGCCGGTATTCGAGCGGCATCGGGATTGGAAGCTGCGAGTGTACCGGCGGCTGTGGTCGCGGTGTCGGCAGGCATGGCGCGGCGAGAAATGGATCAGGATCACAGACGAGCAGGACGCGCCGCAATTCGTCGGCCTTAATCAGTACCAGATGGCCATTGACCCCTACGGCATGCCGACGCTGCAAGGCGAGAACGTAATCGCCGAGATCGACGTGGACATCATCCTGAACGAGGGCCCGGACACGATCACGGTGAACGAGGAGCTCATGCAGACGCTGGGCAGCCTCGGCGAGGCTGCGACGGGGCCGCTCGGCCGCGTGATGATCGAGCTAAGCAATGCGCCGAACAAAGAGCGTCTGTTGTCGATCCTCGAAAAGGCGACCGCTCCCGATCCGCAGATTGAGGCGATGCAGAAGCGCATGGCCCAGCTCGAGGAGATGAGGGCCGCGGCGCAGATCGATGAGAAGCGGGCCTTGGTTGAGAACAAGCGCGCAGACACGCTGGCGAAGCTGATCACGGCATCGAAGCCCGAGACGCAACAGACGGATGAGTTCGGGCAGCCGGTGGGCCCAGCTCCCTCGGCTCCGAACTTGCCGGCCGCGCTGGCCGCAATGCAGGGGGTATTTCCGATGCATTTTGGTGAGCCCTTGCTGCAGGAGCAAGCGGCGATGGCAGGGGCCGAGCCTCCGCCGGATGACGCTATGGGAGGGATGCCGCCCGGTCCGAATGATATTCCGCCTGGACCGGAAGGCGCGGAGGGCATGCCGCCGATGCCTGGAGAGCCAATGATGCCTCCGACAGGCGCACCGCCAGTGCAGATGCCGGAGCAACTGACGACAGACGGCGCGCTGCCGATCAATCCGGGGGCGTGACATGGACAAGAGCGAGCCGCGCATGTCGATGAGCGAGGCTATGGACGTGTTGGACGAGTTCGGCATCACCGAAAAGCAGTATCCGCGAGTGATGGCGGCGCTTGAGCTGGTCTATGAGGGTGACGGGGGCGATGAGGCTTCCGAGCCGGCCGAGGCCGGCGACGACGCGGAACAGGCCATGGCTGACGAGGTGTTCGCCTCGGCACGCAATAGGAAGGCGACCTAATGGACCATGAGATTGTCCGGCTCAAGTGCCTCGAGATGGCACGGGCCGAAGGGCTTACAGGGGACGCGATGGTTGAGCGGGCCGAGTATCTTTTCGCCGTCTCGCGCTATGGCAAGGTTGAGGCGGATCGTATGAGGGACGATGCTAAGCGCGACGCCGCCGAAGTGGCGCGCATCAAGTCCGAGCCGGCATTCGACGATTATTCAGAGCGTAAGTGATGCAGTGCGTGGACTCGCCGGCCAAGCGGCGATGCGCGATCGAGGCGCGTAATCCTCGGGGCCACGCCGGGCCGTACGGCGACTCGTGACCAGCGACGACATAGCGGGGTGATGCATGACTACGGCTGTTCAGCAGTCGGAGAACTTCGACGACGTATTCGCACGCGACGACCGCGACAGGGGCGCTGATTCCGCCGCGCCCAAGCCGGAGGTGCCGCGCGATGATCAAGGGCGATTCGCCCCTCGATCTGAGCCGGTGCCAAGCACAGAAGCAAAGCCGCTTGATCCCAAGCCGGCCGAGCCTCGCGTGTCCGGTGAGTCGACGCCGAGAGAGTCGCCACCCTCCGAGCAGCCGCGCCATGTGCCACTGCCCGAGCTTTTGTCCGAGCGCGAAAAGCGCAAGGCGGAGGCCACGCGGCGTGAGGAAGCCGAAGCTAAGGCCCGTGAATACGAGGCCCGCGTGCAGCAGTACGAGCAATTCCTCGCGCAGCTTCAGCAGCAGCAGCAGCAGACTCCGCCACCAGATCCGTGGACGGACCCGCAAGGTGCGCTCGCCTATCAGCAGCAGCAGTTGCAACAGCAATTCCAGGCGCATGTGCAGCGTCTGGAAGCTCAGCAAATGCATGACCGCGCGAATATCTCAGAGTCTATCGCTCGCCAGAAGTTTGGCGACGAGGCGGTTACGGCGGCTCAACAGGCTGCCATTAAAGCGGGCCTTGGGCCACGGTTTATGCAGGAGCGCGACCCGTATGCGTCGCTGATGAAATGGCATCAGAACAACTCGTTTCTGCAAAAGGTGGGGCCTGATCCGGCAGCCTATGAAAAGACCGTCGAGGAGCGCGCCTATCAGCGGCTGCTTGCCGATCTACAGGCCGGCAAGATCAAGCTCAACGGCCAGTCTGCCGCTCCCCAGCGGTTTCCAGGATCGCTTGCCGACGCAACAGCGGCGGGCGCTCAAGGAGGCCACCTCACCGACGAGGCAATCGCCGCAGAGATTTTCTCGCCGACGCGAGATAGACGACGCGCGTGAAAGCCTCGTGTCCTAATCGTCACGAGAGAGCAAAACAATGGCAGACACTAGCCTTTTGAGCGGTCTTGACCTGACCGTATGGCAGCGATCCTTCTGGCGGGAGTATGTGCGCGACAGCGGCTTTGCCCCGTACATGGGCGCTTCGCCTATGGATATCATCCATGTGATGAATGACCTGAAGACGGACGGTTACACGATCCGTCTTCCGCTGGTCGCGCGTTTGCAGTCGAGTGGGGTGAGCGGTAACACCGCTCTGTCCGGAGCTGAGGAGGCGCTTGACCAGTATTACATGGACATCGCTTGGGAATACTACCGCAACGCCGTTCGGCTTTCGAAGAAGGAGCGCAAGAAGTCTGCGCCGGACCTTCTCGAGGTAGTGCGCCCGCTGCTCAAGGAATGGTCGTCTGAGTTGATTAAATACCAGCTCATTGGCGCATTCCACCAGTGCGAGGGTGTCAACTATTCGGCAGCGTCTTCGACGAACAAAAACAACTGGACGGCGAACAATCAGGATCGGGTCCTGTTCGGCGTTACGCAGTCAAACTATTCGGCCACGCACGCCACCGGGCTTGGGACCGTGGACAGCACAAACGACAAGCTGTCGACGACCATGGCAAGCGTCGCGCGGCTGATGGCGCGGACGGCACGACCACAGGTCAGGCCGTTTAAGACGGGCACACAGGGTCGCGAGTATTATGTCATGTTCTGCCACCCCCTGTGCTTCCGTGACCTGAAGCTTGATACGGCGATGGTCAACGCAAACCGCGACGCGCGGGCGCGAGAGGCCAACGGCATGGACAGCAACCCGCTATTCCAGGATGGCGACCTGATCTATGACGGCATCATCTTCCGCGAGATTCCCGAGTTCTATCGGGCGCGGCAGGGTACGGGCACGAACAGCGACACGCACATTGTCGGTGTCGGCGCGTCGTCTATCGACGTGGGGGCCAATTTCCTGTGCGGCGCCCAAGCGCTCGGAATGGTGAACAAGCAAGCGCCGTTGCCGACGACCCGCGAGGACAAGGACTACAACTTTGTCGATGGCATCGGCATTGAGCTGGCCCATGGCATCAAGAAGGTCGTGTGGTCGAACAATTCCGGCGGGTCGAACAATAACAAGGACCTCGGAATGGTGACCGTCTACGCCTCGGCTGTCGCCTAACGGTCGGCGCGCAATAATTAGGAGACAGACAAATGGCTATTTACTACACGGATCGCAGCCGATCCTTCTCCGCGGCGGATGGTCATGGCGTCCATCGAATGGAGCTCGTCGCCGAGGCGATTGTCGACGTGACCACGGCGATGATCGACAATGCCAACGACGAGGTCGGGTTGTTCTGGCTGCCGGCCGGTGCGGTGGTCACAGGCATCACGGCGTCGGCGACGGACATGGACACCAACGGCACGCCTGGGCTTGCCTTTGATATTGGCGACGATGGCGATGAGGACAGGCTGCTTGTCGCATCGAATATCGGTCAGGCCGGCACCCTGTCGACGGCTCTGGCGCGCACTGGCCATCTGTATAAGTACACCGCTAGGACGCGTATCAAGGCCTACGTCCAGACCGCAGCCGCGACGGCAGCTGCCGGGACGCTATACGTGTCGGTAAGGTATTTCGTGGACCCGGAATACTCGACGACGGCGTTGGCTGCATCGACGACGGCCTAACGCGATGACGCCAGGAGCGGGCTCGCCTCCGCTCCTGGCATCCATCTATGAGGGGTAGCCCATGCATGATGATACGGCGCCGGCAGAGTCGGTTGTTCCGGCTGATGAGATCAAGCCGAAGCGCGGCAGGCCTAGCAAGGTGGACCGCGGGGAGCGCGGGACATTCTGCTACATCGGAGAAGCGAGCGTAGTTGAGATTTTCGGGTTGGTCTTTATCCGCGGCCGAGCGGTAACGGTAGACGATGCCCACGCGGTGTCCAAGCTTGCTTCGCACCCGGAGTTTGAGGCGGCATGAGGACTCGACGGCAGTTGATCGAGGCGGCTTTGCGCACGTTGCGCGTGATCGCTGCCGGCGAAACAATAGACTCGGACGACTTCGCCGACGTGACGGAAGCATATCAGGGTCTGCATGCAAACTTGCGGGATCGGGGCATCGCCTATTGGCCCAACACGGGGGCGGATGTGGAGGAGATACCGGAGCCCGTTTTTCGTGGGTTGTCTATGGTCTTGGCCGTGGAATGCGCCGACGCGTACGGTAAAAAGCCGCCTTTGGCGTTTGACGATGACGGGCGGCAAACCGGTGCGGACGTGGTCGGGATGCGCATGCTGCGCCGCCACGTCGCGAAGCGGCCGAGTGGCGAGCCCACGCCATTTTCGAGCTACTAGATGCCAATCATCCCGTTGGACCTCGGCGCCCAATCCAGCCCGCACTGGTAC
>ERZ761597.232-NODE-232-length-10063-cov-3.889588_pt1 | contig 10063 bp, 13 predicted proteins | sample MGYA00433093_ERZ761597 | MGnify/ENA primary metagenome ERZ761597 (study PRJEB28899, sample SAMN03785557) | bioreactor sludge metagenome | biome: EBPR Sludge; feature: EBPR Bioreactor; material: 0.22µm filtered reactor supernatant | place: Saint Lucia: Queensland... | reverse complement strand
CCGTGCAAACGTAATTCGCCAGCGTCCCGCGCGTGGTCGGCACCATGTTCTGCACATCAACCAGCACGCCAGGATTCACCATCCACGACGGGTCCATATCCGGCGCAAAGTACACCGGCACAAATTTCGTCGGCTTGCCCATTACGCCACGCGCACCATCATGCCATTACCGCCCCACCGCGCCTTCCGCCCCGACCGTTTCAGCGACTCCAGCGCGACCACAAACGCATCCCGCCACTGCGCCGCGCGCGGATCGTCGGCAATGTACGCCGTCGCCTGCGTCAGCGCCCCGTACAGGTACACGTCAGGATGGTCGGTCAGAATCCAGTTTGTCGCACCGTCCGTGCTGAAAAACGACAAGCTCGCGTAATACTCCAGCGTCGCGGTATACGTCGCATCCGGCGGCGGGCTGAACCGGAAATACTCGGTATTGCTGCCCGTGGCGCCGGTCATGGTCACGAACCGGGGCGCGCCCGCGATCCCGCCGTACATGTCCGTGCCGGTGTCGTTGTCAAGCAGCGCCAGCGAGTAATCCGGCGTCGTGGACGTGATGCGCAGGCTGACCATCTCCAGGAAATCCGCCGGGGCCGCGACGTACTCGCCCGTGATGCTGAACGACGTCGTGCGCGTCTGTGCCCGCAGATGGCCACGCAGCTCGCGCGTGATCTGCTTGTGCGCCAGCGTGACGAAATCAGGAATCACGCTCGTCAGGTCCGACCGGCCGAGAAAATTGGCAATGGACGTTTTCAGCCCGCCATAGGTATCCAATGCCATCGCTAACTCCTATCGACAGGGCGCAGTCGCGCGCCGGTATGCCGCGTGCCACTCCTCGGCATGGTCACAGTCTGCATACTCTTGGAAACATGGAGTCCCAATCGTGTAATGCAGCAGCCGGTCGCTCTCCTGCACCGGCTGTTCCAGTACCAACCGATTCCACGCATCCGGCAACGGCGCTATCTGGTTGTCCTGCAGCCACAGGAACCGATGCAGGAACGCCCCGCTCTTGCTTGCCACATACTCCGGCGTCAGGATGCGATTCGGCCGGAACGCACAATTCCACAGGATCACGCTCGACCAGTTCTTGCGCGGGTAATCCTCGTTCTTGTTGCCGAGATACTTGGTCGGATGCTTCGTCTTGTAGGCGTGCTGCACACACTGCGCACCGACATCGAGACGACGAAGCGCGAACAGGTCGGATATGTCCCCGCGCACGATCATGTCGCCGTCTACGAACACCGCCGAACCCGAGAATCCACATAGCCAAGGCACCAAAAAACGCGCGTAGATGAAATCGTTGCTACCGTCCCTCCGCTCGCCGCGCACCGGATGGAACGACACCGGATACTTCGTGTTCTCCAGAATGCTTTGGCAACAGACGTGATACGCCACTGCCTCGCGCGGGTCATAGCCCACGAAACACCGCAGCACGTCAGGCATACGCTACGCACTCCTCGCACGGCGTACCGGTCACATCCCGCTTGAGGTGCGCCCGCCGCAGCGCGATGAACTCCGGGCTATTCCATGCCTCCATGAACGACTGCCGCTTCAGATCACCCATGCGCCACCGGCCATCCGCATCGAAACAGCACGCGGACAGGTAGCCATCAGCCGTAACGTGGCCCTCGGTGAACGCCGACCAGCACGGCAGCGGCTCCCGCAACGCGCCTAGCCGGCCTTGATTGCCCGCCGTGGGCCGATAGCCAAGCTCGGCCTCGCGCTGCGTAGCAAGGCTTCCCATGCTGTATAGCGGCAGCCAGTAGTGTTCATCGACGTATGGCAGCACACGCTCGCGCAGTAGCGCCTCCATCGCCGCCTGCTGCTCACCGTCGTAGCGGATGCTGCTGGCGTAGATACCGCACTCGTACTGACACGAATCCCGCAACTGCCGCGCAACCTTGATCGCCTGCAGCGCATCCTCGTACAGCGCCGGCTTTACCGCCATGACCTCTTTGAACTGCGTCGTCGTCGCTGCGTTAACCGAAAACTTGAGAGAATCCAAACCAGCGTCAAACACGTCCAAAAGGTTTTCAGCCGTGCACAGACTGCCGTTCGTAGTGAGGAAAACATACGGGAACCTGAGTTTGCGCTTGCACCAGCGGATCGCCTTCACCAGCAAATCGGGCGCCATGAACGACTCGCCCAGGTAGAAAACGCCGATTTCCTCGACCCCGGCCTCGCGCATCTGCTCGGTCATGCGCATGAACAGCCCAAAGTCCATGTCGCCCTTCGGCTGCTCCTTGCGCGTGCGCAGGGCACAGAATCCGCAGCGATAATTACAGCGGCCGGTCAATTCGATCTTGACCGACTTCGGGGCCGGCGGCGCTTCCTTGAAACGGTCCTGCGTGACCAGCGTAATTGCGTCAATGCGTTGTGTGATCGTCATCCCAAATGTCCGAACATACAGACTTCAGTGCGCGCGAAGTAAGGCCAATCCTTAAGCTTCACGCATGGCACGTGCTGCCCGTCCGACATTTCCGAATGAGCGTATGCTTCTGCCGTCCACGTCACGCGCGGGAACAACTCGCGCACGCCGCTAGTCGTGAACCGCCAGTAATCATCTGGATACCCATGCACCCGCCACACGAACGGGACCGTCACAAACAGCGTCCCGCCCGGCTCTAACACTCGCTCGATGTTCGCGGCCAGCAGCCACGGTCGGCGTGAGTGCTCCAGCACGCTCATGCATTCCACGTGCGCGAACGGGCCGAAATCCGCCGGCAGCGGCTCCTCCAGATCCAGCACTACGTCCACGCCCGGACCCGCCTGCATATCCACGCCGACCACATCGGCATAGCGCCCGCGCCGGTCCTCTTTCTGCACGTAGATATGCGAGCCTACAATTAGCGTCTTGCCCGCACGCGGTCGCAGGTATGCCGCCTGAAACTTGACCACGCCATCAGGCAAGGGCAATGCGCGGCTCCTCCTTCGGCTTGAACCCGACCAGTCGCATGTCCCGCACCGGCACGTGGAATTGCACCGGCTCGGGCCGGATGCCGACTAAGCCCGCGTTCGTCATCAGTTTGATGAGCTGCGTCTGCGTGTACGCCCAGCGGTGCACCATCGACGGGTCCTTGTAGCGCGGATCGCCGTACAGCGCCCAATGCACGTACTGCGGCGGGCACTGCGGCACCTGCGCCAGCGCCAGCACCTTGTCCAGACACGGGCACTCAATCGCAATCTGACCGCCGGGCTTCAGCACGCGCACCCACTCGGCCAGCACGTCATGCGCTTCCCACGCATAGAAGTGCTCAATCACATGGATCGCACGAGCCTCGTCGGCGTAGTTATCGGGGAACGGCAGCGCGCGAATGTCGCACTCCACATCCGGCGGTTGCCCCGAATAGTTATCGGCCTGATCGACCGCTAGCCATCCAGATTCGCGCTTGTTGCCGCAGCCAATGTCGAGTCGAATAGCGTCCGCCACTGCTGTCCTATCGTCCACAGGCTGAACCTCTCCCGCACGTACTCCTGCCCCGCCTTGACTTTGCTCCACGCTTCCTCTCGGTTAGCCTCGAACCAGCGTATCCCTTCGGATACACTCCCAATCCACACGAACGGCCGGAACTGATCCCACGCCGGGGCGCCGCCGTTCGTCACGACAAACTTGCCCGCCCGCAGCGCCTTCACGATGCGGTTAGATGACGCCCCAGGGTTGTCACCCGTCACCAGTACGACCGCGCAGTCCGCGAGGCAGCGGTATTCCGATTCCATCGTCCACAGCACAAACGCATCGTTGCGAACGTTCGTGCAGACGGTCAAATCGACGTCCACAAGATCATCTGCCACACGCAGCAGGCTAGGCAGATTAGCCCCATGCCCGAACCACAGCACGCCCGAACCCTTGCCCACGGGCCGCTCGTCGTTCTCATAGGGATCGTCAATTACCGTCGCCTCGCGCCCGGTGCAGGCCAGCACCCGCATCGCCATCGTCTGCGACCCGACCGTGACCGTGGTCGCAAGGTCGCACATCATCCGGTAGTGGTCGCCCAGCGGCCCGCCGAAATGATCGTTTACCACGTCGTATACGATGCCGGCGCCACTCTGCGCGACCTCGACTGCCCGCTCCACGTCGCCCGCTTGGTGCTTGAAGAAAAACGTGGGATTGCCGCGCCCGATTCGGGCCTCGCACCCGAGATTGCGCATCGGGATGGCTACCCGCAGCCGGTACGACGCCATCGCCGGCACAACCGGCACGCAATAGCCAATCACGCCGCTATCTTCCTCAGCTCGACCAATCGCGCCACGCAGTCTCGCCACGACTCGCCCGGCTGTTTCTTGTGCATGACCGTGGTCGGCGGATACCACAGCATCTGTTCCGGCGCGTACCGCCAGCCGCTGCCTCGGTGCGTAATCACCGTAGTCGGCACGCCCAGCGCCGACGACAGGTGCAGCGCCGAGGTATGGATGCCGATAACCTCATCCAGATTCGCCAGGAACGCCGCCAGCACGTCCATATCGCGGCCCTGCGCCACCCACGGCAGCCGCTTGATCGACAGCCCCGTAGACCGTTCGAACTCGGCCACGTCTGCCGCGTCGTCGCGGTACTCCAGCGACACATACACCGCGTCACCGCGCCGGATCATCGGTGCGAACGCCGCCGGCCCGACCTTGCGCACATCCTGCCCCGTGCGCGGCAGCCCGCCCGACCACGCCAGCCCGATCACCGGACGGCCCCGGCCCCACTCCTCACACAGCGCCCGGAACATCGCCCGGTAGTCATCACGGGCCGCCAGATACGGCTTGCGCGGGAACTCGGCATTGCTGTTGCGGAACAGCTCGCACAGCCCGAACAACGTCTTGTGATGCGTCGGCTGCACCGGCACCCGCACCGTCGCCGACCGCCGCGAGCCGGTCACAATCGCATTCGGGAACGACCGCCGGAAGATGCTCTCAAGCCGCTCGTCGCAGTCCAGAATGAACGCCTTGGCCGCTTTCGCCGCATCCGGCACCACGGACGCCGCCATAATCTCGTCGCCCAGCCCCTGCTCGCCCGTGACCATCACCACGGCATCCGGCTCGCCCTGCCACTCCTGCGTATCGCCGTAGACCCATTCCTTGCGGTACTTCGTGCCCATCGTCTGCCGGTAGCCGGCCCAGCCCGGCCGCCAATCCTGCGTGGCAAGCGCATAATTGGTCAGGTGCAGCCGCGCGTCCAACAGATTCGGGTCCAGCAACAGCGCCTGCCGCGCCAGCGTGGCGCCCTTGTCCCAGTTGCCGGCGTTGATGTGCGCATACGCGGCATCGGACAGCGTTTTCGCCTCGCGCCGCAGCGACAGCGCCTTTTCGGTCAGCGCGATTGACTCGTCGTAGCGGTGAAACTCGCCATAGCACAGGCCCAACTGGCCCCAGCCGCGACAGTCATTCGGCTTCAGCTCGCACACACGCTTAAGCAATTGCACCGCGTGGACGTGCTTCCCGGCCTTCATCAGCACGGACCCGGCACAGAATAGCGCCTTGAAATTGTCCGGCTCCAAATACAGAACCTGGTTGCACAGGTTCAGGGCTTCGTCGAGCTGATCGGCGTCAGCCAACTCGCCCGCGCGCTTGACCAGCGCGGAGGTATCCGTCATTTGATCGCGTGGTGCCTGTGAGTGGTTTTGAAGTATGGGTAATTCGTGTTGATTTCGCGCAGCAGGTACTTCGTGCCATCGCGCCCGTGGTTGCCGAGCGCATCAAAGCCCTTTTCGCGCATTTTCATCAGCGCAATCATCGGCAGCGAGGCGTACAGCCAGCCCTCTTTGCGGAAGTTCTTATCCGGCGCACCAGTGTTCGCCAACTCTTTGCAGAAGTTCATCACCGGCTCCACATCCTGCGCGTAGTGGATGCTGATTTGATTCGTGGCCGGATCGAACTTGTAGAACTCCGTGATCCCGGTCACCGGGTCATGGTCGAAGTATTCCCAGGACATGAATGAAGCGGCCGAGTTTCCCCGGCCGCCCCTGTTGCTACTGCGTTACGTAGACGCGAACGCCGTCAGCTTGGCCGAGGAATTCGGGTTGCGAGCGATAACGCAATACTCGCCAACCAGAAGCTTCTTCTCGGCGTCGCCCGTCTTGGCCATATCCTTGACCTTGATCGGGCGCAACCGACCGACCGCCCATTGCGACATGTCCAGCGCCAGCGTGGTCGTGCGGTGAACGTACCGCGACAGAATGACCTTGCAGGTGCCGAACGAAGTCACGATGACGTTCGCCGTGTTGCTGATCGGCAGCGGGTCGGTGCGACCCACGTCAACGTTCCGCGTCGCGAGCGAAGTCATCGCGTCGATGTCGCCCTTCTGCACGCTCGAGCACAGCAGGATTTCCGGCTCGCCGCCGTCCGTCCACGCCAGCTCCAGCGCCGACGTGATATCGGCCAGCGTCACGGTGATGCCCGTGGTGCCGTCCGTCACGCCCGCGACCGCAGCCGTCGCATACGACGGCGTGGTGCCCGTCGTGTTCGCCGAGGGCAGCACGGTATTGCCCGCGATGGCCGCGCCTTGGCCCCAAATCCAGGCCTCAACGCCACCCGTCGCACGCGCCGTCGCCGTCGCACCGGCCGAGGAACCCTGCTTGCCGAGACACGTAAACTCCATGTCCCGCTTCAGTTCCTTCATCGCCTTCATGATGGCGCGGCCCATCGGGTTCTGCCCAACAGTCTTGACGCCATCCGTGTACGTGTCCGACAGCAGGATCGTCTTGGAGCTGATCTGCGTGTAATTGGACACGCGCACCGCCGTCGCCAGCGTGGTGTACGTCACGTCGTCGCCTTCGAGCTGCTTGTTCGCAGCCGCCGCAGCCAGCGAGTCGAACACCCACTGATGCTGCGTGTTCCCAACGTTGACCTTGTCAGCGTTGCTGATAAAGTACGTGTCCATCGGGAACAGATCCCAAATCACCGAATCCAGCGACTCCTTGAGAATCGCCGAATCGAAGGTGTCTGTGGTTCCAGATACCTGAGCCATGATTTACTCCTACTTGAAAACGCGCGAGAGCAGCCCTTCCATAAGCTTCTCCTGCGCCTTGTTTTGACCGCGTTGACCCATCCGCCGGATTTCCTGCTTTGCTTTGGCGAAATTGGTCTTGCCCGAATCCGCGTTTGCCGCACCCGGCTTGACCACAGGCGGGGCATTGCGCACCTGCTTCGACTTCGCAGCCTTGTCTGCACGCAGCTTGTCGTACAGCATCGCCTTCCGCGCGATGCTCACCGCCAACGACGACGATAGCGTGTCCACGTCATACGGATTGGCGCCCTGGTTGATGAGGTAATTGCGCAACTCCTGCGACCCGGCCTGAAACTTCTCGGGATCGCGCCACTCGGGGATGCGCTCGCGCAGCGCCGCCGCCTCTTGCTGCAACTGATATGCAGTGAGGTTCGACCGCTCCGTCGCTACCGCATTCGCCCGCTGCTGGTATTGCGTGTTAGCTCGCTGGTACGCATTGACCACTTGGTCATACTGCGCGCGCACCTTCGGGTACTCTAGCGGGTCATTCGTCGCCAGACCTACCCAATCCACCCGGTCGTACTGTGCCAACTGCGCGCCCAACGCCTGCACCGTAGCCAGGTCCTGCATGAGCGTCGGCATCATCTGTTCGACTGCCGTGGCCCGCTGCAGCACCGCTTCAGCCGCGCGCGTGCGCTCGGCCAGTGCCTGCGTTTTCTGCGTGTAATCGAAGCCCTGCTGTGCAAGCTTGACCACTTCGTCACGGGGTAGCTTGAGCTGTTGCCCGTTGTGGACGAGTTCAAACTCGCTGGCGGATTCAGGCTGCGGTGCATTCTCGTCGTCGTCCGGGATATCTCCCGGGGCGATGCCGTTTTCGTCCGCTTGGCCCTCTTGCGCTTGCTCTTGCTGCTCTTCCTGCGGCTCCCCGTCGCCAAAGATGCCTTCGAGGGCGTTTTCCACAGTGTCAGCGTCTACTGATTCGACTGCCGTTGCCGGCGTGGTCGGGATCATGCTCTACCTCCTGATTAAATAGCCTTGATCCGGTCCAGAACACGCTCGGAAAACTTGCGATCCCGCTCAATCTGCTCGGCCGCCATTTTTCCGGTCAGCATGACCTGTTCCATGTACCGCTGAACCGTGGCAAGCGCGACCAGCAGGCTATTGAGCCGCTCGCGCTTGTCGTCCACGGTTTCGGCCAGCGATAACTGGCTTACAATTCGGTCCCGCACAGCCTCGTAAGCCTCGCGGTAGACCTCGTCGTCCAATACGTTGCGCGCGTGCCGACCGCGCCGAATTTCCTCGTCTGGCGTCACAGAATCCCCATCGTCAGGAGGACGGCTACATCGTCCTCGTCCTCCTCGCGCCGCATCCACTCCTGCGCCGAGGCGTTGATCTGCTCATACATGGCGGCAATCGCAGCGTTCGTCGCCGCGACCCGCTCCTGCAGGTGCGCCGTGAACGCCTCGGCCGTGACCGGCTCCACGACGACCGCTTGCGGCGGCACAATCTCGGCCAGTTCCCGCCCGCCACCACGTTCGACCAGCGCCCGCTTGCGCGCAGCCCGCCGCGCCTTGTCCAGCGCCTCGGCATGGAGCTTGGCGAGGATCGCCTCAGCCTCACGCTGACTGCCGACCTCGTACAACTGGCCGTCAATCTCGACATAGTGCTTCCGCCGCACCCGCAGCGGCTTGTGACCACGCCCAGCCTGTTGCGCGGCCCCGCTCGTGACCAGATCAAACGACGCCGCAGCGCCGGTAAACCGGATGGCCCCGGCATCAGCCGTCAGCGTGTACGCAGTCGGGCCACCGCCCGGCACGTAATCGAACGTCGCCGCGATCCCGGTCAGCGTAATGACGCCGGGATTGCCCTGCAGCGTGTACACGGCGGGACCGGCCCCGCCTGTCATGTACTGCCCTATCTGGAAGGCATTGCCCTGCCAGACATAAAGCGGGCTGAGGTAGTACTGCCCTATCTGGTATGCGTTGCCCTGAAACGCATACACCATAGGAATTACCTCTTAGTCAGCGTAGCGATAATGTCCTGCGCCGCTTCCTTGTGCGAATTCAGCGCGAATTGTTGGAACTCGACATTGCGAACGTTCAGCGACGGGTGCAGCGAGTAGCCCCAGGTCGCATCGAAATCACAGGTGTACCCGTCATTGTGCGGCGCGTTCACCTTCCGCCACTCCACATTCAGGTAGTAGAACCAGAATTCCGACACCGGCGGCCACTGGTGCGTCAGATCACCATACGCCCGGCACGAGGCCCAATGCGGCGTCACCAGCGTCGCCTTCCCGCCCCGCTTGAGCACCCGGCACAGCTCGTTCACGAAGTGAATCCGCTGCGGCCCCGTCAGGTGCTCGACCATGTGCGAGGAATGCGCTTCATCGACCGTGTCGTCCTGCCACGGCCACGGCTCTGTGCCCAGATCACAGACCACGTCCACGCCGTCGAACTGGCGGGAATCAACGCCGATGTAGCCCTCTTTCTTTCGCGTGCCACAGCCCAAGTCCAATTTCACCAGGTCACTCCGCTTGCGTGGTCATGGTGGCCGACCAGCACGGCGCAATCGACCGCGCAGCGGTAGCCGTACTTCTTAGCGTCGGCCCAAAAGTGCAGATCCTGCGTGCCGGTGCCCTCTACGCCGCACTTGGTCTCGAACCACGGCTTGCGCAGGTTCGTATCCTTGAACATGGACACGCGCCACAGGTTGAAGCCCATGCCCGTACCGTTGCACTCGACCAGTTCGCCCGCGCGCGGCGGCTGCGGCCGGAAATTCAACACCGGATCGGCAGGATCGCCCCAAATCTGCGGCACGCCGCCCTCGCCCTTGCACCAGTACAGCCCGCCGATGCACGCGAACTCGGGATGCGCCTCCATCTGCGCGATCAGCTTCAGCACGCCATCCTGCGGCGGCACGTTGTCGTGTTCCAGCGTGAGGATGTATTCCCACTGCGACAGGTCAGGATGCGACAGAATCGCCTCGATGCCCTGCGAATAGGCGTCGCCGACCTCCATGCCGAGGCATAGCATCCGGTACACCGCTTGATTCGGCGGAAATAGCAGGTTCCAGTGACTCAGCGCCACTTTCGCCGGGATCATGGGCGCGGACGGGATCAGCACAATGACCCGCTGTTTCTTC
>ERZ761597.227-NODE-227-length-10218-cov-4.286530_pt1 | contig 10218 bp, 9 predicted proteins | sample MGYA00433093_ERZ761597 | MGnify/ENA primary metagenome ERZ761597 (study PRJEB28899, sample SAMN03785557) | bioreactor sludge metagenome | biome: EBPR Sludge; feature: EBPR Bioreactor; material: 0.22µm filtered reactor supernatant | place: Saint Lucia: Queensland... | reverse complement strand
GAGCAGCGGCTTGATCTTGGTCAACGTGTCGGACGCCGTCTCGAACAGCGACACGCCCGTCACCTGCGACGCGACGGCTTCGCCGGCCGGGATGCCGAGGAGCCAGCGCGCGAGCGAGCGCACGCGGTCCCAGAGCTTGATGGTGCGCGAGCCTTGGGCGCGGAGATCCTCGGCGGTGGTCTCGGCGCGCGCGCCGGTCGGCATCGGCGCCGCCTGCGGGCTCATCACCGTGCCGAGCGTCGCCTCGTCGAGGCGACCCGTCACCACGATCCCGTTGCTCGCCTGGAACGCCGCCACGGCACCGACCGTGCGCGGCCCGATCTCGCCGTCGGCAGCGCCCGGCGCATAGCCGAGCTCGCCGAGGCGGCCCTGGATGTCGGCGACGACGTCGGCCGGAGCCCCGGGCGGGCGCCCTGGCAGCGCATCGGCCATCTGCTCGAGCGGGAAATGCGGGCCCGGGTCCACCTTGCGGCCGGGACTGATCTGGTAGTGGCCGACGACCTCAACGACCGTCGGGTGCGCCTTGCCGATCGCCGCGACCAGCGCCTCGACGGCATCGATCTGCTCGTCGGTGTAGTCGAGCCAGAGCGCGGCCTGGTGGTGCCCGGTCGCGCCCATCTCGAGCAGGCCCTCGGGACCGAACACGTGCCCGAACGAAGCCACCGCCTTGTCGCCCCGGCGGAGCAAGGGCCCGGGATTCACGACCTCGATGCCGATCGCGCGACCGTTGCAGGATTTGCCGGAGCCCACGGGCCACTCCGAGACGCCGCAGTGGTAGGCCATGCGGTCGGTCGGCACCATCTGCGTGATGGTGCCGTCGCGCTCGACCACGAAATGGGCCGAGACGGTGCTCGACGGCGCCTCGAACCATTCGACGCTCGAGAACGGGCGCAGCGCGCCGGCGGTGTCGTGGACCACGATCATGCGCGGCGTGATGGCCGGGCCGGTGTGCTTGGCCGGCCGGTAGCTGATTCTGCTCGGTGCCGCCGCCGAGTAGAGCCGGCCGCCGTGGATGGTGAGGGTCATGGTCGAGGCCTGTTTTTTTCTTGCGCCTTCAGGTGCCCACGGGGCACCCGGCGCGGCCATGCGGCACCCGGCCCATGGAGGCAGTCCGTAGCTTGTGGCCGGCGCGGGCGCCGTGCGGGCGCCCGAAGCGCCGAATCAAGAAGCCTTGGCCGCGTCGGCCATGGCCCGCCACTCTTTCTCCGCGGCCTGGAGGCGCGCGACGTCCGCCTCGAGCGCGGCTATGCGCGCGCGGGTGCCAGCAAGCGTCACGGCGAGCTCGACGGCGCGGGCCTGCGCGCCGTCCCGCTGCGCGCCGACCTCCGCGATTGCGGCCTGCATCTGCGCCACTGCTGCAGACGCATCGGTCCGGCCCGGAGCCGCTTGGCCCCGGTTGTTGGGTGTGCTCATGTGATGTCCCTCTGTTTTCTTCTTGGCGCTTCGGATGCCCACAAGCATCCGCGCCGTGGATGCGGCCTGCTTGTGGCCGCGCCGGGCGCGCAAGCGGGCGCCCGAAGGCGCAAGCTAAAAAGCGGCGTCGATCTGCGCCGTGGTGGTGATGGTCCCCGCCGTGATCTGAGCCAGGACCTGGCCCTCCGTCGCGAAGGCGCCCGCGACATGCGCGCGAACGCCCATGCAGACCGCTGCCATCTGAGCATTGGTGAGAGACGCGAACTCGCCATCCGCGAATTTCCATGGGCTCGGGTCGGCTCTGACGCCGCCCCCGATGGCGACGAACTCGGCCAGCAGCTTCGATTGGCTCTCACGGTCTGTCGCGACCTGATGCCCATCGACCACGCAGCCGCCGACCTCCGCGCGCCACCGCCTAGCCGCAGCGTAGGCGATCATCTCGGCCTCAGATGGTGGGATGGTCGATGGATCGACGAGCGCGTCCCCTACGAGCCGCCAGCCGATGACCACGTTAGCGTCGTCCGTTTCGATCACCCGATGGCCGAGCGGCCACAGACGCGATGGATCAACATCAATCGCCACCACGTGGTCGGCCTCGCCGAGCAGCGCGAAGCGTCGGCCCGGGCCTGGAACTGCATGCGCGATCGTGTACCAGTCGATCCCGGCATTGTTCTTGCAGAACAGTCCCCCTGCCTCGATCTGCATCTTGAGCTTACGGGCAGCCGCAGTCGAGGAGGACCAGTCGCGATCAGCGGCATCCCATGCTGTCATTGCGGCAAAGTGCGCCGCGGCCTCCTCGACAGAGAGCGAGCCTGCCAAAGGCGCCGGTTGCACAGGCCGCGCCTGGATGACCGGCAACGACGGCATGTACTGCTCAAACGTTCCGTGATCGACAATCATGGCTTACCCCGTCACCGTCGTCCATGAATCGCTGATGTTTTTCTGCAGTGGTTTGTAGTAAAGGGTTTGAACGAGCCCGGACGTATCGACGGGGGACAGACCGGTCACGACATTGCCTGCCGGCGCCTTCACTGGGCTTGATGACCCGGCGAAAACTGCGGACGCCTCTGTCCCCAGGCGCGCATCGATAACCGCAGCGGTCGTCTGTATGGTCGCATCGGGGAACTTGAACCCGCCCGACGTGCTCTCGATCCGACCGCCAACCATCAACGGAGCCCCCGGCATGATGTAAACAGAACCGTTGTAGTAGAGGTATCGTCCGGTGGCGCCGTTGAACCACACAACGCCCGTGCCATTGTTGCGCTCGGCGAAAACGTCGCCGCTCGTTTCTAGCCTGCCAGACCCAAACGCCAGCGTTCCGGTGATGGTATCGCCCGCCTTGTTCAGCGGCGTGTAGCCAATGTTCGAGACGGCCGCGCCAGAGGCGAGCTTGGCGGCCGACACAGCGCCGTTATCGATGGCCCAGTCGGCACCACCACCGGAAACCGTGATGTCGCCCTTGTCGCCGTCTGAGACACCCCCGGTGGCCGGAGTAGCCCATGACCCATCCGCGCGCAGGAAGTTGGCCGTGCCGCCACCACTCGCGGGCGCAAGCCCCTTGGCCCCTGACGTGAAGGCGTCGAGGAGAGCAGTCTGTGCCGCTGCATCGGCGGCTCCGATCATCGCACGGCCCGCAGCCGTCAGGTCGGCAGTCGTGAATTCGTCGGCGCCGGTGGCGTAGATCAGCTTATTGGCGGCCGTGGTGACCCCAGCGAGCGCAGTCAGCGTCGCGTCGATGGGCGGAGTAGCCCATGACCCATCCGCGCGCAGGAAGTTGGCCGTGCCGCCACCACTCGCGGGCGCAAGCCCCTTGGCCCCTGACGTGAAGGCGTCGAGGAGAGCAGTCTGTGCCGCTGCATCGGCGGCTCCGATCATCGCACGGCCCGCAGCCGTCAGGTCGGCAGTCGTGAATTCGTCGGCGCCGGTGGCGTAGATCAGCTTATTGGCGGCCGTGGTGACCCCAGCGAGCGCAGTCAGCGTCGCGTCGATGGGCTGCTTGCCCGCGAGCGCCGTCGTCACGGTCGCGGCGAAGTTGGCGTCATCGCCCAGCGCCGCGGCGAGCTCGTCGAGGGTGTTGAGCGCGCCCGGCGCCGCCGCAACCAGCGCAGCGATGGCCGCGGCGATCGCCGCGGTGGTCTCCGCTTCGGTGAAGTAACGGTCGTCGTGGGTGTGGGCTGCCGGCACGGCCGTAGCAGCGGCCAGCACGTCGGCCAGGAAGTCGTCGTCGCCGGGCGTCTGCGTGACGCTGTAGGCTGTCGCCAGCGCCCGCAGCATGCCGAGCAGGTCGTTGACGAACGTGGCGTCGAGCCGCGTGCCGTCGCTGGCCTCGGCCCCGGACGGATCCTTGGCCCTGTCTCTTATACACATCTCCGAGCCCACGAGACTCCTTGGCCCACGGCTTGCGGCCGGAACCGACACGCGCCGGCCTGGTGTCGGCGCCGTAGGCACCGGCGAGATCGAGGATGGGCATCAGGCGATCACCTCGAATTCTTGCAGCCAGATGCGCGAGCCGGCCAGCACCCGGGCGTTGTTGGCCGAGGTGTGGTGGCGGACGCGCACGATGATCTGGTCGGCACCCGCCGTCACCTTGCCGCGAAACAGCAGCTGCTGCGTCACATCGGCGTGGTTCGGCTGGCGGATGCGCACGAGGTCGATCTCGGCGTAGCTGCCGCCGTTGTTGACCGAGGCGTCGGCGAGGATGCGGTGCAGGCCCACCTGGTCGACGCCGCCGTCGCAGATGATCTCGACCACGGCCTCGATGTGGACCGTGTTGCCGACCGCATTGGGCGTGAGCGCGGCCTGGAATGCCGTCGTGTAGACGATCGACGAGCTGGCGTTGACCTGGTGATTGCTGCCGGCCGTCGCGAGCACGTCGCCGACCATCACCATGCCGCCCGGCGTGATGGTCGGCGCCGCCGGCACGGTGATGCGCACCGCGTCGGAGTCGGTGTCGACGGTGCAGCCGCCGCCTGACTTGATGCGCTTGAACTCGTGCGTGGACCCGTTCAGCCCCTTGTAGACGACCTGGCCGGAGCCGACGTTGTCGAGGGAGACGCCGCCGGCCGGCGGGGCGCAGGCGATCTCGACTTCGTGGCCCGCGTTCTGGGTGATGGTGACGTTGGCGCCGGCCTTGATCTTGCGGACCTGGTGCTGCCCGGACCCGTCGAGGCCGGCATAGAGCCCCTGGCCGGCGGCGCCGATGTTGACCGCGATGCGATCCGCCGACTGGATCGCCTTCAGCAGCATGTCGTCGTCGGTCGGCGCCTCGGTGACGTTGCGGCCGCGGATGGCGCGGCGCATCAGCGCCGTGATCTTGTTGAGCCACACCGCCGGGATCGAGGTGCCGTCGTCGCTGGTCGGCGAGGTGCAGTCGCGGAACCAGGTGTCGGCCGCCTCGCTCGCCGGCCCCGTGTCGGTCGGGCGGACCGTGGTTTCCTGCACGCCGGACCCGAACGGGCCGACAATGTTCTCGGACATGGTGTTTTTCCTTGCGCTTCAGGTGCCCACGGGGCACCCGCGCGGCCACACGCAAAAAGCTCACACGACGACGTATCTGGTGCGCACGTGCGCGGGGCGGATCCGCTCGATCAGGCACTCGACGTCGGCGATGATGTCGGCGGGCGGACATACGTCGCCATTGCCGGCGCGGTACTGCCCGGCCCGGCGGCCCCAGACGACGTCGCTCGCGAGCGCCGGCGAGGCGCGGCTGTCGATCTCGACCACGATCTCGTTGTGGCGGCAGGCGCAGCGGCGTTGGCCGGCGCGGTAGCAGCGCGCGCGGCTCGAGCCGCAGGACCGGCACCGGACCACCCAGCCGCGCTCGGCCGCGACCTCGGCGATGTAGGCGCAGGTCTGGCCGCCGATCGCGCGCACCTTCTCGCACAGATGCCTGTAGCGCTCGCACGGGTCCGGGAACCCGTAGTCGACATGCCACTCGGGCAGCATCTCCATCGTCGTGTCGCAGAAGAATTCCTCGAGCAGCGCGCACGCCCGCTGGTGGAGGTACTCGAGCACCTCGGCGTAGGCCGCCCAGAACCGCTCGAGCACCGTGAGGCGTTCGACGTCGACCTCCTGCCCGAGCCCCGTCGCCCCGACCTCGAACGACCCGACCTGGGAGGCCTGCGGCGCGCCGGCGAACTCGACCACCTCCTCGTGGCTCTGCCAGGCGCGCCCGCGCGGGAGCAGCGCGAGAAGCTGCCGGAACAGATCCCACTTGGTCGGGCAGGTGAACGGCTGTGCTACGTCTGGCGTGCAGGTCATTCGAACACCAGCGTTCCGAGGACAGGCACGTAGCCGGGGGGCACCACGACGTCGCCGCCGGGCAGCTCGATGCGGTGACTGTCCTCACCGGCCGCCCGCGAGACCGCCTCCCACAGCTTGGAGACACGCAGCGTGTAGGGGTCGGTCAGCGTCGAGACCCGCATCGCGCGGCGGAACAGGTCGGCGAGCTCGAGCGCGACCGCGTCGCGAACGGCGGCGGTGTCGGGGGCGAGGTCGTCGATGCGCACGTCGATCGTGAGCGCTCCCGGCGCCTCGACCGCGACGATGGCACCGGCGGGGCGCAGGGCATCGATGTGGGCCGCGACGGCGGCGACGTCGGCCGCCTGCGGAATGCCGTCGACATAGAGGTCGTCCATCAGGATGTAGACACCGACGCTGGTGCGCTCGTTCACCGCCGTCACCGGATCGACGAACACGCGGGTCACGCCGTTGATCTCGCGCGCCCAGGCGACATAGTCGTGCGCAGCACCACCGTGCGGCGGCATCCTCTTGCGGAACAGCACGCGCTGCCGCAGCGACTCGTCGCTCTCGGTGTCGGCGCCCGAGCCGATGCCGGCGGCAGCCACCGTGGCGTCGCTCGAGATGCGGTCGAGCGGGGCCGAGAGCGCGAGCGCGACGCCAGATGCCGCATTGCCGGTCTTGCCGGCCGTGCGGGCCGTCGCCTTCACCGTCACCGTGCCGGACGCCGTGACGCCGCTCGTGGTGGTCTCGTACTCGACGCCGTCGGCACGGACGAGGATGAGGCCGGCCGGCACTGTGACGCCGTTGTCGCCGGCGAGCGTGATGGAGCCCAACGCGTAGGTCGCGGCCAGGCGGGCCATGCCGTACTCGGCGGCGTGCCGCTCGATCCACTGCCCCTCGGCGGTCGCCGCGAAGGCCTGGCGCGAGATGTAGTCGAGGAAGCTGAACGCCTCCCAGACCGCGCCCGCCATCACCTTGGCCGAGACGGCGACGTTGTTCGGCCACAGCGCCGCGTCGGATCCCTTGAGGTTCGAGCGGAATGCCGTCGCCGCGCGCTTGGCGAGGTCGGTCAGGGTCGGGACGCTGAAGGGCATGTTTGATCTCTTATTTGCGCCTTCGGGCGCCCGCGAAGCGCCCGGCGCGTGGATACGGCCGGCCGCTTGTGGCCTGCGCGGCTGCCGTGTGGGCAGCCGAAGCGCAAATCAAAACGTCATCCGCGCACCCAGCGCCGACTGCGCCCAGAGCACGCCGAAGCGCTGCTCGTAGGCCTTGGTGCCGACTTGATCCCAATGCGTGACCAGGATGGCCAGCATGGCGCGGGACCGGTCGATCTCGACCGTGACGTCGGTCCTGGCCACGGCGCCCTGCAGCGCGAGGGCGGCAAGCGCGTCCTCGGCGTAGGCCTGCGCCCGCCGTCGGGTCTCATCGGTGAGCACGGCCCGCTCGAGCGTCCAGAGCAGCGAGCCGAGCTCGACATCCTCCGGCTCGCCGTCGAGGCGCACCGAATTGCCCCACCAGCCGCGCGGATCGGTGTCATCGGACGGCGCCGGCACGCCCTCCGGCAGGCGCCGGTCGGTGAACAGCGAGAGCAGCGTCGCGGTATGCAGCGCGCTCTCGGCGCGGAGCCCGCCGCGGCTCTCGGGCTGGTCTCCGGCACCGGCGAGCATCCAGTCTCCGTATCCGCCGGACGCGTCGAGCCGCTGCACCCAGATGGTGTCCCAGGCGAGCAGCGGCTGGCGCTCGCACGCCTCGGTGTCGCGAACACGAATGAGCATTTACTGGCGCCTTCGGTTGCCCACACGGCAACCGGCGCGTGGAGACGGACGGGGCCTGCCCCGCTTGCTTTTGGCCAGCGCGGGCGCGGGCGGGCGCCCGAAGCGCCTTTCAAACGTGCACGCCGTTGCTGTCGACGTGGACACCGGTCTGATTGTAGTTGCCGGTCTGAGAGATGTTCCCCGTGATCTCGATGTTCGACGTGATCTTGAAGGTCGTCGCCTCGAGCTCAACCGTCTCGGTCTTCATCTTGATCTTCCTCTTGTACATGAAGATCACGTCGCCGTGCTGGTTGTAGAGCACGGCCTCGCCGCCCCCGAGCCCGCGCGGGCGCGATCCAGGGTCCTCGATGCCGAGCAGCACGGCCTGGTCGAGGCGGCCGTTGACCATACCGACGAGGCCATGCGCGCCGGCCGGCGGTACGCCAGAGAGCCCGAACGCCTGGATGCGATGCACGCGCGAGAACCGCTCGTCGTCGTAGCCGAGCCCGGTCGCGAGCTGGTGCTCGCCCGAGTCGTCGATCTCGCGCAGCTCGACGCGCCGCAGTGCCATTCGGGCTGAGTAGAGATCGGCCGGAAACATTTTCAGTATCCCTCGGTCCAGGCGACGTCGGTGTCTGCCCCGTCCGGCGCGCCGTCGTGGTTCAGGTCGCCCTGGTCATTGCTGTCGGCTGCGCCGCCACCTTGCCCCGCTGTGCCACGCGCGGGCCGCTGGCCGCGGTAGGCGCGGGGGTCGACAAGCTGGAGATCGCAGAGCGAGCCCGACTTGTTGTCCTGCGTGAATTGCACCTGCTCGATGAGCATCGTCTGGCAGAGGTGCATGAGGATCGGCGAATGCACGTAGATCAGATGGTTCGGCGTGAACAGCTTGCCGGCGAAGTCCCGGAACCCCTGTGTCTGCACGGCGGCCTTGACACTCTTCCCCGCGGCCCGGTCCCGCTCGTGGCGCGCGCGGTTGCGGACGCGCCCCTGGTCGGAGTCGGTTTCGTTTGCGAGCACGCGAGTTCGGCGCCGGCGCACGCCGCGGTCGGTCGCGGAGCCGGACGTCCGCAGTCGCGTGGCGCCGGTGCCGGAGCGGCTCTGGCCGCGGGCGATGTACTTGGAATGGCGCGAGCCGTCATTCAGGTCGACCATGAATGTCTTGATGTTCTGCCCTTCCATCAGGATGCCGTAGTGCGAGCGGGCCGCGCTCGCGTCGGTGATGCGGATCGAGCCGTCCGGCTCCCCCATCATCGAGGCCCCGATCGGCCGCAGATACCGCTCCATGAAGGCGAACGGCGACTCGCCCGGCGTCACGTGCATGCGCGGCACAGGGTCAAGCGGGATGTCGGACGAGATGCCGATGCCGTAGACGTCGAGCGCCCGGGCTGCCGAGAGGGGACTCTGGTTGTCGAACTCGTGGGACGGATGCTCGGCGCTGCTGTCGATGTAGTCCTGCCCCTTGGCGCGGCCCTGGATGGTGATGCGGTGCGCGTCGTGCTGGCCCGAGGCCTGATAGGCGTTCACATAGCCTCGGATCATCAGGTCGCCGTTGGCAAAGATTGCGATCGGCGTGCCTGGCGGGAACTTCCATTCGCCGATCTGCTCGGTCGTCTCGAGCGAGAACGAGCGCGAGGCCTGCTGAATGCCGGCGGTCACCTTGACGCGCTCCCAGCCGGTATAGGTCTGCCCGTTGGCGACGACGGTGATGAACTCCTCGTTGAGCATTTTGGCTTGCGCCTTCAGATGCCCACCAGGGCATCCGGCGCGTGAATGCGGCGGGCGTCCAGGTGGCGCTCGTTTGTGGCCGGGCCGGGCGCCGTGCGGGCGCCCGAAGGCCCAAGCAAAGACTCACCGCGCCAGAGCTTCGATCTGGCGCGGGAGAAAGCTCGGGTGCCGCACCCGGTTGAGCTTGGCGATCTCACCGGCGCGCGCGGCGGTGCCATAGAGCCGGTTGGACCACCAGAGCGACGGCATCTCGCGCGGCGCCTCGAGGGCGAGGATCGGCGCCAGGTCGGCAATGCGCCGCGTCAGCAGCTCGACGGCGCGGCCGCGGAGCTCGGCGAGCGCGACGGCAAGGCCGTGCGCTCCCGGCCCCGCGATCCGCGACAATTCCGCGTCCACGGCCTCGGCGATGTCGGCCCGGGCCTGGATGGCGGACCGGCGGTCGGTGTACGCCTGCCCAGCGACCGCCTCGACCCAGCGCGCGAGCGCCGTGACGCGAAGCACGGTCGCCAGCGCCTCGGCGTTGGCCTGCTCGCGGAACCAGGACGGCGCCTGGCCGGCGATGGCCGTCGGCGGCGCGTAGTCGGTGAGCGCGGCGATCTCGCGGGCGAGGTCGGCCGGTGCTGCGGCGTCGACCATCGCCTCGATGACCGCCGCGACGCGGGTGACGATCTCGGTCGTGGTCTGGCTTTGGCCCGAGGCGACGAACGAGCGGTCGCGCCAGGCGTCGCCGCTCTCGCCGACGATGGCGAGCGTATCGGCCTCGGCCCACACCGCCGCGGCGGCGGCAAGAACGGCCGGAGCCTGCGTGGCGTCCATCGGCAGGGCCTGCGCCGTGCCGGCGAGCGCGAGCCCCATGTCGCGGACGACACCGGCCGCGGCATCCGATGCCGCACGCGCGGCGCCGATGGTCTGAAACGCGCCCGAGAAGAACGCGGCCAGGGGAGCGATCACCGCGGCCGCTGCCGTGCCCAGCATTGACGCGACCCAGCCGACCGGGAACGGACCGAAGGTGGAGCCGTGGCGAACCATCTTGATCTGGAAGGCGATGTAGCCGAGCTTGTCCTTCTTGAAGTCGCGCTTGGCG
>ERZ761597.226-NODE-226-length-10251-cov-9.134955_pt1 | contig 10251 bp, 13 predicted proteins | sample MGYA00433093_ERZ761597 | MGnify/ENA primary metagenome ERZ761597 (study PRJEB28899, sample SAMN03785557) | bioreactor sludge metagenome | biome: EBPR Sludge; feature: EBPR Bioreactor; material: 0.22µm filtered reactor supernatant | place: Saint Lucia: Queensland... | reverse complement strand
GAATAGCTGATTGAGACTCGAACTTGTAGATTTTTGCAGATTTACGGGAACGGTTTTCCTAAACCAGATATAGAAGTGAAATGGATAGATAAACAGCTTGAGCAACCCTGCTCGTATTGCAAACAGCAACTCGATAAAACTGATATGACTCTAGACCGAATTGATAATGCAGTGGGTCATATTAAGAGTAACTTAACCCCAGCATGTCGCACCTGTAATTATTTTCGTAGAGATATGCCATACGAAGCATGGATTATTATTGCTGAAAACATGCAGAAAGTAGTCGAAATGGGTTTGCTTAAAGGCTGGTCAGCAGGGGGTAGACTTCGTGGACAAAGAAAAATAGATAATGAAATCAATAACTGTTAATCCCAAGCCATTTTATAATGCAATAACCCGTCGAGATTGGTTTAATGACCCAGGCGCTGTAAAAGACTGGGATACCACATTTTCTCTTATTAAGCGGCTTGGATTTGTCCAGGTTCGATATAATATCGGCTTGCGAGACACTTTTCAAAACCAAATCGGAAGCACAGTTCCTTTCATTTTTGTTGACTCACCCGAGCTTTGGGCTCGAAGAATTGAGCCAATCATCAAATACTGTCTGGTTTATAAACTTAAACTTCTTCTTGTCATTGATGATGTTCCAGAATGCCTGGAGCTTTGGGGATACGATGGTACAGCAGCATTAATACAAAGAGTCGTTGACAAGGTACGCACGTCAATGCCCGCCAGATACACTTTTGAAAACATTACAGTTGATGATTGGCAAGAGCGAGCTTCGATGTATTATGAGTTGATGCAAAATATCAATTTTTATGGTGTGGAAGTACACGCACCAGCCGTTACCTGTCGTCCATTTTTGCCTTGGGAATCTGTACTATCTCAATTTATCACATCTAAAGAAGCGAGCCTGTATTCATCGTTCTCGGTTAACATTTATGTAGATGCTCGATATGTAGAACGACCACTCGATGTCTACAAGAATCTTCTTACAGCGTCCAAAATAGAACTAGCTGTTTCAGCGAAGCCATATACTATTCAGGAAACTGGCATGAATGCCAACTATGCTCAATCAAACGATTTCGAGCGCGGAAAACTAATTAACAAGATGGAAAAACTCATTATTCAGAGTGGTGGTTTTAAGGATTATGGAATTTATGGAACACATGATTCTCTCTCAACTCCACCAAATGAGCAGTTTTCAATTATCAATGCGAATTTGATTTTAGGATATTTGTGCAACTCAGGCTATGCACCATCCATCGTTATACCAAGTTCTGTGGTATAATGCTGTATTATGCCCTCGCGGTTAATCAATATTCGGTATGCGCCATCTGGTTGGCAAAATAACCCCGATTATGTTTACATCGGGCGAGCGGGCAAAGGACAAGATGGCTATTTCGGTAATCCATTTCCTTTACAGAAAGGATTGCCTCGTGGTGCTACTCTTCAATTTTATCGCTCCTATTTGGCTAAAAGACTCTCTGAAGACCCAGAATTTAAACAACGTGTGCTTGGTTTACTAGGCAAAACGCTAGTTTGTTTTTGTGCTCCAAAAGAGGGTTTGGATGTGCATGATTCTACCGATGAAAATTATCTATGTCATGGGCAAATCTTACTATCAGTATTAGATAGACTAGTGGAGGAAGGATAGATATGGCATCAAAGCGTAGAGTACGACGACGGACATGCGGCGACAAGCAAGCCTTTAGTCAACAGGGCGAAGCTGTCGCTTTTTTAATTTCTTATAAGCGGCGGACGGCAGAATACAATATTCGAACCTACAAATGTCCGTTTTGTCATCAGTGGCATATCGGACATTATGCAAACCCCGCTCGTGCAAAGTATTTTCAATGAGAGACCTGTCTTGGAAGGATAAGGAATTTTTTGTTGACGAACACTTACTAGCACGTGGGTATACACGATTAGTAGTTGGTGGACGTGGAGCTTATATAGAGTTCCCACCAGATTTGATTGACGAAGACTTGCTCGAACCAGAACCGAATGAGGAATACCGCCTGTTACCAGAGTGGTATTCCAAGGTTTTTTATGCATGGCTTCGTACCAAATACGGACACAAAAAAGTATATTTTCAGTACAAAACAGTCGATTATGCAGATTATTTGCCGGGATATTACTATATTTTTGTCAATGATGTTAATTTTGATGGCGACTTATATGAAGAAATCTCAATGTCGCCACTATAATAGATTATGTCGATTAGTAATGTCACCTGGCTTGTTCAGGGCAATCTTGGCAGCACCTCATTAACTGTAAGTCAGTTAGAGGAAGCATGCAATCAAGTCGGTTGTCAATTTAAGGCTCTCCGAGTAGTTCCCTTTAGTTATTCGTTGCCAGACGATATGCCAGATGTACCTGGTCCGTTTGTTTTTTATGGACGCACATCTCTTATTCTCGGAGCTTATAACGATGCCTATTGGAAAAATGGCGTCTTTTTTAACCCTGAAGCCTTTTCGCCCGAACAATATTTGAAGAACTGGGGTGACAAAATGCTCAACGCAGACGCTCGAATGTGTGTGTTAAAAGATGTTGACTCTTTACCTTATGTAGCTAATGACCAAATCTTTGTTCGACCAAATGATGATTTGAAGTTTTTTACTGGCGGCGTCATGAGTTTTGAACAACTTGTTTCTATGAAACACAACGCTACCAATTCTACCGACGAGCCAATAAATCTCAATACGGTTGTGGTTGTTTCTTCACCAAAAGAAATTACTGCGGAGTGGCGGTTGTTTATGATAGGAGATAATTTGGTTACTGGAAGTCAATATCTACCTAAAACAAGCTCTCATATTCCTGCTGAAGTCATTACATTTGCCTCGCATTCGGCTAAAGAGTGGTCGCCAGCAGAGGTGTTTGTCATGGATATAGCCCTACTATCGAATGGGCAGCTTAAAATCATAGAGTGCAACTGTTTTAATGGAAGTGGTTTTTACGACAGCGATTTAACGCGGATAGTTAGACAAGTCTCTTTGTATGTGAAATTGAAAGATTTGGATTGACAAAAGGGGCTATTTCGGATATAATAATGTCGAATGTCACAAATAGATTCGATTTTCTAGAGGGGTAGGGAACCCGTTTCTCTACCCCTCTTCATATAAGGAGTAGAGAAATGCAACCAACGTTGTACCAATCAAAGTTTTTATCACTTGCTGAAGAGTATCATAAGAAGTCAGTTCATGCCGAATGGAGCGGCAAGAAGGCTGAGGCTAACAAATTTGGAAGACTCTGCGCCGACAATTATGTGCATGCTTTAAATGCAGAGGATTTTGAAGACGAATTCAAGGTTTCTTTGTATTGGCGAGCAGTGATGCAGCATCAAGAAATCCGCAGAGTAAAGACTGCTGTTCAGTTAGCTAAGCAAGCTGTTGAACTAATTGACTCAAATGGAAATCTAGAACAGCATCGCGGAATGTTTGCCAGCTTCTTGGCTCGGCAGCAATAATCCTCAAATCACATGTAGGGCAGATATAAGAACATGCAAGCTTTTCTGCCCTATCCCAACTTCGAACAATCTGCTGCAAGTCTTGACCGCGCTCGGCTTGGAAAACAAAGAGGCGAAGTGTTGCAGATGGTTCGAGCATTATGTGGTGAGCGTAAGGGCTACGCAAATCATGCGGCTACTCGAATGTGGCGTGGACACACTAATGCACTGGTGCTATATGGATTGGCTATCTGTACTGAGTGGAAAAGCCGTGGCTACAAAGACACTTGCTATGAAAAAATCCTCGCTTATTTTGATGAAACCCAAACGCAAGAAATGCCATTCTGGTTTGGCGATGAAGCGCTCCACGCATCACACCGAAGCAATCTTCTTAGAAAGAACTTAGACTTTTACAGTCAATACGGATGGGGTGAGCCAGACGACCTTCCTTATGTCTGGCCCGTTCCCTTAACCTAATCGTCGGCAGTATTCATACATAATGATGCCGGATGCAGTTCCGACATTCAAACTGCGCACACTGCCAAACTGCTTGATATAAACAAGCGCATCACAAACGGCAAGCATTTCGGGTGTCAACCCAGAGTTTTCTTCTCCAAACGCGAAGATGATATGCTTATCCATTGGCAACTCAATATTATCTATAGCTTCTGCGCCTTCAATATTGTCAACACCAACGATGTAAACATCATCTCGACGCAAAGTAGACAAGTCTTCCAGTTCGTTTACGTGCTTGAAGTTTGTGTAATGCCGCGTACCAACAGTTCCGCGAGGGTCAAACTTGCGCCGACCATAGATAATGACTTCCTTTGCCAAAAAAGCATTCGCATTGCGAATAACTGTTCCAATATTGAAGTCTCCCTGGATATTTGCGCACATAACCGAAAAATTATGACGCTTACTATCCAGGTCGGCTCGAATAGCATCAGTCTCCCAATACTTATAAAAATCCGTTACGTTGCGGGTGTCGTCCATATCACTCTATTATATCCAATAGAGTTAATGAGGATTATTTAGGTGTCCCGTTGGTTTTCCAATATTGATATGCTTTTTGAATCGCAGTGTACGCTGGCTTGATTGTCGCTCTATCCTCTTCTACGACGCCAAAATTGCACCACGACTGGTCAACATAAGGTCCGTCATCGCCCCAGTTATAGCAGATAAACATACCGATTCCATTTTGGAAGGCAGTCTTGCACTGTCGAACGATAAAATCCGCCTGAAGTCGCTGGCGTCTTGCTTGAGTGTCTTCTTCAAGATTAACCACTCGCTCTACTTGTGGATAGGCAATTTGCCAAGCAACGTTATTTGGCTGTGCTTCATATATTTCAAACACTCGGTTGTTGAGATTGCCAGTCACTTTAAAAGTAACCCAATATCTTCGCCAGACATCATCAATCACATGTTGAGCCAAGTAGTAGTTTCCGAAATCACTAATTCCGGCTATTACATCTAAACAGCCCTTCGTGGTCCGCGCATAATATGAAACGACATACCATTCGGGGTTTTCTTCGCTTCCCGTGATTTGATTTCCGTAAAGAACCAAACCAGAACAGTTCTTGCCTGGGTCTGTTAATTTGTCTGATGGAGCCATTTGCACCGCATTATATAAACCGAGTGGGTCTTTTATTCCAGTGGTCAGTGCTGGTTTCGTCCAATAACCACCCCAGTTTGGACTTTTAAAGTTGATAGCATCTGCTCCAAGCAAGTTGTTACTGATTACATCTGTATCGGCAGTTGGCAACACCACAGGCGTAGGCTCATAATAATTGCAAGAATTTTCTGTCATGCCACATTCACCCTGAAAAATTCGAATGTATTTTCCGGGTTCAATGTATTTAGCCACCATCTTTTTAATTTTTGTGTATTGGGCGGCGCTAGATTCAGGATTGAGTGTCCGGTTTTCCCACCATGTCAAGTTATATGGATGAATAAACAAAACATCTATGAGTTTGAGCAGTCCAAGTTGCATCATTTTTTCGCCAAACTCCCCACTTCGACCATATGTAGATGAAATATCTACGGCGATATACTCTTCAGGGGCAATCTCACGGATTACTTTCACCGTTCGCTCGACAATGTGCATGAAATGAACAGGGTCTGCCTTGGGGCGGAAGAAATGGTCTACATTGGGTTCGTTCCAAATTTCCCAAATATGACCCTGACCTTTATATTTTGTGACAGTAGCGGCAACATAATTGAGATATGCCTGAATCTGTCCCTCGCCATATAGACCGAATGATACATCCCACGGATTGGCTTGTAGTTTTTTTTGTTCATCGGTCATGTATAGGGGATTGTTGTAGCCAAGAATATTAACAGAGCGCATTTTGAGACTTTTGAGCGCAGCAAAATGCTTGTCCCATTTTGAAAAATTATATACACCTGGGACTGTTTCACAACCATTCCATAGTAAATCAGTTCTCACCCAGGTAGCTCCAGCATTTTTCATCATCTGAAATTCTCCAGGCTTACCACCATCATCAAAATGGAGATTAAAACCCAATCCTCGTGTTGCTGAAGCTGTTGGAAGCGGATATGATTGTCGATACGTCATTGTTTCACCATTTGGTTAGTTGTAATTTTGCTGTTCCATCACCTGTTTTTTGCCCCGAATACTTATCTGTAAATTTGCCTGCAAAACTTTTTTGAAAAAAAACTTTCAAAAAACCTGACAAATCGAAAAAACTCGTGTATAATGATTACGTTGTGAGCGATTGCAACGGTAGGCGAAAAGATTTTCCTCAAAAATAACCGGAGGAAGATAGAATAGCCAAGCACTTTGAAAGTTTAATAGATTTCGGCGGCATCGTTGAAGGACGATGATGTAGAAAGACAGAATCTTTCTACATCATGAAAAAATGTTCAATGTGTCTTGAGTTTAAACCTCAAGATGAATTTGAAAAGAAAGGATTAAAACCCGATGGTTCTCAACGATTCACAAGTCGATGTAAGTTTTGTGCTAAGACTAAACAGAAAGAGTCCTATTCACAAGATTTGCACGGAGTAAGAACAAAAAAGCGCAATGCTGTCTTGACAAAGTTGCGAGAGTTGAAAAACTACGTTAATGTTCTGAAAAGCAATCCATGTACAGATTGTCACCAATCTTTTGACCCGGTGGCAATGGACTTTGACCATGTAAATAGTCAAGACAAGTATATGGATGTGTCTACGATGTGTGACAAAGGCTTCAGTAAGGAAAAGATTCTGCAAGAAATTGCAAAATGTGAACTGGTCTGTGCTGTTTGTCATAGAATTCGGGAGAAAAATAGACGACTTAGTGTGTAGCCGCAAACAATTTCGGCAGTTTGGTGTCGATTAAGATATTCCCTTGAGAAAGGGAGAAAGGGTTAAAACCTGTCTACGGTCCCCGCCGTGTTAGCGAAAGCTAGTGCGGTCAGCCAAACAAGCCCAGTTTCTGTGAGCTTCATGTACCAGCATGGAGATATTAACAGTAAACGGGGAAGCGAAATGTTTATGTCGTGTGAGGGTAACACTGTAGCACGGTTGTAAACCACGGGCGGCAGTTCGTAAAGTTTCCACGCAAACCGTTGGTGTTTAAGAGACTAAGGGTAGTCATAAGGTTCGAGTTTTGCAGACAAGAGCTTTGTGGAGTCGGCTTCGGTCGGCTTTAGCATGATGAGAGGAGAGAGCCAGGTGTGGATTTGGCTGGATTCTTGAAATTACGTTGAGTAATCTCGCAAAGATGAAAGGCAGAGAGGTGTGTTGTATTTTGTACGTCAAAAGCGTATGAAGCAATGGCACACGCACATCTCGGTAGACTTCGCAAATAATAGCTCATTGGTAGAGCGTCTGTATGAAACACAGAAGGCATTTGGTTCAATTCCGAATGTTTGCACTAAACGCAAAAGTCGTGTGCTGTATGGAGTGAAAACCGCTTCTTTCCAAGGCGAAAGCGCTTGGAGCGATAAGACTCGCAAGGTCGAATCGTAGTGTGTGGATGAACGACGGTGGGTTTAGCGACCCTTTGCTGCTCGCAAGGTAGACGGCTATTAAGATATGCACAGTAGCTTCATATGTAGCTCGGGACGCCTTCCGAGGATAAATAAAGGCAGCGGTGCTATCGTACTATGGGCAACTGTAGTGGATAAGCTGAGAATCTACGCCGCAAGCGTGGAGTAATGCAGTATAAAGCGATAGCGTAGTTGGTAAATCTAAGCCAGCCTTAACTAGATTTAAACGAGTTGTGTCCAAATGGTACTGGAAACAGTGGACAAGAGTTGTAGTAAGAACCAACAAGACTACGCCCCTGAAGGTCGGCGGGAACACAGGCGACGAGACGAATAAAAAGCCTAATCGACCAAATTCGTGGCAGTTCGGAGAGACGAACACCTTTTACAAGGGGGAACCAAACCTAGTAGTCGCGCTGCAAAGCCCGACAAGCTAGTGGAAAACCCCTTGTAAGTCAGATTTCGCACATGGATGTGCAAAACGAGTTGCGACGAAGAGATATCCTGATACGAACGCCTAGGCCGTGGTCAAAAGCAGGTAAAGTGGCAACCTAACTCTTCCGTGAATAAAAACACGCAAAAAACTATGGCGCTCTGGAGAGACAGAGATTAAGATTTAGCATCAATAGATGCGATAAGAGTTGAAAGCACGGGATGGTCTCCGTGTTACCCCAGCCGGAGGGAGCGACCGCCTAGCCACAAAGGATGCATACAATGTGGTGCATATCAGAAAAACAATGACCCGGACACCGAACACGGTTGACAACTCTGGAAAGACGGAGATTAGCTCATCTGCCATGTGTAGAAAGAGTAGGGGTGTCGTCAACTGGCGTCACCCATAGATTTGACGGCAACGTGGGAGGAGGAGTCAACCTCCGTTGTTTGTCAGGGATTGCCGAAGACTCCGTAGGCGTCCCAAGATTTTCCCGTAGAGTCGCAACCTTCGAAAGAAGAATACAGAAAGTGCTTAATCCCTGGACGCGGGATAAGGTTAAGGCAAACTAGAGACTTGGCGCAGTCGAAAGACTTTGAACAGTGTGCTATCAGGCGAAAAAATCACTGAACGAGATGCGTGACTGATATGCGGGATTGTAAGGCGAGGATGTTTCCATCCTCGCCTTTTTTTTGTATATATATTACATGCCTTATAGCTATGGATATTACAAAAACGAAATTAAACAACATTTGTTGTCTAGCATTGGGGTTCATAGCAAAATTCTGGATGTTGGTGCTGGATGCGGCACATATGCTATACTTTTATCACCAGAATATCAAAATATAGATGCAATAGAAATTTTTGAAGACTATGTTGAGCGCTTTAAGTTGCACGACCTTTATAACCATGTGTATATTGCCGACATATTGGATTTTAATTTTGATTCATATGATTATATCATTTTGGGTGATGTGCTAGAGCATATGTCTGTGGCTGACGCTCAAATGATATTAGAAAAAATTAATCAAAATGAACAAAAATGTTTGGTTGCTATTCCATATATGTTTGAACAAGGCGAGTCAAACGGTAATGTGTTTGAGACACATCTGCAACCTGATTTAACCCATGAAGTGTTTATGCAGAGATACCCTTGCATGAGATTGCTGTATCGGAATGAACAATATGGTTATTATTGTAACTATAACACGACATGGAAAGAAGAACTGGTGATGGTGTCGCGCAACAATGAAACACAAACCCTGACTACAAAATATTGGACAGGAGAGCATTGCTTGAAAGATAGACAACCGTGGATGGTGCCATCTGCGATACAGTCGCTAAATAATTTACTGAGAGCAGATGATGTCGTGTTAGAATTCGGTAGTGGCGGCAGCACTCTTTTTTTTACAGATAGGTGTGAAAAAGTTTTGAGTTTTGAAACAAGCTCAGAATGGTTTGACAATGTACACAATCATGTTACTAATAATCACAACAAGAAATTGTTATATTGTCATGTGCAGAATCAAACAGACATGGTGAGTGTTTTCGATTGGATATCAAAAGACCAGATTACTGTTGTGTCTATTGACACTGTGCATGGTTTTGATAGAAGCGAGCTTTTAAATCAGATTCTTTTTGGCGAATTTTTCAACTTAAGATTGATTATTTTGGACAACTATGCTTCTGAATCATTATTTCCCATTCATTATTCGTGGAATGATGTTCTTTTCTTAGATATTATAGGAAATGATTGGAAAATTTATACATTTGACGATAAACATTGGCACGGGTCGGGAACGAAACTTTTTGTAAAAACCCCAATCTTCTGAATCATCTGGTATACTAGTGATTCAGGAGTAATAAATGATTTGGTTATCAATCTTCATGTTGTTGTTGTGTGTCGTCGCTTTAGTCGGCTCATTTAAATTTGAGAATGACACAGGCAAGACTATCGCTAAGACAATTTCTGTTCTCGCGTTTGTAATCGCTTTTGTAGTTTTTCTGTTTTCCTCTATTAAGGTAATTGCACCTGGGCACGTTGGTGTTCAAGTAACCTTTGGAACAGTAAATTCAAAACCCTTAACAAACGGTGTTCATTTCGTCAATCCATTTTCTCGTGTAGAATCTGTAGAGATTCGAACATTTGAATATACAATGTCTTCAACATCTAATGAAGGTGCTCAGCAGGGCGACGATTCTGTTCGTCTGTTTTCTAAGGATGTCTTACCTATGGACGCTGATATTACTATCATGTGGCGTCCTGTGCCTTCAATGATTCCTTGGTTGTATCAACATATCGGTAATCACAATGATTACGTGGATAAAATCATTCGTCCATCGTCACGTTCGGCATTTCGAAATGCCGTAGTACAATATAC
>ERZ761597.225-NODE-225-length-10264-cov-16.286218_pt1 | contig 10264 bp, 9 predicted proteins | sample MGYA00433093_ERZ761597 | MGnify/ENA primary metagenome ERZ761597 (study PRJEB28899, sample SAMN03785557) | bioreactor sludge metagenome | biome: EBPR Sludge; feature: EBPR Bioreactor; material: 0.22µm filtered reactor supernatant | place: Saint Lucia: Queensland... | reverse complement strand
GCCTACACCGGCGACGTTGACGCTGCCGAACAGGCACGCGACGATATCATCGCCGCCAATAAGGCTATTCAGGACAGTTATTACGAGCGCGCCTACAACTCGATAGCGGCGCGAATGATTGAAGAAGGCAACTTTGAGCAACTGGCCGACGTTGCCGTGTCGCTCGGCATCATGACCCGCGAGGAGGCCGACCTGCGCCTGCAATATGCCGAGACCATTGCGGCGATAGATGAGCTAACCAGTTCCACCGCGTTTTATGGCATGACCGCCGCCCAGCAGGCGGGCGCGGTCAAGTCGCTGGCCGCGGGTGTTTACGACACGGCAGCGGCGGCTATGGCGGCGCAAGAGGAACTGAAAAAGGCACAGGAGGTTTTCAACGCCGCGCCTGAATCGACCGCTATCGGCAACTACTACCAACAACTGGCCAATGGCGCAAACGGTGCGGACGGTAACGGTATCACAACGACCATTGGCGCAGTCATCGACCCGGTCGGTCAAAGAGAGTTCGACGGATTTCGCGCCGCTCTCGACGAATACGATACAGCGATTTACGAAACAACGATACAGGCCGACAGCGGTACTACTCAGGACGATTTCGAGGATATGCGCACCGTGCTAGAGGATTTAGTGGCCAATACTTGGGTGATTAAGGTAAAGTATGAAACCGAAGGCAGCGCGCCGAGTTCCAGCGGTGGCACAGGTGGCGGCGGCCCTGAGCCGCGTGGCACAACCAACAAGCGCGGCGACAAAGGCGCTTACGTCGACTTGACCGTCAACAACTATGGCGGCGGCGACGTGTCCGGCGCGGTGCGCAACGGCGTGCTGGCAGCGTTCAGGAGCCTCGGATGACAGCAAAAAACATACCGTTTGCCTACATTCATTCTTTTGACGGCGTGTCGGCCCTCAGCGGCACAATAAAGCCTATGTCATGCCGATTAAAGACGGGCAAGGCGGCAAAGATATTGACGCTTGTCAACGGCGTGGCGGTGAACGCAAGCGGGGCGACGCCCAACAAGACGCGCTATCCCGTCGAGCAACAACTGGACATCATGATTTACGCCGCGTCGGGTAATGCCGTCGATGACGCCCTCGCGCCGTGGTCGGAACGGCTCGGCAAACAGGGGGCGCTCGGTGTCAGGACACCTGACAGCCGTCTTTACACTGCCCCGGCTGTTCTGGATCAGATTGAAATCGTGGACGAGGGCAACATGACCGGCACCGGCGACGCATGGTGCATCGTCACGCTGATTTTTCAGCAGATGGAGGCATGGAACGGATGAGCGACTGGGCAGGCATAACGCTAAAACTGTACAACCAGCAGGACGACCTGGTATATCAAACCAGCGAGGTCATCGAGGCGTCGGGTTCGCAGGCGTGGATGGAGATAGGGCGCGGCGCGTATGTGATTGTGCCGTTCACCGGTACGTCCGATTTCGCGCTATATAACAGTGATTACCGGGTGTATGTCTATGTCATAAACCAGACGGTCAGCACCGGTCACACAATCTGCGATTTCATCATCGAATCAACCGCCGTCGAGGAGATGACCCTGCCCGGCGGGGGGACTACGACCGTTATGCGCATCTCCGGCCGCGACCAGATCAAGCAACTGGCCGAGATGCCGAGCAAACTGAGGCATATATCGAAATGGCGCACGTCGGCCGGAAACGCCACGGCAATCACGCCGACAACGCTGCAGATGGGCGCATCGGACAAAACGGCATTCGCCTCGATGTCGCTGATTGGCTGGACAATCGAACTGCTTGACGGCAACTGGTCGGAGATAGTGGGCCACACCGTCGACGGCTTAATCACCATTGACCCGGCATGGCAAAAGAATGCCAACGACCCGGAAGACGCCCCGACGCCCGCGCCGCCGGTGCAAAGGTGGCGCGTCTATGGCGGCGCGGTGTCCGAAACGACGGGGGATTATACCGACCTGAAACTGGTCTTTTCAATGGTGGATGAAAAATCCGGCTGGAGCCTTGAGGATTACACGTACAAAACGACGGCCACCGGGACGTACCTGTCATGCACTGATTACAGCGTATTCAAGACGCTGCAGCAAATCGCCGCGCAATCGGGCGAGTATTTTGTCCGTATACCGGGGGAACGGGGGTTGCTATGGCGGCGCGAGATACCGAGCGTCACACATCCGTCGTATGGCAACCCGCTTCAATTGGTCGTGCCGTTCGAATCAGTCGAGGGCTATAGCCCGTATCAAAATGCGTTTATCCTGCCGGGCGCTGATTTACGCCGCGACACAACCGAGCGGGCGACGCGCGTCCGGCCCACAGGCGGCGGCGGCGGCGACGAAGCCGTCACGCTTAAAAACCTGCCGCCGGGTTTTTCCGTCGCTGCCGGGTATCAGGTGTCGGGTGAATACCTCATCTATACCGCGGCCGAGGCCGGGCCGATAGAGGTGGCGAAAGAACTCAGGTTCGACAGCATCGCGCCGCCCAACGACAATGCGGCGGCCAAACAACTCGCGGCGCAGGCGCTTTACCGCGCGGCGCTGGCATGGCTCAAGGAACACCAATCGCCGCGCATCATTCTGGACTGCGAGGTGCTGTCGCCAATCCCCATCGCGCCGGTCACATACGTCCATGTCGTTCTGACTGACTATGGCCTGTACAGATACAAGATGTATGTATTGTCATCAACGGCAAATTATAAGGACGGCATCGTTACGTACACGCTCCAACTGTCGGACAAAAAAGCGCCAATCCTCGATGACGAGAGAATCGTCGCGCAGGCTATTCGCGAGACCGGCACGCAGATATTTACCTACAACGCGCCGTCGCGCAATAGCCGGAGACTGACCGGCGGTATCAAGGGCGGTGGTGGTGGCGGTGATTCCCATCCGCCGGTCACGAGCGGCAACGCGGCGATTGCCGTCGCGCCGGAACAGGTCGTGTCATTGTCGCTGGCCGCGCCGTCGGGGATGGAGGTGGCGGCGGGTGGCTTGCGTCTGGCCGACAGCGTGGCGGGCAGCGGGTTGGGGATAAACAACAAAACACTTTATATAACGCTGGCCGGGCCTTCGGGCCTGGAGATAGCGCCGGGTGGCTTGCGTCTGGCCGACAGCGTGGCGGGCAGCGGGTTGGGGATAAACAACAAAACACTTTATATAACGCTGGCCGGGCCTTCGGGCCTGGAGATAGCGCCGGGTGGCTTGCGTCTGGCCGACAGCGTGGCGGGCAACGGGTTGGGGATATCCAATAAGGTGTTGAGCGTCAACGTCGCCGAGGGCGGCGGGTTGCAAGTCGTGAGCGATGCGCTGGCGATGTACACGCCGGGCACAATCACGGCCGTCACGACCAATCAAACGGCGGGGAACCACACGCACGCGGTGACGGCATACAGCGACGGGAAGGCCAACCTCGGCGGCCTGCTGAAAAGCTCGGCACAGGGCGACCTGACCCTGCGCTGGTTGACAGCGGACAAAACAATAACGCCGCTAATTGAAACGGCGGCCGGCGCGCTCACGCTTGACCCGGCGGGCGCGCTTGTCAACGTCGACGGCAACATGGCATTCACCGGCTCGCGGCAAATCACAACGACATCCGGCAGCTTGACCCTCGCCCCGGCGCAGACGTTGATCATCGACCCGCCCGATGATATCGCGCAAATCAACAGCGCCGTCACGCTCAAAACGGCGCACTGGTCGTCGGGATTTCTCGGCACAGGATGGGGTATCACCTATGCCGGTGAAATGGATATGCGGAAAATTTACGCCGACGAGTTGCATGTCATGGCGTTCATCGCCGACACCGCGCGGGTGAAGGTCGGCGCGGAATATATCACGCCGTCAATGGCGCTGCTGTCACGCCGATTCACAATACCCAATGTCGGCTCATCTGATACGCTGTACGTCGAGGATGCGCCGGGTCTCGTCGACCTGCCGGTGTTTGCCGACGGCGACTGGGTGTTGCTCAGGATAATCGACCGGTCGGGCGGCGGGCTGCTGGTCGCCAATGCGTGGGGCCAGGTATACGCCTACAGCGACCTGTCGGGCGGTGAGCAAAGTTGGACGTTTACCACGCGCAATACCACGTCGGCGGGCAAAAACGCCGAGCGGGGCGCAATAGTGCTTGATTTCGGCAAGACCGGTGACGGGTGGTGGTGGGTGACAACGCTTGACCCGGCCGGGTCGCCCTACGCGGGCATCACGACATGGGCGGGAAACAATCCCTATGATGAGGGCAATCGCACGCACCGCCTCCGCATGGGGCAGTTGCGCGGGGTGACGGGCGCTTATGAGTGGGGTTTGCAAGCGGGCACGGCAACATCGTCGTTCGTCCGCTTTAGCGACCTGCGCTCCGAGATACACGGCTCGCGTCTGTCGCTGTACGCCGGTGACAACGCGCAATTGCGTGTCGCCACGGCGGCGATCCAGTTTTTCAAAACAGCGGGCAGCAGCGTTACGCTCACACCGGACGCAGATCACAACTCGGTCGGGGTGGAATCAACGCACGCAACCTTCTACCAGACGGTCGACGAGGCAATCGGCTCTCCGAACGTCAATGACTACATCCGCAACGCGGGGAACCGCAGCGGGTTTGTTACGCTCGGCCTGAGCAATCCGACATCGTTTACGAACATATTCAAAATACGGTTCGATTATGTCATCACGGCAACAGGGTTTGTCGGTGACACAATCCGGCTGTACGCGCAGGTCATGGCGGCCGACGAGGTAACGCCGCTGACCGGCGAGATGCTGGCTGTCACGCGCACCTCGAATACGGGCACGCTGTCCGGTTCCGTCGACCTGCCCCACGACGCAAAGGCGACATCGGCGGCGTGGAACGGCGCGCGCCTGAAACTGCGATGGGAATACGAGATTAGCGCCGTTAGCGAGGCGATCCGGCTCGACCCCAATGTGCCGTCGATTGCCGTGGGTAACGCGCTCCCCACGGGGCCGGATTCAGGCGGCGACGGCTTGTGGGTCGGCCGCGACGGAGGGGCATACAAGATGAGGTTAGGCAAGGCGTCGGGCGTCGGTTTGCGCTGGGACGGCGATGTGCTGTCAATCCGCAACAGTGCTAACCAGAATGTCATCGAGATGAACGGCAGTGGCAATAGCCTGTTCGCGGGCGTCATGAATATCGGGTCGAGCGGCGGGATATGGCAAGCGGCCGCCGGAACATTCGCGGCCCCGAAGGGCGGGCTAAAAATCTGGAACGATTCCGGCGTCGGGCGGCTGGCAACATATGACAGCGGCGGAGAGACCCAGGTGTTTTTAAACAGCGACGGGGCGTTGGCAGCGGGCACCGGGAGAGTGAGACTGGACAAAAACGGGCTGACGATCAGGGGAATTCAGGCCGGGGGGGCGCTCCCCGGAGCAATAATACGGTTCACAGACAATTCAGACCTTTTTTGGGCATCAATAAGTGCGGACAGCAACGACGGCATCGTTGTCGCTGTCGATGCCGGCAAGTATCTCAACGTAGGGCTGGACAATACCACCCTGAGTGGAAAGATAACAGAAATACGGTCTGTTAACAATAGCAACGTCCTAAAAACATACATAAGGTTGATCGACGACAACATAACGATGTATGGCCCGTCCGGGAACAACTTTTCTGTATGGGGGAATGTATCAACGCTGTCGAAGCGTCTGTCAATCACCGACGGGACAAGCGGTGCAAATACTCTTGGCCTGTTGTCGCTAGATTCAACAGACGGGCGCGCCATTGCCTTCTACAACCCCAACGTCGCTCACGGCATAACGGGGTATTCACCGACGAATATGTACGGGTGGCTTTCAGCCTTTTCCGACTTGCAGGGCGGGCTGGAGATGGTTGGTGTGACCGAGGGCACTATCGCCCAGCGGCATATATCGCTGGCAACGACACAGGACACATCAACAACAGCGGGGTCGGCCGCCGCGCATGTCATCGACGCGCGACTGAAATCCGGCGCGGGCGCGGCTGGACTCAGTAATAACGCCAATCTCCTGGCCGTTCGCAACTACGGCGGCACAAAACTGATCGTTAAGGGCAACGGCGATATCCACGCCAATGCATACACGGACACGTTCGACGTTCACGACGATATCGCCCTCGTCCGAACGCTGGAGCGCCACCTCGGCGGCACGGTCTATGATGCCGCGTGGGATGACATGGTGCGTTATAACGCCGACAGCTTGATGGAGCTTGGTTTAATCAGTGACGGCGGGATGGTCAACATCTCGGCATGGCTGCGCCTGTTGTCGGGCGCGATATGGCAATTGTACAGGAGTAAAAACAACGGCAATGAAAGAGCAAATTGAAAATCGTATCCAGCAGTTACAGGGCGAGCGCATGGCGCTGGCCGACCGGCTGCAAAAGATGGAGATAGACATCGAGCGCACGCGGCACATGATTAGTGCCTACGACGGCGCTATCGGTGAACTGGCCGCGCTGCTTAATGAGCCGGACGCCGCGCCGGTCGATGATGAGGTCGAGGGGTAGCACAATGGCTACGGCAATCGGCGCGTTTCAGTGGTTGAGCCTCGGCGCGTTCGCGGCAATCCTCGCGGTTGTTGCGGCGCTGGCATGGCGTCGGCCTGAGACGCGCCTGTTGCTGGTATTCCCGGCGGCGTGGGCGGTGTTCGGCGTGTTGCTCTATGCCGGTGTGTTTGCCGGTGTGCTGCCGGGTGACACGGTGCTCATCTGGAGCGCGGCCCACCGTTTCCTCGCGGCGGTGATGATTCTCGCCGGGCTGCTGGCGTTGTGTCTGATATTACAGGACGGCGATGACGGCTATGATAGTTGACGCAAACGATGCCGCCCTGCTCGTGGAAGCAATTCTGGTAACGGCGGCGGTCATTGCGCTGGGCGGCACGTCGCTGTACATGTACGCGCAATCCCGCCGCCGGTCGCAGGATACGTACACGATGCTCAGTGACAGGGTGAACGAATTGGAAAAGGAACGGCAGGCGGATTACTCATTGTTGCGGTCGTTACAGGTGCGCGTTACTGAGCTTGAACTTGGCGTGCGTGTGCTCATTGCGCAGATTGTTCGCGGCGGCGGCGTGCCGGAGTGGACGCCGGAACAGGCGACCGAAATAGCACCGCCCCGGCCGCTGCATGATGCTATCGGGTTTCATTTCAACAATGAGGAGATAGACGACCTCGCGGCGCGGGTAGGGATTGACCCTGAGGCGCTGGCCGGTCACACGCGCATAAAGCGGGCGCAGTCGCTTGTGGAAGCGGCGTCGCGCAATGGCCTGACCGACGTGTTAATAGCAACAGCGAAAGAGCTTAGACCGAAGGGGAACATATGACCAACTACATTGTGGATTCAACCGGCGCGGGCGACTTTGCCACCCTCACGGCGGCGGCCAAGGCGGCACAGCCGGGCGACGTGTTCAACGTGAAGGCGGGGACGTACCGCGAGAGATTGGACGCGAACGTGGCGCAGGTGACATGGCAAGCCGAGCCGGGCGTGATTATTGACGGCGGTTGGCGCGGCGGCATGGCGGGCACGGGCTGGACACCGGTTCTGTCCGTCACTGCGCCGGGTTGCACGGTGAGCGGATTCGACGTTCGCAATTCGTTCGGGCGCGGTATCCTGATTCAGGCGTCCGATACGACGCTGGCCGGTTGCCGCACCAACAATACATTTCAGGGCGCGCTACAGGTCGGTGACGGCACGGGCGCGGCAATCAGTAACGTGAGCGTGCGTGATTGCGTCTTCACCAAGATGAGCCAGTCGTGGGTTACTGAGAAAAGGCCGCAGAACGTGAACGGCTGCGTCAACATTCACAACGCGGTTGATTCACTGTTCGAGGGTAATGTTGTATCCGACGGATGGGGCGAGGGCATCAACATTGGTCGCAATTCCACGCGGGTCATTGTGCGCGGCAACACTATCCATAGTTGCAACCACGTCCTGATTTACTTCAACCGTGCGCAGGATTGCATCATCGAGAATAACATTGCCTACCACATCCCTGACCCGCTTTATGGCGGCAAGAAAGGGGATTCCTACAGCGCCGGGATTATCGTCGGAGATGAACGCGGCGCGCGGCTCGACCGGTTCGCGTTTAGTCGGGGGAATGTAATACGCGGCAATCTGGTTGTCAATACCGGCAAGTTGTTCCAGGTCAGGAACAACGCAATTGATGACGGCTATGACACGGTGTTAGAAGACACGGTGATTGAAAATAACACGTTCGTGGCCGGGCCGGTGACTACGACCGGCATCGAGATTCTGGGGAACCGGCGCGGTCGTTCAAACAGCAACAGCGTATTCAGGAACAATGCTGTTGTGTTTGACGATGCCGCCGCCGGGGCCGACATCGGCACGTTCAATTCGACCGGCGTGACGTTTAGTCGCAACGGCTGGACATCGCCGCCGCCGCAGACGATGCGCGACGCGGCCGACGTATGGGGCGATGCGATGCTGGACAATCCCTCGGCGGTAATTAAGCGGGTCGACGGCGTTGTTACGGATTTTGACCGTAACAACTACCGCCCGTTACCGGGGTCGCCGCTTGTTGATGCGCCGGTTATCGGCGCGATGGAACCTGAAACGGAGCCTGAGCCTGAGCCTGAGCCAAAACCGGAACCGGAGTGGGATTGGATTCTGGCCGAGATGGAAGACCAGCGCGCGCAACTGGCGACCATTTCTCTGGCGGTAGAAGACGCACAGGAGATAAACAGGATCGTGACGGGATATATCAACGCATTGCGCAAGGAGTTATAGAAAATGACTGAGAATATGAGTGTAGCAGCGATTGTGGCGACGATTGTGTCATTGTTGCTTGAGTGGTTTCCGGGCCTGAATACGTGGTGGGACGGTTTCACTGAGGCGCAGAAACGCGGCATCATGGCGGCGATTGTGGCCGGGGTGTCGATTGCGGTTGTTGCCGGGAATTGCTACGGTCGCGGGCAGTCCTGTCCGGCGGACTGGGTAGCATTTCTCCAGGAGGTGCTCATGGCGTTCCTCGCCGCGGCAACGGTCAATCAGGGCATTCACCTTTTGAGCAAGCGACCGGCCCAAACGGGTTAAACGCGCGCGGCGGTTGTAGCGCGGCCGCCGGGTGTTGCCTCCTGCGCCCGGCGGCCGCTCAAAATTATGGCGACAATTGTACTGGTAGTCAGTGATTTACACGTAAACAGCACCGTGGCCTTGTGCCCGCCGGTGTTCAATCTCGACGACGGCGGCACGTACCGGGCTTCCCCCCAGCAGCGTTTTTTGTGGCGGCATTGGCTGGCATTGTGCGAGACAACGGCCGCAAGGCGCATGGGGCATCGGCTGGTCGTTATCCTCAATGGTGAACTGGCCGATGACAACTATCACCCTACAACACAGCTCATCACCAAAAATCCGGCCGACATGATGCGCCTGAGCGCGACCGTTCTTAAACCAATGCTTGACCTGATTCAGGACGGCGACCTGATTCTCGCGACGCGCGGCACGGAGGCGCACAGCGGCCCGTCGGGGGCGATGGACGAGGCTATCGCCCGTGACATCGGCGCAACCGGCCCGACGGCGGATATTGCGTCTCATTGGCGGCTGCGCGTGACGTTGGACGGCGTGCGGTTTGACGTAGCTCATCACCCGCCCGGCGGCGGCGGGCGATTGCCGTGGACGCGCGGCAACTTTGCCAACCGGCTCGCGGCAATGAGCATTTTCGAGAGCGCGGAAAGGGGTGGCCGATCGCCGCACCTTCTGCTGCGCGGCCATGTTCACCGGCCGGATGACAGCTATGACCGATATGCTACGCGCGCGCTGGTGCTACCATCATGGCAACTGACTACGAGTTATGGCCACCGGATTGGCGGCGACCCTCTGCCCATCGGCGGCATTATTGTGACGTGCGACGCGGGGCGCTACACGGTGGAAAAGCACTATCACAACTGGATTGACGACGGATTCAGGACGTTATGAGCGACTTCACAATCGAGGAACTATTGGCGGCGATGGACGAGGCGCGGGTCGGCGAGGCGCGAGGCGCGGACGGCGTCCGCGTGCAGGAGTTGCGCGAGTTGACCGGCCGTAGCGAGGCGACGTTGACGCGCCAATTGCGCCGCCTGATTGCCGCCGGGCGGGTGGAATACGTGCCGGTCAAATTTACACGCATAGACGGCGTGCAAACTACGGTTGCGGGATACAGGTTGAAAGATGAGCAAGGATAAAACGGCCGAGATGCTGCGCCGCTATCGCGATGCATGGCTGGCGGTTCACAATGGCCTCACGGCGCTGGACGTGATTGTCGCGGATTATGCCGACCCGGACGCGCCGGATTGCGCACCGACGCGCTATGAGGTCG
>ERZ761597.224-NODE-224-length-10289-cov-9.261579_pt1 | contig 10289 bp, 21 predicted proteins | sample MGYA00433093_ERZ761597 | MGnify/ENA primary metagenome ERZ761597 (study PRJEB28899, sample SAMN03785557) | bioreactor sludge metagenome | biome: EBPR Sludge; feature: EBPR Bioreactor; material: 0.22µm filtered reactor supernatant | place: Saint Lucia: Queensland... | reverse complement strand
GGACATACGGCCAATAGTATGCAACATTTTCACGTCGAGCGCCCGGAAACGCGGGCATGATTTGGTCGACTGTCAGATCGAGCGGATTCATGACGCCATCTCCTCAAGGTCGTGTTGAGTAACGTCTTTGGCAGACGCATCCAGCACATCCAGCAAAAAATCAATGTCGGCCCGGCTGGCGTATTGCCGCCAGTGGGCACGATATTCAAACAGAAATTTTCGCAAATCACTGCGTTTGATGACGGTTTGCTGTCGCAATCCATGCCGCGCCCGCAACATTTTACGCTGAATCCAGCTTTTTACGACGTTCTCGGCGACGGAAAGCCCCGTCGTGATTTGCTCAACAGTCAGCAGGTCAACTTCATCAAACCCATCGGCGCGGTTCGGCCACGCGCCCGATGCGCGTTTTCGCGCGATCAGGGATCGAATCTGATCGTGCGTGCGCGAATAGCCTTTTTGAGCTAAAACCTGGCGGATCTTGTTGAGGGGCATCGTCAAATGATTGCGGACGATTCGCACCTCAATATCATCCTTCCACACCCGACTCGCGCCGCGCGTGCGAGACAACAGCGACGGCACGCCCAGCTTCGCCGCTTCCCGGCTAATAACCCTGGCCGGGACGCCGAACTCGTAGGCCAGGATTTTGTTGCCGGCCGGCTGGCGCTTTTCGTACACCTCACGAATCCGCGCTTTCTGCTCATCGGTCAGTCGAAACATATATTTCTCGACCGTGACGCCGATCTCCCGCGCGCGTTTAATCGGCGCGCCGTTCTCAACCTTCCAGGCCGCGACTAATTCCGCGACCTCGCCATGTTTGCGGTCTGGACGATAGAGATGGCGGATAACCGCGTCGTGCGCGTCAGTCCACAGGATTTTTCCGTACCGACCCCGTTCCGGCGGAGGGATAGTACTCATCGGGTGTCACCGTTTCTCATTCATCCCTCTCCGCCAATTTCTCTTCGTCAACAATCCACTGCGGATTACAGTCCCCGTGCCAGTAACACCGGTAGACGTTGCCGCCGTGTGTTCCTGCACTTCATGGCCGCAGATCGGGCAGATCGGAAGGGTGGGTAATTCCTCTTCATCCGTGACCCCCCCATAGGGACGCTGAAGCTCCATCGTCGCGGCAAAGCGTCTGTTCATGCGGATTCACCTTGACTGACGTTCAATGTATTTTTCATGACTATCAATTCGCGATAGTCCTCGAAACGAAAGCGTAGCCGCTGGACTTCCCGCTCCAGCTTGATCACGCGATCCAAATCAGCAGAATAAGCCGTTCCATTCAAGACATCCAGGAGCGAGTGCAAAGCCGACTCGATTTCCTGGCACCTCAATACGGCCGCTTGTTTGTTATCGGGGGTCAGTCCACACCGCCGATTCATCTTGCGAACATGCGCCGTGGTTTCCGGGGTCATCGCGTCGTCTCCAAGCCGCCCAGTTGGACGGCGATGGCGTCCATGATTTCCGCCCTGTGACGCCAGGATCGAGGGGTATGCACCCGCCAGCGAGTCAGCGCCGATCCATCGGGAAATTGATAGGTCCGCCCGTCCCACCAGCATTGAATCCCCTGCTCGCCGTAGCGCCACGCCAACTCGGCCATGGTCTCGGTACTATTCGGGTAGGTCACCATTGCAATACCCTCCCCAACAGCGCGAAGAACACCAGCGCCAGCGGCACGGTCAACACTCCGGCGATGGCGCAGAGGCCATAGAACCAGCCATCAAAACGGTCCTGATTATTCATTGTCGATCCTCTTCGGGTTGGGTGGAATTCATTTCCTCTCTGATCAGAGCGGCGAATACATCGAATCCCATTTCGAGATACATCCACATCGGCGCGTTTTTTAATTCTTCCTTGAAATGGCGCAGAGCCACGACCACTTGCCATTTCCGCCGATCAAGACGATAGAACAAGACCGGTCGGCACCCCGAACGCTCGGCTTGTCGACAGGCTTGATCCCACCATTGAGCGATTTGTGAGCTTTCCTTGGCGCGCTTCACTTCCACCGCCCATCCGGGCAACCCCAGCAGATCCGCGCCACCTTCCCTGGACTGCACGAGGTTACGGGTTGCATCCACGCCGAGTGCGTCTCGGAGCAGGGCCGCGACTTCAAGTTCTCCCGCTTTCCCCTTGGCGCGAGAGTTGATCGGCTTGGTCCGTTTGGGCGCGGCCAGGCGGAAGGGGCGGGTCATGCGACGCCTCGCGGCGGTTTTTTGTTGTCCGCGCCAAACGGCCCTGGAATCGCCTGTGAGCGATTTTCATCTTGACCCGCCACCATGGTATTACCCATGGTCGTTGCTCGCCTTAGACGGCATTCCAGGCGGCCAGGCGGTCACTGTAACGGCGCCATCAGACTTTTTAACGCCGGCAATCTCGCGATAGATGCCCGCAGCGATGCGGTTGGCGTCATCGGCATACCCCGACTCCACGCGGATTTCCTCGACAATCCCCACCTCGTCCCGCCACTGGGCCGGCGTCCACCGCTCGATCTGGGCGGCCTGGCGCATCGCCCGTTGCAGTTCGGCCGGGAACGCGGCGAAGACGGCGCGCGGGTCATCGACTGGGGTTGGCGCATCGGCGGGCGGCGCCAACGGCGCATGGGTGGCCTTGATGCGGTTGATGACGGTTTCGAGCTTGCTCACAGATCGATCCCCCGGCGGCGCGGTGCCGGCTTGGCGTCACCGGAAAACTGCTGCTGCGAGGGCAGCAGCCCGGCCAGCGGGAGGAATGTGCAGTGCTCCCCGCGAAACACTAGCGGGATAGTCCCCGTGGTCCCAGCCCGTTGCTTGCCGACGATCAGTTCAGCGCACCCTTTGTCCAGGGTATCCGGGTTGTACAGTTCATCCCGGTAGACAAACAGCACTACATCCGCATCCTGTTCAACCGCGCCCGATTCGCGCAGGTCCGCCAGCATCGGCCGCTTGTTGGGCCGGCGCTCCAACTCGCGGTTGAGTTGGGCCAGCAGCAGGACCGGAAGCTCAAGCTCCTTCGCCAGCGATTTCAGCGCCCGCGAAATGCTGCCCACTTCCAGGTCGCGGCGATCTGACCGCTCGCCGGTGACCAGGCCGAGGTAGTCCACGACAATCATCCCCAGCGGCCTTTTGCGATGCAGCCGGCGGGCGCGCGTCAGCAACTCGGCCAAGGTCAGGCTGCTGCTGTCGTCGATCCACAGCCGGGCGGGCGCCAGGCGCGCGGCGGTCTCGGTCAGCCCCAGCCAGTCCGGCGCCGACATGCGCGCTGATTGCAACAGGGCGTAGTCCATCGGGTGTTCGGCGGCGAGCAGCCGATGAACGATTTCATGACCAGGCATTTCCAGCGAGAACAGCAGCGCGTCACGCCCCGCCGCAACGGCTCCCCGCGCCGCTTGCAGCCCGAACACGGATTTGCCGTGCCCTGGCCGACCCGCGACGACGTACAGCCGCCCAGGACAAAACCCGTCTAGCTTGTCGTCCACGTCGCCCAGCCCCATCGACAAGCCCAGCCGCGTCCCTGGCCGGCGTTGCGAGCGGTCCTCAAGCTGGGTCAACACGTCCGGCAGCCAATCGCCCAACAGCCGTGGTCCCGTGGTCGGCGTGGCGGCGTCCATCGCCCGCAACTCGCGATCCAAACGGGACAGCACGGCCTCGACATCCGGTTCGGCCAGCGTCCATTGGCCTAGCTGATGCGAGAGGTTGAGCAGCACCCGACGGCGGGCGTAGTTGCGCACGAGCCGTGCGTAGGCGGTCACGTTGGCGGCGCTGGGCGTATCGCGCGCCATGACGCCCAGGTAGGCGAAACCGCCGGCGTCCTCCAACTGGCCGTGCGTTTCCAGCCATTCGGCGGTTGTCACCAGATCGACCGGCTGGCCGGCTTTCGCCAATGCGGCCATGCAGGCAAAAATCAGCCGATGGTGCGGCGTGCTGAAATCGTCGTGGCTGACGATCTCGGCCACTTCCGCAAATCGGCCAGGGTCCAGGAACAGCCCGCCGATCACGGATTGCTCGGCTTCGAGCGAGCGCAATGCGGTGGGGTTAGCCATGGGCGTTTCCATTCTCATAGTGGCCATCAATCGCCTGGATAAACCGGGCATAGCCATTTTTTGGGTCAAGAATCCAGCCTAACCCAAACTGAGCTTTTGATCTGTTCAGTAACCACTTCAAACCGCCGTTCCCCCAGTAACTTACAGCGTTTCCCCAGACTCTAACAAAATCATCCGGGTTGTTGATCTTCCGTAAGCTGGGCGGCTGCGAGACCATTAACAGGTAGAGGCCATCCACATGATCCATATGTTCCTGTGACCACATCTTGTATACGTAGCCGAGGGGCCCTAGATGCTCATTCCACAGGATGGACATTTTTTCATACGGGAATTTTGAAAAATCCATGCTGCCGCCGCTAGCCGCCTTTCTTTCTTCTTTCTTTAAGAATTTTTTTTTCTTTATATAAGGAGTGATCGGCGGATTTGTTACCGTTTCGGTAGCACTGTTTGTTACCGTTTCGGTAGCACTGTTTGTTACCGTTTCGGTAGCAAATCCATCCGATTTATTTGCTACCGTTTCGGTAGCAAATCTCCATTGTTCCGTATGATTGTTGATGCCGATCATGCCTTTCTGCCCGCCTTCCCTGAACAGCACTTTTGCAGCGATCAGGTCGGCGACGGCTTTGCGAGCATGGCAGGCGGGCAGGTTGCATATTTCCGCGATTTTGTCGGTAGGGATCGCCGCAACCCGCTTTTGATAGCCGTAGGTCATGCGAGCAACAGCGATGAAAACGCGCAACTGGCGAGATGTAAAAGGGTATCTGGCTATCGACTCCGCCAGATTATTAGCGATTCTGAAATAGCCGTTTTCGAGCTTTGCCACTCCAGATGCCTTAAATTCGAGAACGGTTGCGGTTGCGATTGGCGAGGGGCTCATACCCATTCCCTCGTCTGTTCCCGTGGCGTCAGTTCAAACACCCATTGCGTTTGCTTGAACGGTAGATCATGACGCTTCCTAACCTGTTCAGCGCCTAAATATCCTGTATGCTGGAGCTTCATGAAGCAGCGCACAACAGCTTGATTATCAGGCGTATAGGGAATCTGCATCACACCTGAAAATGGCCGAGCATCCAGCAGGCGAGCCAAAAGCTTGAGGTCTTCGCGGGAAAGTCGTGGGTCTTTGATCGCGGCGTTGAGCACGAGGGCGTTCTGTGCTAACCGTTTTTCGAATCTTCGCCAGGATCGGCGACTATCCAGGGAAATGACGTTTGAGGAACTCATGACAGACTCCTAGCTGTGAAGCCTGTCGTCATCTTTCCACGGATGGCGGCAGGCGGTACGAAGGTGGAAAACCAGCACTAGGCGACTGGTCAGGGATAAACCCTGCTCCGTACCGCCCACCATCGAGGGAGGGGGCACAAAAAAACGCCTCAAAGGGCGCTTGCGCGCCAGTGTTCCGGTTTCCACGCCGGGTCTCGGATTTTGCCGAGAAGTTAATAAGATAGCGCAACGTGGGCATGGATTCAAGCGTCGGCGTCATGGGGCGAACAAGACCCGCTGTTGACTGGCGGGTTTTCTTTTTCCTGCTCCTGCAGCACGCGCATCAACTCCACCGCGCAATTGGTCCGGGTCGATGCCCAGTCACGCAGGGATTGGCAGACTGACGCTGGGAGACTACTCCGCGTCGCTTCGCGACGGTCTTCCTCGGCTTGATCCAGCCAACTAAGGGCAAGCTGTCGGATTCGGCTCATGAGCCTGTGCCTCCACGGCAACAATCAACCGGTCGAGGTAATGGGCGGCTTTGCGTAAATCGTCCAACCCGCCCTTGCCCGGCGCATGGGTATTGAATCGCGCCAAGTACTTGATGGTGTTGCCGAGCAGAAACCCCTTGAACTGTTCCTGGGTGAACCAAGCCTCCATGGCTTGCCAGGGCTGGATGGCCTGGCGCACGTAATGGTCGCCGCCGATCTGGCGTTTGTATTCTGAGTTAAGGTCGCTCACGGCAAACTCCCATTAGCTCGACCGGCATAGTAAGTCCCCTCGACCCGCCCGGACACCACGTAGCATGACGGCCAGTGGTCGATGATGCGCTCCAGGTCGAGCCATTGGTCACGGGGCGCGGTGCGCCAGCGCTCGACGAACGCCGCGATCTTGTCGCAGATACGGCAGCGTTCCGCCTCGGTGGTTAAAATGGATTGGCTCATGGCAGCCTCAATAGGGGGGAAAGAGTGCCCGGCTTACCCGGCCGGGCGCGGTTACAACAGGAGGAGAGGTACAACCGCCGGTTTCGCTGATGAGGCCGGCCACGGCTGCCGGTCGGTTTTTTCGCCCAAGAGGAGGCCCGGACAGCCGACAGTCCGGTAGCGCGCGGTGGTGCGCGAAAGTGGTGCCCCAGCCCGGCGATCACGTCCCCACGCGCGGATTAGCCCGAAAGCAGACCCAGCGCCGAGCCGAGGCATTGAAATCATGGCCGCCAGCCCAACCGGCAGCGTCGGCGGATCACGTCGCGCCGCCGACGGTTCGCGGCGGACTGAGCGGCCATTTCGGCGCCGATGGCATCGAGCCACCGGCGGAGGTTTTTAAGCCGCTGGGCGTCGTCGATCATGCGGCGCGGTCCTGGTCCTGGGCCTTGGGCGCGTCTGGAGCGTAGACGCCTGAGTAATCGAGCTTACCGCCCGACGTTTCGACAAGCTTCGCTGCCTGCCGTGGTCGCGGATAGCGCTCACGGCGACGCCAGGACCTAACGGTCCTCTCAGGGATTTTGAGTATGGCGGCGATCACATCATCGCCCCGCATCTGTAGGTACTCAGGTAGAGTCATCATGCGTAAATCTATACACGTTTCGTGTTTAAAACGCAATAAGGAATTTTTCCACGTTTTGTGCTTGACTACATACACGTTTCGTGTATCCTTCTTTCAACCCGTCGCCGGCCACCCTCCCAACCTGCATCGGGCTGGGGTGGCTTCTTCAGGCAAGGCCGGTGGCGGGCCAATCCTCCTTTGGTGGTTCTTCCCTCCGGGCGTCCTAAGCCGACCCGGCGGGCTTTTTCGGAGACGATGATGAATCTTGCCTTTATTTCCCGCCACCAGCCGACCGCCGAACAGGCGGCGCTGGCCGCCGAGCAGGGTTTTACCCTGCACCACGTCGGCGATGCCGACGCCTTCACCGTGGACAACTCGTTTGTCTACGAAGCCGCCGCCCGCCTTGACGTGACGTTCGATGGCGTGGTGGTTGTCCACCCCGCCGCTGCGTTGCGGCTGTGTTCTGAGTTCCTGGTTGGCGTGTTTGAAAACGCCAACCGGGCCGATCCTGGCCAACCGCCGCAGTTCGCGGCCAAAGCCATGCACGTCTACGACACGCGGGGCTAAGGCATGAATCCCACCGTCACCAATTTCTCCGTCCGAGGCCGGGCGGGCGACACCATAATCTCGACGGACTTCCCCCGTCTCGCCGCCCAGAAGGCCATCCGCCGCGCCCAGATTCGGCGGATGGATGCCGACTACGCCGCCCGCCGCGCCAATGCGGCGGCGGCGATCATTGCTAGCCTGGAGTGCCGCCCTCGGCGGCTCCCCATGGCCACTTCACGCCCGATGGCCACGCGCACGCCGGCCAGGGTTAACGCCACGCGCTGGGCGCTGCTGGTGGCTGGTGCCCTGGCCGTCGCGGCGATCGTACTGGTGGTGGTCGCATGAGCGCCATTTCCCTTCTGTCTAAATCCCTTCTGATTTACGCGCTGGCTGGCGCTGATCTTGGCGGTGATACCGCCTACCACAGCCGGATAGACGGGTTGGTTCTGTCGGTGGAGGTGACGCCGTGAACCTATGTCGCCTGATGTATTCCGGGTACTACGGCGGTTCGACGCTGAAAGGCCAGCCGCTACAGATCGTGATTGATGCCCTGACGCAGCGATTCGATGTGGTGAACGCATACGTCGGCGGGTATTACGACCGTGAGATGCGCTGCTACGAGCCTGAGGGTCGGATGCGGATGAAAATCCGCTACGGCTGGTTCGGAAACGGCTGGCGGTATGAGCCGGTAGCGGTGCGGGTCAATCGACCGCTGCCGCGCCGGCAACCTGGCGATGTGATTTACCACCGCGACGGCTCTTGGCGAGTCGCCGCGTAACGAAAAAGCCGTCGGGTAGTTGGCGCTACCGGACGGCCTTGGAACAACGGGAGAAGGAAGGAATGAACACGAAGATTGTACGTCTCGCCGCGCCCACCCGCAAGCGGCGCATTGATGGGGTGCTCCTGCCATGTTGATCGACATCGCCGCCAGCCACCGAACCCGAATTGGCTGTTCCAAGATCGCCCAGGCGCTGGGCATCTCCCGCTGGGGGACGGCCTACCAGCTCTGGGAGCAGTATACCGGACGCGCGCCGTGGCCGGACATCAGCAACAGGTTGCACGTCGCCCTGGGCGAACCGATGGAGGACGTGCTGCGTCCGTTCGTCGCCGAAAAGCTGGGGCGGGAGTTGCGCCGCGACCGGTGCGAATATCTCCATCCGACCCTACCCCTGATCGGCCATGTTGATTACCGCGCCAGCGCCATTGACGGCGAGAAGCGCCCGGTGGTTGACATGAAGACCTCGCTCGGCTGGGGTGCCCGCAACCGGTTCGGCACGGACGGCACCGACGAAGTGGATGATGACGTATTGCTCCAGATGCAGGGATACATGCTGCTGACCGGCGCGGCAACGGCCTATGTCGCCGCGCTGGTGCCCGGCCCGGAACTCAAGATATTCACCGTCGCCGCCGACCCGGACCTTTACCAAATGATCGCCGACCGGCTGGCGGAATTCTGGTGGCACGTCACCAACGACGTAGCCCCGGATATCACTACCCTGGCCGATGCCAACCGGCGCTGGGCACAGCACACCGCCGGCCAGACCACCGAGGCCGATGCTGACGCCATGAAGATTCTTGAGGATCTGCGGGCCGCCAAGGCTCGGATCAAAGCCGCCGAAACGGAGAAAGAAGCGCTTGAACTGGCGCTGAAACTTCGCATCGGCGAGGCCGAGGCGCTGCTCGGTCTGGACGGGAAACCGCTCTGTACTTGGAAAACCCAGACATCGAATCGGGTCGATACCGCCGCGCTCAAAGCGGCGGGCCTGTACGAAACCTATGCAAGACCCACGAATAGCCGGGTACTCCGGCTGAAAGGAGAAAAGTGATGACCGCGCTCGTCGAACTCAAACAGCAATCCCGCGCCCTGAGCAACGGAATCCTGAATCCGGCCAACTTGGCCGAGGCGCTGGAAATGGCCGGCGTGCTGTGCAAATCCAACCTGATCCCCAAGGATTTCCAGGGCAACCCAGGAAATGTCTTGGTAGCGATTCAATGGGGGATGGAGCTTGGTCTGGCCCCTATGCAGTCGCTGCAATCCATCGCGGTGATCAACGGCCGCCCGTCGCTATGGGGCGATGCCGTTATCGCGCTATGCAAGTCCCACCCGGTCTGTGAGTGGATTCGGGAGTCGTTTGATGATGACAGCACGGCGGTTTGCATCGCCAAACGCAAGGGCGACCCAGAACCGGTTGAGCGCCGATTCAGTATGGACGACGCTAAAAAGGCCGGCCTGAACGGCAAGGCCGGCCCCTGGACGCAATACCCACGTCGGATGTTGCAAATGCGCGCAAGGTCGTGGTGCTTGCGCGACGCGTTCCCTGACCTGCTGCGCGGGATGGCGGTGGCCGAAGAGGTACAGGACTCCGTAGTCGCTACCGTCGTAGCGCCACCGATTGATGCAGGAACTACCGCTACGGCTAGACTGAAATCCAAGCTCGCCGCGCCACAACCCGCGCTCCCCGCCCCTCCGCCTGGCGTGGACGCCGAAACCGGCGAGGTGTTGCCCGCCGCGTCGGCGGAACCCGCTGATCCCATCGCCGATTTGCTGATGCTGATCAGCGAGGCGACGACTCTGGAAGAGTTGGAGGCCAATCGAGTCGCGGTGGCCGCGCTCCAGAATGGCAACAAGCGGCGCGCGATTAACGCCTGGACGGAGAAGAAAGCGGCGTTGCAAGCCGCCGGCAATCATTCCCGCCCAGCCACGGAATGATGGATATTCGCTAATGGCCAGCGTCAACAAAGTCATTCCGTTCTGACCTGGCCAACCAAACCCAGCGCCAGGGACGGCGAGCATGGAGACGAAAAACATGATCACCATCACCCTGGCTGAGCTAAGGAAAATCGCCGCCTGCAAGGAACGATTGGCGATGTTTACCGAGTTTCTCGGTCCTGATTGGCCGAAAGACCGCCCTATTACGGTGGAACAGGGGTTAAGAGCAAACGGCATGGAGGATGTTTTTCAGATTCTCGCCAAGATGGGCCA
>ERZ761597.223-NODE-223-length-10304-cov-5.912967_pt1 | contig 10304 bp, 11 predicted proteins | sample MGYA00433093_ERZ761597 | MGnify/ENA primary metagenome ERZ761597 (study PRJEB28899, sample SAMN03785557) | bioreactor sludge metagenome | biome: EBPR Sludge; feature: EBPR Bioreactor; material: 0.22µm filtered reactor supernatant | place: Saint Lucia: Queensland... | reverse complement strand
AATCCCGGTGTCGAGCTGTTCGGCAAGGTGCTGTGCCTGAGTTGCGTCAACGCCATCCGCGAGGCGCTCATGGCGCAGGCTGCGGAGGATAAAGCGCGAGAGTTTGGCAACTTGCACCCGGCGCCGAAGGGCAGTATCTAATAGTCCAAGTATCGTTAGCGCAACAAATTGGAAATGGGTTTCTCGACCCAAGGAGGATTGACCGATGAGCATATACACGATCCGAGCTGTAGCCACACCGCGGCGCCTTGCTTGGCTGCGAGAATGCCAGGATCATGCGCCGGCTGACCGCGTAGGATGGCACCACACGGCGTACCACTGCGCCCGGCTGGGTTGGACGCAGTGGGTGTTTCTCGCCGATGAAATCGTTGGCGAGGAACTGACCGACGAAGGCCGGGCCGTGCTAAACGCAGCCGAGGAGGATTGACCGATGGACTACTCGATAGGACAACGTGTGCGCATTGCGGATCACGCCTTTTCCGATAGCGACGGTGTATCTCGCGAAGTGGAATATCGTGGGCAACTCGCGGTAGTGGTTGAGAATTTAGAAGAACGATTCGGTGCGGACTGGGCCGGGTGCATTATTGTCCGCACGGACGACGGTCAAGATCACTACGTCACGATTGACGAACTACTCGCGGCCAAGGAGGATTGACCGATGATCGATAGAGGCGACAGAAAAGTAACTATTACAACTGGCTCTATTGCAATAGATGGATTGGATGCCCCTGTTGATGAGGTCATTCGCTGGGCTATAAAGCGCCTGGAAAATGCTCTGCAAGTGCATTTGCAAGGTGACGAAACGATCCGCGAGCCACTTACAATTAAAGCGCCAAAAAAATATTTTCAATTAAGGCTATAAGGAGGACTGACCGATGGAAATACGATGGACAGACCGAGGCTTTGAGATTGTCGAGTTTACCGATCTCCTAGATCAGCAATGCACTTTGCAACAAAGCAGTATTGCACTATTTGAGAAGCCAGGGTCAGGAGCGATCTGGCTAGGCCCCGGCAAAGATCGAATGCACTTGAGATACGAAACGGTTGTCGAGATACTCCCGTTGCTGCAATCGTGGGTAGAAAATGGATCGTTTGTAGGCGTCGAATTGGAGCCTCCGAACTTTCGTGATGAGCTTACACAGATCATCAATCGGCACAGCAAGGAGCAAGGCTCGGACACACCAGACTTCATCCTCGCCGAGTTTCTAGACAATGTGCTACAAGTCTATGATGAGGCCGTCTCGGCGCGCAAGAAGTGGAACGATCCATTTGATGCGAAAACACGCGCTGAGTAGAACTTATCAACACAAAAGCCCTGGCTGGATACCAGGGCTTTTGTGTTGCGCTACGCTCCCAGGTGCGCAGCCAACGCGTTCAGCCGCGCCTCGATACGCGCAAGTGCGACAAGGATCAGCGGGTCGCCTGGGGTGGGGTCAGGGTCGGGATCACCAGGAACGAGATCGCTCCAATTCACCGCCTGATAGACGATGAACGTACTAACGTGCCAGTTCCAAGGGAGGCCCATACCTGTGACAATATCAGCCGCGCCAAGGTCGGATAGCTTCGTGGCGCTCCAAGGCCCAAGCGCAGGTGGGTATGACGCTGGCGCAAAGATCGGAATGTTTGCCCAGCCGTGCGGTTCGGTGTTGCGCAGTACTTCATCTGGCCCAGGCGGTTGCAATGCGCTCACACCATTGGACGTGAACACAACGCCAGCGCCAGCCAGTCGAGCGCCTGTCGCATCCTGTACGCATACTTGGATATTGTGATCTGCGCCGCCGTCCGAATTGTACCGAGGATCGTTGGGCGGGAATAGGTACGCATCTCTGGCCCATTGATCGACACCGAACAAACCAGACGCTAACGCCTTCTCGGTCATTTCGTTGCGTGGCATTTTGCTTGCTTGCATCGCCGCGATAGTCGCCTGAGTTTCAACTTCCCAACTCCCGCCGTGTGTCGTGAACACGTCCTTGACTTGCCACACAAGCGAGTTTGGCTGCATTCGTGCAGCGTCAAAGTCCGTGCGCTCACGAAAGGGGATTACTTGCAGATTAAGGCCGTCTGGCCCTGCGCCTCTACCTATTCTCATGGTTTTACCTCGCAATCTTTAACTGTCACTAGCACGCCATAACAGGCAACGTCCTGGCGTGGCTCGTTATTCCCGATAGAATACCGTGTTGTGTTGCAGTGGCGTAACTCCCAATCGCCGGGTGGCAAATCAATTGGCGCGTTGCGCGTCGCCGTTGTGCTTACTTGGTACGTATCAAGGAAATTGACTTCGTAAGGGTCAGCCTGTTTTTCCTTCGGACAAATGCCTCTTGGATAGCACCAGCCTTCGGTGATGCGCGATACTGAATCAGGCTGATTGATCTTAATGCTAACTTGGTAGGTAAACGCTTCTCCGAGACATATTGCTTTCGGTGTCGCCGTAATGTACCGCTGGGGATACTCGATAGCTTGCGGTGACACACGAAACAGCATCACAACGCCCGCTGCCGCGATGACAATGAGCAGCACCATAAGTACCCGTAGCCGCTTGGTGCTGTTGGCGGTTCGTTCTGCCTGCCGTGTGATGTACAAGATTAACGCGCTCACTTGACGCGCTCCTGTAACTTGGCGTTGGCAAAAAACAACGTTGCCGCCGCCAAGCTGATTAAAGCCCCCTCTGAAATGATCGCGATAATCGGGTACAACACGAATACCGGGAACTGCCACACGCCGACAATCACCGCGAACAGCACCGTGAACGCCGCCGCGAAGCGCAACAGCGAGACGATCCACGGCGGGTGAATGTGGCGCTCGATTGCGGTAACACGCCCTTCCAGGCCCATGACGCGAGTATCGAGCCGCGCCAGCGCCGCCGCGCACTCGTTAATGATGGCGTGCGCTTCGGCGGGGTTGTCAGACGCCAGCACCGGCCCCAGCTTGGCGACGTTGCGAATGAGCGTGTCAAGGTCGCCATTGGCGCGCTTATCGTGTGCGGCGAGTTCAGCCGCGGCCCCTTCCCGGTCGCGTGCCAGGCCGTCCCGTTTGACGCGCAAAGCCGCCGAGCGTTCACCGTCCGTTTCGCTTTCAATGTCACGGTCAACGGCAGCGATGCGCTTAGTCAGGCTGTCATACCTGGCTTGCGCCTCTTTGCGTTGCTGCAATTCGAGCGGGCTTTGTTCGGCCACAAATCACCCCAAAACCTCAGTACGTCGCACGTCGCCCCAAATCATGCGCAAGCCCGATGCTGCAAAGCACAGCAGGCATACCAGCATGGTGTCGAAGCCCAGGATTGCGCCGATGCCAACACACGTAACGAACACGCCGAACACTACCTCAAAGCTCGTGGCGCGATACTTGGCAGGGAGATGACGCACAAGATTTTCGACGATGACGCCGTTGTAAAACAGGCCAAAGCACATGAGGCCGAACAGCACGGCGAAGGTTTGGAGGGGGGTTGTTTGGATTATGAGCATAGGTGCCTCAAGACTGCTTGACAAGGCCCAGGGCTTGCAGGGCAGTTATAACATCATCTACTGTGTGTCCCGCGCCAGTCGCCAGGACTTGACGCGCTACAGGTGTAACGCCGTGAAAGCCCATCGCTGCGGAGTTGGAACGTATCTCGGATTGTCCCGCCGCGCTCACGTAAGCGCCGATGTAAGCGAGCGTCGATCCTGCTTGTTGGGCCGCCAGTGATGCCTCGACAGTCTTACCGGCTGGCGCAAGCGCCGCAACGCCCATCGTGGCGTTACGCGCTGTCCCGGTGCTGTCGGCCCGGATAAGCACTGAATTAGCCGCGACGCTGTAGAACCCGCCTAGCCATCCCAGTGTCTCGGCTTGATCAGCAGTCGTGATATTGTAGTGGTGCCGTGCGCTGTCCGAGCTACCTAGCTCATATGCCGCCACATGGATGCCGTTCGTGTCGGCTTTGCCCGTTCCACCGCCCCACACGAGAGCGCCGCCTGTGTCGATCTGCACGATACCGGTGAACAGCCCGCCGCGTGCGTAGATCGTGCCATCGAATACCAGATCGGTGCCATCGTAGGTAAGGCGTTGTGCGTAGTCACCTTGCCCGCCCAGTGCGAAGTATCCACCGCCAGCGGTATCTCCACCTGCCGTGACGTGGAACCACGGATTGTTAGCCGCGTCCGTAGCGATGATCTCAGACGTTTCGACAAGTTCATTCTGGTCGTTTGTGCGCTCGAAACGGCCCAAGTAGATCGCAGGGCCGTCTACATCACCCGCTTGTAGCACGTCATCCACAAACATGCGTCCGGTGATATGCCCACCTGTCGCCGTGATGATCCCGGTGAACTGAGCGTTGCCATCGTCGCCAATTTCGGCCATCGTCTCAGTGCCGGACATGATCTTGAGCGAACCCGTCACCGCGTCCCACTTCATATGCCCGTGGTCTTGATGACCGGCGATGAACGTCCCGTCATTGTCCATAATGACGCCGGCGCCGTCCGGTGTGTACAGGCCCAGCGTGCCTTGTGCCTGGTCGTACTTGAGATAGTTGCCCGCCAGATTACCCGCGTGGATGTCGCCGGGTGCATGGCCTTCCGCTGTGGAAAACCAAACCGCGAACGTGTTGATCCCGTTGGCGTTGTAGCCTCGCAGCGCCGTCGCAGCCAGAATACCACGCGGCCCGGTGTCGGGATCGTCACCCACAATCACGCGCCCTTGGTCAATCACCTGGAAGTCACCGCGATAAGGCCCGGTCACTGATAGGTTAGTGACTGCTACCACGGACTGCACTGGCACAAAGTCGCCGCTGATAATCGGCGGGGTGGCGTCGTTTCGTTTCAAGTTATCGTTTTTCATGGTTACGGGTGGTCCGGCACCTGGATCGCATAGTTGCAATTCTCAACATAAAACACCATGCCGCGCTTGACGGGCGTTGTGTCGAGGTCGAGATAGACGGTCGAATAGCTCACTGGCATGGTGACGTTAGCAAAGACGTTTAGCTTGTCGGTGGTGTAAAACAGTGTTGGCGTTGTGCCTGGTAGATCGTTCTCATACGCCAACCAGCGATGCACCCGCTTCGAGAATACCCGCTCGGTGCGCGTCTCAGGCGTGGCGTCGCGCTCCTGAGTTGACTTGCGCTGCACGGGGTTTGTGGTGTGGCGCCTGTTGGTGTTCAGCCAAGCGAGATTTGCGCTCATCGTATCAAGCTGCGGTGGCCCGTCATCGTCGCCGTGTGCCACGTCGCCAGCGTCCCAGCGTTCCTGCGGTGTCCACAGGGCCGCCGTGTCAGTGCGCTGCTCGCCGTAGTAGTACAGCTTGCTTGTGCCATCGCCGTGCGTCCCGTTGTTGCCGTGCGAAAAACGGAACCTGTACCAGTTGCCGACAGTCAAGCCCGCACTTGCCAGCGAGATATTGTAAACGCTCTGTCCGGCTGGTGGGAATGAGCCAGGCCGGGAAATGTCGTAGGCCCATAGTTGATGCCAGCTCCCCGAACCGGTTGTGTCAACGTGCCAAGCCAGTGTGTCGAGCGGTCCGCTCCCGCCGCTTGAAGATGCGGTAGCGTAAAACTCGAAGCGGTTATGCCGGTGTTGCATCCAAAACACGATAGAGTAGAGGTCTTGATTGTTCAGCCATGCTGGGGTGGTAGGCCCGCTTGCCCATACGCTCGTGGACGGTATCGGCTGGTTGAACTGTTCGGCCAGCGTGTTCGTAGCGCGGAGCACCGCGTTTAGGTCGGCTGCGCTGCTCGTTGCGCCGTTCGTGAACGCTGGCATTGTGCCGATTGCCGCCGCCGTGCTGTCGGTCATGTAGGCATAGCGTGGCGGTAGCTGGTTCTGGATGCGGATACAGTAGCAGTCGTACTCGGTATAGCCCGCGGGTAAGGTAATCGTCTTTAGGCCCGCCGATGTAAAATTGACGGTGTGCAACTGGTGCTTTTGGGTTACGTCGAATTCAACCGTGCAAGCCTCGTTGACGTAAATCTTTAGTTGATTGCCGTGGTATGCCACCCATCCGAGCCAGAACGAGCCGTTCTCGCCGGAGCGCGAACTATTCCACCCGTATGTCTGTCCGATGCTCATACGCTGGTCGAGGCCATACACCGCATCCAAGTTCGACAACATTTGATTGAGCCGTGTCGCGCTCAGGAGGTCAGCGGTGTTAAATTCCGGCAGCTCAGTATAAAATGGGATCGTCGTCATCGGAATAGCACCTGCGTCGCGCTGTTGTACAGGCTCGTACCTACCACAAAGAAACTGGCGTGTTGGAACAGGCCCGCCGCGTCAACCGCTTCCACGCCCATCGTGAACCGCCCGTTGGGTTGCCAAGCAAAGTCTAGTTTCGTGACAATCGCCGCTCGGCTTGTGGTTATCGGGTCCGTCGCGGTTATCGTGATCCTGTCGCCAAGTTGCAGCCAAGGGATCGCAGGCACGCCCGCCAGCTTGTAAGTCAAGCGCGGGTATTGCATCCGGTCACAGACAAGATCGGCCACAAGATCGGCCTGGGGCTTGGTCTGGATGTACGGATTATCTGATATGCGGATCACGTTGGATGGCACAAGCGGAACCGCTATGCGCCGGTCAACCTGCTCGGTAGGCCCGCCGAATAACGCCTTACCGCGCATCTGCATACGGGTGATGAACGCCGTTTCGTGTGAGTTGTTGATGAACGACATTTGCACCCGCTGCGCATAGCGCCGCATGAAAATCCCCACGTTGTCGGCCATACTCACGCCGCCCGCGTTGATCGGTAGCCAGTCGATCACAGTTGCCGGTGGGTAGACTTCTTCACACGGAAACTCTAGCCGCGCTTCGAGCGTTTCGAGGCCGGGCGCCTCATCCGTGCCGGGTGGAACGACGATTGTGCTGCTGGACTTCCACACGACTTGCTCACCTGCCGGCTGGCGTCCCTGATACTCCACAAGCGCGCCGGTGGCAACCGAGCGCCAGTCATAGCCCGGTGTAATGTCGGTGAAGCGCGCCACGGTGAAAGTAAAAACACTGGTCGTGCTGTCGGTCTTTTGCGCCCACCATGCGGCATTTCTGAATACCGACTTGCCGCCTTCGTTGAAGTAGAAATAGCCGCCTTCACTTGCCGCCGCCTTGGAGCACTCGCTGTAAATGTCCTCATCGTCAAGCCAGACGTAGGGCAGGTAGAAAAAACTGTTGTCCATGTTGACGCCGATATGAGCATCGGCGCCGGCCAGTTGCATCAGGTAGACAATCCAATCCTTGATGTTAGTTTGGGTGCGCAGGCTGGTCGAAAACTTGCGTTTAAGCAGCATCCCGCCCACATCCACGCAGCGGTAGGATACCGTCGAGCCGCTCACGCCGTAATTCTCACCTGGGTCGTCAATCAAGCCGGTGAACACGGTGAGCCGTTCACCTTCGAAGCCCATCTTGAGTTGGATTGGCACCTGCCATAGCTTAGGGTATTCGACTGTTAAGCCGCCCGCGGTCGTTGTGGAAGCCAGGAGGTCGGAGTACAGCGCGCCGGTGGAATTGAACGGACTATAGCGATTGTCGTAATTGTCCAGTTCAACGGTGAGCGCCGCAACGGGTGACGCGCCCAGCGCAAGCGGTCCCCTCATGTCGAGTTGCCGCGTCCAGTTCACCGAACGGATGCGCGCGTATTCATTCGTTGACTGCGTAGCCCAATTGTCGGGGAATGTGTCAGCCGTCCGGCCCCAGGCAACGTTAAACTCCACCGAAGGATGCCGAACGGCTTTGACGGCGTTCACCGCGAGTGATGTACCTGTGATACTCTGTGCCATGTTACGGTGTCGCCGTTGGGGTGGGGTTTGTCAGCCAGAAGCTATTTAGCTCACCAGGGCTGCACCGCTGCCAGCGCCAAGTATTCGTGCTGTCAGGGAACCGCGCGAAGCACAGGCCCAGCGGTGTTGACGGGTAGGTGATGCCGTTTATGTAGGTGTTGCCGCGGATTAGGTTGACTGTGCCGCCGTAGGGTTGCGGTCGGAATAGCTCACCGCTCAGGCCGTACCACGCCACGAAACAAGCGCCGTTGGCAACCGAGCCGCCGAACGGGTTACTTGGCGCGCCGTTGTACCTGACAAAGTACTCGCCGTCCATGTCGATCCTTGCGCCGGTGAAGTTGCACACCTCAACAAACCTGTCTCGCTCGTTTACCTCGCCGTCGCCGTTCCAATCGCTGTCAGGATTGGCACCCACTTCGTTGATGTACATGCCGGGAATTGGCGTAGGCGTGGCGGTCGGCGTCGGCGTTGCACCTGCCGTGGCGGTGGGTGTCGGCGTGGCAGTTGCACCGCCCGCGGTGGGTGTCGCCGTTGCGGTGTGCGTCGGTGTACGGGTAGGTGTTGCGGTAGGCGTCATGGTCGCGCCTTGCTTGACGCTAATTACCACAAGCGGCCTTTCGGCGTCAATCGTGTATTCGCTTGAACGGAAGTTCGAGAAGGTGCTGCATATCCCGTTCGGGTTAGGCGCGCAAGACGGTTCTAGCTTGAGCGTGATCGTCTCAGGGTATCCAGCCGTGATAAGCGGTAAGAAGTCCACAATGAGCACGTCGCCTTCAATCGGTGGGCCATAGGGGATTGTCGGGCGTGCTATCACGTCACCCACGTCGAGCGGCCCGTAAGCGCCCGGCACTTCCCAAGGCACATTCCACGATAGGCTGCTCTCGCGAACTGTCGTTAGCACCTGCCGCACCGCTATCGACTGGTCCCAAATCGTACCGCCGCAGCCTGCACAGTCGCTATCGCGGAACAGGTACATTCGCGCCGCGACTGGCGTAGCATCTGCCGGAATCGTCGGCATTGGGAAGGCGATAACCGCGCTCTTGTGCGTTGTGGTGTAGGGGTAAGGCCCAGGCGTGCCAGCCGTGCGCGCATCCAAGTTTAGGCCAGGGTAAGCGCCGTAAACCATTTCAGGGTCTTGGCTGTTTATGTAGCCATCCTGCCATCGCTCGTTAGCGTGCAAGTAGAACCTAAACGGGGTAGGCGTCGCGGTGGGTGCTGCCGGCGGTGTGCCAGGTGTCGCCGTAGGCGTCGCGGTAGGCGTGCCGGTAGGCGTGGCCGTGCCGGTGACGGTTGGCGTCCGTGTAGGTGTGCCGGTGGGTGTGCGCGTTGGCGTTGGTGTAGCCGTCACACCGCCCGGTGTCCATGTGGGTGTGGCGGTCGCCTTTGGCGTCCATGTCGGGGTAGGCGTGCCGGTTGGCGTCGGCGTCGGTGTGTTGCCGCTGGTCGCGGTTGGCGTTGGCGTGCCGGTGGGCGTCCTTGTGGCGGTCGCCGTCTCGGTGGCTGTTGGCGTCCAAGTCGGGGTAGCAGTTCCCGCGGTTGTCGGTGTTGACGTTGCGCCGCTGGCGGTCGGCGTGGCGGTAGGCGTAGCCGCGCCGTAGCGAACCAAGACATACGCATCCATTGGCGCGATCGTTAGCGTCGTTCCAAGGATCGCGCCATTGTTATGAACCGGATCGTACGTGCCGTTGATCTTGCGGTAGCCTGCCGGGATTGTGACGGTTTGCGTCTCAGTTGTTGGGTTGACATAGACGATACCGCCGCCGAATGGCCGATACCACACGTAGCTATCCAGCGTGTGCTTGCCGTCAATCGCCATGATCTCGCGCGCCGTCTTGCCGCTGGCAACATCGCGCATCACATCGAACGGACAAAGCAGCCAGCCGCGCGCCGCAACTGCGCTTGACGTTCTACCGTCCAACACTCCGCACTCATCACACCATCGCGCCGAGTAGCCCAGCGAAGTCGCCGCGTAGCCGTTGCCGCCCGCCAGCACTGAGGCCACGATGAAGCGCCGCGACTGCTCGTCGGTGGTCACGTACTGCTCGAACAGCGAACCGTCGCTCGATAGATCGGTGTAAAACGTCTTGTAAAAAGGCGCATCCGCTGCTTGATCTTCCCAGCCCATGTACTGCGCCATGTGGAAGCTCCACAGGTTGCCAGCCGTCCAGGGAGCGCCGATTGACGGGCAAGATGTGGGCGTGTTGATGCCGCACGCAGTCGGATCGTACCATGGATAAGTCGGGAACCGTTCGTCAAAGGCGCCTTGCAATTTCAAAGCATAGTTTGGCGCGGCGTTGACACCCTGCCAGCCTGGTTCCCACGCTCCATTTCCATATACCGCAATTGGACCTGGATTGCTTGATGCTCCCATAGCGGAGCTAAGTTCACTCAGAAAATCATTGACTCCATTTGACCATTGCTCATCCATCCACGGCTTGCCCTTGCCCGCTTCGTACTGATCATTCAGCCCGTTGCGGTCCAAGTCCCAAGCAGGGCCGAGCAGATGGTGTGGAACGCTGGTCATCACGTCCAGGTGTATGCCGTCCCAAACATAATCGCTTGACGCGTCTTGCCTGCTCCA
>ERZ761597.221-NODE-221-length-10390-cov-5.813159_pt1 | contig 10390 bp, 23 predicted proteins | sample MGYA00433093_ERZ761597 | MGnify/ENA primary metagenome ERZ761597 (study PRJEB28899, sample SAMN03785557) | bioreactor sludge metagenome | biome: EBPR Sludge; feature: EBPR Bioreactor; material: 0.22µm filtered reactor supernatant | place: Saint Lucia: Queensland... | reverse complement strand
CAGGTGGTCAGATTGGTGTGACGAGTGTTTGTCACGAAGACGACAGTTTTGATTACAAGCTTGGTGTCAAGTTTGCTCTTGATCAGATTCCACAAGATAAGGCCGACATGCTTCTCACCGGTGAAGGTCTTGTCATTGAAGAAGATCTGAAGGTCTAAACTGTGCATTAAAATCTGCGGGGGATGGAGAAATCTGTCCCCCGCTATTTTTTTATTTAACTATGGCTGTAATAATAATACCTTGTCCACGTATCGACACATCCAAAATTACTGAATGGTCGAGCGCCACCAAAACGAAAGCCATCTTTGCTAGGGCTGTAAATACTCTAGTACTTGACTTAGTTTCGTTCAGAGAAAAATTCCTTCTCCAGACCTTAGAAGGAAATCAGATCGTTGAGCCAGGTAAAGTCATCTGCATGGGGCAATCTCGTGTAGATCCATGGCAAGTAGATGCTAAGCATTTGTTTGCCCGATATAACGTAGTAGACATTACACCAGATGGTTGGTTGGTCTGCGAGCCTAAACCGGGCGTGTTTCATAAAGCCTATCAAGTCACAAAGGAGGCGCTGAAATATTGTGTTTTTGATCCGGGGGATTATCATGAGATTGATCATTTCCGTATCTGGGCCAAAGAAGGTCAAGGACACAAATGCTACCCACATCAAGGTACGCAAGGATTGGGAGAGCCGGAATACGAACAGATGGGTAAACTAGGTGATTGGATTCTAATGAGTAATAGTGATCCTGCTGATGTTTGGATTGTAAGGAAAGATTTATTTAACGCAACATATGTACTCCAAGAGACTGTATAAAAGAACCTCCGCAGGTAAGGTACAAACCTGGCAATACGAAATCAATGGGAATCAATTTCGCACTCATGTAGGTCTCAAGGATGGTAAGATTGTTAGCAGTGCTTGGACTAAATGTGAAGCTAAGAATGTGGGAAAAACTAATGAGATCAATTCCTACGACCAAGCACAAAGAGAAGCCCGAGCGTTAGAGAAGAAGAAGCTTGAGTCAGGTTATTTCATCAACGAGGCAGACATCGATAAGCTGTTATTTCGAGAACCAATGCTTGCGAAGGACTATGATGATTATCCTCTCGCAGAAAAAGATTATCCTGTTTACTTACAACCTAAGCTGGATGGTATACGCTGTGTGGTAACCAAGAATGGAATGTTCAGCAGGCATGGGAAAGTATTCAATTCCTCTCCACATATCTTTCGAGCATTTACACCTTACTTCGAGAAATTCCCAAACATTGAATTAGATGGAGAGTTGTACAACCACAAGCTGCGTGATGATTTCGATAGTATTGTTTCTCTTGTTCGTAAAACTAAGCCAAACCAGGAAGATCTCCAAGCGTCTGCGAACACTATCGAATATTGGATCTTTGATATAAGAGACCCTGACTCTAGGTTTACCGACCGACAAGAAATCTTAGATGAGTTAGCTGGTTGGGAAGAGGAAAGCTGGAATAATAAAATTGTTCGAGTCCCGACATATAGAGCTGATGAGTTAGCTATTGTTGATCAGTACTATGAACGCTTTCTTACTGAAGGCTATGAGGGCATGATGATTCGTCGAGATACCCCGTATGTCTTTAAACGTACTCAGAATCTGTTGAAACGTAAGCAGTTCACCAGTGCGGAGTTTTTGATCCTGGATATCACAGAAGGTGTAGGTAATAGATCTGGTATGGCGGGTAAGATGCACTTTGAAATAAATGACCTTCCTTTTGAAGCTAATATCCGAGGAGGTAACGAATACTATGTTTATTTACTCCAACACAAAGAGGAGTTCATCCACAAAAAGCTAGCAACAGTATCATATCAAAATCTTACCCCGAGTGGAGTTCCCAGATTCCCCGTGGTAACAGCAGTGAGGGACTACGAATGATCAGCAAATTAATACTGAACAAAGGAAAAACAGCCGACCTTGAATATCATGAGCTTAAAACTCATCAAGTCTACAGAATTGTTGGCTTACCTAGCGGTAGCAATACAAGGTTTGTCAATGGTTATGCTTTCACAAGTTTCCAGAAACTTCGTATAGGTAGCGATGATGAGAAGGTGATGACTTCAATGTATTGCATCGACGTACATGGACAGGGAGAAATTCGTTCTCCCATTTCTATGTCTGGATACAGATTTAAGCCGGTTAAAATAGAATTAGAAATCAGAGAACTCGAATGATTAAATCAATAACAATAAACCCCACCGATGACCTTGATTGTCTTCGTGCAAAGCAATTAATAAGTAACCGCACTTATGAGGTTATAGCTGCCAGAAATGACTCCTACAAAGGGGCCATTTGCGTCCTGAGTGATGTAAGGCTAGCAGGAGGGACAGAGCACAAAAAAATACTGTTCTTTTTATCTAGTCAGTTTTTGGCAAAACACGTGATGATGGAATTGAGCCATTTTTACGAAGATTATCTATTCCGAGAAGTGGATATTAAAATTACAATTGAGAAAGAATACAGAAAAGACTAAATATGAGTGAAGAAATCCGCCCTATCCGCGTAAATACCCCTGTAAATGAAAACCTTGAAGTTTATGACTTCTTGGTGATTGACCGAAGCGGTTCCATGCTTGGTGCCCGTGATGCCACTATCAACGGGGTGAACACATACTTAAAGAAACTCAAAGATGATCAGGCTGCAAGTGGAGTGAAGACTTTCATTTCCATCATTCTGTTCGATCATGAGATTCTTGATCTTTACGACTTTGCACCTATTCAGGAAGTCGGAGAATTGACACAAGCAAACTTTGTTCCTCGTGGTATGACTGCGTTAAATGATGCTGTTGGTACCGCAATTGAAAAACTTAAAGCAAAGCTGACTGATAAGCTGACTTCCGATGATGTGGATGTTACCGTTTCCGTCTTTACTGATGGTGAGGAGAATAGTTCGACTCGTTATCCTGGACTTCGTAACAATGCTTTGTTTGGTTTAATTGAAGAACTGAAGAATACTTACAAATGGGCTGTTACCTTCACTGGCTACGGTACAATTGAACAGGTTCGCCATGCTGCCTCCAATATTGGTATCGATGTCAGTAACGTACAGAGCTACAGTGCTGGTCACGAGAGTGCTGCCTTCCTCAATATGAGCAGCGCACGCAGTGTGAAATCTCGTTCTTTCACGTACAGCGGTTTGAAGTCTGCTGTTGGTTATTTTACAGATCCAGGAGATGATGGTATTGATAATATTGCTATCCCCACGTTTCACAATACGACTTCTGCTCCGGACCATTTCCAGAACACTACCATCCCCACTAATACGTTTATTCCTTCCTATGGTGGGTTTGATGTAGGCAGCGGCAGTGATTCTAGCGGCTCTAGTGACTCTGGTGGCTGTGACGGTGGTTGTTCCTGCGGAGGAGACTAATTAGGACTTGCGTTTTGGGTTCTTTGTGTTAGGATCAACCTTCATGAAGAATCCAAAGCAAAAAGGTAATAATTTTGAAAGAGATATAGCCGAGAAGCTGAGCTTGTGGCTGACCAAAGGTGAGGAAAAAAGAGCCTGCTGGAGGTCAGACACAAGTGGAGCTTCGGCTACCATCTGGGCTAAGAAAAAGGAAGAAGCCAGATATGTCCAAGCTAATGCCGGCGATATCGTTAAGATTGCCGAGAAAGGTCTTTACGAAGATCTAGATAAATTTTTTGATACGTTTGTGATAGAGTGTAAGCACTACAAAGAAATCGATTTCTATCCACCATTCAACAAGACGTTGACGAATTTCTTTGATGCCTGCTTACGTGAGAAAGAAGCGACGGGCAAGTCCTCGATTCTCATTCTAAAAGCAAACAACCGTAAGGTATTATTTTGCCAAGAACAAAACACATACCATCGTCCGAACGCCGCTATCTATATGACACTACACTACAAAACTCTTACACTTGACGCCTACTTGTTCGATGACGTGGTTACCCATAATCATGAATCTAAAGAACGCGGAACAAGCAATCAAGAGCATCAGTAAAACAGAAGTCGAAACATACTCCGAATATTGGGCAAACATTAGTCCCAAGTCCACAGAAGAAATATTTTACCGCTGGCTATTTGCACAGCTTTCAGTTCATACCTCGTGGAGTATGAATGTGAGTTCTTATCTGTTATTGAAGAAGAACATCAATAACTGGATCGATGACAGACAAGAACTCTCACGACTCTTAATCGAAAGCAGAGTTGGTTTACATAAGACCAGAGAAAAGGGAATCTGGCATACCTCTCAGACGATATTCAAGGGCGATGACCCGTACTTAAAACAAGACGGTGAATCTTGGATCGATTGTCGAGATAGGTTGATGAAGGAGATTTACGGTCTTGGTTTAGCAAAGACCGCGTTTGCATTGGAACTCTGTTTCCCATTAGCAAATGATAGCGTCTGCCTGGATACTCATATGCTTCAGCTATATGGATTTGAACCTAAGGAAGTAGCAAAAGGTAACAAAGGCAAAACCTACAAGGAGATAGAAAAGCACTGGGCAGATACTTGTAAAGAGTTGGAAATCCCTCCATATATCGCCCGCTGTGTATTCTGGGATAAGAAACAGCACCAGCAAGACTCAAAGTACTGGTCATACGTATTTGAAAAATAATGAAACTGAACCCTTATTACGACGCAGAGAAACTCGGACTTTCACTCATGATATTTGATGAGCCTGATCTCAGCTACGAGTTTAACACGCTTATTTTCTTCGTAACACCCGACAAACAGGTATACGTTGCTTCTGACTCGGGATGTTCGTGTCCTACTCCGTTTGAAGACTATTCGGTAACTGATCTCGACGAATTCAAGAAACGAATGGAGCGTGTTGGGTCGGTAGATCAAGGACTTAACACTTTTGATAATTGGAACAACTTTTATTCTGACAAGAAGCTTCCACGAGATGAGCGTAACGAGCTTGAACGTTGGTTGAGAGGCAACATACCCTATTAATGGAAAACACTGAGAGCATACTTGAAGAATATTTCTTCATGAAAGGGCAGATGCGTAATTATAGCCCGCCAATGTCTGAAGAAGATACTGCTTATATTGAATACTGCAGGGGATACTGTGAAGGTGTGGACCATGTGATGTGCCTCATTCATGGTATTACTGGTTGGAAAAAGAAAAAAGACGGTTATGGAAAAACAAGTTAGTTTGAAACAAGATATCGATGCTGGGGCAATTTACATCGAGGTAGCTGAGGGAAAGATCGATCATTGTAAGAAAGTGGAGGCCATTCTGGATGTAACGGCAGATGGTCAGGTAGTCGGCATTGAACTAATCGGTGTCAGACACAAAGGTGATGGAGTATATCTAGACCAATGAATTTTTACACATCAGATACGCATTTTAATCATGCGAACATAATCAAATACTGTAACCGCCCGTTTAATACCGTAGAGGCAATGAACGAAGCGCTTATTCGTAATTGGAATGAAAAGGTTGGACCAAATGACTCGGTCTATCACCTGGGAGATGTAAGCTTTGGAACTCCTGATCAGTGTCGGGATATTCTAAAGCGGCTCAACGGGAAAATATACTTGATCAAAGGAAACCATGAAAAGCCGGCACTTGCTTGCGCCAGTAGGTTTGAATGGATCAAGGATGTGTGGGAAGTACGAGATGGAAACCAGTCGTTATGGCTGTCTCACTATGCACACAGGGTATGGAACAAAGGGCATCATGGTGTGTGGCATTTGTATGGACACAGTCATGGAACCTTGCCAGATGATCCCGAAAGTAACTCAATTGATATAGGCGTAGATTGTCATAACTACGTTCCGCTATCGTTGCAGGAAATTGCGGCAATCATGTCAAAGAAAAATCACAAACCAAAAGATCATCATGCCGGCGGATGATGATTTTGAATATAGTGACATCGTAGACTGTTTTGGTTTAGGTTATGGTTACGGAGGTGGAGGTGATCCAATAGATGGTTACATGGATTACATCTCTAGAAAATACGATGAAGCAAGGCGCAGTAAGGAAGATCTACAACAGCGGCTCAATGATCTTTTAGAACTAAGAGAACCACCTATGGCAGTAAGTACTCACCAAGCACCAAGATATAATAAATCAGGTAAACCGACAAAGACTCAAAATACACCAGCTAAAGTGGAAACTACTACTAGTTGTAAACACAAGTTCGAACAGAGATACGATGAAAGCGGTCTATTGATCTCGGAAAATGTGGTGATTAAAATAATAGAGACCTACGAGAATTCTGAAGATGCGGTCGACTTGCTCAAAGAATTAAAATCTCGTAGGTATGTTGGAGATATTTGTCTTAATTGTGGATTAACTGTCAATTTTATCACCATGGAAATGAAGTCTGTTGGTGATAATGAAACCCCAAGAGCGTTGAAATTATGAGTGAGTATAAGGTACCGTTCGAGGCACCAACAACAGCTACACTTCAATACCATGTGTACTCGACGGGTTTAAATATTCATCGTCACGGAGATGGAGTTAAGATAAAAGTATTGAATAGTAGGGGTCGAGAAACTCCAGGATACATATTTATTCCTGCAGCAGACCTTGATAATGTGATTAGGGCGCTAGACGAAGCAAGACGAGAAACATGAAAACATTAGTGAAGCTGGCGGGTGGATCTCATGCATATGGTCTAGAAACGCCACAGAGCGACTACGACGAGAGATACGTCTTTATGCATGATGACATAGCAAACATCGTTGGACTCGGTAAGAACGAGTTTGTGGACAAAAGAAATGATACTGAGGATAGCTTTGGATTTGAGCTGAGACATTTTATTTCCAGCTTGAGAAAGACTAATACTCAGGTCATGGAAATATTGTTCATGGACGAAGAGAAATACATTGAAGTTCATCCGATGTTCCTGAGTGAGATTAAGGAAAATAGATTCAGGTTAGTTGACCCGGAAAGATACTATACATCCCTACGTGGATATATTCAGAACGAAAGAAGACTTGCTAACGGTGAGCGAATCGGAAAGCTAGGATTCAAGCGAAGAGAAGCAATTGATAAATACGGTTTCTCTCCAAAGAATTTTGTCCAGTTACTCAGATTAGCAGAATGTGGTAAAGCGTTCTTTCGAGGGTGTGAATTTCCTGTGAATATTAAAAATTGGGATGAAGCATTATGGACAAAATTGATGGATATCAAAACTGATCCAGGCAAATTCACCAAAGAACAGCTAAACGATGATGTTAATTTGGCTGACAATGAATTAGAACTAGCTTTCTATGCTGCCAAGGAAAGAGGGCTTGAAAACATCTCTCATTATAACGATGAGCTAGCTAATGATATTCTGTTCAAGTTTTATTACCCGATGCTTGGTAAACTCAACGCCCAGAGGCTGGCAATATGAGTAAGCATCGGTTTTTCTTCCACTACAATAAACCACAGTCGAAGAAATTTGGGAGCCCTATGGTCACCGTGCATTACAAAGGTCAGTGTATTGTCGGAAAGGCAAATGACTTAATTGTAAAGGTTGAGACCGAGGGAAAGATCAACAAAAAGCAACCAGTATTCGTAATGCAGGGCTGGTGTAAATCGGTGAACTTTCAAAAGGCTAAAGGAAAAATAATAATCGAATGAAGAATTTCATCATCTGTAGAGGCATTCCTGCAAGCGGTAAATCTACATGGGCTAAGGAATATGTCCTCCAAAACAAAGACGCTGTTCGAATCAATAATGACGATATGCAGATGTCGTTGTGGAATGTACAGTTTAGAGATAGTAGTAAAGCGTCACGTCAGTTGAAAGATATTCGTGAATTGCTGATTAATTACCATATGAAGGAAGGTGTCGATATTGTACTCGATAATACTAATCTTCCTGAGGCACAAGTTGATGCCTATAAAGAAATGGTGACCAATCATAACCTGTGTACTCCGAAGCACATGTATAAGGTTGTGGTCAAAGACTTTCGTGATGTTCCTCTGAGTGTTTGTTTGAAACGTAATAGGATGCGTGATAATCCTGTACCTGAAGAGGTTATCTTTCGTATGTACTATGGACATGTGAAAGGTGTTATTTCTAAACCTGAGCAGGATAAAACTCTTCCTAAAGGAATTATCATTGATATTGACGGAACCATTGCTGAGATGGGTAAGCGCAGCCCTTATGATCACACAAAGTATTTCGAAGATACTGTCATTGAAGATGTGCTTGCGACTGTTAAAGCTTCTGTTGCCGCAGGCGCATATCCTATCTTCCTTACTGGGCGTGATGAAGCCGGTAGAGATATTACTGTGAAATGGTTGGAAGAGAAGGCAGGGTTCAAAAAAGGAACATATACTCTCTTGATGCGTAAAGTTGGAGATAAGCGTAAAGCTCAAGTCTTCAAGGAAGAGTCTTTCATCGAGAATGTTCTTGGAAAATATTACATTCAGGCTTGGTACGAAGATCATGTCGGTAACGTGGAAATGGCAAGGTCTAAACTCGGATTGACTGCCGTATTCCAGGTTGGTGATGGAGAGTATTGATGAAAATTGAGATACTTAATCAGATAGCTTTTTCTCCTGGAGCAGCTACGACTTATGAAGTAACAGTCACGTTGGCAGCAGTTAATGATACATATTGGGTATTCAACACCAGCGGCTATGAGACTCCTTCTACCGAAGTTACCATTCGTGATGCTACATTCGAAAAGGCCGTAGAAGTTTTCGATCAACGTTGCAATAAATTAAGGCACATCCTTTGGGGTGATGCTGCGGACTCAGGGAGAACTAGATCAGATTATACCGAGACAGTGATGGTACATGCTGTGGCTGCGATATCGAGCGTACAGCCACAGGATCAAACAATTTCAGATTGTAGGTTAATCAAACTATGACTAACATATCGAGGCAGATCCTTCATTCGACTTCTAATCAGGTCGACAAGGTGTACATTGTTGAGATTAACTTAATTAATCAAAGGTACGTAGTAAGTACCACCTGGGGAAAGAGGACTGCAAAAAATCTTAATACTCAAATCAGGCATTCCTATCAAAAGAAACAACATGCAGTTCAAGCAGCGATGCGAATTGCTAAAGATAAAATGCTGGGTAAGGATAGGTACAAAAATATCGAGCCCACCACAAAGGTGGCTGCGTTGGGTAATATCGTAATACCTGCTTCGCAAACTGCTGGGATTCAGCAGCAGACAATGGCTCAACCTGTAGTTAATATGACGGCTTTGGTAGAGAATTTAAAGCCCATCAGAAAAATCAGACTATGACAGACACGGATATAGCGCTTGCTTCTGCCCCGGATGCTCGAGGTTATTGCATTCCGGGTGAGAACTTGAACTTTAGTAAAAAATACAAATGTAATAGATGTGGTGCAGAAGATTTGATTTGGAAATTCAAAGATTTAGTTGTAGCAACAAAGAAAGCAAAATGGTGCTTGCACTCTGTGGACGGAAGGGTTCATCGTTGTGCTGGCCTTACTGCAACAGCTCCAACACCACCCACAACCCAACCACAAGATAATACCAGACGTAGAAATATTCCTAACAGCAATCGGCAATCGGCTCCTGCACCGATACCAATTAATTCCACTCCACCAGTACAAACAACTCAACCTAAACCTCAGTTACCTGTAACTGTTGATGAACCTAGGAGGGCCATACGATTGTGAAATTAGTAGGTTATCAAATCATCGAAGGGCACTATCCTTCTTGGGTATCGGATACCGTCACAGAATTAGGTAATGATGGTTATTTGCTGCACGGACCTCTTCATGTGGACATAAATAAGTCTACGGGTACTTTCCATTATTCACAAGCAATGGTTAAGTACGAAAGTGACGGCGGTACACCTGTAACTGCTGAAGAACTAAGGGCACTGAAACTGTGAAAAAAATAAGCAAATTTATCATTGTCTCTGGTAGTGTGGCGGATGTCGAAATCCATATCAACGATTGTTTAAAGACTGGTTGGGAATTGAAAGGTGAACTCGTGGTATATGCCGGTAGACTTTGTCAAGCAATGGTGAAGTATGAACAAGAAAATTATTGATTACGTTTTGTTGCACGGCGCCAAAGAAACCTTAACAGCACAAGTTAAAGAAAAGCTTGAGGATGGATGGGAACTTAAAGGCGACACGACCACGGTGGAAGTTGGACACAGTTATCAGGTAATGGTGAAGTATGAACAAGAAAATTACTAATTACCGGATACTGTACGCCAAATGGAATGATATTGGTGATGTAGTTTGTCGATGGATCAATGCTGGTTGGCAACCTCTTGGTGGCCCATTCAAAGATGATAAAGACCTGATCGGTCAGGCTATGATATGTTACGACTCTGACTCTCAAGACATTAACGAAGTAAAATAGAAAGAAACGAAATCATGACTGGCTATAAGTATAAAACTATCAAGGCTAAGAACGTTCGCGAACTTCGTGAAAAAACTGCAAAGTGTATGGCC
>ERZ761597.220-NODE-220-length-10424-cov-3.809432_pt1 | contig 10424 bp, 9 predicted proteins | sample MGYA00433093_ERZ761597 | MGnify/ENA primary metagenome ERZ761597 (study PRJEB28899, sample SAMN03785557) | bioreactor sludge metagenome | biome: EBPR Sludge; feature: EBPR Bioreactor; material: 0.22µm filtered reactor supernatant | place: Saint Lucia: Queensland... | reverse complement strand
ATCCCCTGCTCGCTTATTAGAATCCTGCCGCGCAGGTCGAGTCCGTCTGTCAGTGTTTTCTGCCATAACATGACGGCCCGCGGGTCCTTGACGGGCGTGAACCGGTAGTACAGCAGAATCTTTTGCATCGTCTGTCATTATACCACCCTCACCCCTGTCAGTCATGCGTGGTATCATGGTGGTAATGGTTACGTTCCGACGCTTCGACGCCTCCTTCATCGCCTTCGCCCGGCGCCACTATCAATGGATCGCCCGAGCCAGCCTGTTCGTCATCTTCTTTTACTTCGGATTCCTGAAGCTGGTCGGATTGAGTCCGGCGGGCGATCTGGCACTTGGATTCGCCGCACACATGGGCATGGGCGCCTACGCCATGGAGCTGTTTTACGTGCTGGCCGTGGTAGAGTGCTTCATCGGTGTGCTTATGCTCTTCCCGAAGCTGACCCGCATCGCCATCGGTGTCATGCTGGCGCACATGGTGTTGGTCTGCTCACCGCTCGTGCTGTATCCCGAAGCAGTCTGGGTGCGTCCGCTTGTACCGAATCTTGAGGGTCAGTACATCATAAAGAACGCGGCGCTCGTCGCGTTGGCACTCGGCCTGGTAGCAGCTACCGTCCCGCTCCGGCCGAAGAAGCGTTGACGGAGACCTTTAGGGTCAGCTATAGTGAGGGTACTACGAATCATCGTCTGATTCCTCTGTACGCCAACGTCCGGACGAGCCGGACCGCTAGCGCAGCATACAAGCATTAATCTTATTCCGGAGTCTGTCTTGCAACGAAAGACGTTACAACTTTTCTGGCGGTATACCAGGCCGTACAAATGGCGGCGCAGCATCGCGCTCACCGGCGTCGTGCTTTCGGTGGCTATCGAAAGCTACCTTGCACCATACATACTATCCTTATTCATCGACCGGCTACAGTTCGGCACCGTGACCCTCGCGACCTCCTGGCCGTTGATACTTGCGTATGGCGGCGCCTTGGTTCTTAGTACGGTCGTTACCTGGCGTATCACCTTATGGGCGACATGGTCGTTCGAAGTGAAGGCCCAGCGCGACCTGGCCGCGGACGTACTTGATACGCTGACGGCCCATAGCCTGAACTTCCATGCAAACCGGTTCGGCGGATCGCTCATATCGCAGGCCACCAAGCTGATCGGTGCGTTGGAGCGGTTCTGGGACACGATTATATGGGAGCTCCTGCCTATCGTCACGGGTGTCATATCCGCGACCATCGTATTGTCGTTCGTCCTATGGCAGTACGCGCTCTTCCTGCTCGGCGTGTCCGTCGTCTTCTCGGTCGCCGTCTTCATAGGCTCCCGCTTCATGCTCGAACTGAACAGACGCGACGTCGCCGCTTACACGAAACTGACGGGCTTCATAGCCGATGTCGTCACCAACATCTCTACCGTCAAAGCGTTCGGGACGGAACCGACCGAGGTCTCGCAGGCCAAGGATCGGTCGGACTACTGGCACGAGAAATCATTGGCTTCGATGCGCGGCTTCCTCAAGGTGAGTTCGGTCTGGTCGTTAATGATAGTCGCGCTATACGTCGGCAGCCTGCTATTCGCCGTCGTGGCTGCGGAGGGCTCGGCACTGCCCATTGCCACGGTGTACTTGGTACTGACCTACACTCTGACGGTGGGCCGGCAGCTTTGGAGCATCAACGGTGTCATGCGCAGCTATAACCGTCTGATGGGTGACGCCCATGACATGATGGAGATCATCCATCTGCCTGTAGACATCACCGATCCCGGACAGGGCGTCCTCGTCACGCGAAAAGGTGTCGTCAAATTCGAGGCTGTATCGTTCTCGCACGACAACGGCGAGGGCATCCAGGTCTTCGACGATTTCAATCTGACGATCCAAAGCGGCGAACGGGTCGGTCTGGTGGGCCACAGCGGTTCAGGCAAGACCACGCTGACGAGGCTGCTGCTACGTTTCAGCGACATCGACGCCGGCCGGATCAGTATCGACGGTACCGATGTCTCCGCCGTCACCCAGGCAAGCTTGCGCAGCGCCGTATCATACGTCTCGCAGGAACCGCTGCTCTTCCATCGTTCGCTGCGCGACAACATCCGTTATGGCAGGGCCGACGCGACCGATGCCGAAGTACGACGGGCAGCTGAACGCGCGAACGCCCTTGAGTTCATCGAACAGCTTACTGACGGGCTCGATACGCTGGTCGGTGAGCGCGGCGTGAAACTGTCCGGCGGTCAGCGTCAGCGGATCGCCATCGCCCGGGCGATATTGAAAGATGCGCCTATCCTGGTGCTGGACGAGGCGACCAGCGCTCTCGATTCCGAAAGCGAGAAGCTCATCCAAGCTAGCCTCGGTGAGCTGATGGAAGGTCGCACCAGCATCGTCATCGCGCATCGGCTTTCGACCATCGCCAAGCTTGACCGTATCATCGTCTTGGAAGATGGTCGGATCGTCGAGGATGGCAGCCATGCGGAACTGCTTAAGAAAAAAGGTACCTATGCTAAGCTGTGGTCACACCAGAGCGGCGGCTTCCTAGAAGACTAAAAAAGACGACCCCGTGCATGAACATGGGGTCGTCTCCTATCCAGACGTATGTCAGTCGGCCTTGGCAGCGTCGACGCTCGACTGCTTCGGCTCGTCCTGACCCTTACCGCCCGGCTTGTCTTCGTGTGCCTGGCTGTCCTGGTCGGTGTCCTCACCGTTCTCGGACTCGACTTCGGATTCATCGGTAGCATCGCCTGCTGCGGCCTCATTGGCGGCCTGCAGGGCTGCAGGCTCCCAGACGCTAGCGACCATCAGGTCGGTGACGTGCGACTTCTCTTCTTCGCTCTCATCGCCGTGACCGCTGTCATGTTCGACGAACTCGACACCTTCAGGAAGCGTGGCGTCACCCAAGGTGACCTTCTCGCCGGCTTCCTTCAAAGCGACGGTCGAAATCTCAACGGCTTCCGGCAGATCCATAGGCAAGGCCTTGACCTCGATGTGGTCGAGCGCCTGCAGGATGATCAGGCCGTTCTTCTCGGCTTCTGACTCCCCTTCGCCGATCAGATGGATCGGAACCTGTGCGATGACCGGCTCGTTGGCCTTGACGGCGTGGAACGATACGTGACGAACCGTCCCCTTCACCGGGTCGCGGTCGACGTCCTTGATCATGGCGATCTTCTTTTTGCTGCCGATGGTCAGATGCACCGGCGTATAGGTGCCGGCCTGACGGTACAGCTTGCCGAAGACGCTGTCTTCGACCTGCACGCTTACCGGGTCGATGCCGGGGCCGTACACCACGGCCGGTACGAGTCCGTCCTTACGCAGTTTCGCAACTTTTTTACCATGGACAGTGCGTTCGTCCAGCTTTAAAGACAGTTTGTCTCCCATCTCTCTCCCTTTCGGATACCTTTACGGAGTTAGTAACAAGTATCGATTATATCATGAACAGGGGTGATATGCTACCATAATAGGGATGGAACAACTACTGCACCTGATAACGAGCTTCGGCTGGCTGGCGGTGGTGCTCGTCATATTCTCCGAATCAGGCCTGATGATCGGGTTCTTCATGCCGGGCGACAGTCTGCTTTTTACCTCCGGCTTCCTGGTTCAGCAAGGCTTTCTGCACATCAACATCCATCTCTTCGCCCTGATCCTCTTCCTGGCCGCGGTGGCCGGCAATACCTGCGGCTATCTTATCGGCCGCCGGTTCGGCCGTAAGCTGTTCGAGCGTCCGAGCAAGCTGTTCAAACAGAGGTACCTTCATGAAGCCGAACGGTTCTACGAAAAGTACGGCTCAAAGACTATCATCCTGGCCATGTTCGTTCCGATCGTGCGTGCCTTCGCACCGGTCGTCGCCGGCACGGCTGGCATGGAATACCATCGCTTCCTCATCTTTAACGTCATCGGTGCGGCGCTATGGGTCGGTCTGATGACCTACCTCGGTTATTTCGTCGGGGACAGTCTGCTGAAAGCCGGGCTGAACATCGAGGTGATCGTACTGCTCATCATCGGTCTGTCGTTACTGCCTGCCATCATTCACGCTGTCCGAAAACCATCGACCCGGCGGCGTATCGCACGGCTCTTCCGCCGGGCATAGCTACAGAAGCGATTTGAGATACTGGCCGGTGAAACTGGCGTTCATCTTGGTGATATCCTCCGGCGTACCTTCGGCTACCACCTGACCGCCGCCCGAACCGCCCTCCGGACCCATGTCGATCACCCAGTCGGCCGTCTTCACCACGTCGAGGTTATGCTCGATGATGACCATGCTGTTGCCGCCCTCCACCAGCTGGCTCAGGATGCCGAGCAACCGTTTGACATCGGCGGAGTGCAATCCGGTGGTCGGTTCGTCAAGGATGTAGAGGGTTTTGCCCGTGGACCGGCGCGACAGTTCGCTGGCCAACTTGATGCGCTGCGCCTCACCGCCACTGAAGGTGGTGGCCGGCTGACCCAGACGGATGTAGCCGAGGCCGACGTCGACCAACGTGTCCAGCTTGCGTGCGATGGTCGGGACATTCTTAAAGAACTGGGCCGCCTGTTCGACGGTCATGTCCAGCACGTCCGATATGGTGTTGTCCTTGTACTTGATTTCCAGCGCCTCACGGTTATAGCGTTTACCGTGGCACTCGTCGCAGGTGACATAGACGTCGGGCAGGAAGTGCATCTCGATCTTGATGACGCCGTCACCCTGACAGTTCTCGCAGCGGCCGCCCTTGACGTTGAAGCTGAAACGCCCTGCCTTGTAGCCGCGAATGTTTGCCTCCGGCGTGCTGGCGAACAGCTCACGGATCGGCGTGAAGACGCCCGTATAGGTCGCCGGGTTGGAACGTGGCGTCCGGCCGATGGCCGACTGATCGATGATGATGGCCTTGTCGAGCTGGTCGATACCTTCGATGTTCTCGTGCTTGCCCGGTACGGTCTGGGCGCGGTGCAGCCGGGCCGACAGCTCTTTGGCCAGGATGTCGTTGACCAACGTCGACTTGCCGCTGCCTGATACGCCGGAAACTACCGTCATGACGCCGAGCGGGAATGCTACGTCGATGGTCTTCAGGTTGTTCTCGGCCGCGCCGCGGATGAGGAGTCGGCGGTCGGCCTGGATGGTCCGGCGCTTCTTCGGCACAGCGATCGATTCCCGGCCGCTCAGATACTTTCCGGTGATGCTGTTCGCATCTTTCGCGACGTCGTCCGGCGTCCCGTGCGCCACCACTTCACCGCCGTGGACGCCGGCGTGCGGTCCGATGTCCAGCAGGTAATCCGCTTGGCGGATAGTGTCCTCGTCATGTTCGACCACTAGCACGGTGTTGCCCAGATCGCGCAGACGTTTCAAGGTCTCGATCAGCTTGTCGTTGTCGCGCTGGTGCAGACCGATGCTCGGCTCATCCAGCACGTACAATACGCCTTGCAATCCCGATCCGATCTGGGTCGCCAGCCGGATACGCTGGGCCTCACCGCCCGACAGCGTGTTAGCCGCCCGGGACAGCTCGAGATACGTCAGCCCGACGTTGCTCATGAAGCCGAGCCTGGCGCATATCTCCTTCATGATCTGGGCCGCGATGAAACGCTCCTGATCGCTCAGCTTGAGCGAGTTGAACAGCTCAAGCGCCTCATCGACACCGAGACCGGTGATATCCATGATGTTCAGACCATGTATCGTCACGGCTAATACGACCGGCTTCAGCCGCGAGCCGCCGCAAGCGTGGCACTTGCGTTCACGCATGAAGCGTTCGATGTCCTTGCGCATGAACTCGCTATCGGTCTCCTTATGGCGCCGCTCCAGGTTCGGTACGACACCTTCGTAGGTCGAATCGTAGCTGCGGCCGTTACCCAGTTCGACGGTATATTTCTGATTACCCGTGCCGTACAGCACCTTTTCCAGATCCTCGGGCTTCAGGTTTCCGACGGGCGTCTGGATGCTAAAACCATGGGCCTCAGCGACGGCGGCCAGCTTCTTCATGTACCAGGCGTCGGAATTGACACGGTTATACGGCCGGATGGCACCTTCGCTGATCGTCAGTTTAGGATTGAATACCAGGTCCGGATCGACTTCCAGCCGGCTACCGAGGCCGGTACATACCGGGCAGGCACCTTGCGGAGCATTGAAACTGAAAAGGCGAGGCTCGAGCTCAGGGATGTCTTCGTTCGGATGGTCGACGCAGGCATACCGTTGGCTATAGACGTGGGACTGCTTCGCATCGACATCGTACAGCTCTACCACGCCGTCAGCGATCTCGAGCGACTGTTCGACCGATTGGGTGACGCGGCTGATGACGCTCGGCCCCATGACTATACGGTCGACGACGATCTCGATGTCATGCTTGTATTTCTTGTCGAGCTGCGGGAACTCATCGAGCGAGTAGACGACGCCGTCCACCTGGGCACGGGCGAAGCCTAGCCGGCGGTATTGCTCCGGGATGTGCGCGAATTCACCCTTCTTATCCTTGACGATGGGAGCCAGGATCATCAGCTTGGTGCCTTCGTCCAGCTTCATGATCTCGTCGATGATAGCCTGGGGCGTGCGCCGCGACACTTCCCGACCGCATACCGGGCAGTGCGGCACACCGATGCGAGCGAAAAGCAGGCGCAGGTAATCGTAGATCTCCGTCACCGTGGCTACGGTCGATCGTGGGTTGCGGCTGGTCGACTTCTGATCGATGCTGATGGCCGGCGACAGCCCGTCGATCTGATCCACGTCAGGTTTCTCCATCAGGCCCAGGAACTGGCGGGCATAGCTGGAAAGGCTTTCGACGTATCGCCGCTGGCCTTCCGCATAGATGGTATCGAACGCCAGGCTCGACTTGCCGGAACCGGACAATCCGGTAATGACGACCAGCTTGTCGCGCGGTATCTCAACGCTGATGTTCTTTAAGTTGTGCTCTCTGGCTCCGACTACCCGAATAACGTCTGACATAACAGTTAATTATAGCATTCCTCAGGCCGCTTCGCCCAGTCCGTAACACCATACCGCCCATGCTTGCATACGCTAGTCCGCGGGCGTATATTGAACAGACATTAAAATCATATTTACCAATGAATAAGCATATGCGTCAAACACTCATCATCGCCAGCCTCGTCGGATCGACCGTCATCTTCGCGCTGGTCATCGATCTGTTCGACACGCTGTTCATGTTCCTGCTATTCGGCATCCTACCGGGTCAGGGCCAGCGTCTGTCAGCCAACGAAATGCTGACGATCTACGGCGGTGCAGCTGCCGCGGTACTTATCTACGGCTTACGTGCACGCTTGTCGGCTCTGGTCGGATTCGTCCGTTCCAAGCGGCAGGAACGCACCAATCCCGCCTAGGCTTCATCCGGAAGCGGCATGACCGCCTCGGCCCATAATTGAAGTTCCTCGAGCAGGAACCGCTTGTCGTCATCGGCCGTCTTCGCCAAGCGTTGCAGCGCTGACAGGAATCCCGGCAACTGGGCGTTCAGCCGCTGACCGCGCCAGGCTTCCCATGTGGCTACCTCGTCTTCGGACAGCGAGGTCGGGAAGTTACGTGCCTTGTAGCGAAGCAGCAGGTCACCCAGTCGGTCATCATCGAAATTAGGGTGGAAATCCGCCAGTTCACGTGCATCGGCGTTACGGACGGTCTCGATACGGAGCTTGTCCGGCCCGTCGACGAAACCGTCATACAACCGTGCTTCGGCGTCCTTGCCGGATGTGAACGCCGGCCGCTTCTCGGCGACGCCGCGCAGTTTCTCAGCGAAGTCCGGGTTGGCCAACAATGTCTTCTTGTGCGTTTCAACCGTCGCGAGCGACAATCCGATCCGGTTCCAACCGTCGGATTGTTCCAGCACGCCCAAGGGTGCCACCGCCGGACATCGGTTGTATTGTAGCGATTTTACGGGCAGCGGCACGAAACCGTCGGCCTTACGTTCCTCCCAGCTCGCGAACAGCCTCTTGGCCAATTCATCCTCGCCCATGCCGATGAACGGCGTCGGGTCGTGGCGCAGGTCGTATACCGTCACGTTGCCGTTCGGCGCGCTGGTCAGAGGGAACGCAACCGTCGTCTTATCCCATTCGGCACCGTAGCGTCCACTGGTATACACGAACGGCTGCTTATCATCGAGGTTGACGAGCTCCTTCACTTTTTTCTTGTCACGGATGTTTAGCAGGTAGCCGTATAGTCTCGGCTGCTTTTCCTTGAGCAGCCGTGCCACGTCGATGAGCGCCTCCACGTCCGATAACGCGTCGTGCGCTTTGCCATGGTCGATGCCGTTGGCTTTCGTGAGCAGCTCCAGGCGGTTAGTCGGGCGGCCTTCGTCGTCGATGGGCCATTCGATCCCTTCCGGCCGCAGTGCCCGGGTCATCCGCACCACATCCAGCAGGTCCCAGCGTGAACAGCCTTCCTTCCAGCACCATTCGTATGGATCACGGAAGGTACGCCAGAACAGATGGCGGACGAACTCGTCGTCGAACCGCACGTTATTGAATCCGACGGCGATCGTGTCGGGGATGAAGACTTCTTCAGTGAGCAGGCGTGCGAACTCTGCCTCCGTCAGACCGTCGGTCTGGGTCGCCTGCGGTGTGATACCGGTCACGCTGACGGCGTCGGGGCTCGGCAACGTGTCGTCGTTCAGCTTCACCTGCACGTTGAATGGCTCGCCGATCGGCTTCAGGTCCATGTCGGTACGTATGCCGGCGAACTGCATGATACGGTCCGACCGCGCGTACAGGCCGCTGGTCTCGAGGTCATAGAAAAGGAATGTCTGAGCCATTGTCTTTAGCATAACAATTCTGACGAAGTTTTATAGCAAAAACACCGCCGTAGCGGTGTGGGGTGGCATGGATAGCCATGTCAGACAGCTGGTGTGCGCGGGGGCGGCATCTGTATGCGATGCCGCCCCCGTACGCGTCGGCGCCGTGCTCGACGGATTCACTCCAGCCTTTCGGCCAGAACCGGAACACCGGTATTCAATTGCGAGGCCCGCAAACGCTTGCGGATACTCGTCTACGACTTGCCTTCCTACCTGTCATACTTGGGAACGCCGAGGCGCTGCCGCTTGATGCAGGCTACGGGGACAGATGTCCATGAGAGGGGACTCGCCGCCTCACTCTCAATCCGTATGTCTAGCGACGTGGAAGTCCTACGGACGCAGTCCGAAGGGGGTGGGGTCCCTCATGGGACGGATCATCTCCTTCTAGCGCCTGGACCCGGATTCACTCCGGGTCTCGTGGCGGCGCCGGTGGGTCAGCGGATGGCGGTGTCGAGCCGCAGGGTGGTGGCGTGGTCGACGGAGGAAAACGTGGTCGGGTCGTGGCAGTTCATATACTGTCTCCTTCAGTCGTTTCCCGTCGAGCGTGTTCTCGACCGGGTAGCCCGTCACGAATCATCGTCACGGAATATCCGGCCAAGAAAGCTGTCTGACATGGTAAGGTCCGACTGCGAAACATACCGTTTCGTCAGCGGTGATAGCATAATAACATTTTTTATTAATTTTGTCAATAGTCTGGCAATAAAAAATACGCCTGGTTGGCGTAAAAAGAAAAGTACGAGGTAACGACAAGTGGCAGGCGTGGCGGCCGCGCTATCGACGATCGGGCGATAAATGCCCCAGATGATCGTCGATGCACGTCGGAAAGTCGTACCTTGCGGCCAAAACTTTCACGACGCGGCGCGGCCGCCACTTCCCCGGCCCCGGAGAGCTTGTAAGTGCTTCTCCCGCAAGCGGGACTCCGCAGCACCAAACGGACGAAACTGCGCTTCTGACCAACTGGTCAGACGGCGCGGCGCCGAAGCGCTACCGTAATAAGGGCACTATCGGTCCTTCCGTGGTGGATGGTCGTTACCTCGTTTTCAGTTATGCGATCGATACGCCGCCCGAGGGCATCGTTTCGATACTTTGCTCATATTATCACAAATTATAAATTTTGTCAATACTAATCATCGAACTGCTCGAGCAGTGTGAAGTCGCTGCGGCCGATGCGGATGATCGAATCACCCTGGGCTCCCGCCCGCTTCAGCTCGTGGGCGATACCCATCTTCTTCATGATGTCGCGCAGACGGTTGACGTTCTGGTAGCCGCCTTCGAAATCGGTGCGGCGGGCGAACTTCTCTATGCGAGCGCCTTTCACTTCGTAGCTGCCATCTTCCAGTGCGGTAACAGTCCAGGCCTTCGATAATTCCTCACTGCCGAGCGTAATACGAGCTATGCCGTCGTTTTCGTCAGCGGCCTCCAGTGCTTCTTGCTCGGCACGGCGGGCATCATCCACCCTTTTGCGCAGTGACCGCAGCAATTCTTTCACGCCGGTGCCGGCTGGCGACGAGATGGCAAACACCGCATCGTGACCAGCTGCCGCTCGAACTGCGTCTAGCTGCATTTCTATGATGTCAGCGTCTAGTCCTTCAATCTTAGTAAGGGCCACGACTTCTGGGCGCTCGGCTAGTTCTGGCGAATAATCGGCCAGTTCGTGCCGGATGGTGGCATAGTCGGCAGCCGCGTCGTTGGAATAGGCATCTATCAGG
>ERZ761597.219-NODE-219-length-10459-cov-3.804691_pt1 | contig 10459 bp, 13 predicted proteins | sample MGYA00433093_ERZ761597 | MGnify/ENA primary metagenome ERZ761597 (study PRJEB28899, sample SAMN03785557) | bioreactor sludge metagenome | biome: EBPR Sludge; feature: EBPR Bioreactor; material: 0.22µm filtered reactor supernatant | place: Saint Lucia: Queensland... | reverse complement strand
ATATCCGTATGATGGCCGGGTCGTCGCTATCGCGCAGCAGCTGGCCGGTCGACAGCCATTCCCAATCGTGGCGGGCGGCGACCATCTGGCCCTGGACGCTTTTTCCAGCTCCGGTCGGTCCGAAGAAAATGATCATAGACTTATTGTATCAGCTCGCTAAGCTTCTTTTAACCGTCGCAGCGATCAGCGCGCCGTCGGCCGTGTTACCGACCTTATCCTTGACCGCCTTGATGACGAGTCCCATGCTCTGCATGCCGCTGGCACCCATCTCCTCGATGGTTCGTTCGACGAGCTCGATGACCTCGGCTTCGGAAAGCTGCTTCGGCAGGTAGACTTCGAGTACTGCCGATTCTTCCCGCTCGGCCTGTGCCAGTTCCGGTCGGCCGTTGTCGGTATACAGACGAATGCTTTCGGCACGTTTCTTGACCTCGCGGGCTACGACCTTCTCGATCTCCTCGTCAGATAATCCCGTGTCGCGCTTGTTCTGAGCTACTTCCTCGTTGAGGATGGCAGCCTTCAGGTTGCGCAATACGTCGCCTTTAAAACGATCGCCGCCCAATAGAGCGGCTTTCAAATCGTTCTGTATCGTCTCGGCGAGTGCCACTAGCGGATACCTAAGCGCATCTTGGCCATCTTGTCAGCCTTACGGGCCTTACGGATGATCGCCTTGTTGCGGCGTTCGGTCTTGCTGATGGGTTTGCTGAAACGCATGCTGGCCTTCGCGGTCGAAAGTACTCCGCTCTGCAGCACCTTGCGGTTGAAGCGGCGGATGACGTTCTCGTTGGCCTCGCGTTCGTCTTTACGTGTAACTTGTACCATATCCGTAGTAGTGTAACAGATTAGCCGACGTCTTTCAACCGTTCCAGGTGCAGCAGCCGACCTTCGACGCTCCGCCGCCCCATCCACTCGTTGATGTCCGGCTGGTACCAGGCCGATATTACCGTACCGGGCTCGACGAAGAAGTGCCCGGGTGCGTTGAAAGCCAGCAGCTGCATGACGGTGCCGTCGGGTGCGCGTGTTTCCAGCTTGACGTGCTGTGCGTCCTGCCCCATCTTCCGAACGTACGTAACCTTCAGCCCGTCACTCCGAAGCACGGGCTGGGCGTTACCGTTGCCGAACGGCTCCAGTTGACCGAGCAGACCGACCAACATCTCATCGACGTGTGCGAAGTCGGCCGATACGTCGGCTTTCGGCAGTAATAATGCCGCCTGGTTCATCAGTTTCTGATCACGGTAATGCTTATTCATCTGCTCCCTGAATGCTTGGATATTTTCGGTCGGCAAGGTCACGCCGGCCGCCAGTTTATGCCCACCCCCCTTGGTGATGATTCCGCTTGCGCTTTTTATGGCTTCGGCAGCCGAGAAATCGCCGTAACTCCTGGCGCTTCCTTTGCTCTCCTCTCCCATTTCCTGCAACACGAATGCCGGCTTACCGAACCGTTCCAGCAGCTTGGCGGCTACGATGCCGACGATGCCGTGGTTCCATTCGGTGCTGCTGACCACCAGCACGTCATCGTGCTCCATTGCCTCAGCTTGAGCCACGGCCGCCTTGTATATGACATCCTGTTCGGCGCGTCGGGCCATGTTCAAGGCGTCGAGTTCCTGCGCCTTTTCAAGCGCCTGCATACCGTCGGTAGCCGTCAGCATGTCAAGGGCTATCTGTGCCGTCTCCAGCCGGCCGGCGGCGTTCATGCGCGGACCGAGGCCGAAGCCTAGGCTGCGGGCGTTGACCGCGTGCGGCTCGACGCGCGCCACCGCCATAAGCGCCTTCAAGCCGGGTCGGCGTGTCCGTGACAGTACCTTCAGACCCCAGAACACGTTTGCCCGGTTCTCATCGACAAGCGTCACTACGTCGCAGACGGTCCCCAATGCCACGAGATCAAGCAGCCATTTCTCATGGCCGGGCGGTAGACCCTCAAGCCTGGTCTGCAACGCCTGCACCAGCTTGAAGGCGACGCCCACGCCGGCGAGATCGATGAACGGATACGAATGGTCGGATCGTTTGGGATTGATGACTGCGACGGCTAAAGGCTGCTCGTCGGCCACGTTATGATGGTCCGTCACGATGACGTCTACGCCTAACTCTTTCGCCCGTGCGATTGGCCCATGACTCAACGAACCGCAGTCGACCGTGATGATGAGTTGCGCACCATCAGCGGCGATACGTTCGATGGCGTCGACGGTCAGGCCGTAGCCTTCGACGAAACGGTTCGGGATGAAGGCGTCAACATGTTCGAACCCGAAGCTGCCGAGCGCGTCCAGCAGGACCGCCGTTGCGGTCAGCCCGTCGATATCATAATCGCCGTATATCGTGATCCGCTGCTGCTTGTCCCTGGCCACGATGAGCCGCTCGACAGCCTTTTCCATGTCCGGAAGCAGGAACGGATCATGCTTGCCGTCGTAGCTAGGGTTAAGGAACGCGTCGCGTTGGGCCTGTGTCTTGAGCCCGCGGGCGTTCAATATCTGTTCGAATAAGGCATGAGCGGTCATGCTCTTATTTTCTCATATCAGACAGGCTGGATGTCTGTGGCGCCGCGCTTGGTCCGTGCGGTCTGGTGCTGCTGACTCTTGATGACGATGCTCTGGAGTTCCTTGAAGATCGGGAACTGCTTGTTGGTCGAATAGATCTTAGTGTTGCCCTGCTTCTCGCTGGTCAGAAAACCGACCTTTTCAAGGCGCTTCAGTTCGCGTTGTATGTTACCCGGATCCTCTTTTATCAGCTTGGCGAGGCCGCGGACATGGGTGTGGAAATCAGGATACTTTGCATACACCACTACGATTTTCCGGCGCACACGACTAGTGATAAAAACGTCTAACATACTCTCCTAACCAGCTTGTGTATTACTTAGAATTGTTGGGTTTACTTCTTTTATCGTAGCACAATCTTACAACGATGTTCAAGCCCGACTTACGTCGTTGTTCGTAAATTTTGTCAGAATTTACTTCTGCAAAATTCGTATAACTTTGGAAAACGAGCAGCGAGCAAAACGAGCGATGAGAAAAACCGAAGGTTTTGTCTCATCAGCGCTAGCGCCAATTCAGCACGATCTGGTTGATCTTGGCGACGGTCTCTTCGTGGCTCGGGATCACATTGTCAGTGTAATAATGATCCGTTCCCATGAAATTCTCCTTCACGTCTAGGATATGGATCTCATCCGCAGTCATATGCAGCTTGTCGACGGCCGGTATGGACGCGACCGGCGTCGCCACGACGACCCGTTGTGTCCGCACCGGTTTCAAAAAATCCATCGCGACATCGATCGAGGCGCCGTTATCCAGCCCGTCGGCCACCAGGATGACGGTGCGGTCGAGCAGCATGGTCTTATCGATAAGTCCGCCGTCACCGAGCAGCCGGTTGATGTTCTGGAAGGCCTCACGTTTCTTCTCATCGAGGTAGCCGTGGAACTCACTGGCATACTCTTCGATCTCTCCGGCGCTGAACATGCCGTTGTACGTGAACCCGCCGTTCTCTGACACGCCGCCGAAGCTCAGTGATTCACCAGGCACCTGGATATCTTCGATGAGTAACAGTGTCAGGACGCAGTGCAGGGCGGCGGCGACTTCCTCGCCCACCAGCACGGCTCCGTCGGACAGTGCGACCACGGCACAGTTCTCATACCGGTACTTGTCCAGCAGCAGCGCGGCCAGTCGAGTACCCGCCTGCGCACGTGATTCGAAATACATAAGCTGATTATACCAGTAGAGACGTCCGTCCCCAGCCCATGGATTATAATCATACCCATGTACTACTACGAGGTGGCACCGACCGTCATCGTCCGCGCTGGCTCGGACACGTTCACCTACGCGTCGGAAGAGACGTTAGGAATCGGTCGGATCGTCCGCGTCAGCGTCGGCAGGAAACTGTTGAACGGTATCGTCATGAAGAAGGTCCCAAAGCCTGCCTATGAAGTCAAGCCGATCGAAGCCGTGCTGGAGACAAGGGCGCTTCCATCCGCCCACATCGCCTTGGCCATCTGGCTCAGTACCTACTATGTGACGCCTTTGGCCGTGGTCCTTCAGACACTGTTGCCTGCCGGACTACACAAGAACCGTCGTGTCGTCGCTCGATCCTTAGCCGTGACTACCCGCGAACGAACAAATTATGTACTCAACTCGCAGCAAGCTGATGCGGTCGAAAAAATCGACAACGCTTCTCCTGGCACCGCCCTGCTCCACGGCATCACAGGTTCCGGAAAGACGGCCGTTTACATAGAGCTGGCTAGGCGGATGCTCGTGCGCGGCAGGTCGGTCGTCATACTCGTACCGGAAATAGCCCTTACTTCACAGGTCGTGGCCGAATTCTCGCAGCATTTCGCCGACATCCTACTCACCCATTCCCGGCAGACGGAAGCTGAACGACATGCGGTATGGCGTGACGCGTTAGGGTCCGATACGCCGCGTGTCGTCATCGGTCCCCGCTCGGCATTGTTTCTGCCGGTACCTGCTATCGGCCTGATCGTCATCGATGAGGCGCACGAACCTACTTATAAGCAGGAGCAATCGCCTCGTTACCACGCCCTACGCGCCGCCAATTTCCTGGCCGGACAGTCGGAAGCGAAGCTCATCTTGGGCAGCGCTACTCCTTCCGCCGTCGATTACTATCTGGCGCAGGCCTCAGGCCGTCCGATCGTCCGTCTTGACCGCCTGGCCGTCCCATCGGCCCATAAGCCGACCATCCAGCTGATCGATATGACCAAGCGCACCCATTTCAAGCGACATCGCTTCTTATCCGATGCCGTACTGAGCCGCATCGAACAAGATACCGCATCAGGCAAGCAGGTATTGCTGTTTCATAACCGACGCGGCTCGGCGCCGACGACGCTCTGCGAGAACTGCGGCTGGCAAGCCGGTTGCCCGCGTTGTTTCGTGCCGCTCACCCTGCATGGCGATGCCCATGAGCTCCGATGCCATATCTGCAATTTCAATACGAAGGTGCCGACCAGCTGCCCTGAGTGCGGCCACGCCGCCATCATCCATAAAGGCATCGGCACGAAGCTCATAGAGACCGAACTGCAGAGATTGTTCCCGAAGCTGAACGTCGTCCGATTCGACGGCGACAGCGGGTCGGAAGATACGGTAGAGAAGCGTTATAAGGAACTCTATGACGGTTCGATCGACGTCATCATCGGCACGCAGGTCATCGCCAAAGGCCTCGACCTGCCCAGGCTCCATACCGTGGCCGTCGTCCAGGCCGATGCCGGACTGAGCCTGCCTGATTACGCATCGGCCGAGCGGACGTTCCAGCTGCTGGCGCAGGTGGTCGGACGCGTCGGCCGGTCATCGCACGATACCAATGTCATCGTGCAGAGCTATCAACCGGCCCATCCCGTCATCACGCTCGGTCTCGCCCAGGATTACGCGCGGTTCTACGAGCTGGTACTCGAGCAGCGCCGCCGCGGCCACTTCCCGCCGTTCACGTACCTCATGAAGCTGCAGTGCTCGTATAAGACGGAGGCGGCAGCGATCCGCACCGCCAAGAGCCTTGCCGAATCCTTGCGGTCACGGCTCCCCGCCGATGTCCAGATACTCGGCCCTACACCGGCTTTCTACGAACGGGCCGGGGGCAATTACCGATGGCAGCTGGTGCTCAAATCCCCGAAGCGTTCGCTGCTGACCGACGCCCTGTCCTTGTTGCCGCCGAGGAACTGGCAGTTCGAGCTCGACCCGATCAGCCTGCTTTGACCATGCTAAAATAACGACATGAGAAAAGCACGAGTGGTTTCACCATCGTCGAGCTTCTGATAGTCATCGTCGTCATCGCCATATTGGCAGTCATCGTCATCGTCGCGTTCAACGGGGTCCGCGCACGCGCCCTGGACTCCGAAAGACACGTCGAGATACGTACCATCCGTACGGCGTTGGAAAACTTCAACACGCAGAACGGTTACTATCCCGGGGTCAACGACGCGGGAGGATCGAACGGTGTCACCACGCTCGGATTGACGATAGAACAGCTGTCCGCCCCTGATGCGCCTGGTCTTGGTATGTCCGCGGGGTATGCGAACCAGCATTTCAGCACCCGCTATAAGTACATCGCGTTTCCGAACGCCAATGGTACGGGCTTCCTTTGCAACGACAGTCCCTGCAAGGCGTACCTCCTGGGGTATTGGGCGGTTGGTGAGGATAAGGATATCGAGTACAAAAGTTTTTAGGCCAGCAGGTCCAGGATGGCTTCCGTATCTGTTACAATGGTGACTAATGAAGAAGGAAGACATCATAACGCTGCCGGACGCGCGCCTGAGAACCAAGTCGACGCGCGTGCCGGTGCCGGATGATTCGACCGCGAAACTGGTGAACGACATGACGTCGGCCGCGCTCGACTGGGAAGATTCCCGCCCGCACGAGATATCGGCAGCGTTGGCCGCCGTCCAGATCGGTAAGCTCGAACGTGTCGTCATCGTGCGGAGCGATTTCGAAGACAAAGGTAACCGTGACTTCACGGTACTCATCAATCCGCACATCGCCAAGTACGAGGGTGACGTCGTGGCTGATTACGAAGGTTGCCTGAGTATCAGGAGCGTATATGGCAAGGTCCCCCGCCACACCAAGATCCGGGTCCGCGCACTTGATCACATGGGTCGGGAAATCAGCTTCAGGGCCGAAGGCTTCCTGGCGCGTGTCATCCAGCACGAGATCGACCATACCAACGGCATCGTCTTCATCGACCACATCAAGGATCAGACGGACGCTTTCTTCACGCTCGACGAAGGCGGTGAGCTCCAGCCGCTCGATTACGACGCACATATCAAGGATAAGGCCGAGCTCTGGACCGAAAGTGACTGACGCCAGGCGTATCATCTTCTTCGGTAACGAGCGCCTCGTCAGCGGTCTCGACCATACCGAGACGCCTATCCTGGAAGCGCTGATCGCCTCCGAATACGACGTCGTCGCGGTCGTCGCCAATGATGCCGGCACGAAGTCGCGTCGGGAAAGACCGCTTGAAGTCGCCGTCCTGGCGGAGGCGAACGGCATTCCGGTCCACACGCCGCATAGCCCGATGGACATCTTTGATACGCTGGCTTCTTACGATGCCGATGCCGGCGTACTTGCCGCCTACGGCCGCATCGTCCCGCAGAAGCTCATCGACCTGTTTCCGTTCGGCATCGTCAACATCCACCCTAGCCTGTTGCCGAGATATAGGGGTCCCAGCCCCATCGAATCTGCCATCGCGAACGGTGACGAGTCGACCGGCGTCTCTATCATGAGTCTGGCCGCGAAGATGGATGCAGGCCCTGTCTACCATCAGGTCGAGTTCAACCTGCCGAACTACGAGACCGCTCCGCACCTCAGTCAGAAGTTGGCCACGCTTGCCGCATCCGAGCTGCTGGCTACGCTGCCGAAGATATTCAGCCGCGAGCTGACACCTGCCCCGCAGGACGACTCACAAGCCACCTACTGCAGGCTCATCACCAAAGCTGACGGCCAGCTCGACCCGGCCACGCAGACCGCCGACCAGGCCGAGCGTCTGGTACGTGCTTATAAGGCATTCCCCAAGACCCGGCTAAGCGTCGCCGGCCATGACGTCATCGTGCTGGAAGCGCACACCGACTCCAATCAAGGAACGCCGCTGGATACGGCGTTCAAGGATGGTCGCTACTTGTGCATCGACCGGCTGGTCGCGCCGAGCGGCCGGACCATGGACGCCGAAGCGTTCGTCAAAGGCTATCTGAAATAATTACTCAACGGGCGGGGAAATCCGGCTGCTCACCGGGGGTTCCGGACGGTTGGGCGCCGCTGTTCTGCGGGAAGTCCGGCAGCTCTGACGGCTGCGGCTGGGATTGCTGCTGCGTATTGGCATCGCTCATGCCGCCGAGGATAGCGTCTCGGTTGCTGGTGATCTCGCGCTTCAGTTCCTCGAGCACTTCGGCGACCACCTGGCGGTAGTCAGGTCGGTTGACCTCCAGCCACTTGGTGGCCGTGTATTCCGCTACCAGCCGCGGGTCGTTCGCTTCGAGACCTGTCGCCTGCTGCAGCTTGGCGAAGGCTTCCTCGGTGTGATAGGTCGGCGCGTGCTCGGAAAGCCATGATTGGATCTTTTCCTGGTCGCGGTCGATGATCTTCTCGAATTCCTCCAGTTGGGAATCCGAAAGCCCGTCGGACAGCCGCGTGCCGACGCGCAGCTCGAGCTCGCTGTATATGTGTTGCAGGAACGGCTTCTTCTGCTCTTCCGGCAGGCCGTCCAGGCCGATGTCTTTTAGGAATTGTTCGTCGAGTCGAAACATGGGTTCTTCACCTTATATTGGTACTCGTTCCATTGTATCAGAGAGATTTGGCATATCATACTGTGTGATCTTACGAGGTTAGTTCGTAAGAGCATAGACGTTCAGGTATCCGTTCCCGGACCGAGCTATAGGAAGCCTCGGTCCGGGAACGGCGCGGGTCACTTGCCGCCGCGGTGGCTCTCGAGCACGGACACGCGGTCCTCGAGCTCGGACATCCGGTGCTTGAGGCGGGCGTTGCTCTGCTCCAGCCGGTTGTTGTCCTGCTCCAGCTCGTTGTTCTGCTTCCTCACCGAGAAGACGTCGTCCTTGCGCTCCTCACGCTCGGTGTCGATGGCGTCCTTGTTCTCGCGCAGCTGGCCGGTGATGCCCGGCTGCTCACGGTCGAGCGGCGGTGAGGCCCCGAGGATGTCGCTGTTGGCGAGCAGGATGGCCAGCCCGAGCGCCGTGACGGCACCGAGCATGGCCAGCCAGCGACCGCCTCCGTTGACGAGTCCCCAGATGATGCCGATCACGCCGGCGAGGAACGCCAGCCAGAACAGCGTCGGGATCTCGTCGAACCACGGGTCCCAGATGGTCAGGTTGTAGATGACCCAGGCCATCAGCAGCATGCCGAGGGCCCGTCCGACGAAGATCATCACCGCGACGCTGACGAGCAACACGATGATGAACCAGAACAGTGGCCACGCGAGGTGGAACCACAGGAAGTCGTGCATGACGGCTCCTCTCCTTGTCAGTGGATGACGGTCGGCCCGTTGAGACGGGCCCTGGACTTGGCGCCCTCGAATGCGCCGGCGATGCGGCCGGTCCAGGACCGGTCACGCTTGCCCTGCACCTCCCAGAACGTGTTCTCCATGGAGACGTAGCTGCCGCCGTCGTGGGCGGCCGCGTTCAGGGCGGCGGCGAGGGCCTGGTGGACGTTGCCCCCACCCACCAGAACCGTGTGGAACTGGTGCTTGGCGGACAGGCGCTTGTCGTTGTCCTGGCACTCCTTGTCGAGCGCGGCCTCGAGGGCCGGGGTGAAGTTCTTCATAGCCGTTGTCTCCTTCCGATGGGACATTGTTGGGTTGGTCTCGCCGGTGGCCACACGACGAGACGATACCGTCCGGGCGAGCGGACGGCACGGTTTCGTCGTGTGGGACTATGATGAACAAAAAAATCTATGCTCTTACGTGTCTGCGCGTTACGTATAAGCGCAGCCACCGGAGCAGGCGTTGCCTGCGGCCGTGGCTACGCTTAAAGCATACGCACGCATAAGAACACATAGGATGATATGCGTATATGTGAATGAACGTCACGAACAGATGCCCGTAACTGCATTATATTAGCATAAAAGTGTTAAAAAGTCAATAATGTCAGGTATTGTTCTCTGATACGACCTCGATATTGGTCGGTACCGACGGTGCGTCGGGAGTAGCCGATTGCGGTTCGGATTCGTCGGACTTGGACTGGATCTCGAAATCGACGTCACCCAGTAGATCAAGATAGGCACGGAGCTTGTCGCCGCTGTCGTTCATGTCCTGTGCCGCCTCATATGCCTTCTGGTAATACTGCAGTTCTCCGCGGGACTGCGCCAGCCGGGAGTATAAGTCGAAGCGCTCGGTCGCCTCTAGCGAACCGGAGTCGATGAGCGGGACGATGCCGCCGAGCAGCTGCTCGCGTAGCGCCGTCAATGATTGTATCTGATCGTCGTTCACTCACCCACCCCTTACACGTCTATGCTTGTTAGCCTCAGTCTACACCATCACCGCGCGCTTTGGAAGCGGCTGCTTCTTCGCACCGGGCTTCGTCTCGTTATAGAGCGCACGACGCACACGGTTGCCGAACGGATCGAACCGGCCGCGGCCGTCGCGCATCAGGCGGTTGATGAAGAACGTGCGCCCGGCCGGGGTCAGTTCGAACTTGAGTCCCCTGCCCTGCGTACTGATACGATAATAACGCGGGTCTGAGAACTGGAACGCCAGGCCGGCGACGATCTGACGGCGGTTAAGGAACCTGTCCGATATCGCGACGCTGATGTCCTGTTCGACGCGGCTGATCAACCTGTCGCGACCTTCGTCGCTCCGCAGGTCGTCCTTGTTGTCGCCGCCCAGACCTTCCGTGCGGGTCGTATTGTCCCAATCGCCCCATGCGTCGTGGATGGCGACATCGTTCACGTAGGCCCGCTCCAGACGCTCCGGTGCGGTATCTATGGTCGCTCCGACGACGTGGCGGTGGTACGAGAAGTCATCGGTCTGCAGC
>ERZ761597.218-NODE-218-length-10469-cov-4.728731_pt1 | contig 10469 bp, 10 predicted proteins | sample MGYA00433093_ERZ761597 | MGnify/ENA primary metagenome ERZ761597 (study PRJEB28899, sample SAMN03785557) | bioreactor sludge metagenome | biome: EBPR Sludge; feature: EBPR Bioreactor; material: 0.22µm filtered reactor supernatant | place: Saint Lucia: Queensland... | reverse complement strand
GTGTCCGGAATGAAGTCCGCTGGCGCTCGGATACGGAAACATGCCCGAGACATATATCTTACGTTTCGCGGCATCCTCGGTCACTTCGTAACGTGACTCGTTTTCCCATACGACCTGCCATTTGGGCTCTATCTCGGCCGGGTTATATCGCTTCATACAGGTAACAGTATACACCGAAGGTGCTCACCCCTGAAACGACCGACCGGTCAGAACTTTGAGAAGTAGGCGTTCTTCGTGGCGATCCAGCGGGGCGACTGGCGTACCAGCTTATGGTCGTCCGCGGTCGAATGGAGCAGCAGCTTGATGGCTTCCTCGGCATAGATATCGCCTTGTGAGCCCTTCGCCAGGACGGCGGCCTCTTCTTCCAGCACGCTTCGTACGAACGCCCCGGCATCGATGGCCGACATGAACGACCTGACCTGGCAGCCGCGAGCCTTGGCGGCCGGTGCCAGATATTTCTCGGCTTCCGACCCGATGGTGACGACCCAGGCAAGCAGGCTCGGATCGCAAAGATGCCCCAGTGTCTCGTGTTCCTTCGCCGAGCTCTCACCCAGTTCGTTCATACTTCCCAGTATGGCGATGCGTTGCGGTGCCTGGATACCATACAGCGTCTGAAGGGCGGCTTCGGCCGAAGCGGGACTCGAGTTATACGTATCGTCGATCAGCATGGACTTGCTTATGCCGCGGAGCAGGTTCATGCGGCCTGGCACCGGTACGATATTCTCGACACCGGCCACGATGTCGTGCGGACCCATTCCCAGTTTCACGGCGACGGCCACGGCGGCGATGATCGGACGGAGGCTGTGCTCGCCGATGACACGGATATCGGCAGGGTAGGTCTCGGCGAAACCGGACATCACCAGCCAGCCTTCATAGCCATGTGCCGGATCGAAATCCTTCACTTCGATACGGAATTCCGCAGCGGCGGTAGTGCCGTACGTATCGATGTTCTGGTTGGTCAGGAAATCGGCGAACCGGCCATCGATGTCATCACGGTTTATGATTGCCAGCTCACTGAAATTGGCAAGAGCGAGTTCTTCCTGCGCCACCGTTTCGATCGATCCGAAGAATTCCATGTGCTCCGGAGTGACGGCCGTCACTACGCCTACATCCGGGCGCAGATAGCTTCCGAAATGGGCGATCTCGCCCGGACGATCGGTCCCGAGCTCCTGCACGATGACGTCGACATCCGTCGGGGCATTGATGCGTTTCCTGGCTGCCGCGAAGACGCGCAGCCATGCGAAGATATTGTGAACGTTCTCGGGGTACTCGATGCCGAGCATGCCGAGCGGCGCGCTCATGTGGGTGTTATGGTTACCTTCGAGCATCCGCACGCGAAGCTTCTTCGAAAGCACCGTCGCGATCGCCGTCTTAGTACTCGTCTTACCGACGCTGCCTGCGACGGCGACCAGCTTTACATCCGGATGTTTCTTGAAGTAGCGTCGGACATAATTTTCGAGCCGTTTCTGAATGAAAGATTTAAACATAATCCTCATTCATAATACTTGATTTGGATGACACGGGGAACCGACTGGTTATTAGAATAGGAACCGGCGCAGCACGTAACCCGAGATGACGACGAGAAGCAACGATGCGGCCATCAGCGGAATGTTCAGTTTCGGGCGAGCGTCGATGTAGGATTGTTGCGTCGGGATGTCGGACTTGACGTCGTCGGTGCCAAGCACGCCGGTGGTGTCAGCGGCCGCCTGCTGGACTTCCGCCTGACTCGTTGCCGCGCCCGGATCGACTACCCTCAGACGGTTGACCGACCTTGAGGTGCGAGCTTCGCTCGGGATGAACCTGATGACCTCCGGGTTGCCCGAGCCGGTCGAAACCGGCTGGTTACCGGCTTCGGTATCGACGCCGAAGCTGCCGTGCCAATTACCGAAGACGTTGATGAACAGGACGCCGAACCACCCCGTCAGTCCCAGTGAGCTGTTCGATATGTTGGCGATGTTGGCGCTGGCGGTGGCATTACCTGTGCGGGCGTTGCCGGCCTGGGTGTTGTTCGTGACCGCCGCGTTACCCGAGCGCGATGTCAGCTTGACGTTATTGGTGATGGCGGTATCGTTGTCGGCATCTATGACTAGGTTCGGTTGCAGATCGTTCTTCTCGACATCGTTGCCAATCGCAGCCGCGGTTGCACCTTCCGGTGCGTCGACGATGACACCGACCCATGTTCCCAGCACGTTGACGAATACCAGCAGACTGTTCGCGGCGACGATGTCATGGCCGGAAAGGTTGAATATGACGAGATTCGTGTTGGCGTCGCCTGTCGTCGCACTGCCGCCGTTGGTATTGCCATCCACCAATGCGGCACCGCTTTCCGCGGCCAATGATACGTTGTTCACGATCTCCTGGGTATCACGCGAATTCACTACCGTTGAACCGCCGCCGGTACTGGAGCCTTTGTTACTTGCCAGCATCTGAGGGATGAAGTCAGGCGCGATCAGGATGTCGCCGTTCAGATTACCATAAATGTTGATAGTCCCCATGAAGGACTGATTGGCGGCGACCATGGAGTTGACCAGGTTGACGATATCGAGGATGGTATCGGCGTTACCTGTCGTCGCGTCGCCTGCCTTGGTGTTAGAGCTCACGTTGGCATTACCGCTCTGTGCTGCCAGGTCGACATCGTTCGAGACGGATGTCTTGTTATGCGAAGAGATCGAGGTATTGCCGTTGTTGGCTGCATTGGCTTCGAGCATGGCTTTGAGCAGCATCGGCTGCAACATGATATCGCCGTTGACATCGCCCATGATGTCGGTCACGAACGTGGCAGCTTCCTTGTTGTTGGCATTCGTCATGCTGGAATTGACGTTATTCACTATCGTGGCGGCGGCGGATGCATTCCCTGTGGCGGCACCGCCCGCGGTGTTGTTGCCGGTGACGTTCGCATCGCCCGTCTTGGCGATCGAATCAAGTGCGTTCGCAAGGTCGACCTTCGTCTCGGACTTCGAGGTGCTGTCCTTCGAGTTCTGTGCCGGCGCGACGGCCGGAGCCTCTTTAGGCTTGGCAGGGACATAGGTGTTGCTGGCTGGATCGTATTCCCATTTGCTAGTGTTCCAGCGACCGGTCGAGGCGTCGTAGCTGTACGTCTCGGGCTCTTCGGCAGGTTCATCAGACGGGGCTGGCTCCGAAGCCGGTTGTTCTGAAGGCGCGGGGTCGGCGGGGGTTTCGGCCTGCGTTGCCTCGGCGGGGACGGGTTCTTCCGCATACACGGATATCGGATAGAATGACGCCAATACGAGACAGGCTACATATATGATGGAAGATTTGAGCCGACGGGTGGAATGCATATACATAACCTTTCTTATACAGACGTTTCTGAGAATTCGGGCCGGACTTCCGGGGAGGACGTGGGTGTTCGTCCTCCCTGAAGATCCTTCGCTTATCGCTGACTAGTTACTGACAGTAACTGAGGTATTCGATGAGCTGGTGTTGGAAGCGCTGCCGCTGGTGGCAGAACCGCCGTTGGTGTTACCGCTGACATTGGCAGAACCGGTCGATGAAGACTGGCTGTTGCTGTTCGTGACGGTAACGTTATTGTTGTTCTGCACCTGGTAGTTGCTTGACCAGTTGTTCGTGACCTGGTTGTTAGAGCTTGGGCCCGTCGTGTTGATAGTGCCTGAGCTGCTGCCATCCCACATAGCTGCTGCGCCACCGCCGGCAGAACCGTTCATAACGGATACGGACGTGCTGGTAGAATTGGCGTTAGAAGCCATACCGCTGCCTGCGCCGCCGCCGTTAGTGTTGCCGCTTACGTTAGCAGAACCGGATGATGCGCCCTGACCGTTGCTGTTCGAGACGCCGAGACTGTTGTTATTGGTCTGTTGGACGTTCGACGAAGCATTGTTCTGGACCTGGTTGTTCGAGTTAGGACCTGTCGTACCGATGGTTCCCGACGTCGCGCCGGCGAAACCCGCCATACCGACGACGAGACCCAATGATGCGACACCCGTAGTAATTGTTGTTCGGATCTTTTTCATTTTCTATCCCCTCCATTTAAGGTTAAGTTGGTTATTCGGGTGTTCGCCCGATTCCTGGGCACGTCGTGCATGCCTAGGAATCGTGCGACCACTCACCTGCTGGTTGAGGATGAGCTGCTGCGGTTGATTGATGACGAGCTAGAGTGGACGTTCATATTGACGGATGAGTTGGAATTCGAAGAACTTGACGAGGACGACGTTGATTCCAATTTAATATCGATGGCTGTGCTGCCATCGATGTTCGTCGTATAGGTTTCCTGCTTCGTCGTCTGGTTTCCGTTTTGATCCTGCTGGGTTGCGGTATAGCTTCGTGTCTGTGTCTGTCCGTCTGGTGATTCCGTGTATGACTCTGACTGTGATTGTTTGTCCGTTGAAGTCGCATCTTCTGCGTCGGATACTGAATCCGATACGACGGCATGTGACTGGGAAGATGATGAACCGGTATTCGAGTTGCGGACATCGGATGATTGATGAGACTGATACGCGCTGGCGGTAGTCGCGACCGCTAGGATGACGACAGACGACAGTCCCCCGACGACGATATGTCCCCTGGTGAACGCTCCACTCTTGTCTGATTCGCCCCATGGCATATTCAGTCGCATGCTACCCTCCGTACCCCACAATTAGTCTCGCAGTGAGTATTCTCACTATATTCCTCTGCTAATAGGTACGTATGTGAAAAAAATCACATAAAACTGAAATTGCACTTGGGGCGAGACTATGAGATATTATTCGCCTTGGCTGAAACTGTGATTCGAGGACGGAAACATCGGTGCCAATATAAGAAGTAGCGGCATGAAAGGCAGGCAGGCCGCGACATCGAACTTTTGACCGATGCTCATGTGGTTATCTGATAGGAAACGTATGCCCGTAAGGGATGCTACGGCAGCCCACAGTGATACGAATAACTCCAGCCCTGAACCATCTATGGCGGCTACGGTCAGTATCGTCGCGGTTACAAGCAGGAGTATATACGGCACCCATCGTATCGCCATACGGAGACGCGTGGACGGTCGCGTAGTATCGTTCCGCGAACGTTGCCTGATGCTCGCTAGGAATCTTTTCTTCGTCATCACACGACCGGTTGGCATCGGCGGTATTCTGTCCTTCGCTTTCGTGAACGGTATGGCAAGACGTGCAGCCGAGCCTTTAATAAGTCCCACGACACCGCTCAGACCGCGTTGATATCCAACGGCCGTCATGGTTTCCTCGCCCGATATCGCGGCCAGGCGCACGGCACGATCCAGCATATGCATGCTTGATGCCGTGCCCGATTCGAGGGTGATTATAATATCGCCTTTCTTACTCTTACGGTACGCGCTTTTTAAGGCGGCTGCGGTCGTTGAGGGGCGCCGCTTTACATGATAGACGGCGTCAGGCAGCGCGGATGTCCGCAGGATAGCACGGTTCTTTGAAACATTGTCATTGCCCGACCGATCCACCGCTACGACATCTAATCCCTCGCACTTCGATTCGAGGCGCTCGATATCGCGGAGCGTCACCTCCAGCCGATCACGGACGAAAACGATGACGGTGACCGATGGCCGCGGCGAGTCAGACGGCTGCGCACGGAGCGCCCGAAGCTCCCGCAGCGCACTCCAAACCGATACGCCTGCGGCGATCAGCACGAAAAGCCACGGAATCGCCGGTGCCAGCATTCGCAGTTCCGTCATACGCTCTTTACCTCGACGTAACTGAAGCTGTAAAGCGCGCGATACCTATCCCAGGGTCCGCTGCAGGTCTGCATTACCAACGTCGGCGGTCCTGTCTCGGTAAATACGGATGTGTCAGTCGGGACGACTTCGCGCACGGATGCGAACCTGTAGGTGAAGACCTTCGCGGTATCCGTATATACATAGGCGATGCTCGAAGACGACGCCCGCGCCAGCGGTTCGAACATGTTCGGGCGGGCGTGCCCATACAGAAGCGTCGTACCCTTCTGGTCGTTGGCGGGTACCGATGCGAGCGCGAAGTATGCCGCACCGTCGCTGATAGTCCATGTCTGTGAATCAACGTCGAACGAACCATCTGCCACGTTCACGTCGATACCGACGTCGGGTACCGTTATCCTGACCGGCTTTCCGACGATCGGTGTTGGTGCACCTGGCTTCACAGGGCTGACGGCGAACGTCGTAGCCTGCACAGAATCGAAACGGGGCATGTCCAGTACCTGGAACATGCCCCATGTCATGATATTGCAGACCAATACGACGGCGTAGAATCCTATCCTGTCGTATGCTCGCCGCATATGCCCTACTTGCGTGCTTGCAGGAATGCGTAACCGCGGATGGCCGCTGCGGCAGCAGCTGCTACCAACGCGATACCCGCGAATATACCGGCGATGTTCATGCTGCCGGTGTTAGCCAGCACGGTCGGCTTGCCTTCGACGGCACCCATACCGTTACCGGTCGGCTCCGGCGTGACGGTCGGGGGTACGGTTACCACCGCAGTACATGTCTCGTTTTGAGCACCTGGGTTGCTGACGGTTACTGTAACCGTTTCGTTGTTTGAGTTCGTAGCTGAACCGGTTTGTGCGCCACCGCCGTTCGTGTTACCGCTATTGTTGGCGTTGCCGCTGACCGACACCTGCTGGTTTGTCTGGTCGATAGTGACTGTATTGTTGTTAGTAACGGTGCATGTATATGTCGTCGTCGACACGCACTGGTTGTTCGAGTCGGGCCCGGTGTATCCGACGGCGCAGGTGCTGGCGGCCGATACCGGCATAGCGATACCGACTGGTACTACCACCATAGCTACGGTTGCTAAAAGTTGCTTCAGCTTAGTCATATAATTTCCTCCTGATTATGATGAATGACTTGTAGATCCCGCACGTGTGTATCTTAGTTGTCTCTCATCATAAGGTGGTCAGAACTATTTGTAAACCATAAGTAGCTTATAAAGTCAATGGTGCTTATGCTTTGGAACGATAGTTACCGAGCCTGGTCAGAAGGATACCGGCCGACACGGTGAAGAGCATGATGAAGAACGATGTCAACAGCACCGACCCGTAGCCGCCGTCCTGAGGGTTCAGGAAGGGATACGGGTACCAACCGACCATCGCGCCCCGCACGAGCGAATACATGACATATATAAGCGGGAAAGCCAGCCATATGATACTTCGCCCGAGTCCGATTGCCGACGCCGGCGGGTCGACGATCCAATCGATGAGTAGGACGATCGGCATGATGTAGTGCAATACCGTGTTATCCCACGGCACAGCCGTCAGTAATCGCGGGTCAAGGTTCGAGAGCAACACCGCGAACACGACACCGGTCATGACCATGTATAGGGTCGCTGCACCGCGGAGCATGTCAAGCCGCCGTGACGCACGACCTTTGTATATGAACACGGCACCCATTATCAGCATCATCGCCGCGAAAAGGTTGGAAAGTACCGTGAAGAAACTGAAGAAGTTCGCCGGATTGAAGGTTCCGCGTTCGACCAAGGTGACTATTTCAATGATGATGGAACTTAGCCCTAGCAAGGCGAACGCTACCTTGCTTCCAGCCAGTACGAGACGCTTATGTTTCATGTTGGTAGTATACGCCCTGTATACCGGTTGATAAACTCCCCTTCCTTCCGTATAATCATTCTCTGTAACGACCTGCGGGTTTAGCTCAGTTGTTAGAGCGCTTCCTTGCCATGGAAGAGGCCAGGAGTTAGAGTCTCCTAACCCGCACCACGAACGAAATCATTGGCAACAACGAACCCTTCCCAGGGTTCGTTTAGTTTTATAGCCACAGTTGACCCCTTACGGAAGCCCTTTTCGCCTGGTGTAATTGTAAAATTAGAGAAGAAAATTCTAAGTAACGCATCCATCTCCCTCATATCACGAATTTTACTAAGTACAACGGGGGTCGTTTCTAAAAGTTTAAGATATTCTTCAAATGTCGGAATAGCGTTCTTAATGTTGTCGCGTTGTCTTAGGGCTTTGCTATATTCCTTCTTGATCTTATCTATCTCTTTGCGGTATGCATCAAGATCGTAATGCTCCATAGCTTTCGGGTTTTTCAAAATGAGGTCTTTAGTTTGCTCGTAAGCCCTCTCTTTGTTTGCAATTAGTGTCTTAGAGCGATTGATAGCACTATCAAACACTACTGATTTTCGCTTAGCCTCTTTGTCAGCCTCTTTAACGAAGTGAGCATAGTTGTCCTTAGTGATGAATAGATAATCTTGGAAGAATTGTTGCGCGGCATCAATGACCAGCCCAGCGCGAGCGGAGCTGCCTTCTGCATCGCATCCCTCAGTTTCGCACTTGTAATAGTAACGAGACTGAATGATGTCACCAGTCTCTTTATCCTTTTTATCAATAAGCATTGAGGTAAGAGATTTATGACAAGCGCCACAGTAAACCTTACCTCTCAGAAGGTCTGCTCGTATATTGCCGCCCCTAGGTCTGCTGATCGCCAATATCTTTGCGGATTTAAGACTATCTACTTTATTGATTTTCAAAAAATCATCAACTGATATCATAGTCTCAAAATCGTAGGCATCAACTAGATCGGTAAAGTTCTTGCCCCACTTATGAACGCCAGCGTAATGAGGATCGCGAATTAGCTTAGATACATCGTCCTTATCCCACTTGTGCGGCTCATACTCGCCAGCAGGGCGCTTCTGGACCGTATAGTCCTGTTCATTGATCCACTCTCGGATCTCTTTCTGAGATTTACCATCAACCGCCATCTCAAACATATGCTTAACTTTGGTAAAGTTGCGAGGGTCAGGCTGGAAGGTACGGTTGATGTCTACAACGTAGCCGTGTTTGAATTTACCAATAAATTCACCGTCTTCAATCGCTCGTTTATTGCCTCTATCTACACTTTCTGCGAGATGCTCAGAGTATTGTTTTGCCATAACAAAAGTAATCCCAAGAAGCATCTTGCCAGCAGGAGTGTTTTCAAAAGTGAAAGTAGGAAAGCGGAGGTCTTTTATTAAGCCCCTATCTACAAGATCAATAATCGCACCAGCCTCTTTCATATTGCGAGAAAGGCGGTCAGGATGCCAGGCAATCAATCCGTCTATATGACCATTCTCAATCTCGTTAACTAGTGCCTTAAACTGTTCGCGAGTATCGGCTACTTTTGCAGAGAAGCTTTCCTCGTATACCTTAATGACATTAAGCTCATTTGGTACGGCAACTTTCTCCATACACTCTTTAATCTGGTCTTCTATGGATGATGCTTGACGGTCTTCACTGGTTGTAGACTTACGGGCGTAAATAGCATAGTTAATAGCAGTAGTATCAATATCATTTGTATCAGATTGTCCTGCCTGGAGTATCTCTAAGAGTTTCTGGGTACTAGTAACCTCTGCCATACCCATAATTATATAATCCTTTGTAGAGTTTGAGCTGCTTTAGGCGTATGTCTATAAAATGATTTTTATTCCGTCTTTAAGGAGGTAAGGCTTAGGCTGTTCTTCAATTTGCGCATAAATTTTAAGCACACTAAGTAATGACACCATACCTAGTTCGGAATTATTTTGTATTAAAAAAACGGACATCTTGCGACCCCTTGAAGCGATACACTTCAGTTAGTCCGCTAAGTAAGTCCGTTTTTTGCCGAGACGTCCTCGTAATACCTACAGAGTTAATCCAATGTAAATGCCCCTGACTTTTTTAATGCGGTCCTGTCTCCGCGATGGATACACAATGAATTCGGATAGATTGTTAATGTAATTTCAGTTTAGCATATTGTTAACTGCTAGATTTGACGATTATGAGTTTAACGCTATCTCCATTTTGGGTAATATCTCCCACCAAGAATGCGTCAACAGACTGTCGGTCATCCGATTTATTTACGTCTAATGGTTCAAAGATTGCAGAGGCTTTGCCGTTAATATCCGTAAGTGCCTCATTTTCAAAATCAGCATCAACTGCATAACCTTTGGCTTTAAGTTCCTTGTAGGCTGCCAAACCTTCTTTGCCCTTATAGTCACTCACGTTAATCACGGGTAGCTCGGATGTATTATTGTCGGTAGTTTTCTGTGTACTTGGTCGGCTAGTCGTATTTGTAGTATTACTGCTTGATTGAGTTGCTGCACCAATTGCGCCAAGTACGACGACTACGATTACCCAGAACCACCATTTTTTGAATGTTGTTTTGTCTTTCATCGGACCTCCTTAATTATTACTAGTAGGTCCGTTCTATAAAAAAGGACGACCCACAGGTCGTCTAAAACCAGTACCAGCTTACGCCGAATACTTTTACGTGAGTCGTCCATTTTTGGGCATAAACACGCAAATTGCGATGATTGATACTGGTTTTAGACAATATTGATTATATAGTTTCTTCTATATACGCGCCAGAGGATCGTACAGTCTGAATAATTTGGTCATTTGAGACAGAGAGACAAAAATTCGGTACTGCCTATTTTTAGCAAAAAAGCTTGGTCATTTGACCCCCGAAAATTCGGCATTTATACAAGCGGAGTACCTATAACAGAGGTGAAAGGGCGACTACCCCCCCTATTGCTCCTCTT
>ERZ761597.217-NODE-217-length-10502-cov-5.225424_pt1 | contig 10502 bp, 15 predicted proteins | sample MGYA00433093_ERZ761597 | MGnify/ENA primary metagenome ERZ761597 (study PRJEB28899, sample SAMN03785557) | bioreactor sludge metagenome | biome: EBPR Sludge; feature: EBPR Bioreactor; material: 0.22µm filtered reactor supernatant | place: Saint Lucia: Queensland... | reverse complement strand
GACAGCCGATGAAAAGCAAGGGCAAGCCGCGCAACAAAGCATTCGACCAGATGAAAGGCTTCGTGCTGGTGGTGACGGTGGTGGTGATCGGGGTGATGTTTATACAGCGCGACAGCAGCCGCGCACCGGAGGGAACTGTGGACAATATTATCAGCCGTGATGTGTTCGACGACCTGAAGCGGGTGCAGATCGTATTCCGCACGGGGAACACGAAGGCGACCATCGAGGCGGATCTGAAGCGGGTGGCGTGCGCGGCGCTGGCCGACGTGCCGGCGGGGTATGACCTGCGGCTGGCGGGCAAGTTCACAAACGACATGACGCTGATGGAAGGGGTTATCCCGGCGGACAAACTGGCGACGCTGGACTGTACGCAGGCGATTGACTGGGGGGCACTGATGGGGGCGGATTATCTGGCGCTACCTTAACGGCCGTTAAGGTATGACTAGAATCACACGCGCCCAGTGGGGGACTGGGCGCGTGCTTCGGGAACGCAGGGGCAGTTATAGGTTACGGGCTGTCCGTGTCGTTATCGCGCAGGGACATCTTGTTCTGATGTTAGCAACCACATATAATCCGAAAAGTGAACGTTCATTCCATCATGGCGATGAAGTGTTTCTGATCGCCATTTCCACCATTTGCCATCTATATCAACACCCACATTCTCGATGATAGTTATGCCACCATCTGGGTGTTCACGATATCCAATTGTCTTTTGTGATGTTACTTTTAGAATAATGGGTAATGCTGAGTCTATCATTATGTTCTCTCTCCTTATTTCACATTTTGCAATACCCAGTTTGCTTATTGCACGTCCAGAGGGTCGGGATTGTCGCTGGGGATTTCACCGGGCAGCTCGCCGATGCGCTTGATCCAGCGCATGACCTCATGCGGCACCAATTGCCCCAGAATATCATCAATGTCATCGGGATCGACGCCCAGATCCTCGCCGAAATTATAAAACATGCTGCCGTCGAAGTCGGGGCGGGCCATGATGCTCAGCCCCGGCTCCCATTTTAGATCCTGCACCGAGATCCGCCAACCATTGCCCAGAATAATGTGCCAGCCCTGCTGGTCGCCGTCTTCGGCATAGCATTCTTCGAAGCGGGCGTTGACATACCGCTGGCCCAGCATGTAGGGCAGATCATTCAAAAACGACATCATTCCCATGATGAACCTCCCAACTTAACACCGAAGCGCAGTTCGAATTGTGCCGGCGAGAGCGTGGCATAGAATGCAGGGCAGTCGCTATTGAGACAATCGGTCTGGTGGTGCGGCGCGCGGCCGGGCATGAGCGCCGGCTGCACCCACTGGCGGCGGGTGTGCTGGCCGCAGCAGGGGCATAGCAGCCCCATTGTTATTTCGTGTCCGCGTTCGTTGGTAATGGTTCGCATTATTGCACCTCGCTGTCAGCGTAGTGCGGCACGTCGAAGGTTACGAACCCGGACAGCAGCGAGAGGGACAAGTCTTGATTCTGTCCCACATATTTTTCAGTGGTGGCGATGCTGCGGTGACGAAGCTGGGCGCGGATGGCATCCCACTCGGCACCGTTCTGGCGCAGCAGATAGGCGCACGTCCGGCGCAGATCGTGGGCGGCGACGCGGATGCCCAGCTTTTCACGGGTGCGGCGTTCGACGATCTGCAGCACGGCCCGCCCGCTGATGCCCTGCTCGACGGCATAATTGTGCAGCCCGGCGGGCAGCGGCTGACCACTGCGGAGGAGCGGCTGGAAGATGGGCGTGTCGTCGCTGAGCGGCTGACCACTGGCGGCGGCCCATGCGCTGCGCCATTTACTAATGAATAGATAGGCGTCATCGTCCATCGGCACCGGATCAAAGTTGTTTCGTTTGCCACGGACGCGGATCTCATAGCATTTGTCGCCGCGGCTGATATTGCCCATCGTAAGGCGGGCCAGTTCGGCGGCGCGCAGTCCGGTGCTGATGCCCAAGTAAAGCAGCGCCAGATCGCGCTGGCCGGTCAGCGTGTCGAGATCATCCTGAAACGATGACAGCAGCACATTCACCTGCGACATGCTGAGGCGGATGCCGTACTGTTCCAGTGCCGGGCGGTTCGACGTGCGGTCGGCGGCGGGATTCTTAACACCAGTAGCCAGCCGGAACTGGCGCTGGCACTGGGATATATAGAGGAAGTCGGCACCGCTTTCCATCGTGACCGGCTGCTCATCCAGCGCGCGCAGGAAGTGGCGCACGGCGGCCATGTAGCGGGTGACGGTGGTCGAGGCCAGCCCCAGCGTCTTACAATGGCCGATGTATGCGCCCGTGTTCTCTTTCGTTGGCAGCGTCATGGTGCTGAAGTCGAAGCTGTAGGCTTCGTCGCCACCGTGGACGACATCCGCACCCAGCCAGCGGCAATAGTCTGCCAAACTGCCCAGATAGGCGCGCATGGTGTGCCGCTCGTAACGGCTGCCGGGGAGACTTTCGACATGGGCGACTACCGATTGCAGGGCGGCTAGGGGGTCGAAGAACCGCAGCCAGTCGGTGTCTGTACGGTCAATACGGGGGGAATATGTTACAATCGCACTTGGAGGTGCAGTGACGTTAAGCTGCTGCTGCATCTTCTGTCCTTTCGGGTAATAGCTTTTCTCGGAAGTGAATGCCCGGTCAAAAGCGCCACTCTGATATAGTGGCGTTTTTGATTTTATTGTCGGGCTATTGCAACCTTATGCACTAACAATACTGCAAAATGTTGCAATGGTCAACTATGCAAAAACGAAATTAAGGTTAAGAAAGGTTAGAAAATCGTTGCGGGGGCTTGCAATATTTCAAGATTGTGCGGTATATTGGTGATTGTTAGATATTAGGAGCAACGAACATGACCAAAAGGTTCATAATCAGATTGAAAGAACCGCACGAAAGGTCAGGCTTGACGATTTACGCTGTTGCAAAACGAGCCAACGTTGCATTCAACACGGTGAAGAAATACGTCACAGCTGATGTTGAATCAATGTATTTGCCGAATCACGTGATCCAAATTTGCGATGCGCTTGGCGTCGATTGGCACGATCCCGCGATTGTTGAAATAGTTGAGACCGAAGACCCACATATAAAAAGCCTACTTACTGTCCCCGCCTTGTAAACTGGAGCAATAAGTAGGCTTCCGTCATTTGGCTGCTAAGCAGCCGCGCAACTTAACATCGTCAAAACAGCCCCTTTTTCGTGGAGAAGTGAGGTCTCCCTTTCCTTCAGCACGGGTTCAGAGCGGTCTGACGACAGTCGGGGCGGCGGGACTCGAACCCACGACCTCTTGTCGTGTGCGTCAAAGACTGAAAGCCTAGCCGGTCCTCTTATTGTCACTGCCTTTCCGTGGGATAACAATAGGCTTTTCCGCATAATCGGACGAGAGCTGAAGCGCGGCTGACTGAACACGATCCCAATCCTTTGGATAATAGTGTTTCAGGGTGATAGTCGGGTCGGAATGGCCGAGCAGCATGGCGGCGGTGGTGGGTGCGATGCGACTGTCGGCGAGCTGGTGACCTTTACGATGCCGCAGTGAGTGCGGCCCATAGGTGCCGATGCCAGACCGGGCGCAGAGGCGGGTGAAATACTGACCCAGTGAATCGTTCGTCATCCGGTGCCCGTCCTGACTGAATACGAAGCCACCCTTGCGAGTCCTCATCTGATATTCCTGCCAGCGCAGCAGGGCGTGCGAACAGCCTTCGCCAAAATACACCGGACGCTTCGGGGTGCCCTTCTCGACCACGGACGCCGATCCTTTTATAAAGTCAATCTGATTCCACTCCAGACCGGCAGCGCCACCGATGCGGCAGCCGGTGTCACCGAGGAACAGCACCAGCGCCAGCGCCCGTTTGTCCCACTTGGCAAAGTCGATCAATTGCAAATAGGCATTTTCGGGCATGTCCTTTTCGCGGTCAATCGCTTCATCGAAGCGCTGACGCTTGAGACCGGCGGCAGGACTTTCAGTGATCCCGCCCACCTTCGACTTGATGCACCAGTTAAAAAATGTACGGACTGTTTTGACTAACTTGTTATAGGTCGCAGGTGAGCGAACCTCCGGCTTATTGCGATAGAACTGGCCGAACTTCAGCAGGTCCTCGGATGTGACCTGATCGAGCGGACGGCCAGCGCCACAGAAGGCGCACATGTCGCGCAGGTTGTAATAGTACGACTTACGGGTAGAGGCGATCTGCTCACCGAGAAACAGATCGACAGCATCTTGAACGGTCAACATATTGGACTCCTTTCTTACGGGGATGATAACACATGAAAAAGTTTATGAAAAATCATAAGAACGCCTGCTCCGGTGGGCGACAGGCAGGTGAGCAGCAGTCATCGGCTTATCTGTTCGTCCGCAAGCTGCACGAAGGCGGGCTGGTGCGCTTCGAAACCCGCCCGGACGGGCAGCAGGGCGTGGCGCTGACTAGCAAGGGACAGGCGGCCATGTGGGCGCTGGATGGAGGAAGCGATGACGATTCAACCTATGACGATTGAAGAGATCCGCGCTGATCTGCGGGCGCGCAATCTGACGACATTTAAGGAACGACCGCTAATCGACGCCCGCACGGCCCGCGCGCAGGTGGTGGGCATGCAGAAGTGGGTGGTGTGGATGAGCGGGGGAGAAATGAGGGACGACGTGGCTGCCAACGAAATACTGGTGGGGCGCATCGACGAGCTGGAGGACGCGCTGGCGGTGAAGGATGCCTACATTGAACGGCTGACGAAGGCGCTGGCGAACGTGGGCGCGGTGCTGGAGGACTACACCGACGATCCCTTCGAAGCCAAGCCGATGCCGAAATGGAACAAGGGTGAGCTAGGCAAGCGCATTTTAGCGATGGTGGATTCGATCAAGTGGGTGGTGACACGCGCCGAAAACGAACTGGACCCACGTCACGCGGTGCCGCTGCTGCCGGGGCCGAGAGATTAGAGAAAGGTCTTTATCGGAAATGACCACACAAATAAGCACCGAAGAGATGAAGGCGATGGCGTCAGCCATGAGCGGACCGACACGCCAAAAAGTCTGGAACTACCTTGAGCTGCTGGCGAAGAACGCGGCGCTGGAAAGTGAAGTCGAACGGCTGAAATTTGAAAAGCGCGAAGCCGAGCAGAACTACGCCAGCATATCGCGACTGGCTGAATCGCAGGCGCTGGAGCTGGTGCAGGTGCGACAGGGCATGGCGCAGCGGGTGCGGTGGAAGTGCCGCATTAATCCGAACACCAGCGAGGGCGATTACGAACGGCTGCTGAACGACGGCTGGGACATCGTCCGCAGCCAGTTCGAAGGGGGCGCGCTGCGGGTGATCGCCAAAAAACAGCAGCCGATTGACCAGCAGCCGGCACCGACGGCGCTGACGACGACCAACAAAGCAGACCTGAACGCGAGGATTATGACGGTCATGCAGGACGCCTTCGCGGCAGCGGGTGGTGGGGCTTCGTTCGTAAGTATTGAGGAGATGAGGGGACATGGGCGAACTAAACGTGCAGGAGATTTCGAAACAATTGACGGTCATACAGTCGCTGCCGACGCTGAGTGAAGCGCAGATCAACGACATCGGCGGCAAGCTGGGCGAACTGTATGACCAGGCGGAAAAGTCAGAAGACAAGAGGCTGATGCAGACCATCAGCGACACGTGGGTGGTGGTGCAGGCCAATGCCAACACGACCGCGGTGGCGGCCGGGGCGCTAACGGGACTGATCGAGGCGGTGCAGCAGCGCGACGCGGTGATGTATGAACATGACAAGCTGATGGACGGGATCGAGGAACTGGAAAGCGAAGGCCGCACCGATAACCCCCGGCTGCGCGGCGCGGCCCATGTGTTGTATGAGGTGCTGAAGGAACGCTGGGAAGGTGAGGGACTGCATCTCAATTGTCCGGGCTGCACGGCGCACGAAATGGGCTGGACGGACATCGACCACGAAGCCATTAACATGCTGTGCCACACCCTATTCGACCCACCGGCGGGCACCCTGCCCCGTGAACTGCGGACTGAATTGATTGACTTCCTTAATATGTGGGCGATGAAAGTGGAAGTGCAGATGGACGCGGAATTCCAAAGCCGCCAGCGCACGGCACGGACGGGGTGAATTACGATGTACGACTATGACGATGTTACCGAGAAACTTTGTCACAAGTGCGGGGAGTATTGGCCCGCTACCACAGAATTTTTTCACAGACTGCCCAACGGCAAACTGCATTCACCGTGTAAAGCATGTGTGGACGAGCGGCGGCGCGAAGTATCGGCGAAGCGTCCGTGCTGCGTGCCGGGCTGCAATAAGCCGCGCTATCACTGGCGTTATGCCCGATGTTGGGAACACCGACGCTATGCAGTGAGAGGACGTAAACATGAGCCAGTATCAGCCTAGATTCCCGATCTGCCGGCGCTGCGGGAAAGTACACGACCGCATGCTGGAATTTACGTGGGGCAGCTATTGCCAGCGCTGCGACGACGAATGGTTGGTGGAACAGTTTGCCATGTCACCGGTGACGCAGGGCATGACTGAAGACGAACTGGTGCATTTTATCTATGAGCGACGGCCTGAATTGTTCGCCCGTGAGGTGATGCCCGGTTATCTGCGCGAGATATTGACGCCGGTGACTGATACGGACGGACAGTGAGAAAGTGTCTTATCAGGCACGGAGGGAAGTAGCAGATGAAAACAACTGAGCAAATACTTGAGGAAGCCCGCCTCGAATACAAACCATCGTTAATCGTCTGCTGCTATTCGGGCGGATATGACAGCATGGTTGCGACTCACCGCACGCTGGCATGGGCACGACAGTACCAGATTGCACAAGAGATCGTAGTCGCGTCAGTTGATACACAGATACATGCTGATGGCTGGCTTGAGTTCGTGCGCTCTTCAGCCGCAAAGATTGGAGCGGGGCGCTTTGAGATATGGCAATCCAAACGTTTTGGGGAGTGGAAAACCAATATCAATAAGTTTGGTTTTGGTTACACCAAATATATTCATACAATTTTCTTCCGTCAATTGAAGGAAGCGGCGTTTCAAGCAATGTTGGCACATTACAAAACTCATCGTCATGATCGCATTATGTTTGTTACAGGAATGCGGCGGCTTGAAAGCAAGGCGCGGGCAGGAACACCAGAGCATGATCGCAAAGGCTCAAATGTGTGGTGTAACCCGCTTGTAGATTGGGACGAAGAACACGTTTTGGACTACCGATTAGAGCATAGCTTGCCCGAAAATCCATTTTATTCGGATGGGCTTGGTAGCGGTGACTGCCTATGCAATTGGCACAGGAGAATATCAGTTGAAGCGTTACAGAAAAGAGCAAGTGAAGCAGCGAAAATCATCATGCCACTGGATGCTGCCTGCCGCTCCAAGTTTGGCTATGGGTACGGTGAAAAGCCATCAGGATACTACGCCCAAGAACTCGCAGGGCAACATGTGTTATTCCCCGACATACCTTACCTATGCGCTGGTTGTGAACGACCACAAGCCGACAATGACCAGCGTGAAAATATGCTTATGCAGCGTCTTGAGTGGTAAGAAAAGGGATTATCAGTAATGAAGGCGACGATTGATGTAGGGACGGTTGGGTTTTGTCCGGCTTGTGGGCGGCTCATGGAGATCATGACTGAGGATGAAGTTGGGGATAACCACGAATACTGGCAGTCAGGGTGGTCATGTGATACCTGCCAATTGAATATGAGCTACATCGCCCCAAATGATTCGCGCGGCTGGGACGAATATGCCGATGGGGAAGTTGAGATCATCATCCAATCGGTTCATCGTTAGTTTTCCATATACAGGGAGCACAGGGACATGAAGGTTATTACGTTACTGAACGAAAAAGGTGGGGTGGGGAAGACCACGCTGGCGAATCATCTGGCGTGGGGACTGGCCTGCCGCGGCAAGCGCGTGATGCTGGTGGACGGCGATCCGCAGGGTCATGCCACCATCCGCGCCGGGCTGAAGAAAGGACCCGGATTGTATGACCTGCTGGTGCGTGACGCTGAATGGAAAGCGACCGCGCGGCTAGTCGCCCCGGAGCGCTACGGTCTGCCGGGGGAGCGCATCCCGCAGGGCAAGCTGTTTGTGCTGCCCAGCAACGTCGAGACGCGCAATATCGCCAACTCGATCAGCGAAGCCGAGCGGCTGGCGGTGCGCCTGCAGGAGATGCAGCCCTTCGTCGATTACGTGGTGATCGACAGCTCGCCGACGCCCAGCCTGCTGCACGGGGTATTTTACACGGCGACTGACGCGGTGATCTATCCCACGCAGCTGGCGATGGGCAGCTTCGACGGACTGGTGGAAAGCATCAGTCGGCGCATGGCGGCGGACACGGCACGGTCGAACCGCTGGGATCTGCCGGCCATCGAGGTGCTGGGCATCGTGCCGACAATGTACCGCTCAGTCACCAGTGAACAGCGTGACAACCTAGCAAAGCTGACGGCGCAGTTCGGTCATCTGGTGTGGTCGCCAATACCGCAGGCGACGATCTGGACCGAGAGCGAGAGTTACATGCGACCCGTGTTCGCCCTGTCGCCCAGCAGCGCGGCAGCCGGGCACGTGTGGGAAATGGTCGACAAAGTGGAAGCGAGGTATAGCAATGGCGTTTAAGGGACAGAAGATGGAGCCGTTTGACTTAAGCCGGGGGGAAGGCACAGAACTGGAGGTGCTGGCCGATGAGATCTATGGCGCCAGCGCCCCGGATCTGGATACCGGGCGCATCGTGGCCCACCCGATTGACCTGCGCGAGATCTGGGCGGATGTGGCCCAGCCGCGGCGTGCGGTGCCGGTCACAATCGGGCTGCACCGCACGGGCGACCCGTTGGAAGTCGCCCCGCTGCTGCAGGCATGGCAGACCGCTGCCGAGATGGCCGCCGAGACGACCATCGACGTGCCTGCCCTGCTGCGCGGCGAAGGCGAAGGGTTGACTACTGATAATTGGACTTCTGTGACGCAGGACTTCATTGATCTGGTCCGGCTGGCGCAGGACATCGCGGCGGTGGGGCTGACGAATCCGATCACCGTCATCAATGCCGATGGTCACCACCTGATCGAAACGGGCGAGCGTCGCTGGCTGGCCTTTCACCTGCTGGCGCTGCACATGGGCGACCAGTGGCAGCGGATACCGGCCCAGATCAGTGACGGGCGCGACTTCGTCTGGCGGCAGGCAACCGAGAACACCAAACGGCGCAGCCTGAACGCCATCGGCATGGCGCGGCAGCTGGCGCTGCTGATTATGGCGGCGCGCGACAAGATCGGGCAGGGATATGCCGATTACAGCGAACTGGTGAAGGAAGGCACGTGCGACCGGCGCTATTATGCGCAGGTGGCGGACGGGCAGGTGCACCGGCTGCCGCGCGGAATGGGGGAGCGAATTCAGTCGGCGATGGGGCTGGGTATGGAACAGCTCAGCCAATACCGTCGACTGCTGAAACTGTTCGACGACGAACAGGTGAACGACGTGCTGTGGGTGCGGGCCGACGCCGAAAACTGGCCGGAGAATGCCCTGCGCGAGATCGCTACCTTAACGGCCGTTAAGGTATCTGAGGTCACGAAGGGGTCAGATTGGACAATCGGCGACCTGCGGGCACTGATTCAGCGGCCTGAAGGTCCGGGACATTACGTCAGCAGCGCACCGGGGCGACCGGTGCGCGGTGTGCCAGCCGTGCAGCCGGGCAACCCGCTGCCGCAGGATTGGATGGGCAAGCGGGTGCAGTCCGACACGGGGCTGAGCGGCAAGGTGATGGGCGTCAGCGGGCGCTGGATCACTTTCCAGCAGGACGGCGGCGGCCAGCGGTCGCTGGACTTTGCAAAAATGACGATCATCGGCGACGGGGTTGCTACACCTGCCCCGGCGCGGGTCGATCTGCCTGAATTGAAGGTGGGCGACGCGGTGCGGACGCGGACCGGCAGCATCGGCAAAGTGGTGCATGTCAACGGGCGGGCGATTCTGGTGGACGATCAGAACGGCCAGCGCATGCACAACCGCGACGATCTGGTGAAGGTGGAGAGAGCGCCAGAGCCGCAGGCCAGCGAACCGCAGCCGCTGCCCGAAGCGCAGCCCGGCGACACGGTCTGGCTGACGGACATCGAGGCGGTGGGCAAGTTCCTGCGCTATGAGCGGGGGGCGGACGGTCTGACGTGGGCGGTGGTCGAGGTGGATGGCATTCACCGGTTGGTGGCACCGCTGGCGATTAAGATGACTGTTCCAGTGCAGCCTGATAATCCGCTGGAGAACATGCCGACCGAAGCGGCAGCGGCTTCCGATAACGGTGATTCTGCGGTGCTGCTGGTGAAACCGTTCAGCACTGATCATGTCATGCTGATGACGCTGGAGGGACTGGCGGCGCGGATGAAACACGAAGAAGCACACGAGGCATTCACGTGGCTGCTGAACGTGACGGAAGAGGACGTCCGGCAGATGGAGAACGCGCCGCGCGACATGACACGCCTTTATAACGACATGCAGGCCTTCCTGCGCTGGCTGCTGGACGAGCAGATTAACCCGGTGCTGCAGCGCATCGAGCAGATCGCGGCGCAGCGGTAGACAGGCGG
>ERZ761597.216-NODE-216-length-10561-cov-7.892728_pt1 | contig 10561 bp, 9 predicted proteins | sample MGYA00433093_ERZ761597 | MGnify/ENA primary metagenome ERZ761597 (study PRJEB28899, sample SAMN03785557) | bioreactor sludge metagenome | biome: EBPR Sludge; feature: EBPR Bioreactor; material: 0.22µm filtered reactor supernatant | place: Saint Lucia: Queensland... | reverse complement strand
GTGCGCGTCAACATGCGTCAAGTTACTGGCAAGTTCAAGACCGGAAAGAATGACAGAATCTATTCACGATGGAACCCAATGCTCTCTCGCGGAGAAGTCTGGATGCCTACTCCAGTTAGCAAGAATGGCCGTGGAATAATGGAGATGGATGACAAGGGTAGATACCGTTGCTTGGTGGACTACTTTGTAGACACGGAAGCATCGAGGTTCCCCAACGGAAAGTATGATGACATGCTTGATGCTGGAGGAATGATCGAGGACGAGAAGACAAATCAGGAACGTCCTCTTCAATATCCTTCAGATCCCAACATGTCGTATAATCCTGGAATGACGAGACTTAGATACGGATATAGCTGGATGTCTGCTTAGAGAGGGATGCGATGGCAAAGATAAACAAGGAAACATCAGACAAGATTATCTCGAAGATCAGGGCATTCATCTCTGAGGGTGTCTCGCATTGCGACGAGAAACATCGCAGGGCAGAGGAAGCACAGGCATATGTCAGAGGAGAGCAGTGGAGCAAAGGGGATCTGCATAGACAGGAGGCCAGGGAGCGTCCGGCTGTCCCATGGAATTCTGTATTCAAGGTAGTTAGCGCAATTTCAAACCGAGAGATTGTCGAGCGGTTCATGCCAAAGGTCTTTGGCAGGAACGCAAACGACGCTGGTATTGCTGGTGTTCTTGATGAAGCATCCAAGTGGCAGAGACAGATGTCCGCATCAGAGCATCTTGAAAGCATGGCTTTCAGGTCTGCAACCATGTGCGGGTATGGATGGATGCACAAGTATTGGGATCCTACTGCAAACAATGGTAGGGGCTTGATCAAGGACGAAGACGTTCCTGTATGGGAAATGCTGTGGCCTTCTAGGTCACGACAGATGAATCTTATCGACAGGCAATGGCATGTCCGTGGCAGATGGATTGATGTTGACCAAGCTGAATCGCTGTGGGGGACTGCTTCTGCAAAGGCAAAGAAGGCCTTCAAGACATGGCAATCTTCCGGATCTAAGGCGGCAGGAGCCCTTACGGATACCAATATGCCGGATTACATCCCGACCAACGATGTTTCGTTTGGATGGGAGAGTGTGCGTACTGGCAAGTGGATCAACAAGGCATCTAGAGAACTGTTTGTATGCGAAGCCGAGTGGATGGAGACGCAGTACATGTGGCGTTGCGCCATACCGGTTCGTTTTGCAGAGTGGGAGGCGTTTGTTCTTGGAGGAATGCCGCTTGCTGTCCCATACCAGGATCCAGAAACAGGGGAACAGTCTGAGCAGCAGATCCAGTTGGCGCAGTACCAGCAGCTAAGTCAGGACCAGCGCACGGACTTCATGTATCAGATCCTGTCAGATGCCGACGTGATAACTATCGAGACAAGGAAAGAGCTAAACGAGTTCTCTGATAGGTACGAGGCTGTAACGGGAGAGGAGTACAACGACTACGAAATGGTGGCCTCTCAGGAGGTCAAGTTTGCCATCGTGATCGATAACCTCGTGGTTGAGTACGGAAAGCGGGACTATGGCTTCTCCTACTTTGCCATTACTGGCTTCCCGTTTGAGAGCCGTGGCGGGATGGACTTCTTCGGGACCGTGGATATTGCCAAGGGTCCACAGGACTACAAGAACGCACTGATTTCGAATATGTTGGCGATGTACATGTCCAGCCCGAAGGCTCCAATGCTTGTCGCCAAGTCAGCAGTCCCAAATATTGAACAGCTAACGAACCAGATTTCGTCACCTTCGGCAATCGGAATCGTCCCAGACGACTTTATTCAGGGAGAAGGCACGAAGTACAGGATCCTTCCGTCTCCAGAGTACCCGCCAATGCTTGGTCCGTTGCTTGACCTTGCTTCAAGCGGAGTAGAGGAGGCGTTCGGTCTGTCTTCGATTGACCTTGGAAACCAGTCCGACCTTCGAAGGGTCTCTGGAACGGTTGTTCAGGCGGCTAGGGCTAGCGGTAACGTGATTGTTGCCATCCTATACGACGCACTTCGTCTCTTCAGGAAGCAGTATGGCCTGTGCAACATTAAGTTCATTAAGAAGATGTACACTGTAGATGACATTGTTCGTATCGTAGGTGAAGAGAAGTTCGAAGATATCGGAAACATCACAGGAGACTGGGGTGACATCTTCTCTTACGACGTTGTTATTGACGAACAGCCAAGCTCTCCAACAGAAATGATGGAGCTTGTGGACTTCCTTACCAGGACTGGCACGTTGGACAACTGGAGGAACCGTGGAGATATCGAGTTTGAGGATATGTTGAAGATGATGCCTCAGATTCCAGAGAGTGTTAAGAGGGACATTCTCAAGAATCGTACTGTTCGTGACCAGCTAAACCAGTCACAGCAGCAGATTCAGGAACTGCAACAAACAATGCAGTCGTTGTATCAGTATTTGCAGGGGCAACAGAACGGTGATCAGCTACTGAATGCGTTCACACAGATGCGTGAGCAGCAGGAAGCAGCGCAACAGATGTTTTCAACACAAGGAGTGCCACAGGCACAACAACAACCGGCGTAAGCCGAGGCCGAAAGGCTAGACAGGAGAAAGAATGGCGAATGCAGCAGAAGTAGGCGTGAAGGATCGGGTATTCAATGCAGAACCAGAGCCTCTTCAGGAAAGAGGTCTTCCTCTCCCAGATGTACAGAATGCGTCCATGGCAGAGTTTGAGCCAGATGCTGACGTACAGGGTGATATTTTTGTAGCTCCAGAGCCAAGCGAGCAGGAGCAACAGCAGCCACAGCCTGATAAGCAATACAAGAATCCTCATGCCAGGGCTAGGTATGTTGAAAATGAAAAGAAAGATCTAGAGATCAAGCTGGACCGCCTCACAGATGCGGTAAATGCCTTGATGTCCCAGGGTGCGGTAGACACGCAGCCATATGCAGAGCCTGAAGAGGAGATTGACCCAGAGATCAACCCGGTTGGGTACCTTACCCGGCAGATCCAGGAGCTTCGTGACGTTATTGCCGTTAGGGATCAGGCTGAAGCGGCAAAGATTCAGATGTCGGCAGTCGAGAAGGCCGAGCGTGCAGCCAATATGGCGATTCAGTCAGGGATGCAGCAGGCCCCAGAGATGTTCAATGGGGCAATCATGCACCTTGCTGGCATTCTGGACAGGAATCTTGAGAGGAAGTATCCGAATCTGACCTATGATGAGCGCCTAGCTGTAGCGAACGACCAAATCAAGACCATGAAGGTCCGTTGGGTGGCCGAAGGACGCAATCCAGCACAGGAGATGCTGGAAATGGCGTACACCTACGGCTGGACACCCCATGCAACGCGCCAGGATGCCCCACAAGCCCCTCAAAAGCAGGACGCCAGGGGGAAGGTAAGGGCGCAGAGGGATCGGGCCTCTAGCGTGGCCACAATCGGTGGTGTACAAGGTTCTGCTCCAAGGAAGATTACAGCCAAGGAGCTGAAATCTATGGACATGAAGACATTCAATCACACCATCAATCAAATGATTAGTTCTGGTGATGCTGTCCCTAACAGGTCTATTGGAAAGACCCCGAGCTTTTCTGATCTTCTTCCTGGAAAGGGAATTCCTACAAGGTAGTCCTTGCAAAAAGTAGTTTGTTTTTGTAGTATATAGCTGTATACGTCCTCGACATGACGCAAAACTGTCAGGCCAACCATAGTGGCTAAAACTTCTATGAGGCGAACACCCGGCTAAACAAGGGATGGAAGAGTTAAGCTAAACGTTCACTTCAAAAGGAGATAGCCACTATGGCTGGACTAGTTTACAACCTTGGCGACCCAGAGGTTGTCAATGTTTGGGAAAACACGCTAGAGCGTGAAGTCCGTGCCCGTGACCCACTCCTGGATCCAGACTCCGGTCTGGCTGGTACTTCGCCCGACTCGCTGATTCAGCAGAAGGACGAGCTAACTGACGGTCCTGGTGCATTCATTCGCACCAAGCTCCGTTACCAGCTTGATGGCCGTGGTCGCGCTGGCGATGAAGTCCTTAAGGGACACTCGATGGCATATCAAACCGCTACTGACGATGTGTATGTCAACACCGTTCGTAACGCATTTGCCATCAGCTCACCCATCGTTCAGCAGTACATCCAGGAAGATGCAATGGTCGAGGGCCGTGACGGACTTGCTGACTGGTTTGCAAGCCGATTTGCGCTTGCTTGTCATGCTCACGCAGCTGGCATTAGCATCATCACAGACGATGCATATCGTCTACACAACACCATCGACGCACTCAATTCAACCTACATCATCCGGCCCAATGGCAAGACCGCTGGCAACCTAACTTCCAGCGACACCTTCGACATTGACCTCATCAACGAGGCAGCCCGTCTCGTCAAGATGCTTCGCCCCAAGATCCGTCCGGCAATGACCAAGTATGGTCCTCGCTACTGCGTGTTCCTATCGCCAGAGCAGGTTTTCTCTCTGCGCGAGTCGAACTCGGAGTGGTTTGCCAAGATGGCTCTTGCTGCACAGGGTGGAAGGATTGACGACAACGGACTGTGGACACGTGCTCTTGGTGAAGACCAGGGCTTCCTGTTCTTCGAGTCTGACTTTGTTCCACCCGGCCTAAACTCCGGTGGCACTGCTTTCAAGGCCAACACTCGTAGGGCATGGATTGGTGGTGCTCAGGCTCTATTCATGGCCTTTGGCCGTGGTTGGAAGGTGGCCCCCGGCTACTCGCTCAACCGCTTCCAGTGGTCGCGCGAGGCTGAGGATTTCAACCACCAGCATGAGCTAGCAGCCACCACGATTACCGGTGTCTCTCGCCCACGCTACCAGAAGCCAGGAGAGGCTTCTGCACGCGAGCATGGTGTAATTGTCATTGAGACCTACGCCGATCACGGCCAGATTTCAGCTGCCGATGCGTTCAAGGATTATGTTGACGCAACCGGTGGACTAGCCGTCGAAGCATAAGGAGGTTAACTAATGGCTACTTATACCACTTCAGCGTTCAACGATGCGGCAGTTGCGTTCCCAACTTCGGGTCTGCACCTTGTTCGCGTCAAGCACACACTTACCGCAGCACTAGCTCAGGGCACCTCAGACGTTCTCAAGCTGTGCAAGCTTCCAAAGGGAGCTGTCATTGTTCCACAGCTTTGCGAAGTCTTCTCTGCAGCCGATCCTGACTCAGGGAACAACGCAACACTGGCAATGAAGGTGACTGACGGAACCACCACAAAGACCATTATCTCGGCAGCTAACTATCAGGCCGCGAACGTTCGTCTGACTGGTGCAACAACTGCAGCTGATATCCCAACCCTTGGGTTCTTCAAGACCGGCAATGATGATTTCTATGCCTATCTTGAGCCTGGGGCTAACGATGTTGACAGCGGGGCTGTTGTATACGCAATCGTTGCGTATACTATGGATACTGGTCGTTACGATTCAACGACCTAACCGTTAGTGCGTAGTCTCAAGGGGGCATCCGGGTCCAATTCTCGGGTGCCCCCTTTCTTGCTTAGGAGCTTGAATGTCTACACTTGATACGATGCGAGCAATGCTGAAGACAGAACTGAGGATTAACTCAGGCTATGTTGACGCAGCGATTGCTGAAGCAATTAAATTCTGCAGAAACGAAGAATACTGGTTTAACTCGGCAAAGCATGAATTCCAGACGATTGCAGATACGTATCAGTACGAGCTTCCAGCAGACTTCCTATCTATTCGTGGGGATGTCTTCGTTGCCCCTGACGGATCCGCAGGAACACGTTATGCCATACGGCATATGTCTCTGGATGAACTTGAAAGCTACCTTTTTACGTTGTCGGAATGGGATGGGTACCAGACCACAGGGCGTGCTAAGGTATACGCCATTGACAATGCATCCAGGAAGATCCACCTTGGGCCTACTCCGTCCAATAGTGGAGACACAATTTACTTCAGGTATACACGAGATCTGGGGACACCAACATACACAGCAACCACGGCTTCTTCCTCTCCACCTTCCCTGGCAACGGTTGTTACTCTGCTAGATCCTGATGGATCTGCTCTGTCTTCAACATATACCAATGAATGGTTCAAGGAAGGATTTGACTTGATTCGTAACCGAGCCATGTACTACCTATGGACGCGGTATCACGGAGGAACCGAGGAAGCAAATGCAAGGGCTCAGAACTACTTGATGCAGTTCCTTGAGGAGAGGAACAGGATCCGTGGAGAGAGCACAGACAAGACAAGTCCTCGTCTTGTCAAGAGGTATATCTAATGCCTGTTGTACGGCTGCGTCCAACAAAGTGGGAGCCCGATGGCGGCACAATTCGCGTGCCAACGATTTGTGATATCTACGGAGCTATCCCGTATGCCGGTTGGTACATACCAAGCCCACAGTATCTAAAGTCAGTAAAGCTATATCCTGCTGGTTACGATCTCACAGAGATCGGTGGGTTTTACATCCACTCAGATGCTGCAACTCGCGGTGCTGCGTACATGTACCTTGGAACAGATGACGATTTATACCGCACAAGCGTAGCAAACAACGGAGACCTAACCGACGCAACAGGAGCAGCAACATTCTCTGCCTTTTCATCTGAGTCTGGATGGCAGTTTGCGAGCTTCGGTAATAACGTTCTTGCTACAAATGGTGTTAACCCGATCCAAATTGCAACAACGCCAACAACAAACTTTGTTGCAAGTAACCAAGTTACAACACCAACGTCATATGACCCATATTGCAAGTACATTACAACCATCAAGAACAACGTTCTTATTGGGAATATTTCGTTCTCTGCCGCTCCAAGCAGCGTCATCGCTGCTTCTGCTCTGAGCGGGACCTCGTACCCAACAATGGTGATGTGGAGCGCGAACGATAACGCCAGAAGGTTTGGAGACCCAAAGGCAACACCAGACAGGGCGCTTCTTGGATCAGACTGGCAAGACTTTCCTGATGAACATGGCCCTATCACTGGCCTTGTTGGAGGAGAGAGTGCGCTGATTTTTAAGCAGTCGGCAATCTACAGAATGGATGGACCTCCTTGGACGTTTCAGAAGATTGTTACCAATGCAGGGACAATCTATCCAAACTCTATTGTCCAGCATCATCAGGATGTTTACTTCTGGGGGCCAGCTGGTCCTACGGTTCTTCGTTCTGGCAGCGCAGTTCCAGAGCCCCTTGCATCAGGAAGAGTTCAAAGAGAGATCCAAGATGGAGCGTACAGCGCAGCATGGTCTCCTTTGGCGAATATTAACTTGTGCGGAGCCGTTGACCCATCTAACGACATAATTGTATGGAGCAGCAGTGAAACTACCTACGGAGGCATCTTTCTTGTATACAGCATTATAGATGACGCATTTTCAAAGTTTCGGTTTTTTGATGGCACAGATGATGTATCTCGCCAGAGGATGGTTCTGTTTATGCGCGGAGCACCAGATGGCGCTTCGTTTAACATAGGCGGATCAATAACCACAGCTGACTCATTTCAGCTATCGAATGTATACGGCATATATGATGTAGACGCATCAACTGAGACCGGTTTGTTTAGGTTCGTAAAGAGCACAGCCCCGGTTACATCTGACGACTACAATATCTGGGACACCCCATATTTTAAGTTCCCGTTCCTAACTTTTCCCGTCTCGGCTGGGAATGAGCAAGAATCTTTTCCGTCGTCAAGCATAGTGCGGGTTCGCCCGATATACGATGCAGCATCACCATTAGATGTGTATGTTGTTGTTAATACACAGAGCAGATTTCCTGGATCGTATAGCCAAAAAACCGGCACATACCTTACCTCTGCTGACTACCAGGAGGAGAACGGGTGGATACAGATTGATTCTGAATTCGGTACACACCACCAGATCTCTGTTTCGTTTGTTGAGCCCTCTGGAACTAAGTCTACAAGAGTTCTCCCTGGTGTAAAAAGCTTCTTTGAGCTTGAGGTGGAGTATATGTCTGGTGGCAAGTACGGATCAGGGTACAGAACCTAATGCACGGATTTAGCACTCAGGCAGAGCTGAGCAGGCAGCAGGAAAGAACAAATCTTGTAACGATCCAAGACTATGCAGACTTCTCTTCGTACAACATTTGGATCCCATGCACAGACCTTGTAGATGCTGCTGGTGTTGCAACAATATCATTCAACGGGGACACACCAATAAAGATTTACCCAGACGGAGTAACAACAGAATCTGTGTTTTCGTTTAGAAAGCCGATTACATGGAAAAGCGGCAACGTTACTACTCGTCTGCATTACACTGGACGATACGTAGCAGGGACGCAGATAAGAATGCTTTCAAGGGTTGAAGGATATGCCGAAGGCGGGTTGCTAACGACGCTTGGAACGGTCTCTGGATACGACGTGCCGACTCCATCGGCAGACAATGTTTACATGGTAAACAAGAGCGCAGAAGTATCAAACCCATCAACAACAAGTGGCATCCTTTATGTAGATGATTCAATACGCCTAATGACGTTTCGAATCGGGCGTCTTGGTGGAAACGTTAACGACACATATACATCTGATTTCGAGCTTATTGGTGTTGAGGTTATGTACATCGAAGCTGATCATGTAGGATACGGAAAGACTGTAACAGAAAAATGGGCATATTGATTAAAGAGCTTGGCCCAAATGATGTACCAAAGATCCTGCATGGTGCCAAGGAGTTCATTGAGGACGCAAAGATAACTGGTGGATTTGTCGAAGAGTCGTTTCTTCGTCACTGGTCGGATGCAATACGGTTCAACATGGGCAAGGTCTGGGTGCTTGAGGTAGACGGAGAGGTTGCTTGTGGCATTGGTGGGTACACATCGCCAGATCCAAACAACGGGGATTACGTTTTCACTGAAGCCTTCTTCTATGCAATGAAAGGCAAGGAGGGGCATGGACACAAGCTTCTTAAGACCGTGGAAAAGTTCCTTGAAGAAGAGCTTGGTATCTCAAGAATCTACATGTTTAGCAGGACCGACTACTTGGAAGACAGGGTAGCGACTTTGTATCATAAAATGGGGTATACTCCTAAAGAGATTTTCTGGGAGAAGTCGTTGGAACAAAAGGGATAACGGAGGATCATGAATGTCAACAACTAACTCAGGATGGACCCAGGCTGCTATTGTTGCCGGTAATGCCGCGGTTCAGGGGTACACCGCACGGCAGGCAGCCAAAGAGCAGAAGAAGGTATCGCAAGCTGCCGCACAGCCACGGTACGAGTATCAGGTACGAAACCCGTACATGAACGAGCTTCTTGCTCCTCTGATCCCGTACATCTTACAGTCACAACAGCAAGTGTTCCAGAACAGAATGAAGGGGTACGGATCAAGTGCTCCTGACTTCTCTCCATTTGCAAACCTTCTGGCAGGGATCACCTCAAACTATTCAGGGGTTCCTCAGATGGGTGGCGGGCAGACTTACGGTGGCAACATAACATCAAGCTCTATGCCATCGTCTTTTCCCAAGGGCGGCTATCCCAACGGAGATAGCGTAAGTCCCCAGATGCGCGCACAGATTGAAGAGACCAAGGCGAACTATGCCAAGGGGTTCCGCCCAACCACTGGTCAGGGTGCTGGCAGCGGCGGGATTCGTGCGCGAGGAGGAATCCAGAGAAGGACAGACAGCGTGTTTGACGGGTCTGGAGGTGTTGCCGGAATCGGCGGCGGTGGCGGAAGTGACCTTGATGTATTGATGTCAGGGAGAGACCCGAACTACTTTAGGATGATGCTAGGGGACAGCCTTGGAAGAATTGATGCTGGTAATGCTGACATGTCAAATAGCTCACTTGATCCAAATCTTCGAGGAGAAACATGGGGTCAGAGCGGAGCAGGCCTGTCGCCACAAGACATGTGGGAGCTTGCACAGCGAATGAAGTACAACAAGGGAGTAAGCACTGCGGTTGGCGCAGTCAACCAATTTAATCCACTCGGGTTCTATTTCAGTCTTGCGTCTAAGTATGCAGACACCCCTTACTTTGAAAAGATGTTTGGTGTAAACACTGCTCCAAACGTTGTTCCTGGTTTTATGACAGGAAACGTTCCTGGTAGGGGCGAGTACAACTTCGGGTATACAAACACAGACCCAACAGGTGGAGGGTCGCGTATTACGGGTATTGGAGTTTAACGGCTAGTACGGCGTGAGGTGAAAAAGAATGCCAGCAACTGATCCAAAAGACTACATGACTGGTGGTGCCGAGAGCGCCCAATACTGGGATGAATACGCCCGAAGGCTAGCCGAAGAGGCGCAGAGGTACGCGACGGGCAATCCATATTCAAAGGCTGCACAGCCATGGATTGAATCACAACTTCGTGGAGACATGGCAACTAATCCATGGATGCGTGATCTCTACCGCGACATCGGACAGGCAAATCCATATGGAACGCTTGATTGGCTTGCGGATTATGCTGGTGTGCCAAATGGTGGGCAAGGAACACCCCCTGGCGTTGGTGGCCGTCCTGCTACAGGTGGGACAGGCGGGCGTGCACCTTCTGCCAAGGAGAGAATGAGAGCACAGTATGGAATGGCCGGTGGAAGGTCTGGAGGTGGCGGCGGTGGTGGGAGAAGTCTTGCCGCATTCGGCGCAAGTGAAGACTCTAGCAATGCCGGTGGATATCATGGAGGTGGCGGCGGAAGTCTTCCTCGTGGAAGAAACTATGA
>ERZ761597.215-NODE-215-length-10595-cov-4.433397_pt1 | contig 10595 bp, 15 predicted proteins | sample MGYA00433093_ERZ761597 | MGnify/ENA primary metagenome ERZ761597 (study PRJEB28899, sample SAMN03785557) | bioreactor sludge metagenome | biome: EBPR Sludge; feature: EBPR Bioreactor; material: 0.22µm filtered reactor supernatant | place: Saint Lucia: Queensland... | reverse complement strand
GCTGATACGCGGCCACCCGGCCATCATCGGAGCGCAGGCGCTGCAGGTCGGCCTCGATGCCACCCACAAACTGCCGGTACTGCTCGCGCCGGTCCTCTGGAACGAAGTCCACCAGGTCAGCCAAGCGCGGCATGCGCGGCTTCGCATCGGCCGGTGCAACCGGTGGGGTCATGTCGTGCGCGGCTTCTTGCGCTGGCGCTTCGGCCTCTTGCTCGGGCTTGTCGGCCATCGGCTCGGCGTCTTGCGCGGCCAGTTCGCCTTGCGCCGGGCCTTCGTCGGCGGCAGCGTCCTTGCCCGCCATCTCCTCGAAAGCCCGCTCGAACTCGCTCGTGTCCTGGGTGTTGTCGTCGTTCATGGTTGCTGTGCTCCTGCTGGTGTAGGCCGTGGGTCCGGCTCAATAGTTGTCGGCTGCGTCGATGGGCGGCACGGGCGGTGCGTCGGCCTGTCGAAGCAACCACCGGAGCGCCTCGATTTCGCCCTGAATGCGCTCGATGCGCATGAGGGGTGCCGTCTCAAGATCGGTGCGCAGGTACTGAATGCGCGCATCGATGGCCCGCTCCACCTGAGGCCAGCACTGCGTATCTCGCTCGATCATCAGATGCCCTGCCCGGTGCGCAGCTTCAGCGCCCGCTCCGCGTTGAAAAGCTGGTGAGAGGATTCGATTTCCATGGTCTTGATGCCGAACTCCTTGCGCACCTGCTCCAGCGTCATCTCGCGCTCGGCCGCGATCTTCATCAAGGCCAATTCGCGCTCCACCTGCACACGGACCAGCTCGCTCTGAGCGCGGGCCATGTCGGCTTGCGCGTCCATCTGCGCGCGCTGTAGATCAGCGTCGATCTTGCGGCGCTCGTTCTCGGTGCTCGCTTGAGCGTGAAGCATCGCGGCCTGGGCTTGAGCCTTGGCCACCTGCTGATCGGCCGCGGCCGTTGCGCGCTTGATCTCGATTTCAGCCTTGGCCACTTCCAACTTGGCCATCTCGATTTGCATCTCGGGCGGCATCTGTGGCGGCTGCTGCGCGGCAGCCTGCTTCTCGGCCTGCACCTCTTCCTCTGTCTTCACCAGCCCCTCGGCATTGATCGACATCGCTTTGGTGATGGTGCGCAGAATCTCGCCCCACTTGGCGCGCTGCGCGAACTCTGGGTTCGTGGCCGCCAGTTGCGCCAGTTGCATCAGCCCTTGCACCTGCTGTTCGCGCACCATGAGGCTGGAAGACCCCAGGGCAACCACGGTGTAATCACCCTTGGCCTGCTCGTCATCGCCGAATTGCATGTTCCAGCGGTACAGGCGCCGGATGAAGCGCGCGGTCACCGAGTCGTCGAACTCCTTGACGATGCGCCGCAGGACCGTGTTTGCGCTGTTCATCAGCAGCGACATGCCCTGCGCTGTCTTCGTGACCGATGGCGACTGCTGGCCTTGCGCGATCATGGGCAGGCCCGTTTCCTCGTCCGTGAGCTGGCGCACGGTCTCAAAGATCTGGAACATGCCTTGGAAGTTGGCCATGATGGGCACCACGCCGAACACGTCCGCGATGTTCGAGTTGGGGTCTGTCACTTCCCAGGTCTTGAGCGATGTCACCCGATAGTCGCCGTTGGTCGGGCGCACCTTGCCGGCCTTGTAGAGCACCTGACCACCCACCGACAGGCGGGCGTTGTCCATGATCATCCGCCACGCGGCATTGCCGGCGCGCTGGCTGTTGCGCATGAGGTATGGCACGCCGAAGCCGAAGACGCAGGTGTCGTCACGCTCCAGCGGCATCACGTCGTACATCAGCTCGCCCGTGTCCAGCAGCGACAGAACCGCCTTGAGCACGGTCCCATTGCAGAACCACACCGTTCCCTGATAGGCCGTGATCTCGTCTTCGATGTCGATCCCTTGCACGCCAGCGGCGATGAGGTCGCCTTTGTCGATCGGGCCGGTGTATTCGATGACCTCGTAATGCCCGGCCGATCGCGTGCCACGGATGGCTTCGCTGTCCGACTGCTCGAACATGCCGGACAACGCCTTCTTTGGCTCCGTCAACAGGACGGCATTGATCTGCTCGGCATCGAACCCGGGCAGCTTGGCCAGGTCGCGCAAGCGGGCCTTGTTGAACGGGTGCCGCTCGAAGACGAACTCGGCATCGTCGATCCTGGCCGCGCGCATGTCGGGGAAAAAGTGCCACGGGCTGACCGACTCGGCCGCCGGCGCCAGGTCTTCCTCCATCTGCATCACCCACTGCTCGGCGGCGGTGCCATCCGGCCCTTGTATCGGCTGCCGGGCGTAAGTCGTGCGGGCTCGATTGCGCACCACAGGGCCCTTGAGGATGCCCGTGCCGTAGACCACCGCGTTGTGAACGACGTTGCGGATCACTGCGTTGTAGCTGCACTCCTGCAACTGGTCATCCATTGCGCGCTGCATGCGATCTGATGCGTCCTTGGCGGCCCGTACCAGCTCCTGGACGGCATCGGCCACGGCCAGCGGTGCACCAGCCGGGCCCATCACGGGTGAGCCATCTGGGCCGCGGGCCAGACTGCGGTCGCGCATCGCCTGGCGCAATTCGGGCACGGGCGTGGGCTCGATCGACCAGTTGCGATCCTCGGTCGGCAGCGCCATGTCCCCGATGCGGGCTTCGGCAGCGTTGCACTTCACGCGGGTGAGGTTCACGAACGCTTCGGAGCCACCAGCCATGCGAATGCGCTGCAACGTGTCGTCGTCATACTCGCCGTTGTACTGGCGCAGATCCTTCAACCAGCGCTCTTCGAGGGCAGCCTTGTCGGCCACTTGCTCCTGAAACAGCTTGTCGAGCCGCTGGCCGAACACGGCCAAACGCTCCTTGCGTCGCAGATCGTCCTCTGCGCTCTCGGTGGTCTCGGACGCGGCCAGTTGGTCGATGGGGATCTCGATCATGGCGCGCACGCTATCGAGTTACCGCGCATCTGGTGGCTGTTGCTTGCGGTCGCCCCACCTTGGCATGCCGCGAAACCACGGTGGCGGCACCCTCTTGGCGCGGGGGTTGCGCGGCACGTAGGACACCAGCCGCACCGAGCCATCTGCCCGGTCTTCGCCGTACAGCAGATGGGGCGACTTCGCAGCCAAGCGCGAGCGCCGCATCAGCAGGTACCACGAGCGCCCGAACCGCCTGCGAGCCTTGCGTCGGCGCCACAGCAGCGCCAGGGCGAAGACGAGACAGTTCGAGCGCACGCCCTCACTTGCCGGTGAATACCGGTCCTACGGTGGCGTCACCCATCTTGTGCCGGCGTTGGATGCCCGGATCCGTGGGATCTGCCGGCGGGTACAGCCAACCGCAATGCGACCCCTCCAGCCTCCACACCGCGCCTGACGCCTGAGCACTGGTTGGCACGCATCGGAACGCCGCCATGCCGCGGGTACCACCGTTGTCGTCGATCAGCACGACGGCGCGGCCGGCTGCGGTCTCGGGAAGCAGTTTGTCGCCCAGACACTCTCGCTTGTCCTGCGTCCAGCGCTCGATCACGTTGCCTGCCGGGCATGTCGCGGCGCTCGTGGGCTCCGGCATGTTCGGATCACCGCCGTCGGGCACCCACGGCTGGCAGATGTGCCAATAGCCATCGGTGCCCACGAACATGCGCGGGGCAGCGCCGGTCCACATCTTGCCGTCTGCCTTCTTGCCGCTGGCGTGCATGCCGCAGCGCGTGGGCTGCGGATCAGCGTGCGCCGTGCCTGGCCACAGCAGCGCCCAGGCCATGAACGCCACGACGGCCGCAATGGTGGCCATCAGGCGCGTGAACAGAGGTTCGTTACGAAGCATGCTCTCACTCCTTGGTGTTGACGCGGCCAACGCCGCGGACTTTCTCGAACGTCCTGGCGCTGGCCAGGCCGAGAATCCCGGTCATGAGGACCATCAGGGCCTCGATGTCGAGCAGCGGCGGCGGCTTCATGCCGTCCGGCACCCACAGCTGTGCCTGCATCCACGCCCATGCCCACGTCAGCAGCGGATAGAGCACGTACTGGTAGGCAATTGCCGCCACGCCGCACCACCCGAGGGATGGCCTCCACCCGGCGACGAAGATCGAGGCGTGTTTGGCTTCCTCGCGGTTGATGTCCTGCTGGCCCTTGATCAAGTCGGCATCGACCTTGGCCGCCTCCAGCCCGATCTGCATCGCCTGCAGATCAGCCTTCAGCCGCTCCTCGTCGGAGGTCCACACGTCATCCACGATCTGGCCGACCGCGCCGACGATACCGGTGATGGGGTTGAGGTCCATTCCCATGGTCACCCCTCCTGTAGCGCGCGTGAGATCCAGCCCAAGAGGAACTTGCCTTGGCTGCGATCCTTGCTCACGATCGCGTGGTACCGGGCGATCTTGGCAACCGTGAACCGCGCCAGCAGCAGGTCAGGATCGGCTGAGTTGATGGCCAACATCGTGCGCGGCCCGATGATCCCGTCTGGCGTCGCGCCAAGCGTGACTTGCAGCATCTTGGCTGCGGCCGATCCTTGGTTGACCAACCCACAAAAGATCGACTCAGCGACACGCTGGCTGGTGATGAGGTCCAGTCGACTCGGATCCCAGAACCGAGCTCGGTACAAGGCGCGCACCGCATCTGCGTCTGGCTGCCGGCCAGCATCGATCTCGGCCCAGCCTGGCCAGTCCGGGTAATGCCTGCGCGAGATGCCGGCATAGGTCTGCCCGCCTCGGTCGCCCGGCACGGTCGTCAACCGGTAGCCACCCTCAAGCCGTAGGCACTTCTCGAACGCAGTGGCGAAGTCAGCCATGACGCAGCCCCGCCCAGTCGGTCTTCCGCCGCCGATGCAGTCGTGCCCGCTTGCGCTGCCGCAGCCAATGCCCGCCGGCCACCACGATTGCGCCACCGTGGATGAGCAGCAGCGCATTGTTGAGCGCCCACATGCGATCGTCCGCGATCGATGCGGCCGTGCCGACAAAGCCCAGGGCGCAGCAGATCAGCCCCAGCTTGATGACGAGGCCGTCCTGCACTGACGGGGACATGATGGCCCACGTGATCGCGCTGGCGATGGCCAGGCAGGCGACGACGTTGATGGTGGACACGACAGTCACGGCATCACCTCCGCGAAATCCAGCCGCGGATCACGTCGCCGAGCGCCATGGTGCGAATGGCCTCTTGTACCGCCGCGACAACGGACAAGCCGAATAGCCCGGCGAGGAACGCAATGCCGCCAAGCATCGATGGGTTGCCCCCTGTGTGCAGCCACTCCACCAGCGGCGGGGACAGCCAGCCGGCGCAGGCCGTACCGCCGGCCACGTTGCAGGCTCGGCCGAACCACGTCAGTCCCGGGACGAACCGCAGTGCGACGAGGCTGCCGACAATGCCCGCGGTCCATGTGGACTGCACGATGCGGTCTGGGTCAATGCTCACTGGTGCCATGCCTTGATGTGGGTTGTGGTTGTTCCAGGTACTGCCCCACGGCGCCGGCCAGCCGAGCGAGCCATGACGTCACGTGCGCGCGCTCGGCGGCGGTCATCTCCCGCCAGCCGTTGGCGCTCTCGCGGATCGTGCAGGCGCGCACCTCGGGAGCGAAATCCACCTCTACCACCGGCACGCCCGGGACGGCCTGAGACGGCCAGGCCATCAGGTCCACAGTGACGCCGCCGTATTTGGCTGTGCCGAAGCGCCCATTCCAGAACAGGCGCACGGCGTACAGGGCCGGGCTCATGCGATGGGCTGGCGATAGCCATAGCGTCGCACCACCTCGGCGAATGTGGCCACGTCAAACCGAAAGGGCTCGCGGAACCCGAGCGCAGCGGCTGCCGCTTCGCTGCACCACCACTTCGACCGCTCGCCACGCCACGGACGCCAGGCGAAGCCGAGCAGTCCCAGCAAGTCGTAACCGTCACCTTCGTGGTCGAAGAACCACTCCCGCACTTTGTCGGGGTCGGCGCGGCGCATCAGGTACAACTCCCAGTGCGCCGGGGTGAGCGCCATCACCTTGCGCCGCACACCGCCATCCTGCGCGCTCGCGCTCCAGCACTCGTACTGATCAGCCACCACGCGAGTGATGACCTCGCAATGGCTGTACGGCGAGCGCTGCCAGCGCCGAATCAGGGCGTTGGGCCAGCGGCCGGGGCCGATGTACAGGGCGATGAGCACCATTGGTCAGTAGCCGATTGAGTCGGGCAGGATGTTGCCCACGCCTCGCGCATCTGGTGGCTCCTGTTCGGAGATGAGTTCCGCGAACGTCAGGGCCAGCGCGTCGCCCAGGTCGGGCGATGGGGCACCGCGCTTGCGGATGTCGTCCTTCGACTCCAGCGTGGTCTGTCCGGATGACGAATAGGTGTAGCCTGGCTGCATCAGGTCCTGGGCCAGCGCGTCGTGGTCGGGGATGCTGACAGGCTTGTCGCGCAGCCAGTCGCGCAGCCGGCCCCACACCTCGGCGCGCTTGTTGCGCCAACGGTCGGGATCGTCGGCGCGCTCGGCCACGTTGACGGCAACCACCTGTTCGCGGTAGCCCAGTTCCCACAGCCGATCGACTACGCCCGCACCGATCCCGATCACGTCCACGAACACGCGCCGGGGCTTGTCGGACTTGATGATCATCGCCACCAAGCCCGCAACCTGCATCGTGTCGAGACCCTGGCGGGCCTGCATCCGGAGGACCGAACGGCCCTTGCGCCAACACAGCGCAGTGCGATCGTCACCGAACCGCGCAGGGTCGACGCCGACCACCAGCGGCCCAGCCGGTGGCGCGCCGAAGACGTGCCGGCGCGCTGCGATCACGTCGCCCATGGCCAAGAACGTATCGCGCTTGGCGGCCTGGAACGCCTCCTCCGGAGTTGCGGGATATTCCTCTGCCCAGCGGCCCGTGTCCCCGACGAAGTCGCCCTCGATCTTGGCACGCCGAAACGCCATCTGTTCAATATCGAGCCGATGCAACGCCTGGTACTCGGCCTCTTCCGCTGTCGGCACGAAGTCAGGCGGCACCGGGCGGCGGTACCCCGATTCCAGGAACCACGGCACGAAGATGAGCTGATAGTCGCCCTGGCCGGCGATCGCGCGCATGCACATCTGGTGCCACAGATTGCCCAGGCCCTTGGCGGTCGACTCCAGGATGATCTCGGTCCCGGGCAGGTCCGGCACGGTCTGACCAAGGCCGGCCATGTGTTCTTCCGCGTTGGGCCAGCTGGCCACCTCGCTTCCGTGGAAAAGTTGGATCGTGCGCCCTCGGCCGGCTGCCTTGTTGCCGGCGGTGGCCACGATGTACCCGGAGTCGATGCCGGCGAACCGCAACTCTTTCGCCGACGCGGCCTCGGTGTCATGCCGCAGACCATCGGGCATCAGCTCGTGATAGCGGCGCACCATCTCGAACAGGGCGTCGGTCGAGTCCTGTTCGTGCGTCATCACCGCCACGCGCTGGCCGACACCGAAAGCCGCGCGCCAGTAGTAGCGTGCGCCGATCAGCGTGCTTGCTCCCTGCTGTCTCGCCTTCAGAATCAGCGCACGCACCCGGCCCGTCCGCTCGCGCTGCTCTTCGAGTCTGGAATTGATCAGCCGCTGGGCGTCGTTGAGCACGAGGGGCTTGATGGCGCCGCTCTTGGTGCGGATCTTCAGGCAGTGCTCAGCGAAGTACGGAAAGTCCCGGCCCAGGCGAGCGACCGTAGCCAGGACTTCCTCGTCGGTGATGTCGTCGTTCACCGCCCGACGTCAGCCTCGCCCGCGGCCCGGTCCCGGATCGCCTTCACCGCATCTGCCAGCCCGATGCGGTGCTCTACCGCCACCTTGTCGCCGTAGTCCGTCGGATTGACCACCCTGGCACGCCAGCGATAGTGCTGTGCCAACTGCGCGGCCCGCTGAAGCTCGGTCGCTGTGCCTTCTGCTGTGCGTAGGACGTGTTCGGCCAGCTCGTCATATGCAACGGCCGCGTCGGATCGAGCGCGCGCGCGCGCCTGAATCCTCTCTTTCGTCAGTCCCATCCACGTCCACATGGCTCCGTGGGCGACGCCGATTTTCTCGGCGATTTCGCGGTGAGCGATGCCGGAGCGGATCTCGTCGAGGACGCGGGGGAAGCCGTAGCGTTCGCACTTGGCGTGTGCTTCGGTGAGGATGGGGGCGGCGAATCGGTCTTCGATGAGGTCGTCTTCTGGGGTTGGGCGGCGCAATTCTGGGGGGATGATGGCCGGGCTGCCATGTAGGCGCGCCGCTGGTGGGCCGCTGCCGCGTTTGGGGTTGGGTTGTGGGCGTGCAGTGTCAGTCTTCTTCGGCATAGCAGACTCTGCGGGTGGAGTGAGTGGTTGGGGCGGTGGTGGCGCGGGGACAAAGCCAGTCGGGCAGCAATGCCGGGCGCTCGAAGATCCGATGCGCCAGGCGGAAGCGCAAGATTGTTTCTCTGTAGCGGCTGGGCTGGTCGATGATGTCGGACGCTTGCCAGATCAGGCCTTTGGTGTGGAGTCGGCGCAGGGAGTAGGCGCAGGCCATGATGGGTAGGTGGGCGCGGTGGGAGATGTCGGCCAGGGTGAGGTCGCGGCGGGCACGGGTGAGGACTTCGAGGATGGTGATGTCGGCTCGAAGGCGCTGGGCCATGACGCGGGTGGATAGGCGTGTCATGGTTGGCGGCTCCTGTGCAGGCGCTCGATGGTCATGGCCAGCAGGTCGAGTTCTGTGATGTTGGCCGCTCGTAGTGCCGATCGGTCGCCATGGATACCTCGTGATCCTGTGTGGTGCTCCTCGCATAGCGGCATGGTCAGCCAGTGACTGGCCCGCTGCGACATCCCCTGCCCATAGCGCAGGTGATGCACCTGGGCGGGTCGGTGGCACAGCAGACATCCGAGCGCTGCCACTCGGCCCAAGTGGTTGCGCTCGTCTTGGGTAGCATGCCCTGATGCGCCGCGTCTGGTTGCTGTTGGCGCGCTGGTTGTGGGTGAGCTTGCGCTCGTGTTGTCGATGCGCCGCATCACTGCTTTGGCTGGCGCCATGTCCGGGCGGTAGGTCGACTGCGTCGGCTCCCGCTTGGGGTGCGTTGGAGTGCGGCGCATCATGTGGCGACTTCCGGTGACACGCTCACACTCACCCTCACCGTGCCGCCGATCTCGCCGTTGACCCGCAACTCGGACGACAGCACGAACCGGTGATCGTTGACTCCCAGCGCATCGGCCAGGCCGTCGAGGCCCGCCTTCACAGCGGCCAGGCAGTTGTCGGCGTCTCGCGTGCGCCTGTCAGGCGGGACGAACACCACGTGCACCCGCAGCCGATCGGCTGGACGCATGGCCTGCCGTTGCTCAGGCGTGGTCTGCTCCAGCGCCTGCCACGCGCAGGCCATGCGGTAGGCCTTCACAGCGCGCGCGCGCACGGCCCAATGCGTTCTCGCGTTGGGTGACAGGATGGACGGCGGCCATGGCAGGGTGATGTCTACCGACGTCATGCACTCACCTCGTCTGGCTCCAGACTCACGCCGCGCTCTACGGCTACGGACTGAACGAACTCCAGAAACTCGCCGAACTCGCGCTTGCCCATCTTCGATGTGCGCAGACCGAGGATCACCATGCCGCCATCCACGCCCATGGCCACGCGGTTTTGCTCGCGCCTGAAAGCCGCTGACAACACGTCCTTCCAGTCCTCGGCGCTCATCTTGACCATGCGCCCATTCACCGGCCAGTCGAGTTGCTCCGCGAACGCCGTCAACAGCACCCACAAGAGCGCGTTTTGTTCGAGGTTGCGGGTAGGCTCGCGCACTTCCACGACATGGCCATCCGGGGCGCGCTGGATGCACTCGATGGCCCGGCGCCGAGCCTCAGCATGGGCCAGGATGAAGCGGCGCTTGTCAGCCATGGCCGAGCCCTGCCCATGGGGTGCTGGTGAGCTTGCCGGCGATGGCCAGGGCCATGGCTGTGTCGTGCCGGCGCTGGCGACGATTGGCCATGTGGCGCTGGTTGATCTTCGCGGCCGGGATCGGCTTTGGCTTCACCGCGTCGCGCTTGTTGCCCCACGCCCAGGCAGCAGCCCACGGCCCGGTTTCGCGGTCGCGCTCGTAGCCGGCCACGTGCACCAGTCCCACCTTGTGCAGCGCGCGCATCAGCGCTGCCAGGTGCGGGCTGTACGGGATGTCCAGTGCGTCGTGCATCTCCTTGACCGTCATCGGCCCCTCGGTCAGCAGCCGCGCCAGGCGCACCAGCCGATCGAGTCGCTCGCGGTTGTGGGTGCGCGCCACCGTCGCGCCGAATCGCCGCGCAATGGCTACCGGATACGGCGCGCTGGCCCCAGGTGCCGCCGAGAATCGCGGCGTCCACACGGTCTGCACATCGCTGGGCTTGACCCACTCATGCACTCGCACCAAGCCGCCATCGAACAGCAGCCACAGCACCGTTCGCAGCGGATCGGCGCCGCAGTTCACACGTGGCGCCAGCTCTGCCGCCGTCATCGGTTCGCGCAAGAGCGTGCCGAGCACCGCGATGTACAGCGCGATGCCGCGCCCGCCACCTTCTCGGTACGGCACACCGCCAGCCTTCTTCTGTTTCGGTTCGTTCATGTCGTTCATGTCGTTCATGTCGTTCATGTCAGCGCTTGGCTTCTTGACGGCCACGCTCGGCCAGCGCATCAGCGCGCTCGTTTCCGGGGTCGCCGTTGTGCCCGCGCACCCACAGAAACGTCGCTTTGACTCGTGCGGTCTCGGC
>ERZ761597.214-NODE-214-length-10632-cov-5.904793_pt1 | contig 10632 bp, 22 predicted proteins | sample MGYA00433093_ERZ761597 | MGnify/ENA primary metagenome ERZ761597 (study PRJEB28899, sample SAMN03785557) | bioreactor sludge metagenome | biome: EBPR Sludge; feature: EBPR Bioreactor; material: 0.22µm filtered reactor supernatant | place: Saint Lucia: Queensland... | reverse complement strand
GTCTTTCCCGCCCGGCCAGCGCAATGCGCTCTTCCAGGCTCAAATCGATGTGCCATTCCTTCGCTTCCTCCGGTGATGGCCGGAAGTCGCCCAGCAGCGCGCGTACCTTCGCCACAAGGCCAGCCCATTGCCCGCTGTCGTCTGCTTCGCATTCGCGGGCGTAGCTGCGTGCCCATTGCCACAGCCCAGCCTTGCGGGCCTCTGTGGCTATCCAGTAGGCTTGTTCGTCGCATGTCACATCACCCCCTCGGCGTCACGTTGGAACTGCACGTAACTGATGGGCCTGCGTGCGCTGTAGGTGCAGAATTGCTGCGCCGCCTTGTTGAACCAAAGGTGGAGCGTGAAGTGCTGAAAATCGCCGTTTCGCTGCTTTTGAAGTTCGACCTTCGCATCGGGCTTGTCGGGGTCATAGTCATCTGCCGCTTCATCCTTGCGAGCTGACCAGACCGTGAAAACGTTGTCCGCCGCATCGGTGATCTTTGAACTGCCGGCCACGTCCAGCTTACCCGGCCCCCTGCTTTCGTCAACGCCCTTGCGTGGATGCGCCACCAGGTGAACGTGCAGGCCATTCCTGCGGGCAAAGTCGCACAGCTTGCGCATGGCCTCTTTCTGCGCTGTCATCGCCCCCGATCCATCCTCGGGAACATCCGTCATCATCAGGCTGTCGATAACAAAATGCCGCGCGCCGTATCGCTTGCTGGCGTACAGAAACACCGTCAGCAGCCGCTCAATCGAAGCACTTCCGACCACGTTGAACAGCCATAGCTTGTCCATCAACCATGCCCCGATGGCATCGATGTACTGCATGGTCGGGCGGTCAAGACCTGCAGCTTGCTTCGCCATGCGCTTCAACTGGCGCTCAGGCGTCATCTCGCCCGAGAACACCACGGCACGCTCGCCTTGCTGCATCAGGCCCAAAAGCACCTGAGACAGAAACAGACTCTTGCCGTGGCCGTTGTACCCCGTCCAGACGGTCACTTCGCCGGGCCGGAAATTGAACCAGTCGCAGTCGCGATCCAGCCTCAGCACCGGGTCTTGTTCGTCACCGTGCGCTGGGTAGAACAGTGCCTTCACGCGATCCATGAAGTCGGCGGCTTGGCGCAGCTCTTCCGGGTCTTGCGGTTTCGCCGTCTTGATGCACTCCCAAAAGTCTGAGCCATCAGCGCCCGTCAGCAGATACTCGTTCGCATCCTTGGCGGGAAACTTCACCAGCTTGCACCGCTCATTTCCAAGCCGGTGCATCACCTCGGCTGCGCCCTTCTGCCCAGCTTCGTCGGCGTCAAAGCAGATCAGGATTTCGCTAAACCTTTCCAGCCGATCCCAGTCGTTCTCGATCCACTGGTGATTGCCAGCCCCCGCGTTCACCGACAGCGCAGGGATGCCGCACTGATGCAGCGTCATCGCGTCAATTTCACCCTCCGCGATGGCGACTGTGCGCGCATTCGGGTCGATCAGGTGCCAGCCGAAAAGGCAAGGCTCTGCACCGCCCTCTTGCCGCATATCGCGTTTTTCTGCGACGTTGCGGTACTTCACGTTCACCAGTTCGCCGTCGCGCAAGTACGGGAATACCGCGTAGGCTTTGCCATCGCGCAACTGCTCACCGATCTTGAAAGCGGCCAACGTTTCGTCGGTCAAGCCGCGCGAGTTCAACCACGTCTGCACCTTGGCTTTAGGCGTCTGGCACTTCGGTTTCTGCGGGCGCTTGAAAGCCTGATGCGGCTTTTCCGGCATGGTGTCGCGGATGCCAAGGTACTGCTTTGCCTCAGTCATCGCCTCAGCAATAGAACAACCACGTACAGCCGCCCAGGCGTCTAGCAAATCCCCCTTCTCGCCGGATGCAAAATCAGACCAAACACCAGATTTCGCGCCGGTCAGCCTTATGCCTAGCGATTGGCCCGGCTCTCCACTGGTTCCGCCCACACGCCATTCGCCAGCAACTCGTTTCCCACTGGGGAAAAGATATTGCGCTATGGCGGCGGCTTCACCGGCCATGCGCTGGGATAGTTCCTTGGCGTTCAAGCTGCCACCCCCACGCGCTTGCCGTCGCGGAACTCGTGGGCGTTGTCGTGCCAGCACTTCGACGCCATGGCGTCCCAAATCGTCGGGAACCCGGCTTCGCGCCACCAGTTCGCCGACTTGTGCAGGGCTGCGTACTCGTCGGTACCGCGCTTCGGGCCGCCGGGTTCTCCGACCGCACCAGTGCCGGGGCGGGCGTTGCCGATCCATGTGCGCCAAGCGGCTTGCCAATCGGCCATCACCGACCCCTTTGCGGTGTGGTAGTTGCGGAACTTCTCCAGCTCTGCCGGTACGTTGAGATGCTTTTCAGCCGCCCGGCTCATGCCGACATCGTTCGGGGCGAAGTCCTCGGGCAACGCCGTTTGCGGCTTGCGGCGCGATGCGCCAACAGCTTTAGCTGTATTTGGTGTTGGTGTTGGTGTTGGTGTTGGTGGCATTGCATCAGCATCAGTTTTTGATGCCGTGGCAGCTTCTTCTTCATGCTGCGGCATTGCCGGTGCATTGCCGTGTTCTGGTTCCGGCTTATGCCAGCGCTTATTTGCTTTGTCGCGCTGCTTCTGCTGCTTGTCGCGCATGGCATCAATTTCTGCATCTGCGCGGCTGTTTTTCCATCCTTCTTCCGTCTTCTCAAAGAACTCATCAAGCACCACGCGGACAGCCTCGCGCTGCTCCTCTGTGGTCGCAAGAACCAGACGGCAAACCGCCCTCAAATCCAGCGGCAGGGCCTTTTCTGTCGTGTAGTAGGTGTCCAGCAAACGCCTGTAAGCGGCATCCTCTGCCCAGCTCAAATGCCGGGTGGCGCTCAAGTAGTCGCCGATGTGAAAGGGGTAGTAGTTCATCGAGCGCGCGGCCTTAGAACGGCAGGTTCGGGTCGTTCGCCACGAACGAAACCTTGAACTCGCCCATGCGGCCGGCTTGGACTTGCGCACGAATCCACGCAGCGGCGCAGGCGGTTTCAGCAGCCGACACCGTGACAAGCGGGTCATCGACGTAGCCGCCGGCCATGGAGAAGCCGCTGCCCACCGCCGCTGCGGCTACCCATTGGGACGCGAAGTAGCGCAATTCGCCGGGCAGACCTGGCACGTCGGTCAGCGCGAACAACAGGTTGTTGTCCACCAGCGCGAGTTCGCCCTTGGCGCCGTTTTGGAAAATGAAGAACGTTTGCACTTGAGACCCTTTCAAGAAAACCCAGAAAAATCACGTCGGCAGGCAGTGGGTGAGGCTGCTTTTCGCTCCGTCGAGCTAGCCGGGTGAAACTCATACGTGCTTCAACCGAAACACGCGGAAAACAAAAGTCACCAGCCACGCGGGCACCAGACCCCAGCAATAGGCCGTCATCACGACGCGCTTGATGGCGGTTCGCATGGTCAAACCTTGAACCGCCGTGCAATGGCGCGCATTGCCGCGTCGTACTGCTCAGGTGTAGCGCCAGGGTTTGCAGCGATCCAGGCCAGCTTTGCGGCTTCGTAGGCGTGCCAGTCGGTCATTTGCACCTCGGCTTGTGCTGTTCGTACTGATCCACCCAGCACGCGCGAGCGAACGACCGAAGCCGCAGCCAGTGCCAGATGAATCTAAGAAGGCGCATCAGGCGGCCACCCGCAGATTGACCCGAGCCGCCGCCGCTTCCATGCGCTTCGTCAACGACTCCAGGCCGGCCAGCCCCGGCAAGAAAAAGCCCACCGGCCCGAAGGCCAGCGGGCGAACCCGCTTCACGCCGATGGCGTGCCACTTTGCGCGGGAGGAGGAGACCGGGGAGCGCATTCAGGCCACGCGCTCGGGTTCGGTGGCCGAATCGGATGCTGCGGCGCCAGGACGAAACCGCCCCTTGCCGTCAAGCAGGAAAACACTCGGGTACTGAAGCTTCACGCCGGGCGGGATACCGCGAACACGCCAGTTATGTACGCGCTGAGCGCCGCCCAACTTTGAGAAGCCGAGCAGCTCGGCGAGCTTTGACGGCCCGCCAAGCTCATCGATCAAATTGGAGTCGGTATGCATGGTGCAGCCATTCTAAACTTCACGTTGAATCATTGTCAACAGCTACCAGTCGCCGCGTGTAAAAACATTCGGGCGGTTTTTTTGCGCCCGCGCGGCACCGGGCCGGGCGAAGTTACAAATTTGTTTGAACATGGTGTTGACGCGCAAGCAAACATCATGTTTAATAGACCCTAACGCAGCAAACAAGCTGCGGTCAACAAGGAGAACAGCAATGCTCGATCACGGAATGCTCAATCTGCCGCTCGCCAAGCGCGGCAACCTGAACGCGCAGATAGACGCGCACAAGGAGGCGATTCAGCGCGAGCTGCGCCAGCGCGCGGCTCAAGACCACGCCGACCGCAAGACCGCACGCGCTGCTGTCGTTGGCATAAGCGACGAGCGCTGCGTAGAGCTGAGCAAAGGCACGCTGACTGCAAAGCAGGCCCGCAAGAAGCTGCTGTCTATTGCCCGCTTCACACCCGCGTCGATTCTGAATGTGGTGGGAGGTGCAGCATGAGCGCCCGCATCCCTCTCACCCTGGCCCGAGCGCTGGCCCCCATAGCGCCGCCTCAATCCGAAGTGCACCGTGTCATCAGCGAAGCCGATGCACTCGCCGCCGACCGCGCCCGCAACACCAACAAGGCAGAGCGCGCCACCCAGGCCAACGCCGACCGCGCGCTGGACTTGCAAATCAAGTTCCAGAACCTGCCGGGAGCATGGGTATGAGCGCCGCAGATACCACCTATCTTCCGATTCCGGTGTCTGATGTGGACATGGCTTTCGGCGGCAAAGCCATGGAAATCCTGCCACCCATGGACGCCATTCCGGCCGAGTTCCAGCGCGGCAACAGCGAGTGGAACCGGTTCATCAGCGACTGGTTCTTTCGTGGCCTGAAAACCTACCCAGAGCCGCGCGAAGGCGTGGACTTCGAGCTAGCGCTGAAAAATCTAAAGTGCGTGATTGGTTCTTTTGAGCCGAAACATGAGCACAAAGAAGCAGGCGCCGCCTATCTGGCAAGCCTGTGGTTCAAGATCCCGGGCGGCGAGCCGATCAAGGCGAAGGGGGCGCAATGAGCCTCTACACCTGCCCCGACTACGCCGCCATTGAGAGCCAGCAGGACGCTCGCCGCTACAGCGACATGCTCGACGCGGACGAGCGCAGAAGCCGCGCTGAATTCGAGATGGCCGCCGACTTCCTGCGCGCCTGCGGTAAGGCCGACGCCAACGCCGTCGTGACCTGGGCGCCGCAGATCACCGACTGGAAAGGCCCGCTGTATCTGGCGGGCGACAAATACGTGCGCCCCAAGCGCTACCAGACGCTCGCCGAGTGCATGGGCGAATCGCTCGACTACACGGACGGCCCTGCCTCGATTGAGCTGTACCAACTGCTGCTCAACGCTGCTGCCGGTGCTGACGTGCAGGCCCAGGCAAATGAGCTGCTGGGCCGCATGGCGGTGGTGTTTGCCAAGTTCAACGCGGAGGCAGCATGAACCCCCTGCATAGATCGTGGCTGGCCGACCAGGCCGACGCCATCAAGTACCAGCGCGAGATGCGCGAGCTGGACACCTACGCCAATCCCAACCCAGCAAACAAGGCCGCCGCGCAGAAGGTGCGCGAGACGCTGGCAGAAAAGCGCCGCGAGCGCGAGAAGGAGCAGAAATGACCAACAAAAAACGCTGGGAATTCATCCCCGGCGACGAAATCACCATCGCCCCCGGCCGCACCGTCAAGCGCATCCGCGCCCTGGTCGCCATCGACGGTTTTGGCGTTTCGCCCGGTGACCTGGGCGGCTACGTCGAGAGCGAAACCAATCTGGCGCAGGTCTCCGGCAATGCGTGGGTCTACGGCGATGCGCGGGTCTACGGCGATGCGCAGGTCTACGGCGATGCGTGGGTCTCCGGCGATGCGTGGGTCTACGGCAATGCGCGGGTCTACGGCGATGCGCAGGTCTACGGCGATGCGCGGGTCTACGGCGATGCGCAGGTCTCCGGCGATGCGCAGGTCTCCGGCGATGCGCAGGTCTCCGGCGATGCGCGGGTCTCCGGCGATGCGTGGGTCTCCGGCGATGCGCGGGTCTCCGGCGATGCGTGGGTCTACGGCAATGCGCGGGTCTACGGCGATGCGCGGGTCTACGGCGATGCGTGGGTCTACGGCGATGCGTGGGTCTCCGGCAATGCGCGGGTCTACGGCGATGGCCTGATCTTCTGGGCGTCCCAAGTCGGCTCCGAGAACGGCACGCTGACCGTCTACAACACCAGAGACAACACGCTGCAAGTGACGCGAGGTTGTTTTGTTGGCAGCGTTGACGAGTTTCTGGAAGCGTCGGAGCGCAAGCATGACGACGACACGCACCTCGAATATCGGCTGCTGATCGAGATTGCCCATTCGCGCATCACACGCGCACGCGTAAAGTTGGAGGCCGCCCAATGAACGCCCTTCACCGCGAATGGATCAACGACCAGGCCGAGCGCGTCACCCTCGAAGCGCCCGAACTGCGCCCTGTCGGCCAAGTGCCCTGCGTGCCCACCAGCACCGGCCTGCTGATCGGCTGCGCCTACCGCCGGCCCATGCCCCAGCCGAGCGCCGATGCAGAGCGCATTCAGGCCGCGCTGCTGGCCAAGCCTGCGCGCCGCGCCAGCGACGGCTGGGCGTTCTGGCTGACGTTGCTGGCGTGCGTGCTGGTGTTTGTGCTGGGCATGTGGCTGATGCCAGGCCCAAGCGACACCGAAGCCGCGGCAGACGCCGCGCTCGACCTGCGCGATGCCCGCCAGCAGGCGCGGGCCGAGTGGCGCAGCGAAATCCATCAAGCCCAGGCGCTGCTGGCGGCCAGTGGGCACAAATGATCATGAAAGCCCTACGCCACTACCTATCCCTGTATCGGCTCTATCGAGTCTGCATGTCTCCGTGGCATGCAGCGCGCGAGCTGATGAAGCAGCCGCCGTTCTAAGGAGAGCCATCATGCAACTGCCAAACCTCGCCGGCGTGGCAACTGCCGATCTTGTCGAAAAAATCGGCACCGGCAAATTCAGCGCGTCCTATATCAACTGGTCACGCACCGTCAATCTGCTGCGCGAACACGCCCCAGGCTGGATGCCTGAGCTGGTGCCAACAGCTGACGGCGCATTGCTGCACCGCGCCCCGGTCGGCGCCTACCTGCTCATCCGCTTTCGCTGCGGCGACACGATAACGCCGCCTGTTCCTCAAGCAGTAATGGATGTGCGCAACGCTGCTATTCCATTCGACAAAGTGACCGCCCGCGACGTGACCGACACGCATCGCCGCGGGGTTTGCATGGCCGCAGCATTCACCTTCGGGCTTGCTTATGAGCTGTGGGCCAAGCTGCCGCTTGAATCAGGCTATCACCAGGAGCCCGAGCCCGCCATGGACGTGCCGGCCATTCTGCGCAGCATCAACCAGGCCGCGAACATCGATGCATTGAAAGGCAACTTCGGTGCCGCATGGCAGATGCTCGAAGGCGAAGACAGAGAAGCGGCCAAAGCCGCTTACGACAAGCGCAAAACCGAACTGGATCAATCATGAACTCACTCACCATTACCGGCCACCTTGGCCGAGACATTGAGCTTCGCAGCCTGTCAGACGGAACGCCAGTCGGAGGGTTTTCCGTTGCAGACAGCCAAGGCCGCGACAAGCCTGCCATCTGGTGGCGCTGCAGCATTTTCGGAAAACGTGCCGAATCGCTCGCGCCGTACCTCAAGAAGGGGCAGCAAGTCGCCATCGTGGGCACGGTGTCCGAGCGTGAATACACCGACAAGGACGGCCAAAAGCGCACCAGTATTGACGTGCGCGTGAATGACCTTGCGTTGCAAGGTGGGCGGCCAGAGGCGCAGCAAGAAGCGCCACGCGCCGCACCACGCGCAACGCAGCGTCAGGCCCGCCAGTCAAGCGGATTTGATGACATGGATTCGGATATACCTTTTTAGGCATGATGTGCTATCATGCTTAAATGAAAAATGAAGATCGCGCAGAAGTATGGATGCCGGTACCAAGCAAGCCGGAGGTAATGGCGAGCAGCATGGGCCGCGTCCTGCTGCCCACTGTTGAGTACGCCATGCCAAATGGAGGCACCAGGAGAACAAATCCAAAACCAACATTTGGCACAAAAACAAAAGCAAGTAAGACGGCAAAGCATATTTACATGGGAATCCTGAGTAGGCGATTCGGGAACATGAAGGTGCACCGGCTTGTTTGCGAGGCGTTTCATGGAGTGCCGCCAACACAAAAAATGGTTGTCATACATCTTGATGAAGATGCCACCAACAACAGGCCAGAGAACCTAAGGTGGGGGACGCAAAAAGAAAACATGAACGCGCCTGGATTTATTGACTATTGCAAATCGCGAACAGGGAAAAACAGCCCGGTTGTAAAGGGAAGGCTAAAACGCAACAGCCAGATGACCGGCTAAAAGTCCTGGCGCCGCAACACTCAAGGACAACGCATGACCATCACGCTCTTTGACGCAGCCCAGCAAGTGCGCGAGCACCTGGGCGAGATTGACGAAGACACCGGCGAGCTTTCGCTGGCCTACACCGACAGCCTCGACCTGTTTCGAGAAAAAGGTGGCGCATGTGTGGCCTACGCAATCGACGAAGCCGCGCACATCAAGGCGATGGAGGATGCGCTGTCACAGGCGCAGGCCCACGTCAAAGCCCGCAAGGCGCGATTGGAACGCTTCCATGGCTATCTCAATGACTGCATGGTCGCAACCGGGACAAGCAAGCTGACAAGCCTTGACGGGCTTTTCACGGCAACGCGCTACCCGCTGCGTGACGTTTCCGTCGAGATTGACGAAGGGGCTGATTTCCCGCCCGAGCTGTGCAACGAGCCGAAACCGCCGATGCCAAGCAAAACGAAGATTCGCGCAGCCATTGAAGCCGGCGAAGCCATCGCCGGCGCGCGCATCGTGCGCAAAGACAGGGTAACCATCAAATGACCAAGAAGCAAAACCACCTTCTCAATCTGAGGTACGACGCCCTGCGCGGCGAGCTGGAGGCGGCATGACCGACCGCGCAGAACAAGCGCAGATGATCGAAGACTGCGAGCTGCGCGAGTCACGCCTATCCGACTGGGAGGCGAACTTCATCGACTCCATCAGTCGCCAGCTGGCCGAGGGCCGCAACCTGACGCTGAACCAGTCAAACACGCTGGACGAAATCTGGGAGCGGGCGACCGCGAAGGGCTGAGCATGACCACCGCCTCCTTCTCCGCCATGGTCGGCCCCACGGCCCGAGCAATCGCAGCGGGGCGAAATGAGCACTGCCAGCCGCCGACGTTCAAGCCGGCCGCGCTGGTGGGCGGGCGCATCGACTGCCCCAAGTGCGGCAGCGCGCTCAACTACCGCGTGACGGCCGATGGCCAAACCCATGGCCGCTGCGTTGCGGCGGCCTGCATCAAATGGAGCAACGCATGAAACCCAACCTCGTCCCATTGAGCGCGAACCGAATCTGCCTCGTGTGCGCGCGCTCAAAGCCGCGCAGCGAGTTCGTCGGTGAGCGGGGCCGAACGTGCCAGTCTTGCCTGGATCGCCGGCTGGCGAAACACGGCAATCGAGAGGCCCCCCAGGGGCCACGCGAAACACCAATTACGAACGCGACCAGCCGTGGTCACTACACCGGTGCTGAGCTGCGCCATTTCGCGGGTCGGCCAGGCGCCATGGATGCCTTCGCGCTGCCCAGCCGCATGGGGGATCGGCTGGTTTACAGGAGCGGAAGGGGAGCCAAACAATGACCACCCCGCACCCACAAGCCGACCTGCTGCGCGCCATCGCTGATGGCAAGCAGATGCAGGAGCTTGATTTTCCCGGCATCAATCACCCAGGAAACTGGTGCGACTGCGATGCTGATCGAGCGCTGAAAGGTGGTGCGGAATGACAAACCACCAACTCAACGAGCCGGCATTCCCGATCCGTGGAGGATTGCACGAGCATCAGTTCGTCGGCGCGAGTTTACGAGACTACTTCGCGGCAAAGGCTATGCAAGGTTTTGTGTCCAGCTACCCAAATGGCGATGTTAACTGCGACTTCGAATACCTTGCCGACGATGCGTACGACATGGCCGACGCCATGCTCAAAGCACGGGCGAAAGGTGGTGTGGAATGAGCGACTGGCAATGATGGTCGATATGGATGAAAGGTTAGAACCATGAGCGCATACACACCGCCCGACAAGATCGAGATTTACGCCGCCGCACTGCAAAGCGACATCAACTCTGAGCGCTTCCAGGTTGTGGAGAGCGGCAAGCTCAAAACCTATTGGATCGGCACCGTCTATGGCGGTGGCGTTGCCACGGCGCGCGGCTACAAGTTTGACACCCCGGAGGAGGCATGGGAGAACGCATCGGCTTTTGTCGAGCGGTGCGCGGAGATTTTGAGCGAGCGCGCCCGTGGCGCACAAGGAGAGAGCAATGAACCCGTATGAATCTGGCGCCGTGATCGATATGAACATCGGCCACAACAGCGCGACCCGCGCCTCCATTGGGGCGCCAGCACCCCGTTACAAGATCGGATATCGAACCGACGAGTGGGGCGAGCGATCCTCGACACCGGGCGGCATCCCGGACCCGGCAGGCGCCTGGGTGCGATACGACGACCATGGAGCCGCCCTTGCCGGTGCAGCGCAGCCAGTAGC
>ERZ761597.213-NODE-213-length-10703-cov-304.178062_pt1 | contig 10703 bp, 9 predicted proteins | sample MGYA00433093_ERZ761597 | MGnify/ENA primary metagenome ERZ761597 (study PRJEB28899, sample SAMN03785557) | bioreactor sludge metagenome | biome: EBPR Sludge; feature: EBPR Bioreactor; material: 0.22µm filtered reactor supernatant | place: Saint Lucia: Queensland... | reverse complement strand
ACGGGCAAGCAGGGCGCTTGTGCTAGCAGGTGATGGAATGACGCCATGGCGACCGGGTACTCCACCCAGAATGACATCGCACTCAGAGAAAGGGCCAAGCCATCCGAGACCCACTGCGTCGGGAAGTATCTTTCCGTGGTGAGTGGAGTATTGCGTGACGACTTCATATCGTCCAGGCTGTAGATTTTGGCGTCCATTTCCGGCTCCGGCAAAGCAAAGTCTCAGGTTGTCGACATAGAGTTCGCTGTTCTCGATGCGCAGGTTCATCGTGGCCTCCGATTCAGAACCCAGGAGTCTTGATGCTTCGCGCCGCACGACGAAGCCGCTGCCGATGCTGCTGCGCTGTCTTTGGCGTACCGAATGTGCGAGCAAACTCTGCGTCGTGACGCTCTGCCGCGGACGGATCGTATGTGTCAGCATCCTGCTTGAGATAGGCCAGCTTCAGCGCCCAATCCAGCATCTTGGCGTGATACTTGTTCGGAATCTCAGGCTCGTCGCTATCGTCCTGCAGCGCATCGGCGTAGCGATAAACTTCCAGTGACAAGGTAGCGACTGTCGAAGGCGTGGCATCGAGAACAAATGTTCCGTCTTCGTCAATCCGGTATCCCTGCAGATCATGGTGGCGACCGAATTGCTGATGGTACACAAATCCTGATTCGCGTTCTGCCAGGCGCAGCAACTCTGGCTCGTCAAGCGCCACACCATCTTTCGACGTGACCAATGCCGCATTGACGCGGATGATGCTTTTGTCGAGCGCGTAGTCAGTCACGCCCACAGCGACATCTACTGTGAATGACTCGCGGTCATAGATCATCAGGCCGCGATCAACCGCCTCGATCAGCGCTTCGTTGATGTACCCGTCGACTTCTCGATCACTCCACAGGTATGGCTTTTTAGTGTCGCATACGCGGCCCCTGAAGTCAGAACGAAGCTCACCGAGATTCATGTCAGGCGTTTTCCAGGTTCTCATGCGCCATGACCAGGCAATTCTGACGCAGCCGTGATTCGGACAGTCCGATCACGTCTCGCTCAGAGACGCCTATCTTGCGGGCATGGGCCTTGAGTTCGTCGCCGGTCAAATCATGGACCGAGCGACTGATTGCAAAACTTGCCGGCTGCGGTGAAGCAACCGGCGCAGATTCAAAAACGGCACCCGAAGATGCCGCTTGATTCGCACTCCTGCGCGGACGGCCCATGCTTAGACCCCGTTGCGTGCAGCGCGGGCCAGCAAGGTCATGCGGATGTTGGTTCCGACAACCAGGGTGGTCAGGGTGCCGACGATCTTCAGTCCGATGCCACGGTCGTTATCGGCTGGAGCAAGTTGCGCCAGGTTCGGCTTGGCAGCCCGGACCAGGCCGGCAGCGCCCTGGCCGGTCGAGTTGGCCGCAAACGCTTCGTTGCCCTGGGTACGAGCCGTGCCCGTGGTAACACCGTAGTTTCCGGAAAGCACGCCGCAGTCAGCCGTCCATGCCGCAGCGGCGGACGCATCGTAGGCGACCAGGACATCCACCGGGACATATCCGGCGGGGAGGCCGACCATTTCGATGATTTCGCCAGTGACCATGCCGGTGACGGTGGTGAAGTCGCCGACAATGGCAATGGTTTCGGTGGCGCCATCGGCGGACACCAGCGGCTCGTTGTTGACGATTTGCTTGGATTGGTAGAAAGCCATGTTGGATTCTCCTTACGCGATGGCGGTGTAGGCGGTGTCGATCGACTGAACACCGAAGTCCATGCCGTTGAACTGGTTCTTGATCCAGCCGGCGATCATGCGGGTGATGACAACTTCTTCCTCGCCGTGGTCAAGGTCGGAATCGGTCAGCTCGTAGCGCACGCCGCCACGCTGGCCCTTGGTGCCGTAAGCAACCGAAATTGCATGGGCGCCGAGGAACAGGTTGCGGACGGTCGGGACGATGGTCGAGCCGTTGCTAGTGTGCACCGAATGCTTGACGCAGGTTTCGTGCTCCATCAGCAGGACGCCGGAGTAGTACGACTGGCCGGCAGTGAAGATCGGCGACTTGGCTCCAACTGCGGCAGCCTTGGCCTTCTCAAGCGTCAGCCAGCCGGCATCGCCGACTTCGCGACGCAGGTCGTACATCGACTCGGGCGCAGCCAGCAGAACGAAAGCCTTCTGGCCGTCAACGTTGATCGGCTCCATGCGGGCACCCTGGGCGGTTTCGACGCCGAGCATCTTCTTGGCGCGAACAACGGCGCGGTCGATGATGGCAGTAGACAAGTTGGTATCGCCGGCGCCAGTCAGCGTGGAGGTCGTCTTGCCATTGCCGATGATGAGATGGGCCGCATCTGGGGTGATGAAGGCATTCGGGAATCCGGCGTAGCCAACAGGGTAATGCTGGATTTCCGTGCCGACACCGCGGCCGCCTGCTGCGGTCATGTGCGCCTGTTCGTCGTAGATTTCGGCCATGTAATCAGACAAGCGGGCCCTCACCTGATCGGTGACGCTGAAATTGACGCGCTTCTGCGTCATTACGTCACCGACGTTCACCAACTGGCGGTGCTTGTCGATGCGCATTTTCTGCGTGTAGTGAGCCAGCGATTGTTCGCGGCCCTCGCCCTTTTCCGACCCTTCGATCGGCTTGCCGCGGAGCTTGGCAATCAGGGTTGTCGTTACCTCGTCGCCAGGGCCGGACTCGAGGTCCATCTTGTGAACGACCGGCAAAGCATCGGCTTCGCTGCCAGTCATTTTTTCCCAGAAGGATTTCTTCTTGGAGTCGATGGCGACTTCCGCCGCCCAAACTTTCAATGCCGATGCATCGGTCGGCAAAATCGAAGTGCGTGCCATGTCATTATTCTCCTAAACAAGCACATGACGCACTCCTGCGCATCAACTGCCGGAATGCCGGCGATTACACGGATTGCTCCGCAGTCATACGGCTTTCGCCGGGTTCGTTTTTCCGGCGCGAGATTTTCGTCTCGTCCGGCGCTACAACTCTGAGTCTTACCTTTCGTCCGCTCTTTTGCTCTGCCGTCACGGCAACGTTTCCAGCAAACAGCGTTTCGCCCACCTCGATTTCATGGACGACACCTTGAGCCATTACGCGGCCCTCGATAGTTTCTTGCGGTCATCGGCCGACAGCCGGCCAACGTACTTTTCCAGATCCTCGCCTTCGAGCATACCGATCTTCTCGGCACGGTCATCGCCGACCGGCGCAGGCGCAGCAGCGGGCAGGTTGCCGATGGTGCGAACGGTCGGCGGAACTTCCTTGGCCCGGGGCGCCTCGACAGGCTTCAGGCTCGGCGCATTTCCGCCGATGCGCTGACGAACCAAGCGGTCGGCTTCGTTGAGCGCCCATTCATAGCCTTTTTCCGGCGCCGACGTGCGCAAATCGGCCACGGTGGCATCGAGCAGCCTGTACATGATTGTGTCTTCGTACAGCTTCGCAGCCGGGCGGTCGAAGAATTGCCTGGTGATGCGCGCATTGAATTGCTGCTCGATCTCTGCGTTCTGCTTGGCGGCCCACTCGGCTTGCTTCTGTTCGATCAGCAACTCGGTGCGCTTGCTTGAAATTTCGCGCATGGCGCGCGACAACTCGGGCGCGTCGATTTCACCGTCATTGAACTGCGCTTCAAGCGCAAGCTCCCGCTCGTTCAGTGCGGCAATCTGCTCGGCAACCCCTTCCGGCGCCGAGGCATCGAACTGCGGCACGAACCCGGCCGGCTGAATAACTTCCTCTGCGGCATCGTCAGCAACCTGCTCACCATCGCCCGGCTCGGCGGCACCATCATCAGGATCGGCAGAATCAACGGGCGCAACTTCTTCCGAGGCGATTTCCTCGGTTGCGGTTTCCGGCTTCTGCGCGGCAAGCACCGCCTCTTGTTCGTCTGGAGTCAAGGTCGAAAGTTCTTCTGCGGAAATGGTCACTGCGTCGCTCCTGCGGGTTTAGTGTCGATCATTGCAATGATGCTACATCGCCAGCCAGTATTTTTTTGTAGTCATCACACGGGGATCTCTTGCACGGTGCCGAGTTTGTTAGACTGGTAGCGGAACACGGAACCGAATCCGAGATCGCCTTCAGTGCCAAATGATAACTCATTGGCCTTGAGTCCGTGAATTCGATGATTTGGCCAAATTGTTGCCAAGAAAGAAAACCACTGGTTGCAAAGGATGCTGATTTTCTTGTCTCTGGGTCAAAGACGTGTCATAATGTCCGTAAATTTTCCCAGAGAGAGCAACAAAATGACACTTGCCCAGCCAATGGAACTGCTTAAGCAGGCCCGTAGCAGATACACGCAACGACAAATCGCCGAACACGTTGGGAAGGACACAAAAACCGTACGGCGCTGGGAAAAAGGTGAGACACCATGCCCAGCGATGCTTGAACCCGCCTTGCGCGACCTCCTGCAACAGCCCGCTACCTGTACTACGGAATGCGACCACAGCTTTAGCTTCATTGATCTTTTTGCCGGGATTGGCGGTATACGCATGGGTTTCGAGGCCCATGGTGGCAAATGCGTCTTTACTAGTGAATGGAACGAGTTCTCGAAAAAGACCTACATCGAGAATTACGGCGATCATCATCCCTTTGTCGGCGACATCGTCCCCTATCCAGCAGAGGAAGTGCCGGATCACGATGTGCTGCTTGGCGGATTCCCCTGTCAGCCATTCAGTATCGCCGGAGTAAGCAAAAAAAATTCGCTAGGCCGCCCGCATGGTTTCGAGTGCACCACGCAAGGAACTCTGTTTTTTGACGTGGCTCGCATCATCGCCACCAAGCGCCCCAAGGCGTTCCTGCTGGAAAACGTCAAGAACCTGCTTTCACACGACAAGGGCCACACCTTCGACGTGATACTTCAAACACTCAGGGACGAGTTGGGCTATGACGTACATTACAAGGTGATCGACGGGCAGCACTTCACACCGCAGCACAGGGAACGAATCATCATCGTCGGTTTCCGCGAAAAAACAGGCTTCTCATGGGATGACCTGAACCTACCGGAAGATGGTCCGCGCCTTGCGTCAATTTTGCACAAGACCGATGGCACCGAACCGGTCATTCCGTGGGACGGTGACCGCTTTTTCGATCACAGCAAGAAGGCAGTGCAACCACGATACACGCTGACCCCAAACCTCTGGACCTACCTGCAGGCTTATGCAGAAAAGCATCGTGCCGCTGGCAATGGATTCGGCTTTGGAATGGTCTATCCCGATAGTGTTACCCGCACGCTGTCTGCTCGATATCACAAGGACGGGTCCGAGATTCTTGTGTGGCAAGGCAAGAACAAACGGCCGCGCCGACTGACACCCCGAGAATGCGCTCGTCTAATGGGCTTCCCTGACTCGTTCCAGATACCTGTTAGCGATACGCAGGCTTACCGCCAGTTCGGCAATAGCGTAGTCATGCCTGTAATGCAGGAAGTCGCACGCATCATGACACCCCACGTGCAGGCGCTGATCGCTCACGAACGAGACGGCACCCCGCTTCCGCTGTCATTATTTGCTTGATGGTTGATGTAGTAGACAGCAAGACACGCAGCCGGATGATGTCCGGCATACGTGGTCGCAACACCAAGCCGGAAATCCTGATTCGCAGCTTGCTGCACCGTCATGGTTTTCGGTTTCGACTTCATGTCCGAGACCTGCCTGGCAAGCCCGACATCGTGCTGCCTCGCTACCATGCGGTAGTATTTGTGCACGGATGCTTCTGGCATGGAGGAGAAGACGAATTCGTGCTCTCGCAAATGTCGCCAATCTTGAAGTTTCCGCCCTCTGGGAATTGGTCGTCCGTCGTGTAAGTCGTCATTTAATTACGCCGTCTGGTCTCATGGTTTCAATGCCGAACATCTCTCCTGTGCCGGCCGTCGCCGGCAGCATCGGGCTGGTATTTGTCGGGAAATCAACTTGCGGTTGTTGGGCAACCGGAGGAACCGGAAAATTCGGGTCATCACCACCAGGATTCGGGTCACGATAGCCAGCGCCCTTCATGATCTCGTCTGCAATCGGCGCCACCTGCGGCATCGTGGCAATCACCTGTGCACCCTGCATTGCAGCATAGGATGTTTCTGTGCCTGCCTTGACGGCTGCCGCTTCTATCTGCTTCGTCTTCGCCCGCAGGTTTTCAAGCTCGGCACGCAAGCGATCAACTTCAAGCCTCTCAGCTTCGTCCTTCTTCGCCTGGTTCGCCTGACGCTGCGCCTCTTCTTCCGGGGTCGGCGTTTCATTCGGGTCGGTCATACCAGTGACGGCGCGGATGCGTTGCAGAACCAGGGTCTTGTTCGGCAGGTCGAATAGCTCGATGGCCACGTCGAGCAACGCGGTCACAATCTCCGGAGAGGTCGGGGCAAGCTGCTGCAACAGTTCCATCATGGACTCTGCCGCGGCCTGTTGCAGCGTCTGCTTCCAGTTCTGCTCGCCGATGATGAAATTCGCTCGGCGCGCAGTGATGTCGTTGATGATTTCTCCTGTTACCGGGTCCGGCGTATTGATCTGAACATACTCGCGCTTCTGGCGCTCGCCGGTGATCGAGAAAACCTTCGGCTGATTGTAATACTGCTCGATCAGCGACAGCGTGATCTCGCCCTCAAGCTGGCGCGCCAGCAGCATGTTGTCGAAAATCTCGGCAGTAAGCACAGACCCCTGGTCGACCTTCTTCTGCACGGCGACGCCGCTGATTGCGTTCGTATCGCGCCCCAGGTTCTCGTTCGTCACGCCGGCCGCGTTGCGGATGATTGCGGTATCGGCATCCATCAGGCGAACGTGCGACTCGGCCACATCATTCTGGCGATCAGTCTTGACCTTCGCCAGGCCGCCACGCGCCAGCAGCACCATGCCATCGGGAGCCGAGTATTCTTCGCGCGCCTCTTCGGCGGTCATGATTTCGTCGTCAAACGCATCGTTCTCGGCGATGATTTGGGACTGCGACAGGATGTGCTGCACCTTTGACATACGCTTGTTGAGCGCATCCTGCGGCCCGCGAATGGCCCTGGCCACGCCATACGGCGCCCCATCGCGCTTGCGGCGATAGCACCAGAACGGAATAAATGGATACTTGTTGTGCTGGTACGGACTTGGCTGGTCAGTGATGATGTTTTTCTCTGTCAGGATCGACACGCGCATCTTCATGCGCACGCAATCGACTGACGACGGACCAATGCCAACCCTTTCGGTGGTCGGCTCCCGATACCAGCATTCGATCAGCAGCACGCGCTCGCGCAGGTTGTTAGCCCAGGCGTCCGAGTCATACATCGTGTACTTGCCTGGCATCGGCGTTCCGGTGCCGATGTCGTCCATCAGGTTGCCGTTCCACCATTCGAGGTAGCTCTGCGAATCAGATGAAACCGCTGCGGCGCGCAGTTCCCGCTCTTTATCCGGGAAATAAGCAATGGCCAGATCGAGGTCGACCATGCGGAAGCGGAACAGGTAGCGCGAATCGTTGATGTCGCGCCGCTCTCCAAGTGAATCGTGCAGCATGCCACGCCAAGACTGGTAGCGCTGATACACGGGTTCGTCTTCAGGGTCTTCAGAGATGCCTACTTCTAGCCATCCCATCCCGGCCTTGAACACATCGTCAGCCACGGCCGAACGCTCGAACCCTGTGTTGTTCGCGTCATGCAGGTACTTCAGCAGTTTGGTCTTGACCTTGGCATCTTCTTCCGCTTCTTTAGATTCCTCGCGGGCATGCACCATGAAGTCGGTTCGCGTCCGGCGCTCGGTTCCGATAAGCCAGTCGATTGTCGACTTCGTTTCGTTGTAGACCACGGGAGCCTGGCCGCGTGCGCGCAGCACTGCCTTTTCCGAAGCGGTCCATTGTTCCGAGTCGTAATAGTCCTCATCAAGTGCCATCTGGTAGCGATTGACCGACTGGCGGCGCATTTCCTGCTGAAACCACGTCATCAACTGCGCGTGCTTCTTCATCTCGTCTGCCGGTTTCAGCGCCGGGCCGACCGCGACTTTCTTGCTCATATACTGGCCTCGCTCAAGACCTTGCCGTTCTGGTCCTTGTGGGTGATCTCCAAAAGCGCATCCGGCCGATCGGCAATGCGGACAGCGGATGGACAGGCGGGCATATGCAGCAGGTCAGGCATCCACAGCAGCACGCAATCGCGTAGCGTCTTGGCTTCGATTTCAAGCAGTGGCTTCCCGAGAACCGGCAGCGCATTGATGATTTCCAGATAGCCGGCTGGCGTGATGTCTCCGGACGGGTCAGCATACTTGGCGGCCGAAGACAGGCATATCCCGAACACCCCGGCGTCAAGGCCGCCGCGTGCGGACCAGATCAGCATTGCCGGCTCGCCATCAACCCACTCAAGCGAGCAGTTATAGCCTCTGTGCGTGAAGGTTTTGAAGGATGCGGAGCCGCCGACACTGAAATAGCGACTTCCGTCCGACGATAGTATCGGGTGTTCCAGGTTCATGCGCGCAGCCAACTGAGGATAGTTGCGCGAATTGTGAGCCGCCAGCCAGTATTTAAGCCGTTCGCCAATCTCTTTCCTTGCGATGTGCGCGGCGATCAGCCCTTGGCGGAACCCTGGCGAAGCGCTTCATCATCAGCGCATAGCGACAGTTATGCACTACAACCCCATTCTCTACAGCGAAGGCTTGGTAAACGGGAACCTCCATGCAATAAACATCACTTCTTCCGGCGCTTTTCACTTGCAAGACGCGCGATGTGCTCTTTGCCTTCGGGAGTTGAAGTCCATAGCTTTTTTGAACAAGATATTGAGCATGTTTTGCTTGGCCTGAATCGGTTTGACATATATTCCGATCCGCACACTCCGCAAACAAAAGCAACAAGGTCCGCTCCATCTTTGCGGCGCTGCTTTGATCTACATGCGTTTGAGCAAAACCGATTACTCCCTTTTGGTTGAGACATAAACTTTTTTCCACAGCAATCACAAACGAACTCAACCTTTTGGCGAAGGAAGTGCTCATTTCTCTTTCCTGCCTCGTATTGGGCTGATTTACCTGCGTCTGTTTTTCGCCACTCAACCAAGGCCGCAAGCGCAGCGTCTGGTCGTCTTTGGTGTCCCTTGTTGTGGAGCGACAGATGCTCTTCTCCTGGAACGCAGCAAAGGTTTTCAATGGAGTTGTTATCCCTGTCACCATCTTTGTGATGAACATGGTAGCCATCTGGAATTTTTCCGTTAGAGTCTTCCCAAATCGCCCTATGAAGAAACTCTTTTGAACTACGGAAATATCTTCCAAAGCGAGTAAATCGCTTTCCGCCGTAAATGATTTCGTCCATTTTATTCCTTTGCTACGCGATACGGCATTGTGACATACCACGCCAGCAGAATCTATTGCGGCGACCCACTCTCCTGATTCAGACAAAATTTTGTGGTCAGGGGTGCAAAGCAGCTCGTACCCATCTTCAAACGTAACCATCACAAGCTCTGCCTGCTCTCTCGTCTTGCGGCAGTTGTTATATGGCATCCACTCCCCGCCGGCACTAAGAACCTCTCCGTTGCTTCCAACCAGATCAACTATTCTTTGCGCGCCAAATCTAGTAATAACCCTTGTGTCTTGATGCAAACATGCGCTGATGATGTCGTCCATCTCCTTGACGATCTTCCCGTCCTTGCGGTGATACAGGCGGAATTCTTCAAAGAACTCATCCAGGTGAGCGAACACCTTGAATCTCCCCGTCTGCATCCGGTCGAGCATTTCCAGCACTCCGGCCTCGACGCCGTTGCTACCGTCCTCAAATGTGGCCCGCTCGTCCAGCATGTTCAGCCCGGCAGCACGATACTGCTCGGCCAGTTGCTCGCCGCTACCCTTGTCATGCTGCAATCCATCATGCGGCCAGGAAACCGGGATCCAGTCTCCCCACGCCTTGACTGATGGTGCAAAGAGAATCGGCGTCTGTTCGCGGGCTCGGTGCGCGTTGATCAGGTACAGGCAATCAGCGTCACGGTCCCACGCAAGGCGCGCAGCAGCGGCCGGGTGATCCCAGCCGAAATCGATTCCGTTGATCTGCGCCCAATGCTCCGGGATAGGAAACGCCGCCACCTTGATTGAGTCTTCTTCGACCGGAAAGATGCGTCCGCTGCCTAGTGTCGGAATGCCCTTGGCGCGCGCCTCGCGTTCGTGCGCAGGGAAGCTGGCGATGATCCGAACCCGCTCCTCCGGTGATATGTGTTCGGCGTCCTCTATCGTCATGTTGACGTCGGCACGGTCGGCGGTTTTCTCTTTCCCAAGGAAGCGCAGCACGACGGTCGACATCCCCTGCAGTGGCGTGAATGACATGGCGGCCATTCCGCCTGTTGCGATCGTCCGTGCCAATCCTTCGTCGTAGATTTCCTCTGGCGGTTCCTCGTCGAACCAAACGAAATCAACTGGCGGCCCCTGCCATTTCTTTCTCCCCTGTGCGTAATACTTGAAACGCAGGAATGACCAGCCATCGAAAACGCCATTCGTATGGTGCCTAACCTTTATGTAGTCGAACAGGTCTGCTGTTCCCGATGCCATACCATAATCTCCACCCAGGCAGTCTGCCGGAATGGCTCCGGTTCCCTTTTCGCCGGCCAGTCCAAGCAATACGCGCTGAGGATTGTCGCGCGTCGCCTCTGCCGTCTCGCCGGATGCCCATACGACGGTCGGACGCGCCCAACGGCGGCCGTCCCACCAGTCTGGATACAGCCCGGTAAGGTGATACGACGCCTCGGACCCAACACAGAACGACTTGCCGTTCTGGTTTCCTGCGCGCAGCAGTCGTTCGCGCATCGTCGCGCCAAGCAGGTGAAAC
>ERZ761597.212-NODE-212-length-10754-cov-7.804748_pt1 | contig 10754 bp, 11 predicted proteins | sample MGYA00433093_ERZ761597 | MGnify/ENA primary metagenome ERZ761597 (study PRJEB28899, sample SAMN03785557) | bioreactor sludge metagenome | biome: EBPR Sludge; feature: EBPR Bioreactor; material: 0.22µm filtered reactor supernatant | place: Saint Lucia: Queensland... | reverse complement strand
TCAGCGGCGATTATACTGCCACAAGTGGGAAACTAGCACGGTGCCGAATTATAAAGAGAGCTTCCGAATAGGAAGCTCTTTTTCTTGTATCCTTTAATTTATACATTACAATAAGCGATATGCAACCAGAACAACAAACACTATCGCAAGATGCACAGACCCCGCCACCTACGCCACAGGTTCAACCTCCGCAGCCGCCACAGCCACTGGTCGCGCCTACCCCAGAACCAGTGCCGACACCTCCAAAAAAAACTCATACGACCATGTGGATTATCATTGGCGTATCAATTTTCGTGTTAATTGCGCTCATCGTCGCGGCTGCGTTACTGTATCTTAGTGCCGTCAAAAAGAGTAACGACGACTTTACCCGAGGCAATACCGTCGACAAGCTGACGACGTATAAAGATAACAACACCGGGGTGTCGCTAAAAGTACCTGAGGGTTGGGACGTCGAAAAGACTAAGCCTGACGATAAGACTGTTGTGCGATTGACGATTCAGCCAACATCCGGATCTTTCGCAAATGCATTCGACCAGCAGCAGGTCATCGATCTGCTATGCCAGACGACATCAAATAGCATGACCAAGCAAAGTTTTGCCAACGCGGTTGTTATGGGTGTGATTCCCAACAAACGGGCCGAAGGTATGACCATATCTAACCAGTCCGAAACGACCATCGGCGGTATGTCGGCGTATCAATTCAACACTACCAAACAAGACGATAAGCAGCGTACGATCTATTACCATGCTTACTATATGGCAGGAAAAAGTGAAGTATGCAGCATGTATGTTTTGGCTGTCACTTCTGACATGGAACAACTTCCAGTTGAATCACATGTCGATGACATTCTCGGCTCTTTCCGTAAAGAGTAGAGTAAACCGTATTCGTCATGACCTTTTAGCATAAAATACTCATGGTAAAATAAGATGGATGAACCTTACGGTAATACGGCGCAAGTTTACCGATTTCATAACACAAACACCGAAGAAGTACGCAATTCTTGTAGGGGTAGGTTTTTTCCTTGCCTTGTATGTATTAACCTTTGTTGTGCCAAAACCAGTAGTCTTTAGTTATTCGGGCGACAACTGCATTCGTCGCATAAGTCTTTTTCCTCAGCTTTTGAAACAGGAAAAAGCTGGGTTTGAATTATCTCATAAAGGAATCAAATCTGTCGGAAGCCTTGAGGTGTTAGCTACTCGTGTGTGCTTTAAGGCGACTGAGCCGCCGAAGGCGGGTTCGAGCATAGTTGCCGAGGCGCCTTTGGGGGTCATCCTGGGCCGCACGACGTACAACATAACCGTTCCCAGCGCACCCAAGGCAAAAACGGAGACGTTAAAAGCACCGGTTCCGGCTACCAAACCGTTAACGATCAAGCTCTCGTCAAGCGACCGCGTGTACACCTATTACTTAAAGGGCAACGATGACATTACAAGATGTACGCCAACGAATGATGGGGTAAGCTGCGATCCGACAGAGCTACGCTTTAAGCAATCGGCATCGTATAAAGTGACTCTGGAGCGATGGTTTGATAACAAAGTAGTTGAGACGCCTCTTAGCACAACCATTGATACACTGAAAGCCGTCTCAGTAACGAGCGGGACATTAACGAACAAGCAGGTTGTGTACGATAAGCCAACGAGTTTTACATTTAACACCGACAAACCACTCCGGTCTACTAAAGTCGCTTTAGAAAACGCAAAAGACGGCAGCCCTGTTAAAAACGTCGTGGCAAAGGTCAGCGGCAAGACATTGACAGTTTCTTTGGCTGAACAGCTGGCACGGGAAAACGCGTATCGCCTTCGTATCGCCTCACTCGAGGCAACCGATGGCAGTAATCTAATTGAGCCAATGACGGTAGAGTTCGCGGTGTCAGGGGGACCGAAGGTCGCATCGGTGAATGTAGGCACTTCAAAGGTAGACAGAAACGCCAATATAATTCTGACGTTCGACCAACCTATTAGCGACCCCTCGGTCGTCGCAAAATACATTTCGTTTACTGGTGGTACGGCAGTAGTTAGCAGGATAACCGAAACCCAGATCGCCGTTAAATTAAGTAGTTTGCCCCTATGCCAAGCGTTTTCAATCACTGTTTTAAAGGACTTTCCAAGTAAATATTCTATCGCTACGAAATCTGACTGGAAGTTTTCATCCCGTACGATTTGCCATACCACTGGCATATATGGGTATTCACTGAAAGGTAGGCCTCTTGTTGCTTACTATTTTGGGGCTTCCGGGCCGGTTACTATGTATGTCGGTGCGATTCATGGTAACGAATCAAGTTCTAGCGTGCTGATGAAATCATGGATCGATGAACTCGAGGCGAATCCGGCCAAGCTGTCTGGAAAGCGTGTCGTCGTTGTTCCTACCACCAATCCGGACGGGGTGGCGGCTGGAACCCGTACGAATTCACGCGGGGTCAACCTAAGCCGTAATTTCCCGACAAGCAACTGGACGAGCGATATTAATGATACGGATGGAAAGCATATCGGTGGGGGCGGGTCGGCTCCTCTGAGTGAACCGGAATCAAAGGCCCTCGCTGTTCTGACGAGCCAATTAAGTCCGCGGCTTTTGTTGTCGTTCCATGCAGTCGGCAATTTGGTCATCGGTGACCCCGGGGGGCTTTCGGCAACGATGGCCGCGAAGTACGCATCCATGGTCGGATACCGTAACGCGACTGGTACCAGCTCATCGACATTTGACTACGACATTACGGGGGCGTATGAAGACTGGTCATACCGGAATATGGGTATTCAAAGCATGGTAATCGAGCTAGGGAGCTACACGTATGCGAGCATAGGTACGCATCGTCAGGCGCTCTGGGCAATGCTCTAGTCGGCCATGTATAGTAATATCATGCGAAAAATTGCTTTGGCGGCAGGTTGTATTGGACTGATAAGCGGTTTGATATTCTTGACGCCCTATGTCGTGCAAGCCGAAGGTGCGGCAAACCCAGCAGATTATTCGACCATGCGCGAAACGATCGTTGCAATCAAACTGCCTGATATTCCCCAGCCAGATTGGCTAAAGCAACAGTTGGCAGCCGAAGCTGCAGCACAGGCAGCGGCGCACAAGGCCGCATCAACCGTTACCGTGACCTACGATGTCATGACTAAGGGCGCGGTGTACGCCAGCCTAAGCGAGTTCAAGCTGCAGGCCAACCAAACGCTGAATGATCCCCGGGGATGGTCACGTATGAACGTCAAGTTTGTCGAAGTCGCCAGCGGCGGGCGGTTTACCCTGGTTCTAGCCGAGGCAAGTCAACTGCCAACGTTTTCGAGCGGATGTAGCAGCGACTATAGTTGCCGGGCCGGTAGGTACGTGGTTATTAACCAAGACCGCTGGATGGGGGCGACATCGAGCTGGAATTCAGCCGGCGGTTCCTTGCGTGACTACCGGCATATGGTTGTGAACCACGAAACCGGTCATTGGCTGGGGCACGGCCACCAAGACTGTAAGGGGGCCGGGCAGCCCGCGCCGGTTATGCAGCAGCAATCAATCGATTTACAGGGGTGTAAGTTTAACCCGTGGCCGCTCTCATCTGAATTAATGTCGAGCCAGTTAGGTATCTGATTATGAAAAAATTCATGCAAGCCCACGCAAAGCTCATTATCGGCATACTACTACTCCTGGTACTCGTATTTGCGTGGCTGTGGTTTGCTGGCAATGCCCGTCAGCAGACGAGTTTTCGTCGGACGAGCGAACGGGTTAGTCAGGTAAGGGACTTGGCTAAAAAGTCGTACGCTGGCACACGGACCAACAGGGTTGCGGCGCTAACGAAGCTCGCCGGTCTGCCACAGGATAATTTATGCCGTGGTGATTGGTGGAACGATTGGCAACAGACGCTCGTACCGACTATAAAAAACGATGCGCAGGCATGCAAAGCCAAAGAAGAAAAGTTGGTAAAGGTTATTCGGGCAGCAAGCGAAACAAATCGCTACCTGACCGATGAAGCCAAGATAGCAAAGCACCTTCAGTTATTGATAGTGGACAATGCGGCCCTAGGTTGGCCTACGAAGGCCAAAAAGGCCGCCGAGAGCGCTTTAAGTAACGTGAATGGTATTCGGGTAGTTTCCGCCGTTAAACCCGTTCAGACAGCCGCAAAAACGCGTATAGAGGCCATAATTTCGGCATGGAATGCACTACATACGGCGTCAGATAAAAATGACAAGACCGCCTACTTGTCAGCGGAGGCAACACTAGAGCAGGCTTATGCTGACCTCGCTGCAATCGCCGACGTGTCAGACACTGCCTTAAGCAAGCAATTGAACCTATACTTACGCGCCACTACAGCGATCTGACCTCAGTTAAATCAAATAAAAACGACCCGTCTCGCAGAGCAGGTCGTTGTTTCACGTCTGAATCAGGTTTCTGGATCCAAACAGGTGCCTTAGTACGGGTGACAATTCGCAGTAATCACACGGACTGCTTCTAATATATAGCACCGTATGCATAAGTACAATACCTTTTAAAACATAAAAATGTATATGGTAAACGTTGACAAAAAGCCTATGCTATGCTAATATAATTTCATACACATCTCGTATGTGAGGTAATTGGAGGGCCGACCACTGTTAAGTGAGAGGCTCTTTTTAATAGAAGGGAGCCTAGAAATGGCTGGAACAGTAACTGGTGGCAAGAAAGCTGCCGCTAAAAACCTTGCAAAAGACCCTAACTTCTACGCGAAGATCGGTCGTAAGGGTGGACAGAACGGTAAGACCGGTGGCTTCGCCGCTAACCCGGAACTGGCTCGTATTGCCGGTGCCAAGGGTGGTCGCATCTCTCGCCGCCGTAAGGCTAGCGACACCATAAAAGCTGCCTAAATAGCTTTTACACATTGAAAAACACCCCGCCAATGGGGTGTTTTTCGTTTAGGTGATTCTGTAGCGCCGTAATTGACAGCTGCGCGCCTCATTCACTTTCCATGATTTCAGGCAGGTGACACAGCGGTATTCACGTTTCTTAACCTGTAAGCCGTTTGATCCGCAGTGTGGGCAAGTGCTTCGAGAGTGCAGCCAGTCGCGATAGGTGTCCATATCGTAGTGCAGAATGCTGGCTGGGATGCGAACTCCGTAGCGCGCAGCCATATCTACCTTTGCAAGTTGCCAGGCGTCACGTTCCATAGCGATAAGGTCGATGTCTCGGTCATACTTGGTGTGGTTCAGGGTGGCGTGGCTAATTTCGTGCAGCAGATGGGCGTCGAAGTAGGGGTCGTCGATGTCGTAGACGATGGTGCGTTTTTCAGGCTGCCACTCGAAACGCTCACCATTTTCGAAGGTCAAATCAGCAAAATCTTCGCTTACGCGATCAAGTAGCGACGGAGTCGAGAGCATGGTAGTAACATCCGTATATGACGGCTTCTTCAGGGTGGGCTGCCACGTAAAACTGGGGGTAGACGAACGTCTCGGGTAGGTATGACTTCAAAATTTCTTCGAACTTCGCACGGAATTTCTCAAAATGTCCACCGAACCCACCACCAATGATGACCACATCGGGCTGCAAGACAGGAATCAGCGTTAAAAAGCCACGTGACACGCGTTCGGCGATTTCATCCCAAGAGCTAGGGTCGGTAATTTCACTTGCGAGCTTGCCGTATGCTTTCACAATGGAGCTACCGCTTGCGAAATCTTCCCAGTCCTGAAGCTGGCCTTGGAATTCCATGTACGCGTGGCCACCTTCGGAACGACGTAACCAGGGATCAATTTGCCCGTCACGGATGACACCGGTGCCAATTCCGGTGCTCAGCGTCACATACAAGCAAAAGCGAGGGGTCTCGGGAAGGGCACGGCTTTCGGCCAACCCGGCAAGATTAGCGTCGTTTTCTATGATGACGGGCACGTCGAACCGTGCTTTAAGTTCGGCACCAACGTCGAAGCCTTTCCACCCCAAGTTACCGCACCACTTTACGACTCCATTTTCGGTAATGCCTGGAATCGCCAACGATATCAGGGTCGGTGCTTGGCTGTCTAATAACATTTCGATGGTTGCGGAGAGTTCCCGTATGTAATCTACCGGTTCGGGAGGTGTCGGGAACTTGTGCTTGGCCGTGACCTGCCCATCGGTATTAAAGGTTGCAACCAGCGTTTTCGTACCACCCGTGTCTACCGTTACGATCATATACCTTCAGTGTAGCAGACGGGGGCGGGAAGTTGTAATGCGTTGCCAAAGTTGGTAAGCTATTGCATAAGATATAACTGCGGGAGAAACGTTATGCGAGGACGATATCAGGGTGGTGAGAATGGTTCATTGGCCGGCTTCATTATCGTCGGTGTGTTGTTGGCACTGGTGCTAGTCGGTGGTATTTACGGGTTGAATCGGTATAACGCCCAAAAAGCGTCGGAAGAAACAACGGCAAGTCAGGACGACAAGAAGACGCAAGACACACCGAAAAATAGCGATCAAACCGCCAAAAAAGATGATTCAGATAAGAGTACATCAAGCAGTTCGGACAAAACGCAGCCTGATATACCAAAGGACAGTGGTACATCGACGAACTCAAGCACTTCGAATCAGGGTGCCGAATCGAATGCTTTGCCACAAACGGGGCCGTCAGATGTCATGACAACTATGGTGACCGTTGCACTCCTAGCATTCGCCGCCGCGCACTTCGTGCAGGCCCACCGCGCTCTCTCCTAGACATTTTTCCTCTTATAGAGTACAATGACGCGTAGTCAGGGAGGCCGTTCCGACGACTCATGTAGGACGGACCCCAACTAATATCAATTAACGAAGGAGTCTTCTTAGACTTATGGCAAACGCCCTTACAATGGATGACCTGCTCGCACAAGAAAGCGGTGTCAAGCAACTGGTCGCCGGTGAAACCATCACCGGAACCGTATTATCAGTTAAAAAACACGAGGTACTGGTTGACCTCGGCGCTCAAGGTGTCGGTTTGGTCCCACGCCGCGAAGTCGGTTTTGGGAAGTCGCTGAACGAAGGTGATGAAGTTACCGCCAGCATCGTCGACTCTGAGCTCGAAAACGGCTACAGCCTGCTGAGCCTCCGGAAAGCCGCCAAGGACCGCGGTTGGGAAGAAGTTATCGTTAAAGCCGAGGCTGGCGAAGTCATTGACGTTACCCCATACGACGCCAATCGTGGCGGCCTGTTGGTTGAATACGAAGGTGTCCGCGGATTCCTGCCGGTATCTCAGCTGTCTGCCGAGCACTACCCACGTGTCGGCTCAAGCGACAAGGACGAGATTCTGCAGCGCCTGAACGCCCTGATTGGTAAAGAAATGAAAGTCCGCATTTTGGACGCTGACCGCCGTGCTAACAAGCTGATTTTCAGTGAAAAAGAAGCTATCAAAGACGGCCTAGCAGAACGCTTTGCCAACCTGAAGGTCGGTGACAGCGTAAAGGGTGTCGCAACCGGTGTCGTTGACTTCGGTGTATTCGTGAACGTCGACGGTATCGAAGGTCTGGTTCACATTTCTGAGATTAGCTGGGAACGCGTTAACAACCCAAGCGACTATGTAAAAGTCGGCGACACGCTTGAAGCTAAGATTATCTCTATCGACAAAGACCGCCTAAGCCTCAGCATGAAGCAGCTGACCAAAGACCCATGGCTCGACGAAGTCGAAGCTATGAAGCCAGGCAACAAGGTTGAAGGTACGGTCACTCGTATTACGCCGTTCGGTGCTTTCGTACAGCTTAGCCCAGCAGTCGAAGCTCTGGTTCACATCTCTGAAATGGGTGCGACCGACGGCGTTGACCCTGAAAAGGTCTTTACCTTGAACGAGCGCAAAGAATTCACCGTTCTTGACGTCGACCGCGACAACCGCAAGATCTCACTCAGTCTCAAGAAAAAGTAATGCGTACACTATAAGCCGCTCGGCGCGTCCGAGCAGAAAGGAAGCGCCGATATGGCAGATACGATCGCCGACAGTCCAGAGAAAATCATCCAAGTCGCTGGTAGTATTACCGTTGGCGAACTTGCCGAACTGCTCAATCTGTCCGTTACAACGCTGATTGGTGAACTGTTCAAGAACGGCATCATCGCCACGATCAACCAAAAGATCGACTTTGAAACGGCAACGATTATCGTGGAAGAACTCGGTCTAGACGTCACACTTGAAAAGAAGGAAGTCGCGACTGGTCCGGTTCGCGAAGAACATAAGCTGTCCGACAAAGCGGTCGAACGACCGCCGATTGTGGCCGTCATGGGTCACGTTGACCACGGTAAAACGTCACTTCTCGACGCGATACTTGAAACCAAGACGGTCGAAGGCGAGGCCGGAGGTATTACACAGCACATTAGTGCCTACCAGGTAACTAAGAACAATCGCAAGATTACGCTCCTTGATACTCCTGGTCACGAAGCCTTCGCGGCTCTTCGCCAGCACGGTGCGACATTGACCGACGTGGTCATTATTGTCGTGGCTGCTGACGATGGTGTTAAACCGCAAACCGTCGAAGCCATCCGTTTTGCCCGCGAAGCCAACGCCAAGATCGTCGTTGCCATCAATAAGATGGACAAAGAAACCGCCAACCCACAGCTGGTAAAGACACAGCTCGCCACGGAGCACGGTTTGAACCCTGAAGAATGGGGCGGCGACACGATTATGGTCGAAGTCTCGGCCAAGACCGGTCAAAACCTCGACAAATTGCTTGAAAGCGTACTACTTATTGCCGACCTTGAAGAATTGAAAGCCGACGAGCATGTGCCGGCCGAAGGCCTGGTTATCGAAGCCCATACTGAAACCGGTCGCGGATCGGTAGTAGGACTATTAGTCGAACACGGTAAATTACACCCAGGCCAATACCTTGTAGCTGGAACATCTTACGGCAAGGTTCGTACCTTGCTTGATTTTGCCGGCAAAGCCATCAAAGAAGCCGGCCCCAGCACCCCAGTAACGGTGACCGGGTTCAAAGATTTGCCGCAATTCGGCGACCAGTTCAATATCGTAAAAAGTGAAAAAGAAGCCCGCCAGGCAACGGTAGCTAACCGCCTGGAGCGCGAGCGTGAAGCCGCCGAAACCAACGTTACCTCGGCCGATATCTTGAAGCTTATGAGCCAAAAGCAGGAAGCCGCTGACTTTAACGTTATCGTGAAAGCTGATGTACAGGGGTCGCTTACATCTGTCATCGACAGCCTTCGTTTGATCGACACCCAAGGGGCCGTCAGCCTTCGTATCGTCGGTTCAGGCGTCGGTAATATCTCTGAAAACGACGTACACCTGGCTGCCACCGAAGGTACGGTCATTTACGGCTTTAACGTCGAGCTACCACCGGCCGTCAAACGCCAGGCTGCCCGCGACAAGGTGGAAGTCCGGCTTTATAAAGTGATTTACGAGCTGCTTGATAATGCCAAGGAAAGCATGGAAGCCTTGATCGCGCCGGAAGTCGTCGAAACTGAGGTCGGTGCCCTTACTATAAAAGGTATCTTTAGGACGCTCAAGGACGAAGTTATCTGTGGTGGTGAAGTAACCAGCGGTAAAATTACACCAGGTCTGACTGCCCGGGTCATCCGTGGTGGCGAGCAACTCGCCGAAGTAGAGGTTACCAAAGTGCAGCGCAACCAGTCGGAAGTCAAAGACGTCCACGAAGGTGATATGTGTGGCCTGAGCCTTAAGACGAGCAAAAAACTTATTCTTGAAATCGACGATAAGCTGGAATTCTTCAGTCGCGAACTGGTTAAGCGGACACTGAAATAACAATAATCCCGCCGGGTAGGCGGGATTTTTTGTTGAGTGGGTTTACGCCGCGTCGTTGATGCCGTCGGCATTTTCGGCCAGTTCACCGAGGATGATGTCGACTTCGTCCTGCGTAATTCGTTCAAGTTCCGGGACATTAGTCGTTAGCCATTCGGCAAGTTGTTCATCACTTGCGTGCTCCTGAATATCGAGCATTTCTTTGAGCTGCTCGTCACTAAGCGAAGCGGTAATTTCGGCACCTACACGCTCTTCTAGTTCTTGGTTTAGGTGATCGAGCAGGGCGTCGATATCCTGGTTTTCCAGGTTAATGCCAGCTTGTTCAAGCAGATCGCGGGTAATAATCGGGTTCATTGAGTGTCCTCGTTTAGCTGTTTCGTTTTAGTATAACCGTTTTATTGTTCGGCTTACGACCGGCGGGCGTCAATAGCCGCGCGGCCAATGGCCCGAGTAGCGGCGACAGAGGCGCGGGTGCGTTCAACCTTATTTGCAGCCTTGTCTTTGGCATTTACCATTTTGGTACCAAGGTAATCGGCACCATTTTCAACTTTAGCGAAACCATTCATTAAGGCGTCGCCGCTTTTGTCGTACGCGCTTCGAACCGTTTCTTTAGTCGAAGACCAGCGCTGGCTCCAGCGTTCGCGCCTTGCTTGGCGGCGGGCAAGGGCAGCGTTTTTACGGGCGACCAGCTTTTCTTTGACGCCTTCTTTTAGGCCAATCATCTTGTCGCCTACATAGTCCGCACCCTTGTCGAGTGATTCCATGCCTTTATCAATAGCGCTGTTATAGGTGTCTTTAATTTTCGTTCCGGCAGCTTCGACGCCTCTTTGGGCGGCCATGTCGACACGGTCGGCTACATCCAACGCTTTTTCGGTCGCGATAGCCTTTACTCCGGCACCAAGTTCGCGGGTGGCGCGAGCAGCACGAAGAGCAGCCCGGCCAAGGCTACGTAACTTGGATTTGGCGTATTCTTTGGTATCAGTCAGTTTTTCAGATGCGGTGTCAGCTACATCAGCGCCGCCGCGAAGTAAGTTACCGATCCGGCTGGCACTTTGGTCGACGTTGCTTTCGGCAGGTTCGGCTGCGGTGTTTCCGGTCTGTTCGGCCA
>ERZ761597.209-NODE-209-length-10832-cov-4.051870_pt1 | contig 10832 bp, 15 predicted proteins | sample MGYA00433093_ERZ761597 | MGnify/ENA primary metagenome ERZ761597 (study PRJEB28899, sample SAMN03785557) | bioreactor sludge metagenome | biome: EBPR Sludge; feature: EBPR Bioreactor; material: 0.22µm filtered reactor supernatant | place: Saint Lucia: Queensland... | reverse complement strand
TTGTACTAGAGTTTATTTTGAATCCCTAGCGGGGTGCCTGCCGTATAATGAAAGGAATGACGACCGCGCTCGCAATACTGTTCGCCGTACTGCTGACGGCTTTGGTGCTGACCGGGGCGATGGCGCCGGTCCGACCGCGCCTCAGTCCGTTCGAGTTGAAGCGTCGGCGCGAACTGGGTGAGGACACGGCGCGCGATGAACTGCGCCAACGCCGGTTCGGCGACATGGCTTCGCTCATCCGGACGGCCCATGCCATGATACTGGTGCTGACGGTCGTAACGTCGGTCGGGCTGTTCGGCTGGGTGATGGGCACGTTAGTCGGCCTGATGACGGTGCTGATTCAGGGACCGCTGAGCCGGATACGGCTGGTCAGTGCGTTCGCCGCCCGCTTGTACGGCGAGCAGGAAGCGACACTGTTGGGCATCGCCGCCCGCTATAAGCATGTCTTCAAATGGTTCCGCCAGGCGGAGACCTCGGGAGCGCATGGCTTCGATTCCAAGGAAGAGCTTGAGCATATGATCATCAGCTCCAAGGGCCTGCTGACGGATGAGGAGAAGGGGCTGCTCTCCGGCAGCCTGCGGTTCGAAGACAGACAGGTAAGGACGATCATGACGCCTAAGGCCAAGATCTTCGCAATCAAGAAGACCGAGATCCTCGGCCCGCTGGTGCTGGATGACCTGCATCGCTCCGGACATGACAGCTTCCCGGTCGTGAACGGCGCGGGACTGGACGAGGTGGTCGGTGTGCTGCGCCTACGTGACGTCCAGACGCTCGATACCGCGCGCAAACACACCGCCAAAGTCGAGACCGCCATGGATCCGGACGTCCGCGTCATCAACCAGGACGAGCCGCTCAGCGTGGCCCTGCGAGTCCTGCTCGATTCCCAGCATCATCTGCTCATCGTGACGGACGACGAGGGTCGGACGGCCGGGCTGGTGACGCTCGGAGACATCATAAAGGTCCTGTTCGGTCGTTCGCGTTAACCGTTCTCGACTGCCGCTTTGCCGATACTGACGATATGGCGTGCCCGGAAACCCTCGAACGCTTTCTTGTCCATGCCGTAACGTTTGATATGGCTGGTGATGTATTCGGAACCGAGGAAGCGGGGCAGTATGACATAGGCGGCGCCGTGTTCGTACAGCTCGAGGGCATCCTCATAGGTACGCGCGTGGCATATGAAGGTGATGTCGCTTGAATATCGATGCAGGTAGGCCAGTAGCTGGAGGTTCACCCGCCGGTCGATGACGGTGCTGGCTGCGAACCTGGTATGTCCGGCATTGATTTCTTCCAGGAATTCGGTGTCGGTCGCATCGCCGTATGCATGGCGGATACCCTGCGATTCCAGGTGCTCTATGACCTCCGGGTCGTAATCGACCACCAGGTAGCGCTGCTTCATGTCGCGGAACAGTTCCAGGAACTCGTGCCCGCCGTGATGGTAACCGAACAATATGGCGTTGTAGAGTCCGCGCTTCTGCTTGCGCTCATGTGGATTCTTCCGCTCGAACACGCTCAGTACCTTATGGAGACGATGATACAGTTGATCATCATATTTCATGAGGTATGAGCTGACGGCGATGGTGATGAGCGCCACGAGCGTCATGACGCTGGACGCGCGGTCGTCCACCAGACCCGTCTGGACGGCCACGACGAGCAGCACGATAGAGAACTCACTTATCTGACTGAGGTGGATACCGGTCTTGAAGCTGGTCAGCTTCGTGTATCCCTGCAGCCCGAGGCTCGCGATGGTGAACAATGGCTTGCCGAGCAGCACGATGGCCGATAACGCCAACGCCGGAAGCAGCGTGGCTGAAAGGTCGTCGAAGACGAAACGCTCGCCGAGTGACACGAAGAAAAGCACCACGAAGAAATCACGCAGCGGCTTCAGCCGCGTAGCCATCTCTATGGAATAGGGAAGTGAGGCCAAGGCGACACCGGCGAACAAGGCCCCGACCTCGTGCGAGAAGCCGAGCGCTCCGAACAGGCTGGCGACGCCGAAGCCCCATGCCACGGCGAACACGAACAGCAGCTCCTGGCTTTTTGCCAGCGCTTTCGAGAACCGCGGGATGAGGTGGGCCCCGGCCACGAACAGCAGGAGACCGAGCCCAACCGCCTTGGTTACCATGGGGAGTAGTTCCGTGGCATCCAGTCCGCCGTTGGATGCCGCCGTGACGGCCACGATGGCGAGCGTCGCGACGATGTCGTCGACAAGAATCACACCGACGGCGATCTGGCCGTGGAGCCGGCTGACCTCACGCTTGTCGGAGAGGACCTTCAGGATGACGATGGTACTGGAAAAGAACAAGGCGATTCCCATGACCAGAGCCGACTTCACGTCGAATCCCATCAGTAGCGCACATAGCACGCCCATCCCACCGACAACGGTGAAGATGATGGATGCCGTGATGATCGAGACCTTGCCTAGGCTTCTGATGACGCCGGCATTCATACCCAGCCCGATGATGAACAGGAGTAACGCGATGCCGATCTCACTGAACCCGTCGAAGGCCTGCTTGGCATGGATGATATCGAGCAGCAGCGGTCCGACCAGGATGCCGGTCAGTATGTACCCGAGTATCAACGGCTGGCGCAGCAGGCGCATAAGTATCGATACGGCGGCGACTACCACCAGCACGACGCTGAGTTCTGTGAATATTTCCTGATGCATGTTGATGTTATATCGCTGACGCTTACCTATAGTATGTCAAAAAGATGCGACCCGTGCAATCACCTCTGGTGATACGGGGGTAGAGGCGGTATACTAATAGCTATATGACTCGAACACTCATCCGCGATCTCCCACAGAACATCGGTAACACGGTCACCATCCAAGGCTGGCTGCATAAGAAGCGCCTACTGGGCGGGCTGAACTTCCTGACGGTCCGCGACCGCTCCGGTCTGGCCCAGAACCTGATCGATGACAAGGATGAGCTGGAAAAGCTGCGCGGCATGCAGATTGGGACCGTCGTCAGCTTCACGGGCACCGTCGTCGCCGACGAACGTGCCCCGGGCGGCGCCGAACTGCACGACGTCAGCGTCGAGGTGCTCAGTCCGGTCACCGATGAGCCGCCGATCGAGATCGACAAGCCCATCAGCCACAAGTCCGAGAACCTCGACACGCTGTTCGAGCACCGCGTCCTCAGTCTCCGTAACGTCCAGGAGCAGAAGATATTCCGTATCCGCGGCGCACTGACCAGGGCACTGCGCCAGTATCTCGATGACAACGAGTTCGTCGAGATTGACACGCCGAAACTGCTAGGTGCTCCCACCGAAGGCGGCGCCGAGGTCTTCAAGCTCGATTACTTCGGCCAGACCGCCACGCTGGCTCAGAGCCCGCAGTTCTATAAGCAGATCATGGTCGGCGTCTTCGAGCGGGTCTACGAGATCGGCCATAGCTACCGGGCGGAGCCGTCGGCGACCACCCGTCACCTGACCGAACTGACCATGCTGGACCTCGAGATGGGATTCGTGAAGGACCATCAGGAAGTCATGGATATGGTCGCGAACATGACCAAGCATGCGCTCAGGACCGTCTACGAGGCGCATGCCGACGACCTGCGCAGTCTCAATGCGCCCGAACTGAAACTGAGCGATGACGTGCCGAAGTTCACCATCGCCGAAATCCACGAGATGTACACCAAGGCCACCAAGACCGATACGACGAACGAGAAGGACCTGATTCCGGACGAAGAACGTTGGATCGCCGAATACGCCCGCAAGGAATTGGGCAGCGACTTAGTGTATGCTACCGATTTCCCGAAGGAAGCCGGTAAGTTCTACCATAAGTTCAAAGAAGAGACCGTCGCCTGGGCCGACCTGCTATTCCGTGGTCTGGAGATCGCCACCGTTCCGCTTCGTGAGAACAACTACGACAAGATGGTCGAGCAGATGACGGCGGCCGGCCTCGACGTCACCGCCGACGGGTTCCGCTACTATCTGCAAGCGTTCAAGTTCGGTCTGCCGCAACACGGCGGCTGCGGGTTTGGGATCGACCGTCTGGTCCAGAAGACGATCGGTCTTTCCAACGTCAAGGAAGCCACGCTGTTCCCGCGCGATATCAACCGCCTCGCGCCTTAATCGAACAGTTTTTCGAGATCCTTGTAATCGCGCCGTAAGCCGGCCGTATCGCTGATGAGCCGTTTCGCGGTAGTGACGTCACGGTGGAAAATCAGGTCCTTGACGCATACCGCTACCATGACAGGCCATGGGGTGGCCCTGGCTTCGGCGACGGCTTGAAGCTTATCGATGAAGGCGTCCAGCCCCTCGCGTTGAACCTCCGTCATGGTGCCTGCGTGAACGCGGCCTATGAGTAACACGACGACAAGCCGGATGATGAGGAACAGGCCGAGGAGCACGATGAACGGAATTATAAGCAGCCACCACCAGGCGCTAAAGAAATGGGCGAGGGCCCATGTGCCAAGGAAGATGATGCCGAACAGGGCGACCGCGGCGATAGTGGCGATCCGGATGATACGCCGTGCGACACGCGCGGTCAGGGCTCGGGCGACGGTCAGCTTTGCCATGTCTTCACTCTAGCACGCACTGCTATACTTAACAGATATATGAAGACACACGTCATCTACATCCCAGGCCTCGGTGACCGCTACGACCGATTCCGTGTGTGGGCGCTGAAATCGTGGAAACTCTGGGGCGTCAGTACCCAGCATGTGCCGATGGTATGGTATGACGGCGCTAGCATGTCGGCCAAGCTGGTGCGTATCACCACCGCCATCGGGCATGCGCCGGAAGGTTCACGCATCGTACTTATCGGCGAAAGCGCCGGTGCGACGCTCGCCTTAAAGGCATCGGCTGACCCGCGGGTAGCGCGCGTCATCACCCTATGCGGCGTGGCACGACCCGATACCCCCGTATCGGCCTATCTCCGCCGTCGGGCTCCGGCCCTGGATAATGGTGTCCGCAATCTGGCGGAATCCTACGCCATCGATGTCCATAGCGTCCGGGCGGCCGCAGACGGTGTCGTCGGCCGGCGGTATTCGGTCGTGGAAGGGGCGACCGAGCATGTCATATGGTCGGTCGGGCATCTGACCACCATCGCATTATGCCTGACCATCTACGCGCCAATCATAAGCGCTATTGCAAAAATGCACCATAAGTGATATAATAGAAATATAGCCACCTAACAGAAGAAAGGCCCATCCACCTTATGGATACGAATCTTGTCGTCACGTTACTGACCATCGCCGTCGTGCTGCTCTCGGTCGTCATCATCGCATTGCTTGCAAGCGTAACAATGGTTATCATTAAGGTGAATCATATCGCGCGTAACGTCGATTCGATCACCCATAACATCTCGTCGGCGACCAACTGGCTGAACCCGGCCAAGGTCTTCGCCGAAGCAGTCAAAGCGTTCCGTAAGAAATAGGAGGAATCACATGAGCCGATTAGTCAAAGTATTGTTCGCCACCGTCGCCGGTTTCGTCGCCGGTATCCTGCTGGCACCGAAGAGCGGGAAGGAGACCCGGGACGACCTGAAGCATAAGGCCGAAGATGCCAAGGATGAAGTAGAGCTGCGCGCCAACCAGGCCAAGGCCGCCGCGTCGGCCGCCGCCAAGTCGGTCAAGACCGGTGCGGGAAGCGTCGAGAAAGAAGCCCGCGCCATGGCTAAGAGCGCTCGGGATTCAGCCGTCGTCATGCGTGACGAGGCAGGCCGCCTGGGTGACGAGGCCAAGCTTCGCGCCGGCCGCGTCGCCAAGGACGTCAAGCGCACGTCGAAGGCCGTCGAGCGCGACGTCAATACGAACGTCACACCGCGGGCTGCGAAGAAGACGAAGTAGCCGGCACGTTTTCCAGACTTTGCCATACGTACCAACTGGCGACCGATTCATACGGTTGCCAGTTGTTCTTTTCGGCGACGGCCGTCACGTCGTCGGGGGAGGCCTGCGCATCCAGGCCGTACAGCGCGGTGACGCCGTTACGGACCCCCAGGTCCCCACGCGGCAGCACGTCGAGCCTGGCCATGCAGAACATCAGGAACATATGCACGGTCCATTCGCCGACGCCTTTTACCTTCGTCAGCTCGGCGACGATCTCATCGTTGGTCAGCCCGTCTATGGTATCGAACCGTACGTCGCCATCGATGATCTTCCGCGCCAAGTCGCGCACGTACCGGGCCTTGGCGTAGCTCAGTCCGATGGCTCGCAGCTCGTCCTCGCTTTTCGTGAGGATCTCGGGCGGTTCGGGGAAGCGACCGCCGAACAGGTCCTTGAAACGGCCTTCGATAGCCCGGGCGGCCTTGACGCTGAGCTGCTGCGAGATGATGCTGTCGACCAGTTCACGGTAATAGTCGGTATGTTTCTCAAAACCGGGCCGGGGATAATCGGCGATCAGCCTCTTCATCACGGGGTCATTGGCTGACAAGTGGGCAAGCGCCTCATCCATCGATCGTGACCGGTTCGCCGAGGCGGACGTAATCGGTATCCGTCATGCCCGGTATCATCGTGTCTGCCAACCGTTTTCCAGCCGGGGAGGCGATGGCGTCGTGCGTAGGGAAAGCGTGCACAGGTTTGACGCCACGGACGAAATCGACGACTTCGGAGATTTTCAGCCAAGGAGCCGTTATGGGAAGCGCCAGCCATTCGACCGGCACGCCGGGCTGCGCGAAGGAATCACCGGGATAGTACAGCGTGCCGTTAATCATGACACCCAGGTTGATCGCTCGCGGCATGTCCGGGTGGATGACGGCGTGTTCGCCGCCGTGGAATTCCAGCCTGAACGGACCGGCTTCGATGCCTTCACCGGCAATCACCGCTATGGCCGGTAGCGTATCACCGAACTGGCGGGTGATGGTCTCGTGTGCATATATGACCGCATCGGGGTTGCGGCCGATGATGGCACCCAGTGCGTTGACGTCGAAGTGGTCGGGATGATCGTGCGTCACGACGACCGCAGCGACGTTATCGAGAGCCGGAAGGTCGGTCGTCCAGCCGCCTGGATCGACGACCAGGACCTTCCCGTCCTTCTCGAGAGTGAAGCAGGCGTGTTCATATTTGGTCAGTATCATATGCGTGTCCCCTCCTTACTTCCATTATACGCCGGTGAAAAGGATTGTATTGCTTATGCATTGGGCGTATGATTAGGTCAAATGTATTCTACCTGGGCACAGATACAGATGAAACCAAAAGGATTCACCATCGTCGAACTTCTGATCGTGATAGTGGTGATAGGTATCCTGGCCGCGATAACGATGGTAGCCTTCACCGGCGTGACGAACAGCACCAAGACCTCGTCGGCCAAATCCACTTCTCAGTCGGTAGCGCGGAAGGCTGGGTTGTACCTCAGCGAGACGGGCACGTATCCCTTGACATCGGGTGCGCTGACCGGAGCCACCCCGGCCGATTCGTATTTCCTATCAGGTGTCAATTTTGTCGCGACTATAGCCTCGGCGCCTTCGGCCCAGAACACCATCATCTTCCGCAAATGCGGTACGACGCCCAATACGACCCAGGCGAACATCACCGCCAGCAACGTGACGGGTCTGCAGTTCGTGTACTGGGACTACACCAACGGTAACGCTAACTCCAGCGCCACGCTAGGCAATACCAACGGCGCAGGCGTCGCCTGTCCGACCTCCTGACGCTACTGCTTGAAATACTTCACGTAGGCCTGACGCGCCTTCACCACCTTCGGTGAGATGACTATCGAACAATACGGGTTAGCCGGGTTGCTGTTGAAGTAATCCTGATGCTCTGACTCACCGGGGTAGAATACTTCGAGCGGGGTGAGTTCTGTCACGACGGGGTCTCCCCAGTTCGTCCTCGCCCGAACGATGGCCGCTTCGAAATCGGCCTTCTGCGTGTCGTCGGCATAGAACATGGCGCTACGGTACTGCGGCCCGACGTCGGCACCTTGGCGGTTCAAGGTAGTAGGGTCGTGGATGAGGAAGAAGATGTCCAGCAGATCCTCCCTGGGCAACGTCGTCTCGTCGAAGGTCACCTGGACGCTTTCGGCGTGCATCGTGGCACCGCTGGCCACTTGGTAGTAATCGGCCGTTCCGGCCTCTCCACCGGCGTAACCCGCTACCGACTCAACCACACCAGTGAGCCGTCTGAATACGGCATCCAGACACCAGAAGCATCCTCCTGCCAGAACATATGTGGTCATACGTCCATTATAACTTGGCTATACTGGTAGGAGTGGACGTGAACGAATTCCGGCGCCTTCTGCGACAGATGGGCGAGGAACATTACCGACCTATGCCATGGCGTGATGATACTCGGCCTTATTACGTATTGGTCAGCGAGTTGATGCTGCAGCAGACACAGGTCTCGCGGGTGATCCCGAAATTCGAGGCATTCATCACCTCATTCCCGGATGAACGAAGCTTGGCCGAGGCCGACCTCGCCGATGTGGTGAGGGCATGGCAGGGACTCGGCTATAACCGCCGCGCCAAGTTTCTGCACCAGGCGGCCAAAATGATAACACATGATTTCAGCGGCATCTTTCCGACCGAAGGCCGACGTATACTGAGCCTGCCGGGCGTCGGCAGGAATACGCTCGGTGCTATCGAGGCCTACGCGTTCGACCGCCCGAGCTTGTTCGTCGAGACGAACATCCGTACCGTCTATATCCATCATTTCTTCGCCGATGACTTCGACGTCGATGATCAACGGATCATCGAAAAGCTCGACCGGACGCTCGATCGTGATCATGTACGCGATTTCTATTGGGCGCTGATGGACTACGGTTCGTGGCTCAAATCGAGCGGAGTACGGAACATCGATCGCAGCCGGCATTATAAGAAACAGTCATCGCTCGAGGGGAGCGTGCGTCAGGTACGCGGTCTGATATTGCGTGAGCTTTCAGGTGGCGATTCGTCCGAGCGGTCGCTGCGCGAGGCCGTGTCTGCCGATGGACGGTTCGGGCCGGCGTTGGCGGGGTTGGAGCGCGACGGGTTGATCACCATATCGGCCGGTCTGATCCATTTGACCAAATAGGCGCGACGGGCGCATACTTAAACATATGAGACTCCCGATACTCGTCGTGACCGCTCTTGTCGTGAGCGCTTTTTTCATCATGTCCGAGCGTCCCGTCGAAGCCGCCGCGACCATCACGCCCGAGAAGATCGCGCGCATACGGGCACGTTGCATCGAGAACCAGGCGACACTGAACCGCCTGCATCAGACGGACGCCTTCCTCCGTAACGATCGCGGCAACCTTTATCGGACCATCAGTGACAAGCTGATGGTACCTTTGAACCGCCGTTTGGCGGCCAACCGTCTGGATGGTGGACCGCTGCTCACCATCACGTCCGACTACAACGCCCAGTACCGGAAGTTCTACAGCGCCTACATCGAATACGACAACGCGTTGTCCAAGGTGCTTGAGATCGACTGCGACCGTGAACCGGTGGCGTTTTACAACGCACTGCTCGATGCCCGTGAGAAGCGTGAAGCGCTGTCTGTCATCAATCTCGCCATCAAGGACCTTATCCGCCAGTACGGAACGGCGTTCACCGATTTGAAGACGAACTATGAAATGGATGTCCGATGAACGAATCGTCTGCCGAGAACCATGAGCCGATCGGCGTCCGGACGGTCCGGGCCCATCAGTTCTTCAGCATGATCGTAGGAGCCATACTGATATCGATATTCCTCGTGTATGTCGCACTCAGCCTGTATCAGAGCAGCGGAACGGTACAGCTCGATCTTTCACGGCCCGGTTACGACAGCGCCCGGAAAGAAGCCATAAAGGACAACGAGGTCTTCCGCGGATTCTCAGCGGACGGACCGATCGACGGACGCTCGCTCGCCGAGTTCGACACGCTCTACAAGCAGAAGGCGGCTGAGGCCCTGATCGATATCGATGCTTTCTCAGGCGATGCCTTGAGCGACGCGGCCCTCACGCTGGACCGCGACTGACCTATCTGCGCGGTACCGGGCCGGGGAACGGTGTCACCGCCAAGCGGATGTGACGTTCCTCGAACTGCTCCAGCAGGCGTCGGCGCATCTCTGATACGACGCCCCATTGATCGCTCGGCTGCGTCTTGCCGGCCACGATGACTTCTACCGAGTTGCCGGTAATCTCTCCGATCGAGACGAAGGCAGGAGCGCTCAGAATCTTATCCTTCCAGGTATCTTCCTCGCTCAAAGCCTTCCCCGTGGTGTCGATGATCTCGGCAACGCCGTCGATATCGGTTTCCGGATGAAGCAGCATCGTGAAGCGTGCCATGCTGTAACCCATGGTCTTATTGATGACGTGCTGCACCATACCGTTCGGGAAGTAATGGACGTTTCCGTCAACGTCACGCATGACGGTGCTGCGCGTGCCGATGCGCTCGACGGTTCCTGAAAAGCCTTCTATATCGATGATGTCACCGACGCGGTACTGGTTCTCGGAGATGATGAAGATGCCGCTCAGGAAATCCTTTATGAGTGACTGCGCACCGAAACCGAGAGCCACGCCGATAATGCCGGCACTGGCGAACAGCGGCGTCAAAGCCGCACCGATATTCGGGAAGAAGACCGCCAGCAGGGCATACAGCACGCTGAAAAAGACGATGATGCGCCATAGTGTGACGAACAGGTTGACCAGCGTCTTCTGGCGCTTCTCGATATCCTTCTTATGCCAGGCACGATGACGTGCGCCTTTGACCGCGCGCTTGACGACGAAACTGACGATGCGTGTGCCAGCGAAATAGGCGAGCAGGGTGACGAGGAAGATTATCAGAAGTTCGAGCCAGTTCTTGTCCAGCCAGTCCAGGATGTTCGTAAAATGCTGTTGGTTTTTGAAGGTATCCATGTGTGGTAGTATAGCACGTGAAATGAAGCGGTTCACATCTGTAAATCACCCCGAAATAAAGACTCTCCTGAGTGCCG